>Ga0187872_10000242_pt1 | contig 66302 bp, 58 predicted proteins | sample June2016WEW_16_4_FD_132973 | JGI IMG/M metagenome (GOLD analysis project Ga0187872, IMG submission 132973) | Peatland microbial communities from SPRUCE experiment site at the Marcell Experimental Forest, Minnesota, USA - June2016WEW_16_40 | ecosystem: Environmental > Terrestrial > Soil >...
AACCGCTTGACAGGGTTTTTAAGATATGCAAAAGGTCGTGACTGAAAGACCAGGGTGTATGCACACGAAGTGTTATATATGGGGCCGGTTGCCTCGAAACGGCATGTGAGTATCGCCTGGCGAAAATGAAACTCATTGACTCGAGGCTTTTTCACTACAATCGCGGATAGACGAAAAAAGAGTCATATGCTCCACCCCGGCACGGTTGCCGCAGTGTGAGGGGAATTGTGATTTAATGGCAGAACCCGGCAAAATAATGAAGATCGGCCGTCGCAGCACACTTGTCAAAGCGCTCATTCTGTTGGCTTTGGCAGGGATTGCGATTGGTCTCGTGAAGATTTTACCCATAAGCGCACACCTGGGACCCGATCATTTCCAAAGGGTCATCGGTCAAGCCGGTCTAATGGGTCCAGCCCTTCTTGTGATCTTCTGCGCGGTTGGCACGTGTTTTTTTGTCCCGGTGACGGTTTTTGTCGGGATCGCCACGGCAATGTTCGGACCTTACCTGGGCTTTGCCTGCGTGTGCCCTGGCGCCCTTGCAGGGGCGGTGCTCTCCTATCTTACTGCCCGCAGGCTGGGAAGGGAGTTTGTCTATCCCCTTATCGGAGACAGGCTGAGGAACTACGACGGCGTGATCGAACGCAATGGTTTCCGAGCCGTGCTTTTCCTCCGGCTGATGTTTGTGCCCTTCTGGGCCGTGAACTACGGCGCGGGGCTAACGAAGGTCCGCTTTAGGGACTATTTTTTCGCTACTGCCCTGGGTGAGGTCCCAACCATTTTCGTGACCACTTTTTTCATCGGTGAGATAAGGGAGGTTTGGATTTCGGGAGACCGGGGCTGGCTGTTTTTCGTCAAGATGGCCCTTTCCCTTGGATTCCTGGTAGCTTTGGGGCTAATCGCAAAACTGGTGCAGAGGAAATACGAAAGCAGACTTGCGCCGTCCTTGAGTGACTCCCAGCGGCCACCGGGTGACCGTTCTCACTAGGAGGTCCCGCACTGGAAAAACGTTGTGTCTCAAGAGACTGGTTGCCACCTCTGACTCTGATTGCCCTGGCGGCAGCCGTCGTTGCGGTCATGATCGTTCGGCTTCAGGCGGCGCCGGTGCCTCTGGAGCGTGATGAAGGCGAATACGCCCTAATGGGGCAGCTTATCCTGAACGGGGCGCCGCCTTACCTTGAGGCGGCAAGTATGAAGTTTCCCGGCACATATTACGCCTATTCAGCAATTCTGGCCGTATTTGGGCAAACGGTCACCGGCGTCCACATGGGCCTTATGGCGGTCAATCTGTTCTCGACCGTTATTCTCTATCTGATTGCAAGGCCTTTGCTGGGAGCCGCCGGTGCGGCCCTGGCCGGTGCGGCCTTCGTCATCATGTCCGCAGACACTTCCGTATGTGGCCTTGCTGGGCATGCAACTCAATTTGTGGTGGTGTTCGCCCTTGCGGGGATTTGGCTGCTCCAGGAAAGCTCAAGATCGAAACGAAGGATGCCGCTTTTGTGGGGTTCGGGTCTTTGCCTTGGGCTGGCACTACTCATGAAGCAGTCCGGGGCTTTTTTCGCGCCGTTTGGTTTCCTCTGGATCTTGTACGAGGCGTTGCGCCGCCGCCCCATTTCGTGCAAACGTTTACTGTTCGAATCCGGGTCCCTCGCTGGTGGAATCGCTCTGCCCTGCGCGGTGGTTTTAGCCCTTATGGCTCACCAGGGCGTGTTTGACAGGTTCTGGTTCTGGACGTTTGACTATGCGCGCGCCTACGCATCCGAGGTGGACCTGAAAACGGGGATCGAATGCTTTCAGTCACGAATGGTCCCCATCATTCAAAGCAACCCGGTGATATGGTCGATGGCCTTTGCAGGAATGATCGGTATTTGGTTTACCGAGTCCGGACGGAAGGTCGCGCCTTTCCTCCTGGTGTTTTTCCTTTTCTCGTTTCTCGCCGTGTGTCCAAGTCTTTACTTTCGCCAGCACTATTTCGTGCAGCTCCTGCCGGCAGCGGCGCTTTACGCCGGAGTTGCGGTGTGGGCGGTCGAGAAGGCTGCCGCCAAATATACGGCCAAGTATAAAGCCGTCCAGTTTGCGATACTCGTCGCGGTCGTGGCGTTTTCGCTAAAAGGCGTTTTTTCCATGGGGCGTGATCTTGCGGCTTTGACGCCGGACCAGTTCAGCCGTGTGGTTTACGGCGCCAATCCATTTCCCGAATCTATAGAGGTTGCAGAGTATATAAGGAAGAACACCAAACCCGAAGATCGTATTGCCGTCATGGGATCTGAGCCGCAGATATGCTTCTATGCCCATCGCAGGCCTGCCACGGAGCACATCTACATGTACGGGCTGATGGAACCCCAGCCCTTTGCACTGCGCATGCAGGAAGAGATGATCGCACAGGTGGAGAAAAGCGAGCCGCCATTTCTTGTATTTGCAACGGCCACGACGTCCTGGCATTGGCGGCGTGGATCCGAGGAGAAGGTATTCGCCTGGATAGATGGCTACATTAACAATTACTACAAGGCGGTCGTTGTGGCAGACATCTATTTAGACCACACACTGTGGCTGGTGGATAAAGAAGCCGAGTACTTCACCCCCGAAAGCGGGAGTCAGTTGATAGTCTTCAAGCGGAAGACGGCCAGGTGATATGACAGGACCTGTTCCATGTTAACAAAAAAGCAAATTCTGCTGGTTTGCCTTCTTCTGACGGCCGCTGCCATCATAGCGTTCCAGCAGCTGAGTCAGTGTGACTTCATCAATTATGACGATGATGTATACGTAACTGAGAACATCCATATCCAGGACGGTATTACTGCGCAGGCGATTCGGTGGGCATTTACGACCGGTTATGCAGCAAACTGGCATCCTCTGACCTGGATGTCCCATATGCTCGATGTTCAACTCTTTGATTTAAAGCCCCGCTGGCATCATCTGACCAACCTCCTGTTCCACATTGCAAATACGCTATTGTTATTTTGCATTTTTCACCGCATGACCAAAGCACCCTGGAAGAGCGCCTTCGTGGCGGCCTTGTTTGCCATTCATCCCCTCCACGTGGAATCCGTCGCCTGGGTGGCCGAACGGAAGGATGTTCTTTCGACTTTTTTCTGGATGCTCACCATGGTCTCCTATATTCATTATGTCGAGCAACCGAGACTCAAAAATTACCTGGCTATTTTCATATTTTTTGCCTTAGGCCTTATGGCAAAACCCATGCTGGTAACCCTTCCTTTTACCCTGCTGCTCTTGGACTACTGGCCTTTGCAGCGCTTAGAGCCAAAAAAATCCGCTCAAGAATTGAGTACCAGGGTAAATGAACCTTTATATGCGAATAAAAGAAAAGGAAAATCGAGCAGAAATCACACCTCCGGATCAGGGCCTGCTCCGGACTCGATCCGGGGGCCGGTGCGCACTCTGCCGGGCATGGTGAAAGAAGAAAAACCAGCGGCTCATAAATATCAATGGGCAGTGGTGCAACCTCTGCTCTTGGAAAAAATCCCACTTCTTGCGCTTGCCGCACTCTCATGTATCGTGACATACTTCGTCCAGAAAAAGGGGGGAGCGGTAATATCCATTGAGGCGTTTCCACTCGGTGCTCGTATCGCGAATGGTTGCGTTTCCTATATCATCTACATAGGAAAGACCATCTGGCCAAGTAATCTTGCCGTTTTTTATCCTCATCCGAGGTTGCAGCCTCTCTGGCAAGTCCTGGGGGCGGTTTTGTTCCTTGGGGCCGTAAGTTTCGCGGTTATCCGGGCGGCAAAGAGATTCCCCTATCTGGCAGTGGGATGGCTGTGGTTTGCCGGTACACTTGTGCCTGTCATAGGAATTGTGCAGGTCGGCTCTCAGGCTATGGCGGACCGCTATACTTATATCCCCCTGATCGGGTTGTTCGTGATGGCTGCATGGGGTATTCCGGACCTGTTGAAAAAATGGCAGCCCACCCGCCCACCCCGCCAAGAGGTGCTTTTTGCGTCGTCGGTCTTAATCCTTGCATGCTTTCTAATTGTTACATGGATACAGGTTGGGTATTGGCGCACTAGCATTGCGTTGTATGATCATAGCCTTAAGGTTACACGCCCCAGTGTCGGTATCCTGTGCAACCGGGGTGTCGCCTATAGCAAACTTGGCGACCTCAGGCAGGCGATTTCAGACTATGACAGGGCCATCGAACTCAATCCCAAATATGCTGAAGCATATAATGACCGTGGGGTTGCCTACAGCAAAATCGGCGATCACAGGCAGGCGGTTTCGGATTACGACAAGGCCATCGAGATCAATCCCAAATATGCCGGTGCTTATGATAACCGGGGCGCCGTCTATGCCGAACTCGGCAACCACCGCCAGGCGATTTCGGATTACGACAGGGCCATAGAAATCAATCCTAAGTATGCTGTAGCTTACAATGACCGGGGTATCACCTACGGCAAACTGGGCAAATACAAACGGGCGATCGAGGATTATGACAGGGCCGTCGAAATCAATCCTAAATATGCGGCGGCCTATCTAAACCGTGCTGCGGCTTATAGCGATCTCGGGAACCAGAGGCAGGCGATTTCGGATTATGACAGGGGCGTTGAAATCGATCCTGGAAATGCTGATGCTTATGATAGCCGGGGCGAAGCCTATGCCAAACTTGGCGACCACTGGAAGGCGATTTCAGATTACGACAAGGCCATCGAAATCAATCCGAAACACGCGGGGGCTTATAACGGCCGTGGGGCAGCCTATGCCAAACTCGGCAACCGCAACCAGGCCCTTTCGGATTATGACAGGGCGATTGAAATCAGTCCTGAATATGCTGCGGCCTATTATAACCGTGGTGTTCTTTACCAGTGTCTTGGCAAGTACATGCAGGCAATTGACAATTACAACAGGGCTATAGAGATAGCTCCTGAAAATGCGGAGGCCTATATAGACCGGGGTGCTGTCTATGGCAAACTTGGCGACTACAGGCGGGCGATTTCAGATTTTGCCATGGCCATAGGGATCAATCCTGAACATGCAGAAGCATATTATAACCGCGCTGTCGCTTATGCCAAGCTAGGTAATTCCACGCAGGCTGTTGAGGACCTTAAAATGGCGGCAAAATTCGGCAATGAAGGAGCGAAGAACTTCTTGAAAAGCCAGGGGATGAACTGGTAACGGTCACCATGGCAGCATCAAGATTTTTTCAGAGTAACGATCGGATGGATTCTACATTTCGGAAAAAGCAAATTTTGCTGATATGCTTCCTTCTGACTGTCGCTGCCGTCATAGCGTTCCAGCAGCTCAGTCAGTGCGATTTTACTAATTTTGACGATGGCGTATACGTAACTGAGAACATCCATATACGGCATGGCATCACGATTCAGGCAATTCGATGGGCATTCACGACCGGTCGTGCCGCAAACTGGCATCCTCTGACCTGGATGTCCCACATGCTCGATGTTCAACTCTTTGGTTTAAAACCGCGATGGCATCATCTGACCAACCTCCTGTTCCACATTGCAAATACGCTGTTGCTCTTTGTTATTTTTCACCGCATGACCAAAGCACCCTGGAAGAGTGCCTTCGTGGCGGCTTTGTTTGCCCTTCACCCTCTCCACGTGGAATCCGTCGCCTGGGTTTCCGAGCGCAAGGATGTTCTTTCGACTTTTTTCTGGATGCTCACCATGGCCGCCTATATCCATTATGTCGAGCATCCGGGACTCAAAAATTACCTGGCAGTTCTGATGTTTTTTGTATTAGGACTTATGGCAAAACCCATGCTGGTAACCCTTCCTTTTGTCCTGTTGCTTTTGGACTGCTGGCCTCTGCAGCGCTTACAACAAAAAAAATCCATTCAGGGAATTCGTACCGAGGTAACAAAGCCTCTATCTGCGAATAAAAGAAAAGGAAAATCGGGCAGAAAGCAGACCTCCGGATCGTTGCCTGCCCTGGACCCCGGATCAAGTACGGCGGGTGCTGTGCAGACAGTGGTGAAAGAAGAAGAACCGGCGGACGACAAATACCAATGGGCATTGGTTCGCCCTCTGATCCTGGAAAAAATCCCGCTCCTTGTGCTTGCAGCACTCTCATGTACCGTAACATTCATCGCCCAGCAAAAAGGAGGGGCGGTGAAATCTATCGGGGTCTTTCCACCAGTTGTTCGTATCACGAATGGTTTCGTTTGCTATGTCATCTACATAGGAAAGACCATTTGGCCAAGTAATCTTGCCGTTTTTTATCCTCATCCGGGCTTGCGGCCTCTGTGGCAGGTCCTGGGGGCGGTTCTGTTTCTTGGCGCCATAACTTTCGCGGTTATCCGGACGGCAAAGAGATTGCCTTACCTGGCAGTGGGATGGCTGTGGTTTGCAAGTACACTTGTGCCGGTCATAGGGATTGTGCAGGTCGGCGATCAAGCGATGGCGGACCGCTATACTTATATCCCATTGATCGGGTTGTTCGTCATGGCTGCATGGGGTATTCCGGAACTGATGAAAAAATGGCAGCCCACCCGCCCACCCCGCAAAGAGGCGCTTTTTGCGTTGCCGGCATCGATCCTTGCATGCCTTTTGATTGTTACATGGACACAGGTCGGGTACTGGCGCAATAGCATAGCGTTGTATGATCATGCCCTGAAAGTTACCAATCCCAATGATACTATTTATGATAATCGGGGTGATGCCAATTACTGCCTTGGCAACCTCAGAGAGGCGATTTCGGATTACGACAGGGCCATCGAGATCAATCCCAAATATGCTGGTTCCTATATTAACCGGGGTAATGCCTACGGCAAACTCGGCGATCAGAGGCAGGCGATTTCTGATTACGACAGGGCCATCGAGATCAATCCTGAACATGCGCGGGCTTATAGTGACCGGGGCGCTGCCTACGGGGCGCTCGGCAATCAGAGGCAGGCGATTTCTGATTACAACAGGGCCATCGAGATCAATCCCAAATATGCTGATGCTTTTAATAACCGGGGTGCAGCCTACGGCGAACTCGGCAACCACAGGCAGGCGATTTCTGATTACAACAGGGCCATCGAGATCAATCCTGAATATGCAGAGGCATATTATAACCGCGGTTTGGCCTATGGCAGGCTTGGCGATCACAGGCAGGCGATTTCGGATTATGACAGGGCCATCGAGATCAATCCCAAATATGCCGACGCCTTTAGTAACCGGGGCGGTGCCTATGGCATACTGGGCGATTACAGGCGGGCGATTTCGGAGTATGACAGGGCCATCGAGATCAATCCCGAACATGCGCAGGCATTTAATAACCGGGGTTTGGCCTACAGCAGGCTCGGCGATCACAGGCAGGCAGTCTCGGATTATAGCAGGGCCATCGAGATCAATCCGGACTATGCAAATGCATATTACAACCGTGCTGTTGCCTATGTCGAACTTGGCGACAACCGGCATGGGATTGAGGACCTGAAAGCAGCGGCAAGATTTAACAACGAAGATGCGAAGAACTCCTTGAGGACGCTGGGAATAAGTTGGTAGCAGCCTGGGGTCTTGGGATACTATGTCTTCCATGCTAAAAAATAAACTGATTCCGGTGATCTGTCTTTTTCTTGCCGCCTCTGCCATCATAGCGTTCTGGCAAGTCAGTCAGTGCGATTTCATTAACTTTGACGATGGTGTATACGTAACTGGGAACATCCATATCCGGGACGGTATTACAACGCAGGCGATTCGGTGGGCATTTACGGCCGTCGGTTATGCCGGATACTGGCATCCCGTGACATGGATGTCCCACATGCTCGATGTTCAACTCTTTGGTTTAAAGCCGCGATGGCATCATCTGACTAACCTGCTGTTCCACATTGCAAATACGCTGTTGCTCTTTTTAATTTTCCACCGGATGACCAGAGCGCCCTGGAAGTGCGCCTTCGTGGCGGCTCTGTTTGCCCTTCACCCTCTCCACGTGGAATCCGTCGCCTGGGTTTCCGAGCGAAAGGATGTTCTTTCAACTTTTTTTTGGATGCTCACCATGGCTGCCTATATCCATTATGTCGAGCATCGAACGGAGGGCGGAGGACAGAAGTCAGAGGACAGAGGAAGGAGGATGAAGGACGGAATCTCCTTCTCCGACATCCGTCCTCCGACATCCGTCCTCCGTTATTTGGCTGTTCTCATATTCTTTGCTCTAGGCCTTATGGCAAAACCCATGCTGGTAACCCTTCCTTTTACCCTGCTGCTTTTGGACTTCTGGCCTCTGCAGCGCTTCGAGCCAAAAAAATACGCCCCCGAAATTAGTACCGAGGTAGAAGATCCTCTATCTGCGAATAAAAGCAAAGGAAAATCGAACAGAAAGCAGACCCCCGGATCGGGGCAGGCTGCGCAGGCATTGGTAAGAGAAGAAAATCCAGCGGATCGTAAATACCAATGGGCATTGGTTCGCCCTCTGATCATGGAAAAAATCCCACTTCTTGCGCTTGCAGCACTCTCAAGTATCGTGACATACTTCGCTCAGAAAAAGGCAGGAGCGGTTGTATCCTTGGCGGGAATTCCACTTGGTGTTCGCATCGAGAATGGTTTCGTTTCCTATATCATCTACATAGGAAAGACCATCTGGCCAAGTGATCTTGCCGTCTTTTATCCTCATCCGCAGTTTCTGCCGCTCTGGCAGGTCCTGGGGGCGGTTTTGTTCCTTGGCGCCGCCACCTTCGCGGTTATTCGGACGGCAAAGAGATTCCCCTACCTGGCAGTGGGATGGCTATGGTTTGCCGGCACACTTGTGCCCGTCATAGGGATTGTGCAGGTCGGCACTCAGGCCATGGCGGACCGCTTTTCTTATGTCCCCCTGATCGGGTTGTTCGTCATGGCGGCATGGGGCATTCCGGAACTCTTGGAAAAATGGCAGCCCACCCGCCCACCCCGCAAAGAGGTGCTTTTTGGGTTGGCGGCATCGATCCTGACATGCTTTTTAATTGTAACATGGACACAGGTCGGGTACTGGCGAAACAGCATTGCGTTGTATGATCATAGCCTTAAAGTTACAAGCCCCACGGACATTATCCTCTGGAACCGTGGAGGCGCCTATGATTCGCTTGGCAACCACAGGCAGGCGATTTCAGATTATGACAGGGCCATCGAGATCAATCCCAAATATGCTGATGCTTATTACAACCGGGGCGCAGCCTATGCCGACCTCGGCAACCTCAGGCAGGCGATTTCGGATTATGAGAGGGCTATCGAGATCAATCCCAAATATGCTGATGCTTATTACAACCGGGGCGCAGCCTATGCCAAACTTGGCGACCTCAGGGAGGCGATTTCGGATTACGACATCGCCATTGGGATCAATCCTGAACATGCGCGGGCCTATAATAACCGGGGCGCTGGCTACGGGGCGCTTGGCGATGACAGGCAGGCGATTTCAGATTACGACAGGGCCATAGAGATCAATCCCAAATATGCTGATGCATTTAATAACCGGGGTTCTGCCTATGCCGACCTCGGCAACCACAGGCAGGCGATTTCGGATTACGACAGGGCCGTCGAGATCAATCCGGGCTATTCAGAGGCTTATTATAACCGCGGTTTGGCCTATGGCAGGATTGGGGATCACAAGGAGGCGATTTCGGATTATGACAGGGCCATCGAGATCAATCCAAAATATGCCGACGCCTATAGTAACCGGGGCGCTGCCTATGGCATACTTGGCAATTACAGGCAGGCAATTTCGGATTATGACAGGGCCATCGAGATCAATCCCGAACATGCGCATGCATTTAATAACCGGGGTTTAGCCTATGGCAGGCTTGGCGATCAGAGGCAGGCGATTTCTGATTACGACAGGGCCATCGAGATCAATCCCGACTATGCAAATGCATATTATAACCGTGCTGTTGCCTATGTCGATCTTGGCGACAACCGGCATGGGATTGAGGACCTGAAAACAGCGGCAAGATTTAACAACGAAGATGCGAAGAACTCTTTGAGGACGCTGGGGATAAGATGGTAGCAGCCTGCGGTTTTGGGTCACTATGTTTTCCATGCTAAAAAATAAACAGATTCTGGCGATCTGTCTTTTTCTTGCCGCCTCTGCCATCATAGCGTTCTGGCAAGTCAGTCAGTGCGATTTCACTAATTATGACGATCCTTCATACGTAACTGAGAACATCCACATCCGGCATGGCATCACCATTCAGGCGATTCGGTGGGCATTTACGACCGGTTATGCCGCAAACTGGCATCCCGTGACATGGATGTCCCACATGCTCGATATTCAACTTTTTGGTTTAAAACCGCGATGGCATCATCTGACCAATCTCCTGTTCCACATTGCAAATACGCTATTATTATTTATTCTTTTTCACCGGATGACCAAAGCGCCCTGGAAGAGCGCTTTCGTGGCGGCTTTGTTTGCCCTTCACCCCCTCCACGTGGAATCCGTCGCCTGGGTTTCCGAGCGAAAGGATGTTCTTTCAACTTTTTTTTGGATGCTCACCATAGCCGCCTATATTCATTATGTCGAGCATGGAACGGAGGACGGAAGACAGAGGTCAGAGGACAGAGGAAGAAGGACGGAAGGCGGAATATCCTTCTCCGACATCCGTCCTCCGTCTTCCGTCCTCCGTTATTTGGCTGTTCTCATACTTTTTTCTTTAGGTCTTATGGCAAAACCCATGCTGGTCACCCTTCCTTTTGTCCTGCTGCTCTTGGACTACTGGCCTTTGCAGCGCTTCGATCCCAAAAAATCGGGTCTCGAAATTAGTACCGAGGTCACAAAGCCTGTATCTGCGAATAAAAGAAAAGGAAAATCGAGTGGGAATCACACCACCGGATCAGGGCCGGGGCGGGATGTGCAGGCAATTTTTAAAGAAGAAAGACCAGCGGTTCATAAATATCAATGGGCATTGGTTCGCCCTCTGATCCTTGAAAAAATCCCACTTCTTGCGCTTGCAACACTTTCATGTATCGTGACATATTTTTTCCAGAAAAAGGCAGGAGCGGTAGGGTCCTTTGAGGTGCTTCCACCTGGTGTTCGCATCGCGAATGTTTTCGTTTCCTATATCATCTACATAGGAAAGACCATCTGGCCAAGTAATCTAGCCATTTTTTATCCTCATCCAGGGTTGCTTCCGCTCTGGCAGGTCCTTGGGGCGGTTGTATTTTTTGGCGTGGTAACCTTCGCGGTTATCCGGACGGCAAAGAGATTCCCTTACCTGGCAGTGGGATGGCTGTGGTTTGCCGGCACACTTGTCCCTGTCATAGGAATTGTGCAGGTCGGCGGTCAGGCCATGGCGGACCGCTATACTTATATCCCCCTGATCGGGTTGTTCATCATGGCTGCATGGGGTATTCCGGAACTTTTGAAAAAATGGCAGCCCACCCATCCACCTCGCAAAGAGGCGTTTTTTGCGCTGGCGGCATCGATCCTGACATGCTTTTTAATTGTTACATGGATACAGGTCGGGTACTGGAGAAACAGCATTGCGTTGTATGATCATAGCCTTAAAGTTACAAACCCCACGGACATTATCCTCTTCAACCGTGGATCTGCCCATGATGAGCTTGGCAACCACAGGCAGGCGATTTCAGATTATGACAGGGCCATTGAGATCAATCCCAAATACGCAGATGCTTATTACAACCGGGGCGTAGCCTATGCCGAGCTTGGCAACCACAGACAGGCGATTTCAGATTATGACAGGGCCATCGAGATCAATCCCAAATACGCTGATGCTTATTACAACCGGGGCGTAGCCTATGCCGACATTGGTAACCACAGGCAGGCGATTTCGGATTACGCCAGGGCCATCGAGATCAATCCCAAATATGCTGATGCTTATTACAACCGTGGCGCAGCCTATGCCAAACTTGGCGACCTCAGGAAGGCGATTTCGGATTACGACAGCGCCATTGGGATCAAACCTGAACATGCGCGGGCCTATAATAACCGGGGCGTTGCCTACGGCGCGCTTGGCAACCACAGGCAGGCGATTTCAGATTATGACAGGGCCATCGAGATCAAGCCCAAATACGCTGATGCCTATAATAACAGGGGTGCTGCCTATGCGGACATCGGCAACCACAGGCAGGCGATTTCGGATTACGACAGGGCCATAGAGATCAAGCCTGAATATGCAGATGCTTATTATAACCGGGGTTTGGCCTATGGCAGGCTTGGCAATCACAGGCAGGCGATTTCGGATTATGACAGGGCCATCGAGATCAATCCCAAATATGCCGACGCCTATAGTAACCGGGGCGCTGCCTATGGCATACTTGGCAATTACAGGCAGGCGATTTCGGATTATGACAGGGCCATCGAGATCAATCCCGAACATGCGCAGGCATTTAATAACAGGGGTTTGGCTTATGGCAGGCTTGGCGATCAGAGGCAAGCTGTCTCGGATTATAACAGGGCCATCGATATCAATCCCGACTATGCAAATGCATATTATAACCGTGCTGTTGCCTATGTCGATCTTGGCGACAACCGGCATGGGATTGAGGACCTGAAAACAGCGGCAAGATTTAACATCGAAGATGCGAAGAAATCTTTGAGGACGCTGGGGATCAACTGGTAGCAGCCTGCGGTCTTGGATCAATATGTCTTCCATGCTAAAAAATAAACAGATTCTGGTGATCTGTCTTTTGCTCGCTGCCGCTGCCACCATAGCGTTCCAGCAAGTCAGTCAGTGCGATTTCATTAATTATGACGATCCTTCATACGTAACTGAAAACATCCATATCCGGCAGGGCATCACCATTCAGGCAATTCGGTGGGCATTCACGACCGGTTATGCCGCAAACTGGCATCCTGTGACATGGATGTCCCACATGCTCGACGTTCAACTCTTTGGTTTAAAGCCACGATGGCATCACCTGACTAACCTCCTGTTCCACATTGCAAATACGCTATTGCTCTTTTTCGTTTTTCACCGCATGACCAAAGCACCCTGGAAGAGCGCTTTCGTGGCGGCTTTGTTTGCCCTTCATCCTCTCCATGTGGAATCCGTCGCATGGGTTTCGGAGCGAAAGGATGTTCTTTCGACTTTTTTATGGATGCTCACCACAGTCGCCTATATCCATTATGTCGAGCATGAAACGGAGGACGGAAGACAGGGGTCAGAGGACAGAGGAAGAAGGACGGAAGACGGAATATCCTTCTCCGACATCCGTCCTCCGTCTTCCTTCCTCCGTTATTTGGCTGTTCTCATACTTTTTTCTTTAGGTCTTATGGCAAAACCGATGCTGGTAACCCTTCCTTTTGTCCTGCTGCTTTTGGACTACTGGCCTCTGCAGCGCTTCGATCCCAAAAATTCGGGCCTCGAAATTCGTACCGAGGTCACGAGGCCTGTACCAGCGAATAAAAGAAAAGGAAAATCGAGCAGAAATCACACCTCCGGATCTGAGTCGGGGCGGGTTGTGCAAACAATGGTGAAAGAAGAAAAACCAGCGGCTCATAAATATCAATGGGCATTGGTTCGCCCTCTGATCCTGGAAAAAATCCCCCTTCTCGTGCTTTCGGTTCTCTCATGTATCGTGACATACTTCGTGCAGAAAGAGGGAGGCGCAGTAGTATCCATTGAGGCGTTTCCACCTGGTGTTCGCATAGCGAATGGTTTCGTTTCCTATATCATCTACGTAGGCAAAACCATCTGGCCAAGTAATCTTGCCGTTTATTATCCTCATCCTGGGTTGTTGCCGCTCTGGCAGGTCATGGGGGCGGTTGTATTGCTTGGGGCCGTAACTTTCGCGGTTATCCGGACGGCAAAGAGATTGCCTTACCTGGCAGTGGGATGGCTGTGGTTTGCCGGTACGCTTGTGCCTGTGATAGGGATTGTACAAGTCGGCGATCAAGCCATGGCGGACCGCTATACTTATATTCCCCTGATCGGGTTGTTCGTCATGGCTGCATGGGGTATTCCGGAACTGATGAAAAAATGGCACACCCGCCCACCCCGCAAAGAGGCGCTTTTGGGGTTGGCGGCATCGATCCTGATATGCTTTTCAATTGTAACATGGACACAGGTGGGGTATTGGCGCAATAACATTGCCTTGTATGATCATAGCCTTAAAGTTACACGCCCCAGTGCAGGTATCCTCTGCAACCGGGGTGTCGCCTATGATAATCTTGGAAACCTCAGACAGGCGATTTCAGATTATGACAGGGCCATCGAAATCAATCCCAAATATGCCGATTCCTATAATGATCGGGGCGCTGCCTACGGCAAACTCGGCAATCACAGGCAAGCGATTTCGGATTTTGGCATGGCCATCGAGATCAATCCCAAATATGCTGAAGCTTATGATAACCGGGGCGCAGCCTATGCCGACCTAGGCGACTACAGGCAGGCGATTTCGGATTACGCCAGGGCCATCGAGATCAAACCCAAATATGCTGATGCTTATTATAACCGGGGCGCTGCCTATGGCGAACTTGGCAATTACAGGCAGGCCATTTCAGATTATGACAGGGCTATCGAGATCAATCCTGAACATGCGCAGGCCTTTAATAACCGGGGTTTGGCCTATGGCAGGATTGGCGATCACAGGCAAGCGATCTCGGATTATAACAGGGCCATCGAGATCAATCCTGACAACGCAAAGGCATATTATAACCGTGCTGTTGCCTATGTGGAGCTTGGCGACAACCGGCAGGCAATTTCGGATTACGACAGGGCCATCGAGATCAATCCCCAATATGCTAATGCATATAGTAACCGGGGCGCTGCCTATGGCGTACTTGGCAATTACCGGCAGGCGATTTCGGATTACGACAGGGCCATCGAGATAAATCCTGAACATGCAAAGGCATATTATAACCGTGCTGTCGTCTATGTCGAACTTGGCGACAACCGGCATGGGATTGAGGACCTGAAAAAAGCGGCAAGATTTAACAACGAAGATGCGAAGAAATCTTTGATGACGCTGGGGATAAGCTGGTAGCAGCAGTTCCAACAAGTGTCCTGCCACGCTAGTGTTGAAGAGTTGCAGCGATTTCCTCCTGCATCGCTTCGATGATGGCAATCGGGTCGGCTGAGTCGCGGATGGGACGGCCGACGACGACGTAATCCGCCCCGGCGCTGATTGCCTGGCCGGCCGTTACAGTCCGTTTCTGGTCGTCCCGCCCGGATTCGGTCCCGGCTGGGCGAATGCCTGGGGTTATTATCAGGCAATCACCCCCTAATTCGCTCCTGAGACGCCGGGCTTCGACGCCCGAGGCCACTATTCCCGCAGCCCCTGAGTCAATCGCCCGCCGCGCGCGCTCGACAACCAGGTCCTCCACTTTACAGCGAATGCCGAAAAATCCCTCCATATCTTCCTGGCCGAAACTGGTGAGGACCGTTACAGCAAGGATCTTCACCTCAGATCCGGCCTGGACGGCCGCTGCTACTATCGGCTCGTTTCCATGCACCGTCGCAAATGTGACGCCTTTGCCGCTGAGCTGCCCGACAGCCAGTTTAACTGTCTGCGGGATGTCATAGAACTTCAAATCCAGCATTACCTTGTGGCCGCGCCCGGCTATCCACTCTACGACGGGAAACCAGCCTGCAAGAAATAACTGGAGTCCGACCTTGAAGAACCCTATATGGCCTTCCAGTCGCTCGACAAGTTTTTTTGCATGGTCGGCAGAGTCCACATCGAGCGCAAAAATGATTCTTTCCTTCAAAGGGATACTCTTTGGCTGCATGAATCGTCCTCTTCTTCTGCGGGTTTGCCGGTTTTTTCTTGCCTATTTCAACCTTTATGTCAAAGATAAAAAATGATAAAAATGAATAATAACTGATGGAAGTATTGCTTCGGAATAGGAGTTTGAGTGCTTATCTGCCTAATTGGAATGTCAGGCTCGGGAAAGTCGTACTGGTCGGAAAAGCTCGCCTGGCAAGGATTCAAACGGTTTTGCCTCGACGCTCTCATTACTGAAAAAGTTTCCGGTAAGCTGAGCGGAGAGGACCTAAGCCCCCTGAGCCTTGGCGAATGGATGGGTTTCCCCTTCCAGGACGGCTACCAGGAGAGGGAAGAATTGTATCTTTCCTATGAGAAGCTACTCATGGCCGAAATTCTCGACTGGATAGATGAAAAAGCGTGCGCGGGATTGGAGGCGAATGTCGTGCTGGATACCACGGGAAGCGTGATCTATACCGGAGAGAACCTCCTCAAAAGGCTCAGGTCACTGACTACGATCATATACTTCCCCGTTCCGGCCGTAATCAGGGAGGCAATGCTGCGGCAATACCTGTCAAATCCACGGCCGGTCCTGTGGAGGGGAATTTTCAATATCGAACCCGGCGAAAGCGTCGAAGAGGCGCTGTTCCGCTCCTATAATGCGCTGCTGGACTGGCGCGAGGTTGCCTACCGCGAACTGGCCGACATCGAAATAGACTACTTCACACGAAACAACCCTGATTTCAGAATTTGCGATTTTCTGGAAATTGCGGCAAAACCTGAGAAAAAATTCCGCCGCGTATCCACATGAAGGCTGAAGGTCCATCAGAAAAAATAAGGGCCGTTGTCTTCCATCAGGGGGCGCTCGGGGATTTCCTGATGGCGGCTTCCGCCATAGATGAGCTTGCCGGGGCTTACGGCTGGGTGCGTATCGACTTCTGGTCAAAACCGGAGCATGTGTCTCTGTTGACCGCAAAGAGTTACCTGGGGGAATGTCATTCCCCTGAAGGCCCTCTCATTTCCTGCCTCCTGCACGACAGCCTCTGGCAAACCGCCGCTCTTCCCGATTTCCTGCTCGAGGCCGATCAGGTATTAATCTTCGGCCAGAGTGGATCTCGCGTCATGGCCGAGAGGCTCTCCAGACGTCTTTCGGCAAATGTTAGCTGGGTTCAATCTTTCCCTGCGGCAAACGATACCAGTACTCATGTCTTCCGTTTCCTGCGCAGGCAATTGAACGGCCTTGGATGGCCGATCGGCGAAAAGCCCCTTATTCTGTCACCTCCTGTCTTTGAAACACAGGCTGCAGGAGACCTTCTTCGCGAACTGGGGATTTATACCAAGCCGGTTTTCATTCATCCGGGAAGCAGCGGCCGACGCAAAGTTTGGCCGCTCGCGAACTGGCATGGGCTACTCGAGTGGATCCGACGGGAATTGCCGCTTCAAGCGCTCCTGTCCATCGGACCTGCCGATGACTATATGGACGAATTTTCCTGGGCCATGCGGGAGGCTGGAGTCCCCATCATTAGCGGGCTACCGCTGTTGAGGCTCTGTGCGCTACTTTCATTATGCAGGCTCTACATTGGAAGCGATTCGGGGGTGAGTCACCTGGCGGCGGCGGCTGGAATACCGTCGATCGCCGTCTTTGGGCCGACCGACGCCAGCGTGTGGGCGCCGCAGGGAAGCAATGCAGTGGCTGTAAGCAGGAAATGGAAAGCAGCAGATAATTTTACATGGGCACCTTCAGAAAAGCCTGATTTTCAAGATAAAGAAATTGCCGATTTAGTGAAAAGATTTCAGAAAGTTTAAAAGAGAAAAACGGAAACCTCAGCTCCGCTGTCAAGACCTTCCACATGTTCGGCGATGACCACATATCCGTCGGCCCGGGCCAGTATGCTGATAGCCCCCGATTTGCCGAAAATCGGAGATGCCTCGACTGCGTCCCCGCTTACCTGGGACAGGGCAACCGGTACATAATCGGTCCTGCCGTGCACTGACGGAATCTGCCGGTTGAGGATCGCTCTAAGCGCACACGTCCGAGCAAATTCGGGCTCCATCATGCCCTGCAGCTTTCGCACAGAGGCAAGCACGAATGCCTGGCATGTGATCAGCGCGGATACCGGCTGTCCCGGAAGTCCCCAAAAAAGAACGCCGCCTGCCCGCCCAAAGATTGTGGGCTTGCCGGGCCGGATCGCTACCCCGTGCACGAGAAGTTCCGATTCGGGCAGGGCCGCCAGGACCTGCGTCGTGTAATCCCGCACCCCAACCGAGCTGCCGCCTGACAGAACGATCACATCGTGGTCAATGAGGGCTGCCTGACAGGCAGAGACAAGGTCATCGAGCCGGTCGGAAACCCTTGCCTGCACGCCGATTCGGGCGCCGGCGGACTTGATCTGGGCGGCAAGGCTCAAGCTGTTAATGTCCCTTACCTTTCCAGGCCCAAGAAGGCGCGTTTCAACCGGAACTATTTCATCGCCAGTCGAAATAAGGGCGACCAGCGGGACCCTGAAAACCTCCACCTCGACTATTCCGAGGGCAGCCAGCACGCCGACATCCTGGGGCCGAAGCATGGCGCCCCGCCTGAACAGGGTCTCGCCGAGCGCTATATCGTCACCGGCCTTGAGCACATTTTCGCCGGGCGCCACGGGCCTCGTGATCTCGATTGTCGTATTGTCGAGCACCGAAGTGTATTCGACCATCACCACCGCGTCGGCGCCATCGGGGATCATGCCGCCGGTCGGTACCTCTACAGCCTTTCCCGGCTCTACTGCAAGCCCTGGCGCCTCGCCCATGACCACCTCGCCCGATCTTTCCAAAAGGGCGGGCAGACTTTCCGATGCTCCGAAGGTGTCCCGCGCACGCACCGCGTAGCCGTCCATCGTCGCGCGAGCGAAATGAGGAGCCGGCTCGGCTGCCGTGATATCCGAAGCCAGCCTCCTGCCGCAGGCAAGTGCGAGTGAAACCGGCTCGGGCGGCAGTGGCTGTATCCGGTCCAGGATCGACAAAACCTCGCCGGCAGTTTTGACTTTGAGAAATTTGGCCATCAGGTTTTCCTCGTATTATAGACTTATATAATACCTTGCTCAAAAAATGCGCCTGACATGATAAGAGCGGCGACCTTGCGCGCAGCTATGGAAAACGGACAGACATTAAACGTGGTGCGTTTGAAGGCAAGCAAAGGGAAAGCATTTAAGAACATGGCTACGCGACCGATGTCAAGCATCGAGGAAGGCAACGAAAGAATGGATGAGTGAGAAAACCCCCTCAGCAGAGCAGAACCGCTCGGCTGAAGGGGCTGCGTTGAAAGCTCCTGAGATTAATCAGAGCAAATCATTAGAAGGCAATCTGGAAGCGTGTTTCGAAAATGTTGTCGGTGCCGCTCGAGATCAGGTTGCCGTAGTAGTTGTTGGGGAGTCCGCCACTATGAGCGCCGACGGTCGCATAAACATAATCCATTTTGACCATGACGTTTGGATTCAGGTACCAGTTTAAGCCGACTGTGTAGTCGGTTTCACACCCGCCGTTGAAACCGGCGCCGAGGTCGTTGACATCAAGTTGGGACACCCTGAAAGCCAGTTCCCATGCGCCGAGCCCCCCTCCACATACGGGATTGAAGTTATGAAACGGGTATACCCTGCCAAAGGTCCCCTGATAAGTGGCAGGGGAGGCCGTCGTAGCGTAGTTGCGATGCTCGCCGGTCAGGAAGTAGCTGGCTTGGACATACCAGCCGCTAAAATTGGCAGTAGGCAGATGGGTGGTCGAGCCGTTCGTGCCTTCGGGGGTCCCGCCGCCCGAGCTCTCAAAAAGATTTATGCAATCGTTGGCCTGGACCCAAATGTACTCAGCCTGCGCGGAAAAGGGTCCACATACGAAGGCAATTTCCGGATCTATAATATCCACTGATTTAGCCAGGAAATATCCGCTGTCGACCAGTGGGCTAAAAAGATTCGCTTCGGGTGAGGATTTGAAGTCGAGCGTGCCGGGGTTAATGAAGCCCTGGTTAAGTGTCGTAGAAGCAGTCGAATAAGTATCTGAACGGAACTCATGCGAGTAGCTTATGCCAATTTCGAGCAGATGTTCTCCCTTGCACTCATACCAGGGAAGAGCCGTGAGCCTCATCGCAAAATTCGTGGCGTCCAAATGCGGTGAGAAAAGATCTCCGGTCGTATCGAGAGGTACGCCATTGGCTGTTACTGCTGCCTGTTGCTGGAAGAAATAGCCCACCATCCAGCCTATGCGATCGTTACATATCGTGTTTTGCGTCTCGATGCCCGCTTGACGGCCGGGAATGAATGCATTGACCGGCAGGGCCTTCTCCATGAAAGTGTTCCAGTTGTCCGAGGTAATTTGTTCGATGGACAAAGGCTCGTACATCTGTCCCACTTTGATGCGTCCGATACATGGGATGTCCTTGACGCCCACCCATACGTCCGCAAAAGTGATCGCAGCGCCTGTAGTGATACTCGCGATGTTTGTGATTGATGATGTGGTTACGCCGTTGGTGTTTCTCAAGACCCCGGTAGTGATCTTATATGACGGGGCAAAATCGGGTTGCATGATAAATTCGATATTTTTATAGAGAGTCCCGTCAATGTCCAATCTCACTCTGCGCAATTGGTCACCGTACCCACCGACTGCCGTCGGTTGGGACGTGCCACCCTTGGACGAGAAAGAGCCTCCGGCCGCCGCCCATTTGCCTAAAGCAGTATTCGGTTCCGTATCTGCAACATCATACTGGATCCTGCCTCCGATATGCATGTCGAAGTTTTTATCTTCCGTCGTAAAATGGAGGCCGTCAGACTGGTTCCACCAGGCCCTGAAATCTGTCGGTTGCTTGGCTACAGGCTGCAGCGCCACTAACTTAGCTTCCGTCGCTTTCTGCGATTCTGCAATTTTTTGGGCCGCCGCCATTTGTTCTGCCTTGGCCTGGCTCAGCAGGTCATTGTACTGCGCCTGAGTGATCTCGTGGTTCTTCAACATGATGTCGAGTATTTTTTCGGCCACGCTCTTTTCCTGAGCGAAGGCCCAACCACCCATGAAGACCATAACGAGGCCCACCACCATCGTTACGGTCAAGGCTCTTAAGAGCACTTTTTGCCCCAATTTCATAAAACACTTCATACCGTTTCCTCCTCAAAAGCCGACGTTATTTGCAAACTCTTTCCTTACTAAGCCCCATCATTTTGATATTATTGACCTTTTAACCTCCTTTCCTGTCAGAAAAAATACACAGTTTGCCCCCGCATATAATTGGGGGACTCTATTGCAAAATTTCAATTAATGTCAAGAGAAAAGCTTCGGTAATAAGAAACCGTCATCAAATTGTCACATTTTGCAAAATTCCGCAAAACTGTGTTTCACCGGAAATATTGCATTATGCAATAGCCAGTTTCATTAGTGTTGCAATATGTAACGCGATGTTTCGTATTGTGTTAATAGTGTGCTATTAAGGGCCTGAACTTACAATTGTCTGCAAGCTTGAGTCAATAGAAAACGTATCATATCGGTTCAACACGATACATTTTTTTTGCACAAACCAGAATTTTGCATCCCGGATCAGGTGAAGCAGATTGCAGGCAAGACACCCTATGAGGCCTGCCGCCCCAGCCCCGTCGCGCGGGTGGGCGGGCTGTCGAGAATGAGCGGTCGGCCTACTCGCTACGCGCTGGCACTTCGCTAAGGGAGGCCGGGCGAGCCCACATCACAAAATTACGTGGGGCAAAGCCCTGCGAAGCGAGACCTTTACACCATTGTAACTTCACTTTCTGATTCGCTGAACATCCGGCTTGCCTTCAAACGCACCACGTTTAATGTCTGTGCGTTCTGCGTGGCTGCGCTCACAGTCGCCTCTCTTATCATGTCAGACGCATTTTTTTTCGAACATGGTATTATATAAGCCTATCGTATGAGTCGCCAATGACGCCATTGACCGCAAACTCCACGGCCGCTCATCCGCCTGGCAGGTTCGCCGGCGCAGGAGCAGGCAACAATCTTTGTTCACTTCATCCCGAACGGCAATAAAAAGACTTGATAAGCGGCCCCAGCCTGATTTATTGTACATTACCGGGAAAAGGGTTGCTCTGCGCCAAGCTCCCGAAAATTGCTGAAATTCGGAGCTTTTTTAGGCAAAGGCGGAAAATATCGCTGCATGAGTGGCCAAAATCTGCAATCAGCGGGTGTTTATTCAACCGAATATAGATTCCATCCCGAAGGAGAATGGCATGTCTTATAGCAGGGCAGTGATTTTATTTGCGTGCTTTTTGTTTGTGTTTTCAGGACTTATGGCGCCTTGTATGGCTGCTCAAAGCCCTGCGGGCGACACCGCAACGGCCAGGGTGGTGATTTTGCCCTTTGGCATGAGCACCCCGGCAAATCTTAATTACCTTCAGGGCGGAGTCCGCGACATGCTCTGTTCGCGGCTTTCCTCGCAGGGAAAAGTGCAGGTAGTGGACAAATCGCAAACAGACATGGCCCTCAAGGGAGCAAAGGAAATATCGCAGAGCGAGGCCCTGAGAATCGGCGCCGGCTTCAAGGCGGATTATGTTCTGTTCGGAAGCATAACCAGCACGGGCCAGTCGGTAAGTATTGAGGCAAAAATGGCGGCGGTGTCGGGCAAAACCGAGCCTGTGTCCTTCTATGCTCAAATGAAGACACTCGACGACGTCATGCCCCAGGTAAACCTGTTTGCCCAACAGATAAACGAAAAGGTTTTCGGCAAGCCGGAGGAAAAGCCGCAGGCGGCTTCGGCAGAGGCTGAGGCGGCGGCTACACGCGATCCTGAATTGATTCTTCAAAAGGTCGGGTCTCCTCTTGACGAGAAAGAGACCGTCCCGATAGTGTCCGATAAACCACCCGTGTCCAAGGATGATCAGACCGAATCGAATGTCAACAAAAGAAGGTCCAATCCATTCACTCCATAACGTTGCGGTTTACAGAGTTGATCTCAGGCAAAATCCTCCCGTCCTGGAGGATTTTGTCTTTTGGGCCGGCGTGGAGCGCTTAGATACTGTCTATCTGGACACTCCTGATGGAACCCGAAGCGGTTGCCGGATGGAAACAACATATAGTGAGGGGCGATGCTCAGTGTTTATGAGCTTAAAGGAAGCGGCCGGCCCCGGAACCTCCCCGCTGAAGGCCTCGAGGGGATTTGGCCGGAACCGCCTTTTTATTATCTTTTCTACAGAAAAGAGTCTGCCGAACCCATTGCAGAGTGGCTGAAATCCCGCCCCGACTGGCGGCTAACTTCTCGATACGATTTGCCTTATGACAAATGGCAGGACATTTGCCTCCCTCAGATAAGCCTTGGGTCTTTCAACATCCGGGTGTCGGCTGACCCGGCTGATCAGCCGGACGGTATGGCAATTCTCATCGACCCCGGAGTTGTTTTCGGTTCGGGCCTTCATCCCACCACTCAAGGGTGCCTGCTTGCGATATCTGAAATTTTCGGGTCCGATGAAATCCGTACGGCGCTGGATTTTGGCGCCGGGACCGGGGTTCTTGCTATCGCATGCGCCTTGGCGGGGGCAAGATTCGTACTGGCAATAGACCGTAATCCCCTCGCGCTGAAGACCGCCTGGAAAAACGCGCGTGCAAACGGAGTTGCAGATCGTGTCGCCTTGGTAGAAGCTGACCGGTTGGGGTGTTTGTGTATACGTACGGACCTTTTAGTCATGAACCTGGAATGGCCCATTATCGAGAAAACCCTTGCGGCCGGGGAGTGGAGGAATGCCCGGCGGATCGTACTGGCCGGATTTTTGGAGAGCAGGCTTGAGTCGGTCAAAAAATTCGCCCGGCCCGAGTTCCAGGTAGATAGCGTAATAGAGCGGCAAGAATGGCCCACGGTTACTCTGTCGCGGACCTAAGCAGTTGCGCAGCAGCCCCGATCCGTTCGGCAACCTCTCGCATTTGCCCTTCGTCCGCGTACCGGTACCTTGGCCAGAAAAAACCTTTCAGACCGTCTTTCCTTCTTCTCGGGACCACGTGCACATGAAGGTGGGGAACACTCTGGCTGATTTTATTATTGATTGCCACAAAAGTCCCCTCCACGCTCATGCTTTCCTCCACCGCGCGGCACAGAAGCTTTGCGTCCGAAAAAAATGGTTGGATTAGGGAGTCCGGCAGGTCCATCAACGTTTCGTAATGGGCCCTGGGGACGAGCAGGCAATGGCCCTGAAAAAGTGGGCGGCTGTCCAGGAAGGCCACGCAAGATTCATCTTCCAGGATGATCGAGGCGGGCAACTCGCCCGAAATTATCCGGCAGAATTTGCAGGAGTTTATCACTGAGCGCCGCTCCGGGGCAGTCCCGTTTCTCCCTCAAAAACTGTCTGCAGGACCTCCTGAAGGGAACGGACGCCTATGTGGCGTGCGTCCATTTCCTGCGAAAGCCGCTCGGAATTGCTCTTGGGCATAAGGCAGGCGGTAAACCCCAGCTTGGAGGCCTCTCCCACCCGGAGCGCGCTGTGCCCGACTCCCCTTACCTCACCGGCGAGCCCTACCTCGCCCCACACCACAAGATCCTGCGGAAGCGGCCTGTCCAGATAGCTGCTCATCAGGGCGGTGGTCATCGCAAGGTCGGCTGCGGGCTCTATGAGCCTCACTCCGCCGGCCACATTTATGAACACGTCCTGCTGCGCAAAGTTGAAGCCGAGCTTTTTTTCGAGCACTGCAAGCAAAAGCGAGAGCCGGTTTGTGTCAACCCCCATGCTGGTGCGGCGCGGCTGCATCCATCCGGTCGAACTGACCAGGGCCTGAAGTTCGACCAGAATGGGACGGGTCCCCTCCACGGAGCAGGCCACAACGGAGCCGGCGACCCCCTTGGGGCGCTCTGCCAGAAGCAACTGGGAGGGATTGGGGACCTGATCGAGGCCGCTTTCCTTCATTTCGAAAACCCCGACTTCGTTTGTCGAGCCATATCGGTTCTTGACCGCCCGAAGCAGCCGGAAGGTGTGCGTCCTATCCCCCTCAAGGTATAAAACGGTGTCCACCAGATGCTCCAGGGCGCGTGGGCCGGCTATGGCTCCCTCCTTTGTGACGTGGCCGATAACGAAAATGCTTATCCCGGCTTCTTTGCCCGTCCTCATGAGCCTGGATGCGCATTCCCGCACCTGGCTTATGGACCCAGGGGCAACATCCAGGAGTCTGGTGTACATAGTCTGAATGGAGTCCACCGCTACGACCATCGGAGGGTTCTTCTCGATTTCGTCAAGCACGGCTTCCAGTGAGGTTTCCGCAAAGATGAACAGGTCGCGGGAGTTCAGTCCCAGCCTCTGAGCGCGGGACTTCAACTGCTGAGGGCTTTCTTCGCCTGAAACGTAGAGAACAGGGCCCTGCTTGGTCATCCTGGAAAGCGCCTGGAGAAGAAGGGTGGATTTTCCGATGCCCGGGTCGCCTGCGAGCAAAACCACAGATCCCTTTGTCAGACCCCCTCCCAACACCCGGTCCCATTCGCCGATGCCCGTATGGAGGCGCACTTCGCCGTCGGACTGGATTTCATCGAGGCTGACCGGATGGGCCGAAAGAGTTTTTGCGAGTTTCGAGGCCAGTTTCCTGGCCCCCCCGGGCGCCACCTCCTCGGAGAAGCTGTGCCAAATCCCGCATTCGGGACACTTGCCCATCCATTTAGGGCTTATGTAGCCGCACTGCTGGCATCGGTAGATCAATTTCGGTTCGGCCATTTTCCGCCTTCTACCCGGCTCTGTCCGCTAAAGACCCCTACTTATCCATACCCTTCTGCATGCCTTTTAAAAATTTGCCAACCGCCTGGCCGGCTTCCTCGGGCTTCATCTTCTCGATATCGTCAAGCCCTTTTCCCAAGCTCTGCATTTTATGCGGGAAGCTCCTCGCCGTGTGCTGCATCGAAACGGAACCGAGTGCAAGAATGGTGCAGATAGCGCCAAAAACGATCCAGGCAATCTTCGGTTCAGTCCCGTGAACTTCAACTGAAGCACACACGAGAATGTAAGCCGTCCAGGCCATGCCGGCCACAATTCCCAGATATGGAATGAAATTGAGCGCTGCGGTAACAGGGGTGATAGCAAGCGCATAGGCCGCGCACCTGAAGGAGACCTCATAGGATTGCCGCGACCCCATAAGCTGCCAGATTACAAATAGAATGGCCGATGCAACAAAGGTGAAAAGCGCTGTCAATATAGGGGTTATTATCATCCCGGCCAAAAACAGGGTGAAGAGTTTGGCAAAAGAAAACCCCGGCAGGCTAACGGCGATCCTTACGATGCCGGCGGCAACACCCATGACGACTGCGAAAATAACGGGATCGGCATAGCCTCCCGAAGTTGGCATTTGCCGGTAAAACGACACCGGGGCACTGATAACAGCCTGGAAGATTTGCAAAATCGAGCTAAGCATTGCTTTCGGATCGGCCGCGGGTTTTTTCTCTTCCATTTGCTTCACCTCCCTTTGTCCTGAAATCTGATAACATAGAGAAGCACACTTCCGAAACAAAATCTTACCCGGTCCCCGGGAGATTTGAAATAAGTTGCTAGTCTGAGGATTAGGCAGTCTATCACCGGATTGGGTTCTAAATCTTTGGGGGCAGCGCGTCTCGGCTTCTTTGCCTTCGAGTTTCAGAAATTCGTTTTGCAAATCGCGAATTGCGGGGAAAACCTGTTCGCGTAAGCATCGTTCACGTTGACTTCATTTATGAACTGCTGCCGAGCAACCGCATGCTGTTCGAACATGTTTCCGGTCTGCTGGAGAGTCTGCCCAACCTGACAGCCTGAGCTTTCGAGCGTGGCCTTGTCGATGGTGTTATATGCCTTCTGGCCCTGGGGCATTACGTGTTCTTCGAACGCTGAATCGTGAACGACCGGCATAATCTGGTCATTCCTCTTACCGTTAGGCCGAAGCTTATTAACTCCACATACCGCTCAAGTAGGCCGAAGCCCCAGTCACGGCATTTGAAGGCTGATTTCCAAAAACCCCCATCTGATTGTACTGAAGCCACTTACCTGAGACCGAAGACGCTCCGCCAAGGATGGAGTTCGCCACATCCCATCCGGCCTGTGAGCTGTAAAGCTGAGCCTGAGCACCGTACTGCGCCCCCTGGTACTGGAGATTTCGCGCCTGGAGGTTCGAGTTGTACCGGATCGTAAGCGCGTCGAGCTCCCCGGTTTCGGCCGCAGAGGACCGCACGGAAAGCGCCGAACCCTCATTCGGATTCACCCCGCTTGCCGCCTCGTTCGCCACGATTGCGGAACCCATCTCGCCGGTCTGTATCCGCTTGGCCTGCTCCTGTGCCTGTCCCTGCTGAAGGGCGATGCTCGCGTTCTGATTGGCGACGATCTGGTTATTCCGCGCGACCTGGGCGTTATAGTTCGCGGCCTGGGACTGAGCTATCCCCTGCATCGCAGACCCCGCGACCCCGACAACCAGGCTTGCTACGCCAAGAGCAACCGGTGTGCACATTAGATTTTGCCTCCAGAAACATTCTGCTTTTGCATATGAAATCTATAAAACGGCAAACCCCATATTCCATAAGGAACCGGCTCAGGATCGAACCTGAACCCCAACCACTTGAGCCACCTGATTGACATCTCATTCCTGACGTCGACATAGTTTTGAAGATGAGGAAAAAGCTCGAGCATCTTCGCCACATATCCTTTGTTCAACCTCAAGAAAGTGATGGCGTACCTTTCGACTTCATTGGTTCCCAGCAGCCAGGGCGATCCGACGCCTCCCAAAATATCAACGGGCGTAACGCCAAACATGCAGACAGGCTCATCGTTTACCATCCCCGTCCATGCCGCCGCCGATCGCTGCAGCGAGTCCGAAAGCGCCCGAAACGGCCCCATCCCCGCCGCCGCCGCGACTTCTGCCCGGTCCGGCTGCCGCATTTTATTCGCGATCCAGTAGACATGATCTGAATGTGCCGGGACTATGATTCGAGCCATGGCCGCTCCCTTTGGTCGCTTCAGGGCTGAGCTATGAGTGCTGAGTGCTGAGATTTTTTTTACTCAGTCCTCAGCACTCAGTCCTCAGTCCTCAGCCCCGCTTCACCCAGGGCTGTCTCCTATACTCACCTCCGGAATTACCCCCAAAACCGTACACGGAAGTGGGTTGTCCTGCTGCAAACACACATCATCATCCACCAGGTAATCTGCGCTGATTATCACGCGCTCGTCCCCGGTAAAAAGCGGCACGGCCGCGCCCATGCTGACCGACGCCGATCTTTCCTTTATCTCGGTCAGCCTCGTAAAGTCCGGCCCGACCTTCAACCCCCTCGTGTCCGCTACCCGCACCGCCACAGCCGCAATCTTCTTGCGGTAATCCTGGACCTGCATCACCATCCCTTCGGGCTCCATGCAAAGGGTCTGGAGCTGCGAGACATAAGGAAGTCCCACAGTGACAAGGCTTGCCGCGTTCTGGAGCGTAATAGCCCCGTTCACCACTATCTGCTGAGGCTGAACGCTCCCATCGGCAAGAATGCTTACAGTGGCCCCGTTTAAATGATCGAGGCCGGTTATCTCCGTCGCCGGGCTGCCCGAATATTGAAGCCCGCAGTCTACAAACCAGGCCTTCGTCACATCGGATACCCCGTTTGTGAGAAAGTTCCGTGCGTTCATCCGCTCGATATATTTCACGGGATTTCCGCCATTCACGCCCGGAATGGTCCTCTGGGTCACGAAGTAGACCGAATCGACGTTTATCCCGGCCATCTGCTGATTCATGCCCTCAAGAAATGCCAGCTCTTCAGAGAGCCTGAAAGCGCGGTCGTTACCGGAAAGCGCCACGAGATCCACGTCGATATCGCTGTAAGTTTCGAGCATGCCGCAGGTCTCGGTGATCTGGGCCGTGGTCGATTTGCCCCTGGGCACGCCCATGTTTAGCAAGCGCCAGTACGCGGAAGGCAAACCGGTTCTGATTGTCGTTTTATGCCCGGTCGGAAGGTTTCCTTCCACCCAGAGCATGTCGTCTAGGATTTCATTGGTCTGGGACAAAAGATTGATGATCTCGGCAATCTTTCCGTCGTCATCTATCCGTCTGGCCCAGTCCGCCAGTGTCAATGCTACAGGTCCTATAGTGGCCATTTATGTGCTCCTCGTTACGTCGTCGTTTCGTTCATTGTTGGATACATTTTGGCAAGAAGTGTGTCCTGCGTGTCTTTCACCGGTCCGCCCGAAAGCGAACCAGGCTCTTTCAGCAGGGTCCCGATCTTGACAAATAACTTCACAATAGCGGGATTGTTCCCGGCCCCCGTCATGTTGAGCGCATCTCTCAGGCTCTTGGCCTCCGCCTCATCTTTCACGAACGGGTTTGAATCTCCCGGCACAAAGACTTGAGCCGCATCCTTGATGCTCTGCTCGAATTTCGTGCCGCCTATCTCCGGGTCCGCCTTTACCTCGGCCTGCCACTTCGCTTGGGTCTCAGCCCACAGCTTGTAGGGGGCCTCAATCTGTGCCCGGAGTTTCCCGCCTCCAAAATCGAGCAGCTTCTGTGCTTGCTCCTGAGTCAGGTCCAGCTCTTTTGCCAGCCCCTTGAACTCAGTCGCGGTCTGCTCATCGAGGGTGGTCCCTTCCGGGATTGTAAATTCCGCATATTCTTCGGACGCTTTGATCTCGGGCTTTTTATCCTTGCCCTCATCAGGCTCCAGCGGTTTACCGTCCGGCCCCAGTTTGGGCTCTAGCGGCAATGGTTTCCCATCTGGGCCAAGTTTCGGTTCGATCGCGGCCTCTGTCGTTTGCGTCGCCGCATCCGCCAGGATATTAGTTTGGTCCGTAGTCTGCTCGGTGGTTTGTGCCGCCGTGGTTTCAGCCGCTGTCGTTGTTGCTGTTTCTTCAGGCATGTTTCTTCCTTTCAATCCTGGCTTTCACCAGGAACTCATATAGTTTGGGGTCTTGTTTTCTCACGGCTTCGAGGATCTGGCGCTCCGGATCTTTGGCGTGCTCTTCGCAATCATCGCGCACCTTGTCGTTGAAACTCTTCCAATCCCCGTTATGGCCATGAAACAAATGGCAGTTGAGGTATCCGCCCTCTTCGCAAAGGGTTATGAAGTTCGAAGGATCGAGCTCAAGTTCCGGATGAAGATGGAACGGTTTAATATGATGCACCTGGAGCTTTGGTTGCACGTCCTTCTTCGGCTTTCCATTTTCATCGAGTTCGACTTTCGCCCCGCACCACTGGCAGGCAGGTTTTTTCGCCAGGTGTTCTTTCTCTACCTTGTGCCATTGCGGACTTCGAAGGTGAGCCGGTTTGCCCTTCATGACGTCGTGTACGAGTTGTAGGTGTCTTTGCATCGAGGTCCTCTGCTTTTTCTACTCAGTCCTCAGTCCTCAGCACTCAGTCCTGGTCTAATGGGGGCAATAAAAAACGGCAGATCAGATGGTCAGGCACCTGACTGCCGTTCCTTATTCTATTCGCCGCTCTCACCTGGCCGGGCTAAAGCGGACCCCCTCACTTGACTTTTTTGTACTTATTCTGTCTTGTAGCCACCGTTTTCAGTAACCATCTTTAAATACAGCTCCGGGCTAAGTTGGAATATTTGCGCTTCGAGGATAAGCCCCACATTGCGCATTCCCTCCTGGAACGCCATCGCAAGCTGATCTGACGAAAACGAAGTTACGTGAATCCTGCACATTTCCAGCAAATCCCACATCCACATGCGCCCCTCGGGATCTGACATAATCTTGCGGAGCGCGGCCTTCTTTTGAAGATTGCGGGTCTTCTGGCTCTTCTCCCGCTTCGCCACATGCTGCGCGTCGCCTGCGTTGTATGGGGTCTGCTCGTCAGCCATCAAGCTCGCTTCCCGCTCCCTGCTTCCCGCTTCCTGCTTCCTGCATTTTGGCCTTCATCTCCGTCACCAGGTCTTCTCGCTCTTTGGCCGTCAGTTTCTTGAGCGATGTTTGCTCCCACGCCAGGCCGCAATTCGTACAGCGATAGACCTCTTGTTCGGCCGGCTGCGCGACCCCTATCGGAGAAAGCAATGCAGAGATTTCAAAGATCCGAAACGCCCGCTCGAAAATATTGTTCGTGCAACCCGGGCAGTGATAACTCGCACAGGCGGATACATTCGGGATCTGCACCTGCACCTTCGCCGGCATTACGCCCGCGCCATTATTCTTTGCTTTCGCATATTGGCCATGGCTCATAATCTTTTCCTCTGCGCCCTCTGCGTCTCTGCGGTGAATATTCTTTATTGCGCCACCCCTCCGCCTGCCTGACCATACCCCAACATCTTCTGCAGCGCGCTCTGCCCCCCGCCAACGTCGGTCTCGCTCAAAGTCTTTGCCCCCTGGACTCCGGCCATGCTCATCTGCGCCGCCTGGGCGGCAGCCGCCTGCTGGGATCTCTGCTTCCTCAGCGCATCCCGCTTCTGCTGCGCTACAATGAGCTTTTGCGTAACCCCGATAAGGTCTGCGTATTCCCGCACGGTCTCGTCCATATCCACGTTATCGAGCACTTCGGGTTTGGCTGCCGCAAGGTTTCCAACAAAGGCCACCAGCCGCTCGATCCCGGTTGTAGCCGTTGATTTCTGCGCATCGGCAAGAGTTGAAATCGTTTCGATATCAAGAGCGCGATTGCGTATCTCGGGCGGCGCCGGAGGCAACAGCCCGGCCCGGTACATCATTGCAAACACCCGGTCGATCATCGGATTTATCAGCTCGAATTGGCTGCGTTCGAGAAACGGTCCGAGCATCAGCATCTTTTCCTGCTTTCGCTCGATGATTTCAGTCGCGGTCCTCACGGTATCAAGCTGTGAGATCATCAGGAAAAAATCCGCAAAGAACGCCCGGTTGATCCTGTCCTCGGCCTTCGCTATCTTTTCTTCAGCGCCTTGGATATTTGGCGGTACTTCATAAGCCGGCTTGAATCCGCTTTGCGCAAGGTTTGCAACGTAAGTCACCCCGCCCGGCAGAAGTGAGGCCGGCTCGTTTTTCATTGACACATCGGCCACCATCGGAGGATTTAGCACTTTGTCTATCGCCTGGGCCGTGCGTTTCTCCAACTGCTGGAGCATCTTCGAGCTCGCCAGCGCCTCCATGCCGGGGGATCTGCCGTATGAATCGTTTCCGATAACATGCCATCTCGGCGCGCAGAAGGGCTGCTCGTGATAGCCCCGGAGCTCTAACACCAGGTTCTGGCTCTGCCCCCACTCCCATATTACAGATCTGAACTTTCTGCCTTTTAGCCCCGGGATCTGCGGGGCGCGATCGTCGTTTGGCTCGATTGCCTGGGCAACATTTACTTCTTTATCGAGCTGCCCTGAGGCCCAAAGACTTTTGACCTGGGGACTGCAAGCCTCAAGTCCAAATCGTTCCACAACTTGACCTGTTGCGAGTACGTATTCGCGGTAAAGAGTATCAATCTGGTTTTTACCGCTCGAAGTAAGGTAGTACTCACCGGCTGTGAGTGTTTGACACCTGACAACATCGTCGTAGTCCTCCTCGATGAGCATGCACCCCGTGCCGAAGCACCCCAGCTCCTCGTAGATGACGTGCAAGGCGTTGTAGCCATTGCTCTGGGAGAGCACCGTAAGTAAGCGTTTGGTTACTTCATCAAGCCACAGACGGACGGGTGTGTTATCGGACACATCCATGTCCCGGATAGAAAGCCGAAACCAAGGGCGAGCAGGACTAGTAAGGCCAGCCATAAGGCCCGCCGCAAGCGTTCTGAGCGCAAAAATAGGAGTTTCATTTATCATCCTCGATCCAACCGGGTCGCCTCTTGTGGCCTGGTTGGGCGTCATGAGATAGCGGCCGCGCCTGGGCAGGATAAAGTCGGATAACTGCCGCCAGTGCTGCCAGTAACTCCAGCGGTCAACCCGCAAGCCCACAAGCCGCCGGTCTACGTACTTCCGCAAAGCCTGGATTTTAGGGACCTTGCTGAAGGTATCGATTTTGATTACGTCGGCCACGCTCGCTCCGCTCCGGGTTAAATGTTATTGGTTAGGGGTTATGGGTCAGAGGTGGTTTTTGCCCATTACCTATTACCTATCACCGATTACCCTTCTTCTAGCCTCCAAGCAGCGTCTTGCCCGAATTCGCCGTTGTCGCTGCCGGCGTCTGCAAGCCCTGCGGACCCGTTAGAATCGTCTGGCTCGCGCCGTAAGCCATTGCCGCGAGATTGCGCTGATTTTGACCCGCACCCTGCACTCCCGAATCCGGCAGGCTCGGTGGAGGCGCGGGAGCCGGAGGAGGAGCGGGAACCGATGGCGCTGAAGCGAAGCACATAGTCTGGTCATTCCTTTCACCGGCTTTAGCCGGAAGCTGGACCTTTCTCTATGCTCTCCCTGGCCTGTCTATGACCAGAGGCGTTTATCCGGAGGGGCTTAAAACCTTTTCCTCTAAATTCTGTCAAACCTGTCTAAATCAATACAATTCGTTTCTACAGGATACAGAATATCATAAAGGGATTTGGCCCTGTAAAACGGCAGCCAGAAGCGGCAACCAGAAGCGGCAATAAAAACGGCAAAAAGCGTCGGAGCAGGGAAGAGGACCGCCAGCCAGGATCTTAGTCGTGGTAGTAATAGTCAAGAGGCGGCGGACCATCATATAGAATCTTTGGTGTGAAGCCTTTTTTGAGCGTGAGGGTATAGGCGCACCCACGGCACTCCCAAACTCCCCCCCTCTCCAAAACCTCCACTAAATCCATCGCCATGCCGCATTGCTCGCACTTCATTTCCCCTGATTCTCCGATGCTTCGATTCGCCTTAACTCCCGAATTCTACTGTGACGCGGTGAGGGTCTCGTCCCCCCGTCCCTGCGCTCCCGCGTCTCCCCAACCCTTGTCTTATTCCAGTTTAAGCAGCATACCACTGGGCGATTTTGCCCTGCAAAACGGCAACCAGAACCGGCAATCAGTTGCGGCAACCAGAAGCGGCAACCAGAAGCGGCAAAAAAAGTGGCAAGAAAAATTAGAGAGGGCAGGGAAGGGGAAAAAACGAAGTTTTCATAAATGGGATAGATATTCAGAGGCGGGCCGTGAGAGCAGTACGTTGAAAGACCGGTGCGGAGAGGGGGTACACGGGGACAAGAGAAGAAAAAACTTTTCACCGTGGAGCTTCCGGCTAGAGCCGGTGGGCGGGTTGACCAGATTATGCGGAGGAGACAGAGACAAAAGTGGAAAAGGGATTGAGATTGCCTTCACCAAGCGTAACTGCCCAGGCTCGAAAATTCCGCAAAGGCGGGAATTTTCTGTTTCAGCTCAACTCTGTCTGCGTCTTTGCGGTGGAATTGTGGGACCGCTTCGGAGTCCTTCGATGCTTTTGGGAGTGGATTCTTCGAAAATCATTCGGGCGGTAACTTTCCGTTTCGTTCATATGCTTGCCATTCTTTTCTTTTCATCAGCCGAACGTTGGCTTCGTGGCACTCTGGACACCCCTGGTATTGGCCGTCTTTTGATTGCCGCCACATGGTGTAAAGCATGCCGGGCAAAATAAAACAGCACCAGAGCGTGATTTCGATTTTTCGAGAGCCTTTGGCAATTCCCTTGCTTTCCCCTACGTAATTACATGATGGACAGATGATCTTCATGTTTGCTCCTTTTCGTGATAAGAAAGTGCCCGCTCCATATAAGACTTTCCGTTCGTATTGGCAACCCTTTTTGCGGGGCCCTTTTTGCGGGACTATTTCCCTCGGCCCTGCCGTCCAGGCACCAGGACCGTAAAGCTATACTCGACCATCGTTGAAAATAAACATGACAGGAAACGAAAACTTGGGGTAAAGTATATCGGGGATGTTCGAGGAGGTCATAACCGCGGGAACCATTCAATTGCGGGAGGAATACGCCATGAGTGATGAAGTACAAGGCGAGAGAAAGTTAAACCTGGACAAATATCCCCGTCTCGGGGGGGGCCTGTTTTTGGTCCTTGGGCTTATCCTTGGCTTTGTAGGGTTCTATTTCCCCATACATGACGCATATCAGCACGCCCCCAAGATTGTCACGTATCCGAAGGCAACCTTTATGTCCGTCACATTGACGATTTCGGGCTGCGTCATGCTCATCCTCGGCCCCATGGTGACCATGCTTGCTTATAAATTTGCAGCCCTGAAAGGCTGGAAACAAAAGCTCGTCATCGTAGCCATGTTGATCCCCCTGGTGCTAGCAGCAATCCTCGTGGATCATGTTTTCGAACAGTTTCTGGAAAGCTTTGGCTATAAGTTCTAACCGGCCCGTCGCACCATAACTCCATTGCTTTAGAGGGGGGAACGGATATAGGAACCAAGGCCGCAATAAATCTGAGCATCATTCTGGCGATTGTCGCGCTTACGGCGGCAGGGCTGTCGGCTGTCGTATCCGCTGGTGAAACGGTCTATCAGCAATTGAGCCAAACAGGCGACAACACCCCGAAGTTTGATGGCGGCTCAAGCGGGGACGATCCGGCCTCGCGCCCAGGGCCTTCCAGGGCTTCGGGCTATGCCTGTCCCTCAACACCATACATCAACTGTATGCCACCGGTGGCAAAGTCAGCTCGAGGGTGGTGCGATCCCGAATATCTCAAATGGGCCAAGAGCCACTGTCCTGGACTCAAAATCCTCCACTAAAGATTGCATCGCTTCAGGTGGGGCATTAAGATTGCGGGATAAGGGTGCTTGGACTCGAAAAATGGCTTAATATTGTATTTGAATAGCATTATTAACTAGTTAGTAAAATATGATTCGGGAACGAAAAAAGGAGGTTAAACAATGATGTGAGGCTGGGATACTTGAACAAAGGATAGAGGAATTAGAAAGGTTATTAAATCTGCGCAGTAGTTGACAACGTATCTTAACAATCACATTAACTTAGAAAGAAGTGATAAAATATGGATATTAAAAAGATGGTATATATTATACAAAACAGGTTGGAAGGTTTGAGTCTTGCTCTCCCCATGTTTGTAGTTGGACTTGGTTTTATTATTTTAGGATTTACTCTCTTTCCGGGGATAGGTATTGTAGTGGGTATTTTTATATGGTGGCTTGCATGGCGTTTTATGCTCAGTAGTTCACGAAAAAATCGATATAAAGAAGTGCTAAAAAGTATCAGAGAAAAACAAAAAACCTTGCTGCGCTCCTCAAAATCTAAATACGAGGCGCCCACGCCAAAGCCGGATGTGAAAAATGATGTTGGGACTAAATCTACAGTTACATCTGAAACACGGGAAACGAGCATAGCCAATTCAGATCATTAAAAGATCAAAGATAAAAGAGCAGTTGTTAAAATCCGAGTTTTTGCTGAGTAGGTGGATTTGACACTGATAGGATTCAACGGACCAGAGCGTGACGGATATGTTAGAAACACGGCGCCTCCATGGGCCACACTGGAGGCAGCCAAAATCATAAGCAGGGAGCACAAGATGCTTCTGGGCATGGGCAGCTCCTTGGTTAAATGGATTTAATGCAGCTTCATCAGCCCAACCTCTTCACTATTCACTATTGACTGAGTTTATGAACTATTGCTGGAGCGCCTTTAGGATCTCCGGCCTCGTGGCGTACCTGTCGCAAAGCTTCCTGAACTCATCTCTATCCAGGATATTTTTTACGTAAATCTCGGCAAAAACAGGGTACCACAGGGAGCGGACCTGGTCGTTGTAATGTACGTCGAGTCTTGATTCATCAATCTTATTCCCTTTGCCGTCAAAGACGGTAATTTGCGGAGTCGACTTGAATCCCACCTCGACAGATTTCTGTTCGTATCCTAAAACGACCCACACTTTTGTCATTTTTCTTTGGAAATCATAAAAGACAGGCACCATCATTCTGTTATCACGTGAAACATCCGGATCATCGGAAAGATGATTCATCCAGAGGCGGGCAAATTCGATGTCCTTGTTCCCTCCATTGCCCGATCCGTCCCTTTTTGTTATCTGTAGAGCGCAGCCGGTTTCATTTGCAACGATTAAAGCCGCCCCGAAAAAGAGCGCCTCCATTTCCTTCAGCTCCACGGCGAGGTCCTTTTTGACAGGTCCAGATGCCGTCAAACGGTGTATCTTTGAGAGATTGCTTTCTCCAAGCATATCTTTCAGGACGCTATGGACGAAATTATAAGAGCGGGCCCTTCTCAAATAGTAGGTCGCCAGCGGCTCTAAAGTGAGTTCCGGGGAAATATCTATGCGTATCTTTTCCTCATGCGGCCCTTTCCGATATGCAGAACCGATCATTAGAGGGATTTCCAGTTGCTTGATGTGGGTTTCCCTTGTGAGGGCCAGAAGTGATTTGAACAACTCCTCCAGTTCTTCCCTGTAACTTTGGGTAAACTCGAGCTTTTTGCCCTCAGGGGACTTCTCCGGTAGAACAAGGCTTTCCAGTGAATACGTCTGGTAGTCATACCAGCCGGAGTTTTCCCGGGGGGTTAGATCGATGCTGCCGGCCTTGATTTCCTCGATCAGTGTTTCAGCAAGATTGAAATTGTCAGGGATGGGTTTATTGCCGTAGAGTTTTTTTACAAGGTCTGTTTCATAAGATCTTGATGGTGGAAAGAATACGACCGTTTTTTTTTGTTCCCCGGTCCCACAAGTAGTAAGAGGGTCCTCGATGCAGCGCCTCAAATCCGAAACATCCGATGGGAATGGGTTAGTCATTTTTTCGGTAAATCCCAAGTACTTGAAATAGAAATCTTTTGTCTGCCCGGCTTTTTTTTTGATGGCCCGCACAAGTGCAGCGCTCTTCTCAAGTTTGGTTTGCAAGAGGCGATCCTGCCGGAATATCTTGGCGAGTTCGTCATTCCATGTGTAAAAACCTATAGGCTTTGAACGAAGAGGCTCTTGCAGAAAAACCTCCTTTATTCTTTGGCTTAACTCGGTAACCCTCTCATCTTCCTCTGAGTCCTGCCCTCCCAGTGAGGATGCCGCAGCAATAAAAGCCCTCGACCATTCTTCTTCCTGCTGAGGGATGGAGGGGTCCCCGAGGTCCTTAAGGGCGCCCAACAGGGCCGACAGAAACATTTTCTTTCCCAAAACGCCCGGCAACCCTTCCTGCATTGCTATTTCAGCGGCCGCATAAAGCCCGTCATCAAACTGTTTGGCCTTGGCCGACAGGATGGATGCGGAAACAAAGTCAATGCTCCCCTCATCCGGAGTGCCACCTTCGTTGGTCGGGTGAAGATCTCCCGGGATTGGATATAGCCTCTCCTCACCACCGCCTCCATGGCGGACCATTTTGGGGATCTCCATGGTGAGGACCTGTTCGGACAGGTCAACTTTGATCGTGTAGTCACCAGACTTTCTCTCACTTGCCAAAGAGTGATATTCAGTTGCGCCGGACGGCTTATCATGGCCTTCATCGCCCCTACAGGGAACTGAAGAACCTGCAAACACCATGAACAGCACCATGAATAAAGATACTATGTTCACCCACATGAAAGCCTCCACTAACCGTTCACCGCACTTTGAACCTAAAAACCCATAGGATTTTTCCATATGCCTATGAAAAACGCAAGTGGTGTATCTGAAACTGCCCAAAGCGGTCACGTTGAGCTTGCTCTTGTTTTTTTCAGTGGGATATTCGATTATCCGATTGGCCGCAAGCATGCACCAGGAAGTTCCCTTCGCAGATACTCGACCTCAGGGGAGACCATTCTACAGCCGGCAGGCAACCCGGTTGGGGGCACTGGTTAATACAATGCGGCCGGCTTTGAGTTCTGCGATATGCCGAGAAAAAGACGCAGGGAGGCTCATATGTACCTCGAAGGATCCACATCCACGGGTTCTTCCTTTGCTGCACTCAAACGGCTGTGGGCGCAGATGTCCCAAAGCGCGAGGGTAGGCATGTGGGCTATGCTGGCCTTGGGGATTTTTCTTCGCGCGTTCCGTCTGGATACTTTCGAATTCAAGGGGGATGAGCTGAAGGCAATCAGGGAGGGACTCTCCGCCCCTGCGCATCACTGGTGGCTCGAGCATGGCATGCAGTCTAGCGTCGGTATACCCAATGGGCCGGTTTTCTCCTATATCATGGGCCTGCTGACAGCCGGCAGCGCCGATCCATACACCCTTACCGCTTTTTTCCTTGCCGTGAATATAGTCGTCCTTCTGCTCTCGGTCCTTTTTTTTGCCACATTCGCCAGGGACCGGGTACAGTTTCTCCTTTGCCTGTTTCTTTTTTCATTGTCACCCTATTTGATCCTCTTCAGCCGAAAAATCTGGGCGCAGAACCTGCTGCTGCTTTTCGTAATTCCCCTGGTGCTGATGATATTCAGGGTTCGCGAAAAACCCCATCTTTTCCTGCCGATAGGCCTGTTCGCCTCAATCGCGTTCCAACTGCACCACAGCGGCGTATTTTATGTAATCCTGCTGATCTGTTTTGCCGCCGCTTCATTCAAACTCGCCGCAAACGAGCCGGCAATCTGGGCGGCTAATCGGCCAAAAACCACCCTCCTGTGGGCGGCAGGCGGTTTTATTGCGTTCCTGCTGCCTCTTGTTCCCTATGTGAGCTTCTTTTTCCATCGTCTCCAGCAGACCGGGGTTGCACAATGGGCTGCAAGAGGTCCAAATGAGTTCTTCAAAATAGGCGCGCTTCAATGGATGGTCTTTACTGTGACGGGTAACCATTTCTGGACCTACCTGCTTTCCGGAAGCAACTGCGTATGGAGCTGGCCCGCTCCGCCTTTTCCCGGCGTAGTCCTGATTTTTTGCTACTTTCTTGTTCTTCCGTTCCTGTTGGGATTTTTCAGCTATGCCAAAGCTGCCGTGCAATATTTCAGACCGGCATCTCCCGGTCCGGCAGGGGGGTCCGACCTGAAGGACTTGCTTTGCCCGGTTTCCATCGGGTATCTTTTTTTGATTTACTGCATCCTCAGTTTTGTCGTGCATCCGCATCATTACATAATCTTACTTCCTTTTTTGGTCCTGGCCCTCTCTAAGGGAATCTTGCTCCTCCATGAATTTGGAAAACCATGGAGAAGCCCGGTTAGGGTCCTGCTGTTTGCCGGGTTGATCTCATATGCGCTTCAGTACCCTTTCGTTCTTTCGTATGTGGACGCAAATAACGGCGCCACCGGGGAATACGGCATCTGCTACCGCGAACAGAGACATGCCGCCCAAAGGATTGCCGCTTCGGCCGGAAGTGGAGAGGTCAGGATCAACCCGGCTGAGGCTGCATCGGAAGATTTCAGCATGCCTTATCGCTGGGCAGAACTCCAGAATACAATCGCATACATTTGCCGGGTCGAGTTCGGAGCCAAAGTGCTGTTCAACGGCAGCGCGGAACCTGGCGCCAGGGAATTGAAGCTCCATCATGTGGGAAGCAAACTGGAGCTTGAGATCGAGTAAAGGGTTTCTGTAGCAGCCATGAGCCGGAATGTGAGCCGCAAAGAACTGATTTTAGTCTTAATGGTGAGCCTGACAGTGGCGCTGGTCAGCGCGCGGCCTTACGCCGGCGGGTGGAACGACGGCAGCCGCCTGGCTCTGGTCGAAAGTCTGGTAGATTTCAGAACGCTGTCAATTGACCGGTCAATTTTTGTCGATCCTGCCAGGGCCAAAGAAGCTGAGGCCAAACCTTATCCCCCACAGAAACGAGATCTCATGGAAGGCGGCACGCTTGATAAAGTCCTTATCAAAGGCCGATTCTATTCAGATAAACCCATGGTCCCGGCCCTTTTCATGGCCGCATGCTATCAGCTCCTGGAGTGGATCACCGGATTGCAGGCCCGCTCACGACCCGACCTGTTCGTCTACGCGATGACCCTCATTTCCTCAGGATTGGCTTATGTGGCGGCGGTGCTCTCCATTCACCTTTTAGCACGGAGAGTATTATCCGGAAGCTCCATGGCGCTTGCCGTGACTGTCAGTTTTGCTCTAGGTTCATCGGCGCTTGCGTATGCCAGGCAGGTGAACAGCCATGAGGTATTGCTCGCCGTGGCGGCTGCACTGCTGGTTTGCCTCCATTGCCTGCCGCAACGGCTTCTTCAGAGTCCCTCACCTCGTGGATTGATGGCAGGCATAGGATTGCTTACCGGCCTGGGTTACTGCATGGACTTTGCTCTCGGTCCTCTTCTGCTGATCGCCATTTTTCCCCTGCTCATCTACCGGTGCCGCGTCATCGGGCGAAAGGGGCCGGGCATGGTCAGCGTATTTTTCCTTTCCGCTCTTCCTTTGATTGTCCTGCATCATGCACTCAATTATCACATCGGCGGGACATTCCGCCCTGTCAACACTGTTGCCCAATATCTTTTCTGGCCTGGTTCACCCTTCGACCCCAGCACCGCCACCGGCCCATGGCTTCATCGCAGCATCTGGCGCGTCTTGGCTTACGCGCTGGAACTTTTGTTCGGCAAAAAAGGCTTTCTGCTGCACCAGCCCGTATTGATCCTTGCATTTTTGGGCGGCATGGCGGTGATGACCGCAAAACGAGCGCTCCTGCCGGAGTTGCCGGAAATGATCTTTTCGTTCGCCTGGAGCGGGGCTACCTGGCTGGTCTATGCATGGGGTTCCAACAACGCTTCGGGGTTATGCGCCACTATCCGCTGGTTCGTGCCGTTGCTCGCCCCCGGCTACTATGTGCTCCTGATGGTATTGCGTTATCGGCCCGATCGCTATCCCGAGTTCCTGGCGCTTGCTGTCGGCGGCATGGTGCTCTCAGCCCTAATGTGGTACTACGGTCCCTGGATGAGCATGGTCCCCGGATACTGGTTCATCGTGGGAGCAACTCTGCTGGGGTGGGGTGTGGTCGTGATCCGCGCAAGAAGGTCCATCCGCTTGCTATAGGCGGTGCCATGCCAGGTGACCGGCTAACCGCTTCGGAGTGGGTGCCGGGGAAAGGAGACAATATGAATTGGTATATCGAGGTGTTAAGGAAGTATGCGGTGTTTAGCGGACGGGCGCGGCGAAAAGAATACTGGATGTTCTTTCTTTTCAACATGATCATTTTTTGTGTGCTGAGCGTCATCGAAGACATCTTGCGGATTGCACCGCAAACCAACGGCAGCGTGCTGGCATCTATCTACGCGCTGGGCATTCTAATCCCCGGCATTGCTGTTGGGGTTCGCAGGCTCCACGACACGAATCGAAGCGGATGGTGGCTCCTTCTCGCCCTCGTACCGCTCATCGGCTCCGTAGTACTCATCGTCTTCATGGTGCAGGACAGCCAGCCAGGAGATAATCAGTACGGCCAAAATCCCAAACAGGCCGCCTGATAACAAGTTGAGACCATAGCGGTATTTAAATTGCGGCGTTTTATAAATTGCCCCTTTGAACCACTGCAAGTTTCGACATTTTGTGCTTCTGCCGCCCCAACGGGCTTTATAAGTTAGCCCAGGGTGGCGCCTCGCTGGACGCCACTCCGGGTATGGATGCACACACAACCGATTGCCGTACCGGCCCAGGCAAAAGTTGCCTGGGCCACCCGAGTCTAGAGTTTAAGTTGAAATCAATAAAGATCGGGTACCCGGCAACTCCTACTCAGTATTGACCGCAACCACAGGGCGCGTATGCAAGGGGATGATAGCACGTATCGCAAAAGCTGATTCCGCATGAGTTACAACTCGCAAGAGCGAAAGGAGCCGTTACGATAGCGGCCGATACCACTGCCGCTCCCTCAACTATCGTCCCCGCTGCCACGAAAGGCGCGGCAAGCAGGTCGAAGCCGCAACAGTCCGCCTGCGCTGTCGTTGTGCCAACGACCATGAGCAAAGCAAGACTCAGACACCCTATAATCAAAGTTGATCTAGCCTTCATGTTTTTACCTCCTTGAACTCAGTTTAATTAGAACCGCTACTACCCATCTACTTTTAGTAAGGTATTACCGTTCTCCGATTTGTCCATGCCTCCTGAGCTTTTATTCGCCTCTCTTGAATTTTTGCGGTAATTGACATTAACCCTGAGGGCCCTGCCTGGCGGTTTTGGGGGCGGCCGTTTCACCCCTGGGATTGAAATGATGCCCGGTGTTCACGAATGCTTGGTCAAAGACGTTCAAAAAGAACCGCATCCGCCGATTCATCCTTGATGGTTGTTGCAATTGAGAGTCAAACTGGCTTTTCGCACCAGATCCGTTATTATTGAAAGCAATTTCATTCTGAAATACCGAAGGGTGTCTTGACTGAAGATTCAATTTTGGGGAAAGGTAAAAGGCCTGATATGGATGAGGATAACGAAAAACTCGATGAGATGAGCGAAGAGGAAAGCTTTGCCGAGCTGTTGGGTGCAAGCTTGATCAACCCTGTGCAGTTCAACGCCGGGCAGCGAGTGGAGGCAAGGATAGTTAAGATCTCGGCTGAATGGATCTTCCTTGATCTGGGTGGGAAGAGCGAAGGCTATCTCGACAAGAAGGAATTGCTCGATGAGGAGGGCGAGCTTTCCGTCAAAGAAGGTGACATGGTCCAGGCTTATTTCCTGTCTTCGGGTGCCAACGAACTTCGCTTTACCACGCGGATCACAGGAGGCGAAGCCGGACGATACCATTTGGAGGAAGCATGGCGAAGCGGAATACCTGTGGAAGGGCTTGTTGAGAAAGAAATAAAGGGGGGCTTTGAAATCAAGATAGCCGGGGGGATCAGGGGTTTTTGTCCCCATTCTCAGATGGGGCTGCAACATTCTGGAAACCCGCATGATCTTGTAGGCCAACATCTTGCTTTCCGAATCACTCAATACGCCGAGAAGGGACGAAACATCATTTTGTCCAACCGGTCGGTTTTGGAAGAAGAGCGCCGGAGGCTGAGAGAAGAGCAGAAAGGCTTGCTGAAGGAAGGAATGAAGGTAATTGGGACAATAGCCTCTATCCACAATTTTGGCGCTTTCGTAAAGATCGGCAGCCTGGAAGGGCTCATACCCATCTCGGAAATCAGTTGGGACCGGGTGGAGGACATCCACGACCTGTTGGAAGTTGGCCGGGAAGTCGAGGTGGTGGCTACAAATCTCGATTGGGACAAAGATCGTCTTTCTTTTAGTTTAAAACGGGCTCTGCCGGATCCCTGGAATCATATCGAAATGGATTTTCCTCAAGGATCTCGACACAGCGGCGCCGTGGCTCGCTTGACGAATTTTGGCGCCTTCGTCTCGCTGGCGCCTGGAGTTGATGGTCTTCTTCATATCTCCAAACTTGGATCGGGCAAGAGGATCAAGCATCCGCACGAGGTGCTGGCAAAGGGCCAGGCCGTTGAAGTGAGGATCGATTCTGTGGATAGGGACAACAAACGTATTTCCCTGTCGTTGGCAGGGTCTGGGGACCCTGAAGATCATAACGCAGCCGAGGACGATTATTCACGATATTTAAAGGGAAATCCGGATTCTATGGGAACTCTGGCAGACCTCTTAAAGGCCAGGCTCGGTGAAAAGACCAAGAAGTAGAATCCGGGGCTTGGGAACCGGGACCGCCAGCCAGGATTGACGCAACCTCTCCCCCCTTTTGGTAACGTCAAGTATAATATCGCGCAAAAGAGCGTGCTATTGCTTCACGTTCTCTGAGTTTCCTTCCTTTCCACTGAGTCGATCCACTCTTTGGGACATGTTTCTCAACCTGAACTATTTCAAGGATACTCACAAGCCGTCGTTCTTTATCGGTCAAGGGGCCTTCCCAACATTGTTCGAGACGAGGGAACAAACTGCGTTGCAAGTTTCCTGTCAACCATGATACAGCTTGTCCGAGCTTCATTGGCGCCTCCCGTGGTTGGTTTTGTCTTAAGCAACAACACCTTACCACAAGGCCGCTGATGAAGATCATTCTTTAGGCGACTCAACTCTTAATCGGAGTTTTGCAAGAGGCTCTCCTGTCAAAGGTCTTTTTGACACTATGGGCTCTCTGCGCCTGCGGTGGAAATTCAGGTTTTGTCTTTGGCCTGTTGTTTTCCAGCAAATCCTGTCAACGGTCTGCCGCTACGTAAGTTTCTGCAGCTCCCATAAATCCTTGTAAACACCTCGTTGAGCGAACAGTTCTTCGTGCGTGCCGGCTTGAGCGATGTTCCCTTTATCCAGAACGACTATGTGATCGGCGCCCTTGATCGTGTACAACTGGTGCGTGATAATAATGCGCGTGCGCCCGGAGAACTCGTTCCGCATCACCTCGTGAATCAGCCCTGCTGTCTTCACATCTATATTGGCCGTATATTCATCGCAAATAATGATCTCCGGGTCCTGCACGATCAAGCGGGCCAGGGCGAGTCGTTGCTTTTCGCCGGCGGAAAGGTTCCTGCCCATATGCCCTGCGATAAAATCCAGACCGCCTTCACGGGATTCGACGAGTTCACGCAGTTGCGCCTGATCGACGGCCCTGTCAAGCAAGGTGTCGTCCAATCCGTCGGCTGAAGCCATCAGAAGGTTTTCACGAATCGAACAGTTGAAGATAAATGGATCCTGGGGAATAAGTCCCATCAATTTTTTGAGCTGTTTCTCATCGATCTGTTCCAGAAGCCGGTCATTGATCAGGATTCTGCCGCCTGTCGGGTCGAGTAATCGCAACAGCAGGTTAAATATCGTCGTCTTGCCCGATCCGCTTTGACCCACAATGGCCGAAAGCTTCCCCCCCGGGATCGAGAACTCAAGACCCTCAAAGATCTCACGGCCGTTGAAGCGCATCGATACCCCGTCGAATTTGATGGACAAAACGGGCGACAGCCCGGCGGCAGTGTCCCCGGCTTTCGCAGGAGCGATCTGTGCGAACTTCCCTGGTTCGGGCGTCAACATCATCCGCAGGCTTTGGAAACTCGGGGCGGTCAGGGCCGCCTGCTGAATAAAATTGTATATGATCGAATAAATATGCAGAAATTGTTGAAGAAAAAGTACATACGAAATTGTGGCGCCTATAAGGGAGGATACCGTTGCCGGCTGGCCGGCAGCGTTGGCTCTCAACAGTTGGGGTACCACCACGATGATCGGGACCGCACTGAACAGGCTCATCAGAGACGTTGTGGTTACTCCGCCGAACTGCCCCCACCAGGCAATGCTGACCGCGCTGCCCTGCGATCTTTTCAGAGTATCGTCGAACCGGCCCGCAAACCTGTCGAAACGCCCTCCGGCCACAATGTCGCGGAACCCTCCTATGGTCTCGATCAACTGATCCGACATTTCAGTGAAGGCGTACCGCAGGTATCCGGAAAGCCGGTTCAGATTCATGTTGCATATGGTGAAAACCGGAAAGAGCACGAAGCCGGCCGCAAACAATGCCAGGGTCATAACCCAATTGATGTTGAGCAAAACTGCGAAGGCGACGCAGGCAAATATGGATTGAGGCAGGGTCCTGTTAAAGAGTTCACTGAACAGTTGATCCACCGCGTAGACGTCCCGGTGAATTCCCTGTACGTAATCTCCTGCTCCTCTCTTGTTCACTGATTGCATGTTGAGGTGCTCGATACTCTTGTAGACGTCAAACCTCAGGTTCCTCAACATAAACTCTCGTACATAACTGCCATAGTAATTCGATATAAGCGTAATGACGCCTGAAATGACTATGAGCAGCGCCGCCAAAATAACGTAAAGATATATAGCGTGCTGGGGTGCGGCAAAGAAACTAATGAAAGTCCACACTACAGATTCTCTTTTTCCGAAGTAGTCAGTCAATATCCTTCCAAAATCCATGATAGGTATTAAACTTGAAGCCGATATCAAGTTGATTGATACAACCAATATCGCTATCCATAAAACCGGCTTCAAGTAACCAAAGAAAAACAAGGCATTCGAAACCTTCTGCCCTATGGATAACTGGTCAACCCCCGGCATACCTTGTGGATTTTGCATTTCCATATACTGGAATCCTTTTCGAATGACTCCGTGAGTTTTCCGTTTCTTCGGGTCTTCGCGTTTTGCCCCAACGGGCGGCAGGGTCTGCCCGGATCCTGGGATCGAGGCGCGAAGGGTGGGCACGAAAGAGGGGGCTGTGCCCACCCTGTATGGAACCAAACGGTTACCGCATTTATGATCTGGACCGCAAAGAAAGCGATTCCCGATGGTCACTCACAGCGATTAATACCAGTTATACCAGTTTGACCAGTTCGCCCAGTTGATCCAGTACCACTGGGGATCGACCTTCTCCTCGCCTTCCGGGGGCGGTCCTTGAGGCTGCTGCCCCTGCGGGGGAGCGCCGCCGCCGGGGGATTGCACTATGACCTGGACAAGGACCTGGGGCTGTCCGCCGGGTTGCCTGCCTCCTCCCGCTGGTTGCTGCACAGGATTCTGCGGCAGTTTCTGACCGGCTGATTCCATCAAGCCTTTCACCTGATCGGCGGGGACCTTATATTTTTCGATTTCACTATCAGGGATGTCATAAAACGTTCCTTCAAGACTTCTCACAACCGCCATGATTGTCTCCTTTTCGTTAGAATTGTTCTGCTCCGGTTAAAACACCTCAATCAATCCCCATAAGCTATCCATAATGTGCCTTTCGCCCGCTTATTATTCCATTAATATGATAAGCTTTTTCAGGATGCTCACACAAATGTGTCCATATCATTCGAGTATATTGGCACATATTTTCCCGGTAGTCGCTCGACTTGTTGCACGCAGTCGTGCACCCATGACTGCAAATCTGCCTGGCGGTACAGTCAAAGCAGCGTATAAGCCACCTTCCCTTGTCATGAAATCGATGGAGTATATTCTTATAGTGCTCTTCATCTATATCGCGATCAATGTGACCGAGCAGGTAATCAGAAGTATCCGCGCTTCCGCAAGTCGTAATGCTTCCATCCATATCAACGGCAACCATGTGCCGCCCGGCATGACATTCTATATTGGGACAGGCAAGGGCGTCGCCATTCTTGCGGCCCTGCACGAACCAGGCAACCTTGCGCAACATATCGTCATTGGAGACCGAAATATCGGTTTGACACATGTGGTCCAGGATCTGAACTCCGCTCTCATACATTTCCCGAGAGGTCAAAAGATGATTGTTTGTACCGCGCCCCTGGGCTTCGACAAAATTTGACAGAAAAGAGCGGATTGCCTGCTCGCGGTACCAGTCCATGACCTGCTTCATCTTGTCATAATTGCCCCTGCTGATAACCGCCATAATGCCGCACCGTATCTTATGCTTCCTGAATAATTGGTAAGTCTTGTAAACAGTAGCTCCGCGCCCGCGCATGATATTATGTATCTGTGGAGGGCCGTCGCAGCTCATCGAAAAGTCGATCCCCAACTTGTGGAGCTTCAGGAGGCGCTCCTCGGGCAGCAGGGTCCCGTTGGTCGCTATGGGAAACCTGATCTCCTTGGAATGCTTGCCGGCAAGCTCCCGCGCATAGCAAACCACCTCTTCGATCCATTCGTCGGGCAAGAGCAAAGGTTCCCCGCCGTGCATATTGAACCACAGGGAAGAAAAGCCGGAGTTCTCTATAAGTAAACGAGCAGCTCTTTTGGCCGTTTCCAGCGACATCCTCATGGATTTGCTCGACAGCGAATCGACCTTGCAATAGTTGCATTTCTGGTTGCAGCCATGTGTAACTTTGGCCGTCACATACACGATAGGTTCAAAAAAAGATTCAATACGCATCGAAACCACTCCAGGTTGTCTATGCGGCCTCCCGATCAGGCCCCGTCTCGCGGGTGGGTGGGCGGGCTGTATAGAATGAACGGTCGACCTCCGCGCTACGCGCCCGCACTTCGTTAAGGCAGGCCGGGCAAGCCCACTTCACAAAGTGAAGTAGGGCGAAGCCCCGCGAAGCTAGACATTGACACCAAATTCACTTGACTCTCTGATGCATTGAACATTTGGCTTGCCTTCAAATGCACCACGTTTAATGTCTGTGGGTTCTGCATGGCTGCGCGCACGGTCGCCGCTCTTATCATGTCAGGGTCATTTTTTTCGACCAGGGTATTATTATATATGAGTCTTCCATATGAGTAGCCTGGCCCCAAAGTCCAGCCATTACAGAGCGTCTTCACGCCGGCGTCTCTTCCCTCGATCCATGGGCTTCCAGCGACGGTCGCCCCCTTTTAGGTCACCGCTTCAGACAAAGGCGCATCGGTACAGTCCGTTGCTGTCCGAGCTGCTGCGGGTTGATTCCGGGCGGTGGTTTCACACCGGAGGCCTCCATCTTGTCCACGAGGTCTTCGGGCGCGATCTCGTACTGATCGAGTTCTCCATCGGGAATTTCGTATAGCGTCCCATCCGGGCCCCTCAAAAGGGTCATGACTTCTCCTCCATCACAAAAATGTCTGTCTGCCGTTTCTTTGTTTTCCGCGCGCCGGCATCTTCGCACGCGAAAAATCTCCGGCTTTGTGGGCTTGGGTCAATCAACCCATGTTGGCCAGAGCGCCGATGAGCTGCTTGCACATAGGAAGCATATCGGGGGACCTGCGTCCCATCGCGGCTAAGTTTTTGATTATCTCCAAAAGGTCCGCGTCGATCGTGAGGTTCTTCACCCCCGCGAGTTCCCTGGGCAATTTGGCCGCGCTTCCTTCGATGATCTGCTTGAGATTGTATTCGCGTATGCGCTGACGGATGATATGAGCGGCCAATTCCGCAAAGCCCGTGTAATCCTCGATGTCCTGCGGGGTAAAGTGGTCTGCGGTTATCTTGTTGACGGCCGACACCGTACCGATGGCTTCATCGCCGATGAGAAGAGGGGCTATCAGGACGTTTCTGTAGGTTATGCCCGTAGCCTCGTCAATCGCCCTGTTCATGGGAGTCGATGAAATGACCTGGCGCATTCTGAAAGCAATGCCGTGCTGCGAGTTGGTAAGAGGCACCTCCCAGCCGATGATTTTATCTGCGGCAACCCCCGTTGCGGCGCGAAAGACCAGCACGTCTTTCTGCTCGTCGTAGAGGGTCAAGCCCGCCCCTTCGGCCCTCACCACCTGCTGCGCGCAGTTCAGCAGGGTGTTCAGCAGTTCGTCCTGCTCCAGGCCGGGGCCAAGAGCAAGATAGCCCGCAACGATCTGGAGCTGATAGTCGGGTTCAGGGCATCCGGTCTGAACGGAATATGGGCTCGAAGGCAGAGCTTCCGAAGCCAGAAGCTTCAATTCTTTGACTTGGTCGGACAATGCCTCAACAGCCTTGCTCACCCTTTCAATTGCCTCAAGGATGTCCATATAGCCTCCTATGCTTTCCGGCCGCTCGATCCGGCCGCCATCAACAGCGTTTTTACTTGAAAGGATGTGAGTCCGGGCATCGCAGACAGAAGCCGCGCCACCACTCCGGTAACATGCGGGCAGGCAATGCTGGTACAGGTGGTCGATACATAAGTGTTTCCGGGAAAGGGCGCCTCGACATAGACGCCTTTTGCTTCCATTTCAACCGGTCTGCCCGGATAGTAGTTAAACGACCTGAAATCAGGAAAATGTTGAAAATCAACGGCTATGACCGATGAATAATCACCCGGAAACCCACGTTTCTGCTTGTTGTCCGTGGCCGCGACCAGGATCGTCCCATTATAGTAGGCTTTCTCCACCCAGTAGAGCATATCCACAATGGTGTTTCTGGACATGTTGAGGGAAACCAGGCTCAGATTGAGCACATGAAGGCCCTGGGCAATGGCGCATTGGACCCCGCAGATGACCTTGGCAGGCGAATTCTGCCCCCGTTCGTCGAGGGTCTTGATATTGTAGAGTTCCGCTTCAGGGGCGATCTCGTGAATCACGCCGGCGCACATCGTGCCGTGGCCAAGAACGTCGGTTCCGGGCGCCTCACGCGCCGCGAAACCACCCTGGGACTCCCTCACCTCGAAAGATCGATGTACGGAGTCCGCAAGAGCTGAGTGGGTGAAATCGACTCCGCTGTCTAGGATGCCCACCTTGACGCCCTTGCCCGTACCCTGTTCAATCAATTCCAGGACTTTGTCCCGGTCCAGAAGCTGTTCAAACGTCACAACCTGTCTCCACTGGCTGGAACCCCCGGCCAACTCTGCGACCACTTTTCATCCGTTGGGCATTTCCACGGATATTACCGCAGGGGGAATTACAGAAAACTTATGATGCGATTGACCCCGGGGCATACCGCAAATTAAGGCTCACTCTCCATTTCCGCCATACCCTCGCTGGCGGAAAATGATCGATCGGCGCCTCCATCGGCCTCAACCCTTACTTACCGGCGGGTGTTTTTTCTTCGAAGATTTTCGCCACGCCCGCGACAAACTCAGATCCAGGCACGCGCTTTTTCAGCTCATCGTAGTACGGTACGGCCTTTTCCATGTTCCCGTCGCTCAACGCATAGAGAATAATGAGGTTAATCAGCGCCGCATTGGATTTTGACCCGATTTCGGCCAATTCGTCTTCGGCCGATTCGCCCCTCTCTATTATGCCCCCTATTCTCTGCGCTTTGCCTGTTGAGAATCCGGCAGGGTCGAAGCAGACCGACAGGCGGTGATCGGGTGGAATTCTATCGCCTTCGGGACTGCTCATAATCTCATGCTCGGTGAAGCTATACCGCCGGCTCCCTTCGAGTTCCCACACCTCGCATGTTCCGGTGGACACGAGTTCAATCCATGCCCTGCCTCCAATCGTCAACGTGTCTCCCGCAGCAATATCGAGTCCTACAGCCGCAGCAATCCGTTCATTTCCTCGACCAAGGGAAACATCACCCGAGAAGTCGCTTACCTTCCACGTATTGAGTGCGAGAGAAAAAGAAGACCACAAAAGCACGACCCCCAATCCGCCCAGGATGCCCTTAACAATGCGTCGGCTCATATTGCCAAACCTCCTCTAAACTAACTAATCGCCTGCTTTAAGCGATATAACTTCATAGAGATTAACGGCCTCCTTTCGTCCCTTGACCTGGGTGGTGTCTATAAATCGAGCCTCGATTCGATCCTTTACCCGCTCGTAGGTGGCCCCGCTGATGAGGAAAGGAACCTGGTAGACCTTCGTCATTCCTTCGATCCTGGACGCCAGGTTAGGCGTATCTCCCGTTATGGCGTAGTCCATTTTTTGATAACACCCGATATTGCCCACAACCGCCTCACCCGTATGTACGCCGATTCCGATCCTGATCTCGGCAATACCTGGGAATATTTCGGACACATTAAGCCGCCGCAGCCGCTCCAGCATCTCCAGGCCGCACTCGACTGCGCTAAGCGCCCCATCGTCAGGCAAAGGATTGGGGGCCCCGAAGATCGCCAGTATCCCGTCTCCAACAAATCTGTTCATATACCCATTTACCCTAACGACCGCTTCGGTCATCTGGGCCAGATACCGGTTGAGTCCGGAGACGACCTGCTGTGGATCGAGCGCCTCCGACAGGGTGGAGAAGTTCCTTATGTCGGCAAACATAACGCTAACTGTGACCCTGCGGCCCTCAAAGAAAGCGGACTTTGGATCGTCGAGGATTTGCTGCAGGACATAAGGGTTGACATAACTTTTGAAAAACCTCTGCACGTAGCGGAACTGCCGGTATTGAACGCCATAGCGGTAAGTGCCCGTAACCGCTCCGGGAATCAACAGGCCGAATGTTAGTGGGGCAGCCTGCATCACCCAGAAAGACGAAAAAAGAGCATAGACCCCAAGGCATGCAAACAGGGCCAGCGAAGCGAGCACAGCACCCGCCCGCACGGGCGGGAGCAACAGGAACAAGATCCCCGACGCCAGGGCCAGCACAGCGGCGGGCGTCCAGGCTGCCCAGGCTGGAACGTCCCTGAGCAGTTTGCCTGAAAGCAGGGTCTTTGCTCCCAGTGCATGAATGTAAATACCGTGGATTCGATCGGCGGGCCGGTTTTGGCCGGATACGATATTTGAGCTGACCGGGATTGTGTGCTCGTCCTCGACTCTGAACGTGTAGCCAACAAAGACTATTTTATTTGCGAACGCCTCTGCGAGCTTCGATTCGCCGGTCGGGCCGTTTTGCGTAGCAAGCGAATAGATATCCCAGAATGCATACCTGGAAACCGGGGCGAGCCTGTAGTCGATCTTGAGATGAGAGGGGTTATCAAAGGGCAGGTCTCTTTTGATGAGGCCGGCCAGTTCATAGGAGATCGTATGTGCAGTAGTATCACGGCCTTCCATGTCTTTGCCGTGAATCGAAAGAGTGACCGATCGCCTCTTTTCGTCCGGGTCCCCATCAAAATTGAGGAAGCCCACCCGGTCCGCAGAGAGCAGAAAGTAATCGTGCGGGAACTCCGGCTTTTTCCCTGGGCTTGCCGGGTAAAAGCCAAGGACAACGGGTCTTCCCAGCATCCTTGCCTTCCTCAGAACTCCTTTGAGCCTGTGGTCCGCCTCCTTGTCGCACGTTTTGTATACTGAACTGGAGAGAACTATATCCAGGCCGATTCCGGCAGCCCCGGCATCCAGTATGGATTCGAGCACTTTGGCAAGGTAGTCTCGCCGCATTACCCTCGGTATGTCCGCAACTTCTTCCCGCAGTTGGGGGCTGCTTATCGTGTCGTCGTCATCGATCCCCACCACCGCAACAGCATCGGGGTCGACCGGCGCGCGGACCGTGGCAGCCATCAGCAGATCGTAGCCCAAAAGGTCCACATCCCGCCCCGCCGGCAGAGTTGAGGCCGCCAGCGCCGCCGCTACGCCTGCGAGAAGTACAACCCAACCATGCCACTTGATCTGAACTCTTCCAGCCATGGCCCCAGGCCCGCAACCAGAATGCGCAGTGAGTCTCCGTGTTTCCGGAAAGAGAATAAGCGCACAATCGGGGCTAGGTCAACGAATTTTTGGCTCAATCGAACGGCCGTTTACTCACGCGCTCAGCCATCGGAATCGTTAAACAATTGTACAATGCATGCCACACTATTGCGTCTGAGCTTCAGGATATGTTGGATAAACTGAAGTCCACGGATTTTTGGGTCCCGGTGCCTGGCGTGACCTGCGCCTGCCCGTGTTTGCCTGACCCATTGGAAATCGCCTTTGGGCCGCGCGGGCGGCGGTGCAATGTCAAAAACCCCGGCCCCCGGACCCGGTATCGGTGAGCTTTTCATATGTGACCTGGGGGGCCCCGGGCTTAACGTTCATACACCATTTGAGACCGTCTGAAAGCTCCCTGTCCGCGTGGGCGATAAAACCGTCGATCTCCTTTCGGGACGTTGGCTCATAGACCGTTTTGAAGAGTTCTTCGAATTTTTCCTCCGGCACGTACTCGCGAAACTTTAGAATCTTCTCCTGGTCCCAGGCGATATTTTCATACAACCGCACCTTCACCCTGTATCCAGCCCCGGAAAGTACGGCTGTCTTCTTACCGTTTTCGAACTTGGCGCTCTCTGCCAGCCTCAGGTGTATCAGGCGGAGCCTGGCCGTTTTGCTGTCGATTTCATTTTTTAGAGCAGCGCCTTCGAGGATTAAAGAGTCGATGCCAGATGGATCGCGGAGCGCGCAAGCGGCCGGCGGCGGAGGCGCCGCGACAGGGATTGGTGTAGCCTGCGGCGCGGGCCAGGAACTCCGCGAAGCCGTGCGGGCGTGTTTGCTGGTTTCTGCATGGTAAGCTTCATTCATGTCGGCGGCTCCCCTCATGGGCTCTTGAACCGGGAAGAGCAGACGCGGGGAAGGGGTGACGGCGAGAAGGGGAGAGGTCTTGTCCCCGCGTCTCCCCATCCGCGTGTCCCTGCGTCAGTTTTTTCTCCGGCCCCTGGGGGATGCCAAAATGTTCCGCCATGATCCGGTTCATGGCCTTAACAATTAGAAAACAGGACCCGTATTCCCCGGGTCCCGGCAATTCGGGCGCAGCCAGGGGCGGCCCCGATTTTGCGTAACGAGAAAAAAGGGTTGCGGCTTCAGGAAACGGCATGAGCTTCTCCTTTCATGTCATTATAGTTTTCCCAAAAATCCCCGATTGAAATGGGGGCGGCAGGGTCCGCCAAGCCTTGCTTTGAGATTCGGGCGGAGGTTGGGCGGATAATCCGGGGGATATAATACTTCATTATGCGAAGTGTTGTCAATGATAAAAGTGAAGTGTTCATCAATTTATGAAGTGAATTTTAAACCACGCATGGAATCTGTAGTGATGTGTTGCTCTTAGTCTAGCGTCCATCCGGAAACTCCGGATGGAACGCTGGCTGTTTCCGATTCGAAAAGGAGGCATTTTTCGTCCTGGCAAGGAAATCGAGGGGTTGCGCGGAGGCGTACATGGGTACGCCGCACAAGCAAGCCCGAAGATTGACGCCGCCAAGGCGGAAAAGGCCCCTTTCCGGATGGAAACTAGTCTATCCTGGGAGGAATAAGGCGAAGGTTTGTCAACTCCAACGGAACTTTTCAGGGATTGCGTTCTTCGAGGTGAAAAAATAGCGTCTTTGCGTGAAAAATTGCTTCGCTCCGCCAAGTGCAAAGATTTATGGCGCTTCGCATGCGGTGAACGTTTCCGATGAGAGGCCCACGCTTTCTTTCGCGTGAGCCGTCCCCTGGTCCTCAGACTTTCAAATCTTCACGCTATACATCCCCGCAATGCCAGATCACCAACCCCAAAAACCTTGTATTTTCAAGGCTTACCCTCCAGGGTTCATAGACGGCTTTGTTGTCGCTTACCAGGAAAATCCCCTCCGGCGAAACCCTCACCCGTTTTATATACAAAAGATTCTCGATGCCGATTACCATGATCTTGCCGTCCAACGGGCAGTTTTTGGAGATGTCAAACAGGACGAAATCCCCATCTTCGAGGGTCGGAAACATTGAGTCGCCGCTTACCTGGGCAAGGCGCATGTTCGGAATGACCCCTTTTCGATACAGCCATTCCCTGCGAAAGGAATAGATATCTTCAGATTCTTCTTCCTCGACTAACTCTCCAGTCCCGCTGCTCAGAAGGGGTTTGACTTTTTTGACAAAAGAGAAAGAAAATTGCCCCGATCCAACTGAAACTGTGAACGAGTTGCTCTCCTTGGTTTCCAGAGGAGGCTCAGCCACGACTCTTTGGGGGCCTTCACCGGTCAGCAGCCATGCCTGGCGGACCCCGGTTTTTTCCTCGATAACCTTGGCCAGTTCGGGCTGTATGCGGGTGGTGCCCGCCTCGATATGACCGATTTGGCTAGGGTGCACCTGTAGCATCTTGGCAAACTTTGCCTGGCTGAGCTTCCCCAGACCACTTTCATTCGCCACAATTTCGCGGACGCACTTCAATCTTTGGGCGTAGGAAGACATTTTTTCTCCTCGCTTCATTTTTTGGTTTAACATCACTTCGCATAGTGAAGTATTATCTCCCACCTGAACACCTCGCAAAAATAGGATTGGCCCATCAACGTGAGTGTCCTGCTAGGGGACACCTCAAAAGGAGTTATAAGTGGTATCAATTATTTTTGCAACAAAAAATGAAGTGATAGGCCGGCTTCGGATGGCGGGACTCAACATGAAGCAGTTTGCCGTGGGGGAGGGATATGAACCTGACACGGTAAGAAAGGTGGTCGGCCGGTATGCTGGGAGCAACAGGACGCCCAGGGGCGTTTTAGCGCGGGAAATTTTGCAAAAACTGGGGGAAAAGATTGACCGCACAGGCGCAGAGAACGCGGAGAAGGATTAACAGAAATGGCTATGGATTTGGGAAATTGGGAATTAACCCCTGAATCCCTCAATTCGGAATTGCTCAATTCCAACAAAGCCTTTCCCTGAGTTCTCTGCGCCTCTGCGGTGAATTTTGTCCCTATTGCAAGTGTCTGCAACCTCTGCTTTAGCCAAGAAAAGCAGGCAAATCAGTGAACAGGCGAATCGGTGAGGAGGAGAGATCATGGTTGAAAACGATCTGCTGGTTGGATGGAAGCAGATTGCACAATTTCTTGGAGTATCCGAGCGGTCGATACGGGGATATAGGGGCCCGCTGTTGGAGGGGGGCCGTATCTTCTACCGAAGGCGGAGGCTGGGCAAAAGAATCGTTTGCGCCTGGTCCGACGATCTCAGGCAGTGGTCCAAAAGCCGGTGAGGGCTTGGGGACAGGGACTGCCACGCCGGGATGCCCGCCACTTTCGGTGGCGGGCGGGGATTGGGGACCCGTGTATGACTTCCCGTCCCACCGGTATGGAACATGACCTTCATCCCAGGGATACAGCATAATTCGACAGTCCTTCACGGGGCACATAGTTTTTCCAGGGCGGAGTACGCCCCCATATGCGGTTCACCCTCCCTTGTGCCCTACTCGATGCATTATTAAGTTCCTGACTGATCGATCGTAATTGCACCGCCGCCTATGACCGAAGGGAGAATCCTCTGATGAAGAAATTCCTCAAGGTTGTGCTGGGGATCATCGCAGTCGTTGTGCTCGCAATCGCGGCTGTTTTTTACTTTACTGCCGATATGGTCAAGGTGGCCGACGGTTTTTTCGAGGCCGTTAAGTCTCGTGATATTTCCAAGGCTTACTCGTATCTTTCAGATGATTTCAAAGCAAACACCTCCCAGGAGGCGTTGAGCGATTTTCTCTCGAAGAGCGGCCTGATCTCTTTCAAAAGTGCAAGTTGGCAGAACCGGTCTACAAGCGGGGGTCGTGGTGAACTCACAGGGTCCATCAATACCCAATCCGGCGGGGTAGTGCCCCTCAAGTTGAGCTTTGTCAAAGGCGAATCCGGATGGAAGATCTATTCCATTGAAAAACCGCAAGCCGGCATTCAGGATCAGAAAGCCGGGCAGGTTCCTTCCGAAAGCGATCAGGTGAAACTGGTTGCCGAAACCATGCACCAATTCGCCATCTGCGTGAATGAAAAAAATATGGAGAAATTTTATGCCTACTCTTCCAACCGCATGCAGAAGGAGTACACTCCGAAGAAGCTCGATGAGGCGTTTGCTCCATTTTTCAACATTGGAGCGGACCTCACCGTGCTGGATAATGTCAGTCCGATATTCGATGAAAAACCATCAATGAATGAAGAAAACGTCCTGTTGATAAATGGTTATTATCCTAGTAAGCCAAACCAGGTTTTCTTCAGACAAGAATATGTCTATGAGGGATTGGGCTGGAAACTCTTGGGTCTGAAGGTGCAAATCAAATGAACCATCACATTAGTTAAAGAATTTCTTGGGAGAAACCATCGAGATTAAATTGTCGAGCGGGCGGTAATGGGGCGCCGCAAACCTATTTTAAGGAGGGATCAATGAAAAACAAACGGATCACGGTGCTGGCGTTGGTGAAGGCGAGGGAGGGGATGGAGGAAACCGTCAGGCAGGAACTATTGTCACTGGTCAGCCCTACGCGGTTGGAGCCTGGTTGCATAAACTACGATGTCCATCAGGCGGCTGATGATAAGTCGCAGTTTATGTTTTACGAGAACTGGAAGAGCATGGAAGACCTGGCGAAGCATCGTGAATCGCCGCACCTTAAGGCGTACAGACAGAAAGCAGGTAGTCTTCTGGCAAAACCGATAGAAGTCACCCTTTTTGAAATGATCAGCGAGGGGTGAGAGTTTGTGAACACCCCCCTCGACACCAGTCGAAACCATAGTTAATCATTGATTAAGATATCACCAACTTTTTGATGTAGCATCTGCGTGTTTGACAGGGGTTTGGGATAATTGAATGGCCTTCCGGCCATTCCAAGAGGTCTTTTGGGTTATAAATCCGGGTGCAAAATGCAGCTTGAGCATCCGTTGGTAATTAATTTGACGCATTATCCAGGGTGGTGTTGGGGTTTTTATGGAGTTAACCGGAATTAATCTGCGAAGGAGGATTCACCATGACTTTGGGCGAAATTAAATCGGCGATTCTGGGTCTGAGCGAAGCAGATCAGACAAAATTCATCACCGAGGTGGTTCCGCTGGTCTGGCCGAAGGCTTGCCTGGACGAGTTCTGTGTCGCCAAGTTCAGGGAACTCGTTGACGAAGCGACAGTCAAGGAATACCGCGAACAGCACTTTGGGAGCATCTGAGCCGAAAGGCCGCCGCTCCCGGCCGGCCGGAAGGGATTCGAGTCCCCATCGCCTGATTTTTTCCTGTCCAGACGGTTTCGCCATTTCCCGTCCGTTTTTACTCCCTCCCATGCGGAGGGAGATTTTTTTCCAGTGTGCATATTTACGGATCTAATGTTGCCTGTTTTTCATCTTGCGCAGACGGAGCGAACAGGGGGTTACCTCGACCAGTTCCTCGTCGGTGATGTACTCCATGGCCTGCTCTAGACTGAACTGGCGAGGCGGGATGAGCCTAAGGGCCTCATCAGACCCGGAAGCCCTGATGTTCGTCAGCTTTTTTTCCTTCGTGATATTTACCCAGATATCTTCCGAACGCGAATTCTCCCCTACGATCATCCCGGCATACACCGGCTCTCCCGAGTTCACGAAAATTGTACCGCGCGGCTGCAGATGATGAATGGCAAAGGTGACTGACTTTCCTTCACGGTCGGAAACCAGCACCCCATTTGGGCGGCCGGGGATATCTCCTGCATGTGGCCGGTAGCCTGACAAAAGCGTGTTCATGATCCCCGAGCCGCGCGTTTCGGTCAGCAACTGTCCGCGAAAGCCGATCAGCCCACGGGATGAAACGTCGAATTCAAGACGAACACGGCCAAACCCGTTGTTGATCATCCGGGTCATCCGTCCGCGCCTGGCGTTAAGCATCTCGGTGACAATCCCGATGAAGCCCTCCGGAATGTCTATCGTAGCAAGTTCCATGGGTTCGCAGAGCTGTCCGTCAATTTCTTTGGTTATGGCTTTGGGCCTCGAAATGGAAAGCTCAAAGCCTTCCCTGCGCATAGTCTCCACAAGAATGGCCAGTTGCAGTTCTCCGCGGGCGCTCACTCGGTATGCTTCGCGATTTTCCGCCTGCTCCACCCGAAGGCTCACGTTGTAGAGAAGTTCCTTATCGAGGCGTTCTTTAATGTGACGGGAGGTCAGATACCTGCCGTCTTTTCCTGCCAGAGGAGAGGAGTTGACGGAGAAGACCATCGATAGGGTTGGTTCCTCAATGGTTATAACGGGCAGAGGGCGAGGGTCCGCCGGGTCGCCCAGTGTATCCCCTATGAATATGTCGTCCAGTCCGGCGACCCCCGCTATATCGCCTGCTTCGGCAGTTTGCCTGTCCACCCTGTCCAGTCCTTCATAGGTATAGAGCGCACTCAGAGAAGCCTTTCGGGACGCGCCGCCGGCCTTGAGGAGCATGACCTCCCTGCCGTGTTGTAATGTGCCGCTGACGATTTTGCCGATCGCGATTCTTCCGACATAATCGCTGTGATTGAGAGTTGTGACCAGAAACTGGAGTGGAGCTTCGGGGTCGTATGACGGCGCGGGAATGGATGAAAGGATCGTATCTAACAGCGGGACCAGATCGTGTCCCCGGCCTTCTGGATCGGTTAGTGCGATTCCTGCCTTGGCGTTGGTGTAGACCACGGGGAAGTTGAGCTGATCTTCAGTTGCGTCCAGGTCTATGAAGAGGTCGTAGGTTTCATCGAGGACCTCACTTATTCGCCGATCCGGCCGGTCGATTTTATTTATGACCAGAATCGGAGGCAACCCCAGCGCCAGGGCCTTGCCGAGGACGAACCGCGTCTGAGGCAGCGGTCCTTCAGTGGCGTCAACCAGCAGCAGGACACCCTCGACCATGTTAAGGGTGCGTTCGACCTCGCCGCCAAAGTCCGCATGGCCCGGAGTATCGACTATGTTTATCTTTACCCCTTTGTATATGATGGCCGTATTTTTCGCCATGATGGTGATGCCCTTTTCCCGCTCCAGATCGAGACTGTCCATCACCCGCTCGGCGACCTGCTCGTTATCGCGGAAAATACCGCTTTGCCACAGCATGGCATCAACAAGGGTCGTCTTGCCATGATCCACGTGGGCGATAATGGCAAGGTTACGGATGTCGTGACGTTTTTGCATGATAGTTACCTTCCTAAGCCGCAGAGCGCGAATAGAACGCGGAGAAAATTCAAACGAGTCAAAAATTATTAATAATGGCCGACTAACCGGAAATAGTCAACCGGCCGGTAGTTCTGTTAGTAGGCATATGAGTAAGGGACCGAATTTTGCATTTATTCAGTTTTCTCTGAGAAAGCCTGCATCTTGATGCAGATGCTGCAAGACCGATGGAGATGTGATGACTCTCTGGGTGGATGCCGATGCATGCCCTGGACCAATCAAGGAGCAGATTATCCGTGCGGCAAAACGGCTCAAAATTCTTGCCGTCTTTGTCGCCAATAAATACATCAGCCTCCCTGAATCCAGTTACGTTTCTAGCCGCAGGATCGGGGCGGACCCTGAAGCTGTCGACTTGCATATAGCTCAAAACGCCCGGGCGGGGGACGTTGCGGTCACACAGGATATCCCGCTGGCTTCCGCCCTTGTGCCAAAAGGCGTGATCGTTATAAGCACCAGAGGGGAACTCTTCACGGATGAAAATATCGGGGAGCGGCTTTCGATCCGCAACTTCATGCAGGACCTCCGCGAGGCCGGGGGCATTACGCCCGGCCCCAAACAATTCGATCACAAAGACAGACAGCGTTTTGCGGATACGCTGGACAGGGTGCTGACCAGGCTCCTGAAACCGAAAACTATCTGAGCACGAAGTATTTTCATCCTCAAGCATTACCCGTAATTGGCCGATATATAGGTAGTGTCCATCCGGAAACACCGGGGTGAATTCCACGCCCCGCGAGGTTTCTGTTCTAAACACAGACTACATCCTTGAAGAAAGGAAAGACATGTCTTTGACTCAACTGAAATTGAGGACAAAACTTTTTATGGGTTTCGGATTGACGATTGTGCTGCTGGCCGTGGTGACATTTATTGGGGCAAGCCGCATGGTCTTGCTGGATAACAATATAAACATGCTTGTTGAGGTGCGGATGCCTCAGATGACCATGCTTTATGATATCACGAAAGACTATGATGTCATTGCCCGGTCGGTACGCAATATTGCCCTCACGTCCGACGAGGGTGTCAGGCAGAAGCAGGAAGCGAATTTCGCCAAAGCCAAGACTGATTTGACGGATGTCATCAACAGACTTGAAAAAACACTGACCACGGACAAAGGCAGGGAATTGTTTGCAGGGATAAAGGAAAATCTGGCCACCGTGGTTCAACTGTCGGATAAAGCCGCTGCCATGGGCGCTGCCAATAAACATCAAGAGGCGGCCGATATTATTATTAATGAAGTTAGCGCGCCTCAAACCAAGATGCTGCAGCAACTGGAATCTTTCGCACGCCTTGAAGATGACCTGGGCCATTTGGTTGGCACAGCATCCGAACAGGCCGCTTCGGGCGGCAAAACACTGTTGCTCTTCCTGGGGGCCGCAGCTTCCGTGCTAGGGATACTGATGGCCTTCTTCATCACTCGAAGCATTACCGGACCCATTGGCCGTGTTGTTGAGGGCTTGACCAAAGGCGCTGACCAGGTTGGTGCTGCTTCCAGCCAGGTTGCATCCGCCAGCCAGGAACTTGCCGAGGGATCATCCGAGCAGGCGGCGTCCATCGAGGAAACCTCCTCCTCTTTGGAAGAGATGGCCTCCATGACGAAGCAGAATGCCGCAAACGCTAATCAGGCCAATGATCTGATGAACAAAACCAGTCAGGTTGTCGAGCAAGCCAACGCCTCGATGGTGCACCTTACCGCTTCCATGGAGGAGATTTCAAAAGCCAGTGAAGAGACCTCAAAGATCATCAAGACCATTGACGAAATCGCTTTTCAAACGAACCTGCTGGCGCTCAATGCAGCAGTTGAAGCCGCCAGGGCCGGTGAGGCCGGAGCGGGATTTGCAGTTGTTGCCGATGAGGTGAGAAATTTGGCTATGAGAGCTGCCGAGGCGGCAAAAAATACCGCCAATCTGATTGAAGGGACAGTCAGGAAAATAAAGGAAGGCTCTGAAGTTGTCCTAAAGACCAACACCGAATTCTCCGAGGTGCAAGTCAGCGCCGCTAAGATGGGAGAATTAATAGGCGAGATCTCAGCGGCATCCGGTGAACAGGCCCAGGGAATTGGACAAATCGCCAAAGCAGTTAATGAAATGGAGAATGTGGTTCAGCGCAATGCCGCGAATGCCGAGCAATCCGCCTCCGCCTCTGAGGAAATGAGCGTCCAGGCGGAACAAATGAAGGCTTTTGTGAGCGAACTGGTAACCATGGTCGGAGGCGCCAACAGCCATTCAACCATTGCAGGCGCCACAGCATTACGGAAAAAGCCCGTATCGAGGAAGGGCGCAAGAGGGCCTAAGGTGATTGCACCATACGAAAAGAAAGGGAATGGCCATCTCAAGGCAGGCAATGGCAAGGGCCCGGTCCCGGCCGGTAAGCGCAATTTGGGCCTGAAGCAGGTCATTCCTTTTGATGATGCGGAAGTCTCGGATTTTTAATTACCGGTGCTGACTGACCCCACAGTCGTTAACTAAAAGTGTTGCTGTGGGGCCAGCATGTCTGGCGACCAGGGAGCTATCTCCCTGGCGTGTCAAGAGTTTGGCGGTGCAGGGTTTCGAACCCCGGACGCTACGGATATGAGCCGTATGCTCTACCACCTGAGCTACACCGCCCGATAACCTCTAATACGTAAATGAAATTGGCAATTGAGTCAATAGGATTCCCATCATTTCGGGTGTTACGCCCAAGGATGAAGAGGTCCCGGTGTCTGTTTGCTCCTATCACGGTATGAGCCTCGAGCACATCATAAGGCTTGCGGATGCCGGAGACCGTGAGTGGTTCCCCGATTGAATTTGACAAAAATCAACCCTTCGGCTAAATGTATTTAAGTCATTGATGAGAAGAGCTTTTTGGGCAATTTAACTTGTCCGGCGGCATCGCTCTCTTTTCGGTGAATCCATTGGTCCGGGATGGCCGGGAGCCGTGAAGGAGATCGGATTTTGAACCAAAGACTCTTTGAGGTAAAAGTAATCAGCAGTTTTGCGGCGGCGCATAATCTCAAGGACTTTCGCGGGAAGTGTGAAAATCTCCACGGGCATAACTGGAGGGTTGAAGTAGTTCTGCGGGGGGAATCTCTGGAGAGCAACGGCATACTTGTTGATTTCGGGGAAGTGAAAGCGGCGACCAGGGAGGCCCTCGAAGAGGTGGATCATAAATATCTGAACGAACTGCCTTTCTTTTCTCAAAATAATCCTTCTTCGGAAAACATTGCCCGTTTTCTATTTGAAAAGCTCTCTTCGAAGCTGAATACCGGGAACAGGCGGCTGCTCAGTGTATCCGCGTGGGAATCAGCCGAAGCTTGCGCTACATATATGGAATTCTGATACATGGTTGAGCCGAATGAATAAGGCCTCCCGCCCTGTCTCGCGGGTGGGTGGGCGAGCTGTCGAGAATGAGCGGCCGGCCTCCGCGCTACGCGGTCGCACTTCGGTATCGGGACTGAACTACGCTTCGCTCCCTGAGTGCTGAGGACTGAGAGCGATACCTTGACACCAAATTCACTTGACTTTCTGATGCGCTTAACATTTGGCTTGCCTTCAAACGGACCACGTTTAATGTCTGTGCGTTCTGCATGGCTGCGCGCACGGTCGCCACTCTTCTAAGGTTAGGCGCATTTTTTTTCGAGCAAGGCATTGTATAAGTCTATCATACGAGAGGGAGGCTGCCCGATGGGAGTTGTCGCCGAAAGGACCCGACACTGTTGCATAGGTGCTGTAAAGCGGCTTCCTGCTTTCTTTTGCTTGGTTGTGATCGCCTTGCTGCTGACCTTCGGGGTGTCAACAGCAGGGTTAGCGCTCCAAAAACTTACACTGGGACTTGCAGAGACGGCATCTTCTGAACAGGCGCATCAGGACGAACAGCCTGCGGTCAAGGAAAGAGCCCCCGTTGCCGAAAAGGAGCGCCTGCCGGCCGGGTCGCTCCAGCCGCCTGCGGAGGCGGGGCTGCCCAAAGCGCACGCACAGGGAGCAGCAGCTCGTGGCGAGGCTCATGAGGAAGATCACGTTGAACTTCCCGAGATTTCATCGATTCCTGGTGTAACTTTTGTCGATACCTTAATAAAATTGATGGATTATGAGCTTCACGGCAGAATGCTGGGCTGGAGGCCTAACGGCATCATGATCTGCCGGCTTACCGATAATGTAAACAACTACCAGCTCGGGGTGCTCGAAGCCGTCCGGTTTACCACGCTTAGACTCAAAGACAGCCTAACAAGGCTGGGCGAGGTCGATACATACGATCCTGACCTGGAGCAGGCGGTCAATGAGTTCATGATCAACGCCGCTTCATGGTGGTTCCCATCGGCTGAAAGTTCATACAGCCAAGCGATTGAACACCTGAAAAAATTTAAAACCAAACTTGAAAAGGGTCAACGGAGTTTTTATTACCGCCGCGACACCCTGGTGGCGTTGCTCTCGACTTACAAGGACCAGATCGGAAACGTGAACAGAACGCTGGTCATGCCGGTTGGATGGTTCAAGTCGGACGCTCACTTCTATTATGCAAAGGGTGTGGCCCATGTGTATTATGAAATCCTGAGAGTCTGCCGGGTGGGATTCAAGAACCAGTTGGCCACCATGCATGCGGCTGACATAATGGATGAGGTGCTCCACGAGCTGCTTATCGCCGAGAAGATAGACCCCTGGATAGTTTTGGACTTCGGTTTCAGTGGGTTTTTTGCCAACCACAGGGCTAACCTGAACGCGCCTTTGAGCGAGGCGGCACATCTGCTTGCAGTGCTTAGCGTCCTGTAGCGGGGACCTTTTGATCCGGGATCGAATATCTAATATCCGCTTTTGAGCAAAATCCTCCTGTTTTCCCGCAGCGCCGTCCAGAAAATGAAAGCGTCTATGCCGGCCGGATCTGTTGCGGTAAGCTTTGCCCAGATTTCGCAGTATCCAAGAATTTGAGGCCGGCCGGCCTCGAGTTCTCTTTGCAGGAAGTCTTCAATACACTCGCCTTCCGAGGGCCTCGACGTTTTAAAATCGACCAGGTTCCATTTCCCATCGATCCGTGCGGCAAGATCAATCACTCCCGAATAAAGTACGTCACGCTCGTGGGTGCACTCCGCAGGCCATTCGATTCTGCGGAGCTCAGGCGCAATACCGTAGAAAGCCTTGAGCCATGGATCATCCAGGCATGATTTGACTTCCGAAAGAGCTCTCCGGGCTATTTCCAGGGACTTGGAACTCTCAATTCCAATGCTGCTGAGAGTTACGCTTGCCGTCTGAGCCGAGGGGAGGGCGCCTTTTTGGCCAAAATAAGCAAGGAGGCGGTGAACGAGCGTTCCCCACACGTTGGGCGGGCAGTCGGCAGGACCGGACCCAGGATCTGCCCGCTCCGACAGGCGGGCCTGCCCGAAGCCCCTCAGCTCGGAAGGTGAGATAACAGTGAAAACCGATTTTTCGCGTTCGAATTGGGCCGGCGCGAATTCAGGCAGGCTGTTCTCGACATGGTGCGCCTCGCAGGCGCCGGAATCGGGTTCGAGCTGAACGAAAAAACCATCCGCACCGCGGGCGGACCTTTTCCATTGGCCTGTGCCGGCGCATTCGGCCTGTTGAGGGCATTCGATACGGTCTATTGCGCAAAGCTCATCGATCCCATAATGTTTGCTAAGCCAGCCCAGGGGATTTTGCGCAGATGTCGAAAAAGAGTTTCCCTTCTTTTTTGCGAGACCGCTCATAACGAGTTCGTGCCGCGCGCGCGTAACCGCAACATAGAAAAGTCTCCTCGCCTCACCCAACTGCCGTTTGGAGCGCAGTTTGCTCAGCCAGGCATAGAGCGGGTCCTTTTCCCCCGTCAGACGGTCGGGTCTTGAGGCCAGAAGGTAATCTCCGGAATTGGGCGCCCGCTCGAGCATGTATGGGGGCGGCTGGTCTTTTCTTCCCCCCTCCGGGTTCCAGTCCATAAAAGGGATGAAAACCGCGTCGAATTCCAGCCCTTTGGCGCCATGAACGGTTGATAGGACAATGTTTGAGGAGGCGGTATCCGGATCCACCGGTTCATAGGCCTTCTGCAGCAGTTGTTCGAGCAGCGCAAGAGTGCGGACCGGTTCGCCCTGTTCAGCCTCCCTGAGCATCTGGAGAAAACGGCGGCAGCAGTTTAGACCCCGGCTCCCCCACTTCGAAACCACGATGTGTGCGCCTTCGAGTTCGAGCCAGGCGGATTCGACGACATCGGCCAGCGGTTCGTGCCCGGCATG
>Ga0187872_10000245_pt1 | contig 66063 bp, 42 predicted proteins | sample June2016WEW_16_4_FD_132973 | JGI IMG/M metagenome (GOLD analysis project Ga0187872, IMG submission 132973) | Peatland microbial communities from SPRUCE experiment site at the Marcell Experimental Forest, Minnesota, USA - June2016WEW_16_40 | ecosystem: Environmental > Terrestrial > Soil >...
CACCACCTGCTCAACGGCGCCGAAGGCATCTGGCACATGGGCCAGCGGGACATTGTCTGGACGCGCGTGTCCAAGGCGGGCTTTGCCAGGGGCCTGCGCCTGCGGCATTACGGCGAAATCCTGCACGCCAAGCTCCTGTCGGACTACCCCGCCATTGTGGACAAAGTCAAAGTGACGCTGGTCACGGATGCGGCGGAGGTTCAGAAACGACTCGCGGTGGCGCGCAAGACTTACGACGATCGCAACCGGCGGCTGGAGTCCATGACCGACGAGTCGGTAGATACGTTCTACTCGTGCCTGCTTTGCCAGTCCTTTGCGCCGAACCATGTCTGCGTCATTACTCCCGAGCGGCTCGGTCTATGCGGCGCCTACAACTGGCTCGACGGCAAGGCCGCTTACGAGATTGACGAGACCGGCCCCAACCAGCCGATCCAGAAAGGGGAATGCCTCGACCCGGTGCGCGGGATTTGGAAGGGCGTCAACGACTACGTCTATCCCAACAGCCATAAGACCATCGAGTGCTTCTCCGCCTACTCCCTCATGGATCATCCCATGACGAGCTGCGGCTGCTTCGAGGTGATCTGCGCCTATGTGCCCGAGTGCAACGGCGTGATGGTCGTAAACCGTGAGTACCTCGACGACACCCCCGTCGGCATGACCTTCTCAACCCTCGCCGGCAGCGTGGGCGGCGGCCAGCAAACCCCCGGGTTCATGGGCTGCGGCAAGGTGTTTCTGACCTCCCGCAAGTTCCTGTTTGCGGATGGCGGGCACCAGCGGCTGATCTGGATGCCCAAAGAACTCAAGACCCTGCTGGCCAGGGACCTCGAATGTCGTTTCCAGGAGCAGGGCGCGCCGGACTTGCTGGCCAAGATCGCGGATGAAACCGTCGCTACCGATCCCAAACAGATTCGCGCCTTCATGGAGAAGGTCGGCCACCCGGCGCTCAAAATGCCCGACTTGGGTTCAATCACCCATGCGGAGGCGAAGGCGCAAGCGGCCACACCCAAACCCGCACCGGAACCGCTGAGCGCCAAACCGACCGCCGCCGCCAAGGGGGCGCATCTTACAGGTACCACCGAAGGCGACTGGGCCGTGGTGGAACAGATCAAAGAAATGGCGCTCGCCGAATTCAAGCGCGCGCTCGATGCCGCCTCTCCCGAGGACATCCTGCGCGGCGTGATGGAAGCGCTCGGTCGCAGACCCGCCACGGTCAGCACGGTGCCCGTCCCATCCCCCACGTCCCCGGCTAAACGGAGCGCCGGCATTCCTGCCTGCTTAGTGCCCTCGCTGTCCAAAGCCGGCGAGAATGCCGACGCTTCAGACTTAGGCGGGGCCGCCCCTCCGTCCGCCGGCGCGCGTCTTTCTGCTGTCACAGCCTTCACCCCTCGCCGAGAGCGTTGGGAGCTCCCTATCTGCACCGTCAAACTGGGCGCCTTGCGCTCGGAAGGGGGCACCCGCGGGCGCACTTACCGCGTCGGCGGCGCCACCGCCATGCCCTTCCACCTCTGGGAAGGCGAAATGCCCAACCGCCCGCTGGTCGCCCTGGAAGTGTTCGACCTGGTCAGCGAGAAATACCCGCGCGTCTTGCGCGAGCTTTATGGCGACCTGCTCCAGCATCCGGCGGAAATGGCGAAGGCCTGCGTCGAGCGGCATGGCGCCGACTTGATCAGCGTGCGCCTGGAAGGCACCCATCCGGAGAAAGGCAACCGCACGCCCGAACAGGCCGTCGAACTCGTGCAGTCCGTGCTGGCGGCGGTCGATGTGCCGTTGATCGTCACCGGGCACAACCATTATGACCGGAACAATGAAGTGCTCAAGGCGGTCGCCGCCGCGTGCGCCGGGGAGAATCTCCTGCTCAATTGGGTCGAGCAGAACAACTACCGCACCATCGCGGGCGCGGCGATGGGTTATGGTCACTGCGTGGTTTCGCAAAGCCCGATTGATGTCAACATCGGCAAGCAGATAAACATCCTGCTGACCAACATGGACCTCAAGCGGGAGCAGATTGTCATCGACCCGCTCACCGGGGCTATGGGCTACGGGATCGAATACACCTACTCGGTGATGGAGCGCATTCGCCTGACTGGTCTGGGCGGCGATGCCATGCTGGCGATGCCGATGATTGTCTCCCCGGGACAGGAATGCGCCAAGATCAAGGAACTGCGCGCCTCGGAACAGGAAATGCCGGTCTGGGGCGACTTGCGCAAGCGGGCCGCGTTGTGGGAGCTGACCACCGCCATGAGCCTGCTGTATGCCGGCGCTGACATCCTCATCCTGTACCATCCGGAGGCCGCCGCCGCCTTAAAGCGCGCGATTGCCCGGCTGATGGATGCGTAGGATTAACCATGGCTCTCACCGGACTGCAAATTCAGAAACTCCTGCCGGGCACCAACTGCAAGGAGTGCGGTTCCAATACCTGCCTGGCGTTCGCCATGAAATTGGCGGGCAAGAAGGCCGAGCTGGCCCAGTGCCCTTATGCCTCCGACGAAGCCAAACGCGTTCTGGGCGCCGCCAGCGAACCGCCCGTCCGCTGCGTCGAGCTGGGCCCGGAGCGGCGGCTCAAGCTGGGGGGCGAAGTGGTCCTCTACCGCCACGAAAAGACTTTTGTCCACCAGCCGGCGCTGGGGCTGAACATCAACGACACCGATGCGGCTGAATCCATCGAAGCAGCGCTCAAGATAGCCGCGGAGTATTTGCTCGAACGAGTCGGGGAAAAGCTCCGGCTCGACGTGGTGGCGATTACCCAGAGGGGCACAGATGCCAGAGCCTTTGCCGAACTGGCCGCCAAAGCCTGGCACCGGACGAAACGTCCGCTGGTGTTGCGCAGTCCGGAGGCCGGCGCGCTGGCCGCCGCGGCCGTGGCCGTCAAGGGGAGCCGCAGCGTCCTCTGCGCTCCTTCCCCGGCCACCGCCCGGGAACTCTGCCGCGTCGCCCGGGAGAATGATCACGCGCTGGCGCTGACCGCGCCGGACCTCGACCAACTGGTTGCACTGGCTGCCGCGATCAGGGCTGAGGGCTTCAACGACCTGTTCCTGCAGTTTCCCGCCCGCTCGCTGGCTGAGCAATTCCAGGCCGGCTCCATCGCCCGGCGCGCCGCCCTCAAGGACAATTTCAAGCCGTTGGGCTATCCGACCCTGCGTTTCGTCGAGACCGGCAACCTGCTGGATGACACCATCGAAGCAACCAACGAAATCACCAAATACGGCGGGATTTGCGTGTTGCCGTCTTTCGACGCGGCCCAGATAGCCTCACTCATGACCCTGCGGCTCAACATTTACACCGACCCGCAGAAGCCCATCCAGGTCGAGCCGAAAGCCTATGCGATTGGCGAGCCTAAACCCGATTCCCCGGTATTCGTGACGACCAACTTCTCGCTCACCTATTTCATTGTGTCGGGCGAGCTGGAGAATTGCGGCCTCAGCGCCTGGCTGGTGGTGCCCGAGTGCGAGGGCATGAGCGTGCTGACGGCCTGGGCGGCCGGCAAGTTGTCCGGCACTACGATCGCGAAGTTCATCAAGGAAAGCGGCTTTGAACAGCAAGTGACGCGGCGCGAACTGGTGATCCCCGGTTACGTTGCCCAAATCAGCGGCGAACTGGAAGAGAACCTGCCCGGCTGGAAGGTCCTGGTCGGCCCCCAGGAAGCCGGCGACCTCGAAAGCTTTGTCAAAAGCCGGCTCATGTGAAGACCACAATTGTAGCCGCCGACGGCAGTCGGCGCACTTTTCCTCGATCAGAGAAATCAGCGCCGACTGCCGTCGGCGGCTACGGTCTTTTGAATCCGCCCTGGACCTTCCTTCGGATTTCGGTTCTCGGGTTTCGGACCTAACATTCGTCATGCCCAAGGTTGAATTTCATCCCTCCGGCCAGGCAGTTCAAGTGCCGCCGCAGACTCGGTTGCTCGATGCGGCCCGGCAGGCCGGGGTAGAAATCGAATCTCCTTGCGGCGGCGAAGGCACCTGCGGCAAGTGCCTTGTCCGGGTAACCGGCGGTGAGGTGGATTCGCGCAGCCTCGGCACGTTGCCCGATGCCACCGTGGCGGAAGGGTATGTTCTGGCGTGCGCGACGCGGATTCTCGGGGAAGACCTGACGGTGGAAGTGCCGGAACAGGCCGCCCGGGAAGGCGGGCAATTCGCTTCCGAAAACGAGACTCATCTGGTCCGGCAGGAATTGCTGCCCCGACAATGGGAATTCGATCCTCTGGCGGTGAAGTGGCTGTTGCAGGTCGAGCCGCCCCGCCTGGAAAGCGGGTTGTCCGACCTCGATCGCCTCACGCGCGCCATCCAGCATGACTGGGGACATCGACCGGTCGAATTCTCCCTCCTCGGCATTCGCAAGCTGGCGGACACCTTGCGCGCCGCGGGCGGTCAGGTGACCGCCACCCTGGTGCGCGACTCGGGCCGTTTGCATGTCATTGACATCGAACCCGGCGACACCACCCTCCGCCACTTTGCCATTGCCATTGATGTCGGCACCACGACCATCGCGGTGCAGTTGATTGACCTCGTGGTCGCCCAGATCGTTGCCGCGCGGAGTGACTACAACGACCAGATTCCCTGCGGCCTGGACGTGATCGGGCGGATCAACTACGCGCGCACCCCGGAGCGGCTGGAGGAACTCCGCGCGCGCGTCCTGGGCACGATCAACCGCCTCATCCGGCAGGTGGCCAACAGCCATGGCGTGGCCCCCGGGGAAATCTCCAATGCGGCCATTAGCGGCAACACGGTCATGACCCACCTCCTGCTGGGCCTGAATCCGGAGTACCTCCGCCTGGCGCCCTACACACCGACGCTGCTGCAAGTGCCTTACCTGCGGGACTCGGAGATCGGGATTGACATCAACCCGCAGGCCTGGATCCATTTTTCCCCCTGCGTCGGCAGCTACGTGGGCGGCGACATTACGGCGGGAATACTCTGCACCGACCTGGCCGCTCCGACGGAAGACATCAGCCTGTTCATTGACATCGGCACCAACGGGGAGATCGTGCTGGGCAACAACAGTTTCCTGATGGCCTGCGCCTGTTCCGCCGGCCCGGCCTTCGAGGGCGGCGGTATTGAATGCGGGATGCGCGCCTCCACCGGCGCGATCGAGCGGGTCTGGGTTGACCCGGCCACGGGTCTGGCCCGCTACTCCACCGTGGGGAACGTCCGCCCCCGAGGCATCTGCGGTTCCGGCATGATTGACCTGGTCGCCAGCCTGTTCCTCGCGGGCTGGATTGACGCCGCCGGCAAGTTTAATCGCGTTCGCCCGTGTCCGGCCATCCGCGTGGAAGGACGGCGCGCTACTTACGCCCTCGCGCCAACCGAGGAGAGCGCCACGGGCAGGCCGCTGGTCATTACCGAGATTGACATCGAGAACATTATCCGAACCAAGGCCTCCATCTATTCCGCCGTGGCGTTGATGCTCGATCAGGTGGGGCTGCGCTTTGACGACCTGCGCCACATCTACATCGCCGGCGGCTTTGGCCGCTACCTCGACCTGGAAAACGCGACGGTCCTTGGCCTGATCCCCGATCTGCCCCGCGAGAGATTCCGCTATATCGGCAATTCGTCGCTCATGGGTTCCTACATGGTGGTCGTTTCGCAGGACTTCCGGCAGCGTCAGCTCGAGCTGGCCCGGCGCATGACCTATCTCGAACTGAACACGGACCCCGCTTACATGGAGCAGTACACCGGCGCTCTCTTCCTTCCGCATACCGACCCCGCGCGGTTCCCCTCGGTGCGGTCGAGGCTAACATGAACGACGTCCTGCCGACGGTCGTGGCCCTTCCGGCCGGCTCCTACAAGGTCGAGGCTGAAGCGGTCGATTGCGACTCAAGGCACGTGGAGGTGCTAATGACCGTCGTGATTAAACCGGGGAAAACGACCAGCGTGCATCTGGAAGGCGGTTTCAACCCGGACAACAGTCTAAACAAGGAGATCAAGTTGGTTAAGCTGCCCTGTGGACGGGCTATTGGCTGGCGTGCTGCGGAGGCGGAGCGTGCGCCGGAGGCGGGGTTTGCCGGCAGCCCACCAAGCTCTCAAGCCAACTGAGCCAGGGGAGGACGAAGGTCGGCCTTCCGGTTTGTGCGGTCGCCGGGACTTGTGTTCGGAGGACGGGGGCTTGTCTGGCGGCAACCGAGGCTCATTTGGCGGCAAACCGACCCCGCTTTTTAGCCGCGCGAGTAATCCCATCGCCGACCGGTGCTGGCCAGATAATAGATGGGGGCAAGAGACAGCGGCGTGGCTTGCGCCACAACTCGACTGCGGGCAGCATCCAACTCGGGCCTTCCCTGCGGGATGCCTGGATAGCTCAAGATTTCGACCTTGGGCAAGCACAGAAAGACAGCGAGACCGACCCCAGCCGCCACTGCCAGCAGACGCCAGCGCCAACGCGAAATCCATTTCTCCCCGACATTCCAGCCGCCCTGACTCGCCCCCATCAGCAACCAGCTCAGCGCGGCCAGCGGCAGCGCCACGTTGAACGCGATGGTCAGCGCGCCAGAATAGCTATAGACAGTGGCTCCTTTTCTCCAGAACCAAGCTGAGTGGATGTTCACATCGGAAGCCATTTGCCGCGGACTCAACCGGGCGGATAATTTCGTGCCAACGGGCGAGCCGCCAATCAACGCCAGAACCTCCGAGTCAGAAATCCTCAATGCCGAGTGTGAACCCTTTGGCGGGGGTAGCAAATTATTTGCCACGTAATCGCATCGCACTGCGCCGAAATGGCGAGCGGTTGCGCGGTGTTGCCCGAAAACGTAGAGGTCGATGGCGCAAGCGCCGTTGTTAATCGCGGTGAGTCTAGTCGGATAGACCGGCGCGCGGGCGGCAAAGGTAAACACCAGGGGATGCAGCACAGTATGTTTTGCATCCGCCGCCGCACACCGCACCTTGCTGGCCACAAATACCCAGCCCTGCTCAACGTAGTGGCGGATGGCGGGTTCGGCGGATTGGGGTGTCTCGTAACCGTTTTTCTCCAGCCATTCCAGCACGGCCCTTGGATGGTCGCCGCGGATCGTCGTGGCGTCAAAAACCCCGGCGCGCTGCACGGAAAGGACGCTCACGCCAGCCACTCCCTCCACCTCGGCGCCCGAACTACTGTTGCCCAGGGTAAGGATCAGACTCGACCCCATTGAAAACGGGCGAAAAGTCAGGAGAGCATCGAACCCGGTTCCAATCAGCAAGAGCAGCGCGAGGCTGGCCGGGGTGCGGCTGAAAATCCGAATGCACAAGGTTAGCACCGCCGCCAGCAGTCCGAAGAAAACATATCGGCTCATGAACGCGGCGCCGACAGACAGCAACAGGCACAACGGCAGGTCAACCACCCATGAAACCTCGTCCCGCAATGAACGCCGTCCCAAAAACGTCCAACCGCAGAGAAGCAGCACTCCCGCGAAGTAGGGGCGCACCCGGTGCATCAATCGGGGCTGGAACGTCTGCTGCAACCCGGTGAAGAAGGTCTCGGAGAGCGGCTTGACCTCCGGCACCGATGGCAAGGGCACCACCCAGGCAAAGTTGGTCCCTTCACCAAGAAATGAGGTCTCGATAACCAGCCGCTCAATCCCGTTCGAGAAGTGAATCAAGGCCTGCTGATTGGGAATCTCGACCTTCGGGTAGAACACCTGCGGCACCACCATCCCATCCGCCAGCACTCTCGCTGTGGAGACAATGCCGCAGAGAGCCAGCACGCCCGCCATTAGCCGCACGTGACACATACCAATGAGGCAATCTTTACTTGCGTTCATACTGATTGGACAAGGAAGACAAGACTCCGTGCCGCCCGGGGATGCGAGGTGAGCAGGTAGTCCAAGAAGGAAGATGTGGTGCGTGGTCCGTGACTGGTGATTGGAAGTAGTTCGCTTCCTCAGGCGGAGAGGCCGAGGACGCGGCAGACGGTCCGGGCGATGGTCACTTCTTCATCCGTGCGGATGACGCGGACGGTGACGGGGCTGGCCTTGGCGGAGATGACCGGCGCGCCAGCCTTGTTTCTCCGGGCATCCAGCCTGAGGCCCAGGAATTGGAGGCCGTCGCAGATTCGGGCGCGGACCTGGAAGCGGTTCTCACCAATGCCGCCGGTGAAGACGAGCGTGTCCAACCCGCCGAGGGCCGCGGCAAAGGCGCCAATCCATTTTTTCACCTGGTAACAGAAGAGCGCGACGGCTTCGGCGGCGCGCACGTCTTTGGCCTCCCGGGCGAGGAGGTCGCGCATGTCGGGGCTGGTCTCGGAAACGCCGAGCAAGCCGGATTGGTGATGGACCATTTCGTGAAATTGCTTGCCGGTCATGCGCTCGGTCCGCGCCAGGTACCAGACCAAGCCGGGGTCGAGGTCGCCGGAGCGGCTGCTCATGGGGATTCCGGAGGCGGGGGTGAAGCCCATGCTGGTATCAATGCTCTTGCCGTTGCGGACGGCGGCGAGGCTGGCGCCGTTGCCCAAGTGGGCCAGGATCAGGCGCCCGCGGGCGGCTTGGGGACCGGCGATCCGCTCCAATTCTTCCATGAGATAGGTGTAGGAGAGGCCGTGAAAGCCGTAGCGCTGAACTCCTTTGGCGTCGAACCGTCTGGGGATGGAGAGGAGCCTGGCCACGCGCGGCATGTCGCGGTGGAAGGCGGTGTCAAAGCAGGCGACCTGCGTTAGTTTCGGATGCCGGCGGCGGAACACGTCTATGAGTTGAATGCCGGAGGGCATGTGTTGGGGGTCGTAAGGACTGATGCGGCGCAACTCGGCGACCAGTTGCGGAGTGATGCGCTGGGCCTCCTTCAATTTGATCCCGCCGTGGACCACGCGATGCCCAACGCCGACCACTTCGGCGAACGCGGCGTGATGATCGAGCCAGCCAATCAGAAATTCCCCCGCGGCGCGGTGATCGGATGCGCGAATGACACGGGGGGCGGTCTTTCGGGCGCCGTCCTGAACGCTCAGTGTGGGATTGGGCAGGCCGATACGTTCGATCTTGCCGGAGAGCAGCCGCACGGTGGGCGCGTCCGCCCGGCAGAGGGCGAACTTGATGCTCGAGGACCCGCCGTTGACGGTCAGGACGCAGCGAACCGGCTCCCCGGCCGGCTGGCGCCGGGGGTTTGGCTTGCTGACGGGCCGGTTCGGCATATCACGCCTTATTGATCCGCAGCGCGGTGCGGACGGCAGCCAATTCTTTGCGCTTAGCGGGGCTGACCTTCGGGTAACTCAGGTCCAGTGATTCCAGGGCCTCCACGATCACCTCGGCCACGACCAGGCGGGTGAACCATTTGTGGTCCGCCGGCACGACGTACCAGGGGGCATAGTCGGTGCCCGTGTGGCGTATGACTTCTTCATAGGCGCGCATGTAAGCGCCCCATTTTTGGCGCTCCCGCACGTCATCGAGCGAGAACTTCCAATGCTTCTCCGGCTGTTCCAGGCGGCTGAGCAACCTTTGCCGCTGTTCCGGTTTGGAGAGGTGCAGGAAGAACTTCCGCACGAGCACCCCATTGCGCGTGAGATGGCGTTCGAAGGCATTAATGTCCTCGAACCGCTCCTGCCAGATGTCTTTGGTGATCAGCGAGGGGGGCAACTTCTGGCGGGCCAGCAGTTCGGGATGCACCCGCACCACCAGCGCTTCCTCGTAATACGAGCGGTTGAAAATACCGATGCGCCCCCGCTCCGGCAGCCGCCGGGTCGTGCGCCACAGGAAATCATGGTTCAACTCCTCCTCCGACGGCACTTTGAACGAGGCCACGTCGCAACCTTGCGGGTTGACGCCCGACATGACGTGTTTGATGGTGCCGTCCTTGCCGGCGGCGTCCATCGCCTGGAGGATCAGCAGGACGGCCCATTGGTTTTGGGCGTAGAGCTGCTCCTGCAGTTCGCTCAGGCGGGCGACGCCTTTTTCCAGCCACTCCTGCGCGTGCTCTTTGGACTTGATCTTCCAGGTGTCCGCCGGTTTGACGTCCGCCAGCCGGAACTTCTTATTCTCCGCGATGCGATAGCGTTTAACTAACTCTGTTCTTTTCATAGCTTCCTTGATCTTGTTCGCCGGGCCAACGGGGTTTGAGGGCCGCCGCCGGTGACACGGTGATTGTAACTCCCGAGGTTCCTCGGGGCAACCCCGTTTTCCGCCGAGGTTCGGGCGCGCGCGGACGCTCGCCCTTTTGAGCAGGATTGAGCTTCCGGGCGGTCGCGGGCCTGGTTGCGTGACGATGCGCAAGGAGGGGGGTCTAACTGCGCAGGAATGGCATGAGCAGTGAATTGTACGTTGCTAAAATGCCGCGGTCTGCTTATAGAGTGGTCGGCTCGAGACTATCACGAAGCATCCATGGCAGGGCATTCTGAATCAAGGCTCCGCTCACCACGGGGAGTGGGAGCGTTTCGGCATCTGGTTCTGGCGTTAGGGCTGCCGGCCTTTTGCGGCGGCGCCCTCACGTTGCGGGCGGCGCTGCAATTCGACGTGTTCCTCGGCTACGACGGCATCGTGCCGCAGGCGTGCTGGTTCCCGGTCGTGTGCGAAATCAAGAATGACGGGCCGCCATTCGTAGGCACGGTGGAACTGGACGGCGGGCGTTTCAATCAGGAGCAGCCGCGGCGCGCGGTGGTGGAGCTGCCGACCGGGACGCTCAAGCGGTTCGTGATCCCGGTGTTTTCCACGACCGGCAGTTTTAGCAAGTGGGACGTACGGTTGCTGGATGAGCGTGGGAAGGTGCGGGCGGAACAGCTTGGGTTGCAGGCCCGGAGGCAACTCGGGTCCGGCACTCCGCTGGTCGGCGCGGTGGTGCGGACCCCGACAGGAACGCCAACCTTCCAGCCGATTCTTCCGCCGCAGGCGGAATTGCAGCCGGCTGCCGCGCGACTCTTGCCGTCGATTTTTCCAGACAACCCGGTGGTGCTCGAGGGGCTGAATTGTCTTTACCTGAGTTCGGAAAAGGCCGCCGATCTAACGGTCAACCAGGTCAAGGCCCTCCTCGCCTGGCTCAATGCCGGCGGCCACCTGATCGTCGGCGTCGAGCAGATTTCCGACATCACCGCCTCACCGTGGCTGCGGAACGTGCTGCCGTGCGAATTGAATGACATCCGGACGGCGCAGAGTCATCCGGAGCTTCAGCAATGGCTGCAAAGCGCGACCTGGCCGGAGAGGTTCGCTGAACAACCCCAGAATCAAGCGGCGGCGTACGGGCAGCCCCGGGTTGGGTGGGGGCAGCCTCGGGTTGGGAAGCGGTCGGGGAGATACCAGGCACCGCCAGCTCCCGCGGCGCCGGAGGCGCAGCTTCGGACGCCGCCGCGGCCGGGCGTGAGCGCCGCCAGTCCGTTCACCGATCTGCCGGATGATTCGGCCTTTGAAAGAGCCGACTTGCAGGTGGCGGTGGGCGAGGTGCGCGACGGGCAGGTGGTGGTGGCGGCGGGAGACAAGCCGTTGATCGTCACAGCCAACCGGGGCCGGGGGCGGGTGACGGCGCTGCTGTTCAGCCCCGAGCGTGAGCCGTTTCGGTCGTGGAAGAATCTGCCGGTGTTCTGGGCGAAGCTGGCGGAGGTGCCGGGCGCCTGGTACGTGTGGTCGGATTTCTATCAGCGGGGCGGCTGGAGCAGCGACGGTATTTTCAAGGCGATGATTGACACGCGGCAGGTCCACAAGCTGCCGGTGACCTGGCTGTTGCTGCTGTTGATCGTGTATTTGATCGTCATCGGCCCGCTGGATCAGCGCTGGCTGAAGCGGATTGGCCGGCCGATGCTCACCTGGATTACGTTTCCCTGCTACGTGGTGCTGTTCTCGCTGCTGATTTATTTCATCGGCTACAAGTTGCGGGCCGGGGAGTCGGAATGGAACGAGCTGCACGTGGTCGATGTGCTGCCGAAGGGCGACCAAGTGGAACTGCGCGGGCAAACCTATGCGTCGGTCTATTCGCCGTCTAACCAACGGTACAAGCTGGAAAGCCGGCAGGAGTTCGCGACGTTGCGGAGCGAGTTTGCCGGCACGTTGACTGCCGCTCAGCCGGGCGAGAAGGCGACCTTCATGCAGGAGGGGGACGGTTCGTTCAAGGCGGAGATTTTTGTGCCGGTCTGGACCAGCCAGCTTTTTGTGAGCGATTGGTGGCAGCCGGCGCCGGTGCCGTTGAGCGTCACCGTGGTTCCCCAGGGCGCGGGGTGGCAAGTAACGGTCGAAAACCGCACGGAGCGCGCCCTGACGAATGCGCAGATTGTCATCGGGGATTACGTCATGGGGCTGGGCGCGGTTCCCGCGCAGGAGGGCAGGACGTTCACGGTTTCGCGGGAGAAGGGGACACTTTTGAGGGACTTCGTCTTCCGGCACGGAGCGGACTTTCAAAGTGCGGTGCAGGCGCAGCAACGGGTCTTCGGAGGGGGGGCCAGCGAGCGAATTGATGACCTGGCCAACGGCAGCATGGCCGCTTCGTTCCTGTCGCGCCTGGGCGGCCCACAGGACTGGGTGCGCCATTTTATCTCGCCGCCCGGGCTGGATTTGTCGGCCGTGGTCGAGCACGGCAACGCGGTGCTATTGGCGTGGGCGCCGGATTACTCGCCGGTCAAACCGTTACGCCAGTTCACCCCGCGGCGGAGCCAGAAGAATACGTTGTGGCGGGTCTCCGTACCAGTCCAGAGTCTAAAGTCTAAAGTCTAAAGTCCAGTGTCTGATATATGAATGCCCCCCCCATCCCCGCCGTTCAGACCTTCGGGTTGACGCGGCTGTACGGCAGCATCACCGCCCTGGACCGGCTGGACCTCACCGTCAACCCAGGCGACTTGTTCGGCTTCATTGGGTCGAACGGCGCGGGCAAGACGACCACCCTGCGCATCCTGGCAACGTTCCTGGCCCCGTCGGCCGGCACGGCGCAGATTCTCGGACGGGACCTGCTGCGCGAGGCCGATGCGGTGCGCCACGTGATTGGTTACATGCCGGACTTCTTCGGCGTCTATAAGGACATGGAGGTGACGGAGTATCTGGATTTCTTCGGCGCGTGCTACAAGATACCGACGGCGCAGCGGGAAAAGACGGTGAACGACGTGTTGGAACTGGTGGGGCTGACGGAGAAGAAAGGATCGCTCATCGGCGCGCTGAGCCGGGGGATGCAACAGCGGCTGGGGCTGGCGCGGGTGTTGATCCACGACCCGCAGTTGCTGCTGCTGGACGAACCGGCCAGCGGGTTGGACCCCCGAGCGCGCATCGAGATGATGGCGGTCCTGCAGGAGCTTCAGCGGCTGGGCAAAACCATCATTATCTCCTCGCACATCCTGAGCGAACTCCAGACCTTGTGCAACCGGGTGGCCATTATCGAGAAAGGCCGGCTCATCTACAGCGGAGCGGTGCAGGGCGTGCGCGACCAGATGTCGCAAGGCCGGGTCGTGTGGGTGCGCGTTTCGAGCGAACCCGCCCAAGCCATCGCTCTGCTCAAAGCTCGGAAGGAGATTGCCGAGGCGGCCACCACCGATGGGGAAATCAAGGTGACGCTGGCCGGGCCGGAGGTGGAGCACAGCATTGTGGCGGACATCCTCGTCCACGGCGGTGCCAAGCTGATCGAGTTGCGCGAGGACGAGGTCGGGCTGGAGGAAGTTTTCATGCGCGTGACGCGGGGAGAGACGCAGTGAGAGGGGTGGTGATTCGTGATGCGTGATTTGTCACTGGTGGTTAGTCAACCGCCGCGGGATGACACGGATCACGCATCCCGCGTCACGCACCACGAATCACCAACCCACATGAACGTCCTGCCCGTCATCGAACGTGAACTGCGCGCCTCGGCGCGGCAGCCCTTCACGTATTACCTGCGCGTGCTGGGGGTGACGGCGCTGCTGCTGGCGGGCCTGCTGTTTGGCTTGGAACAGGGGTTCGCGCCGGGCTTCGGGCGTCAGTTGTTCGGGCGCCTCCACTGCGCGCTCTTCGGCGCGATTTGGGTCCTGGTGCCGATGCTCACTGCCGATTGCATCAGCCGGGAGCGGCGCGAAGGGACGTTGGGGCTGCTCTTCCTCACGCCGTTGAAGGGGACGGACATCGTGGTGGCCAAAGTACTGGCGCAGGGGTTGCGGGCCATGACACTGGGGCTGGCCGTGCTGCCGGTGTTGACCATCCCCTTTTTGCTGGGCGGAGTCAGTTGGGCCGACGCGGTGCGGTCGGTGATTGTGAACGCCAACGCGATGTGCTGGGCGCTGGCAGCCGGCTTGCTGGCTTCGGCGTGGAACAAGGCCTGGCTGCGGGCGCTGCTGTGGGCGGGCATTCTGGCCGCTGCCTTCTTCCTTATCCTCGCAGCAGCGGTCGATTGGTTTCTGTTGCAAGCTCTTAATGCGATTATTCAGAAGCGACCGGGCCAGTTCGAGATGAACTGGGATAGTGTGCTGGAGACGGGGTTCTTGCTTGCGAACACACTGATGGACTGGCCCGGGTGGGCGCCCGTGAGTCTAGGCGCGCCCCTTGGAAAAACGACTATTTGCTCCTTGGTGGCGCTGGTGGCCGCGGTGCTGGCCGCAGGCGCAAAGACCCGCCGCTCGTGGCAGGAGGAGCCGCCCTCCCGGCGACGGGTTTGGCTGCGGCAGACCTTCTGCACACCGGTGTTGTGGCTCTCATTCTTTCGCTGGTGGATGCGGCGGAAAGTGGAGCGCAATCCCATCGGCTGGCTGGAGCAGCGCACCTGGAGCGGGCGGCTGGTAACCTGGGGGTGCTTTGCGGTGCTGATCTCGATCTATAGCACGGTTTTGACTGATCGGTATTTCTTCCGAGACGCCAACCATCTGCAAGAGACACTGGCCTGGTTGCTGGCGGGCAGCATGGCCATGAGCGCGGCAGGCAGCTTCCGGCGCGAGCGGGAAAGCGGCGTGCTGGAGCTGCTGCTGGTGTCACCGCTCGGCGAGCACCGGATCATCTCCGGGCGGTTGCGCGGTTTATGGGGCCAGTTCCTCCCGACCGCCGGCCTGCTTCTGGCCGTCTGGCCTTACTTCTCAAGTTTCCTGCCCGGCGGCAGCGATGCGGGGGCGATTGTGTTCTTTGCCGTCACCTTTCTGTCCGTGCCGGTGTTCGGGCTCTATTTCTCGTTGCGCTGCCGCAATTTCCTCACCGCATTCCTGTCCACGGTCGCCGTGGGGCTGCTGCTGCCGATGGTTCTGTCTGCGTTGTTCGAGTGGGTCCGGTGGGCTTATGCCAACTCGAACTCTCGTTTCTCGTGGGAGATGCGGCTGTGCGTGTCAGCGGCGATTTACCAGGCAATCCTCGCCTCATTCTGTTGGCACCGTCTCTATCGCCGGCTGAAGAAACGCGCTTTCCCTCTGGAGCGAACAGAGGCATAGAGGTGAAGCGCCTCATTCCTGATCGGTTACCGGCTCGGGCTCGGTTGGCTTCTCCGGTGGCGGCTCCGGCAGCGGGGCTGGATTTCGGCTGGAGATTCTAATTCCGCTCATGGTCCGAAGCTCCCAGTCGTTCTTGCGCCACTCGATGGTCGCGGCTCCAGTCTGCCGCGTGTAGATCACGGGGACTTTTCGCCGGGCCAGGCGCTCGTGGAGTTTGGGGCTGGCGCGCTCCGCGACCGGGAATTCCGAATCGGCTACGATGATCAGGCGCGGCTGGATGGCATCGAGCAGCGCGTCGCCGATGGCTTCATATTGCGCCGGCAGGCCGGTGACCACAATGTCGGCGCGCAAGTCGGGGGTTCGTTGCAGCAACGCGTCCTGGCCGGGGCGCCCCAAATCCGAAAGCAGCAGGACCCGCTTGCCGCCAATGACCGCTGACAGGACCAGCGCATTGTCATCGGCCTGGGAGAAATGGTCGCCCGGCTCCGGATGCAGCACCGTCCAGCAGCCCAATTGGTCGTTGCGGCTGACCGTCCGCAGCTTTTCCGGCGCGCGGCTCCAGTCCTTGACAATCTTCCGGTAAACAGGCGAGCGGAAGCGGACGGGGCTGACACAGAAAGTCTTTACCGAAAAGAGGCCGGCCACCAGTTCCGCACCGCCGACATGGCGCAAATCGCCGTGGGTCAGCAGCAGGGCCGGCAAGCGGTTGACGCCCTGGGCGCGGAGGAACGGTTTGGTGAGGAACTGGACGGAATGGGTCGTGCCGCAATCCACCAGGAGATCGTTTTGCCTGCCCGGCGCGTCGAAGAAGACCGCCATGCCGCCGTTGACGGGCAGGATGGTCAGGCGCGTCACGGAGCGGGTTTCCCAATATTGGCAGCTCCAGACCAACACTCCCAGAGCGAGCGCGACTATTTTCCAGGCCCGCAAGCCGGGTCGGAAAACCCAGCCGGTGCAGACGCTCAGCAGAATCACATAATACAGGCCGCTCGTGAAAAGAGACGGCTCCGGGACATAGAAATAGGCCCACGGCCAGTTCGCGAACCAATGGCTGGCGACCCGGATGATCTCCATCAGGAACCAGCCTGCATGATTGAAGCATTCGGCGGCGGCGGGAAACCAGCCCGCCAACACCAGGCTGGCCAGGTTGCTCATCAACACCAGCGCGCAGAGCGGAACGGCGAGGATATTGGCTGGTGTGCTGACCGGTGTCACGATATGGAAATAGTACGCCACCAGCGGCAGGGAACCGATCCAGGCGGCGAAGGAGGTGAGCGACAGGTCTCCAACAAACAGCGCTGGGACGCGCAGGGTTTGCCGCCAGCGCGGACGCAGTTTATCGGGCAGCAAGGGGTCTGGGGCGGTCAGGCGGCGGCCCAGCTCGCGCAACGCCGGAAGAGTGAGAATGATGCACAGGACCACGCAGAACGAGAGTTGGAACCCGGCTTGGAAGAGCTGCCGCGGTTCCCACAGCAGAATGATGAGCGCGGCGGCGAAGAGCGAATTGACCAGGTCGCTGGGGCGCCGCAAGACCCAGCCGATAATGACCACGGTGAGCATGACGGTGGCGCGAATGGCGGAGGCCGGCCAACCGGTGAGGGCGGCGTAAAACCAAATGAGCGGAATCAGCACCAGCCCGCACACAGCGCGGGGCAGACGCAGCACACGAAACAGGCCAAAGAAGATGCCGAAGATGATCGCGATGCGCAGCCCGTCCACGGCGAAGATATGATACGTGGCGGCCTGAACAAAGGGTTCGGAGACTTCTTCGGTGAGGGCCGTTTTCCAGCCCAGGGTGAGCGCCCATTCCAGCCGCAGCGACTCATCTTCGACCGGCAAGCCGAGCGCCAGCGCCCGGCGCGCCCACTCGCGAAACCGATCCGCCAGGGGCGGTTTCGACGGAGAAGAGACAATGCGCCAGTCCTGCCCGGAGGCAGCCTGCAATTGGTAATAAATCCCCAGTTGGCTCAGGTAAGCCCGGTAATCAAAGGCGCCCTCAGCGGCGGCGATTTTGGGCAGGCCAGCGACGCCGGTGATCTCGACCTCCTGCCCGGCGAAGAAATTGGTGGAGAGGATTCCCTGCGTGGTGACGGCGATTCGGCCCACCGCCGGTTGCCAGGAATGACGATTGCGGCGCAGGGCGGTGACGTCGATTCGGGCCATGGTGCGCCACGACTCCTGCTGATTGCGCTCATAGACGCGCTGGATGGGCGTCTCGCGCAGAGTCCCCCGGAGCGTGACGATTTCAGGCCGCTCGCCGAGGCAGCGGCGCAGATCGTGCGGTGAAAGAACGGCGGTGCGGAGCGTGTAATGGGTCCAGCCCGTTAGAACAAGCAGGGTGCATAATCCAACCAGCCGGGCGCGCGGCCAGGCCAGAGTCAGCGCCGCCAAGGCGAGCGAGCCGGTCAAAAGGAGCAGCGGCGGAAGGGAGCTGAAGCGCGCGATCAGGATTCCGCCGACATAGAGCAACGCCACTGGCAGGAGTGGTCGTTTCATCGAATGACGGGAGGTTAGCAGGCTCCCGAGGCGCCTGGCGACAGAAAAAGCGGGTCTGGCGCAGCTAGACACTGCCCCCGGACCGCGAGCCGTCCCCGACTCGCAGCGTGTGGGAAGGTGCAATAGCTTCGATCGTCGTTCCGCGTTCGTGGCTGCTGCGAGCCGGGGACGGCTCGCGCTCCGTCATCGTTGGGCGTTCTTACTACATGGTGGCAGTGTCGCCCAAGCGGGTCTGGCAGCAAAAGGCCAGCCCGGCGGAGGAAAAGCGCGCCGATTGCCGTCGGCGGCTACAACGTTCCAGAAAAAACCAGCCGCGCCGGGCTGGTTGACCCGGCGCAGGGGTGCTGTGGAAACCTTCGAGCCGCTCCGGCTCAAGGCGGCTCAACGCTTCAGTTCGGGTTATTGGTGAGATAATAGAACCGCTGCGGGTAGTTCGTGGCCGTCAGGTCGTTGACGGTGAAGGGATTGGCGGGGATGGTGTTGTTCGTGATGTTCTGCCACGGGAGCGGCAAGAGCACGTTGGTGGAGGCGCGCAGCGACCAGACGGAGCCGACCAGGCCGGTGCCGGTGAGGCTGAAGTTGCCGTCCGGCAGCAGGGTAATGTTGGTGGCCTGCGGAGACGTGACGGAGATCACCTTAATGATGCCGTCTCCGCCGGGCGCAAGCCCCGAAGTGTCCCAAGCCAATCCGGCGAGGAGTGTCGGCAGGTTAGTACTGACGAAGGTTCCGGCGATAGTGCCGCTAAACAGTTGGTAAGTGTCCTTCTGTCCCGGGAGCATCGAGGTGTTGCCGCCGAGGTTCGCCACGTTGAGATTGCCGCCCAGGGTCACGGTGCCGCTGGTCATGTCAATTTCGTCCGCGCCGCCTGTGTCCCCGTCGATCTCCATACTGGTCGTGCCCGAGAGGGCGAGGGAGCTGCCGAAGGTGAGCGTGCCGATCTTACCATCGACCGTTGAGAGCGCGCCGCCCGAATTGACGGTGGTGGCGCCGCTAATGGTGCCCGTGCCGCCCAGGGTGCCACCGGATTTAACGGTCACTGCACCGGTGCCCGTGCCGCTCCCGGACGTGTTGTTCACGAGGAGGGTGCCGCCACTATTTGTGGTGCCGCCAGTGTAGGTGTTGGGCGCGGTCAGGGTGAGCGTGCCGACGGTTTGGGTCAAGTTGCCGGCACCGGAAATAACTCCCGACAAGGTTTGGCTGGCCGAGCTGGCGTAAGTGAAGGTTAACCCGTTGGTAAGGGAAATGGTGCCCGCATAAGAGCCGATGCCCGACGAAACATAGCCCAACGTACCCGAGCCGCCGATGGTGAGCTTGCCGGAGGCCAAGACGCCGTTGCCGGTGCTGATGTTGCCGGTGAAGGTGTTGTTGCCGGAAAGCTCGAGAATGCCGGGGTTAAAAACGTTAAGACCATAGGCGCCGCCGACGCTGGCTATCGCACCGGAGATATTGACCAGGTTTCCGGCCCCACCCGAGCCGATGCTGGCAGTGTTGGTCAAATACCAGTTGCCGCTAAGGGTTACGCCGGCCGCGTTGCCGACAATGTTCACATTATTAACCCAGGAGGTGTTGTCCGCCCAATAAAAGGCATTGGGGAGGGTAACGGCACTGGTCCCTTCGACCGCCAGCGCGCCAATCACGCCGCCGGTGTTGGTGACGAGTATGAAGCCGGTCCCAAAAGAGGCGCTGTTGTTAAAGTTCACGATGCCGCTGAACGATGCGCCCGAGAAACCCAGCCAAGTGCCGGCGGTGTAGGTGTTTGTTCCATTAAGAAAAAGCTGGCCGGTGCCCTCAGCGCAAAGTGGGGCGGTGGCGCCGCCGGAGATGACGTTGCTGATTGTTACATAGCCGGGGTCGCCGGTGTCGCTGGTGACGTCGAACCCGTTCACGTTGTTAGGGCCCAGGATCATGGTGCCGGTGCCGGTGATGGTCACCTCGCACGGGTTCGCCGCGCTCAGCGGTCCGTCGAAGATGCCGGCGACGGTGTGGTTGGCATTCATGGTGACGGTGAACGCGGGGGTGCCGGTGCCGCTGTAGGCGGCAAAGAGCACAGCGGTGTTTTCCGCCCATTTTGTTGGGGTGTTGGTGCCGCCTCTGGTCGCCGTGTTCCATTCGTTGTTTTCCCAGGTCTGACTCAGATTGCCGGTGTAATAGGTCCCGTTGGAAGGGGTTGTAGTTGTTCCTTCGGGGTCCCAGGTGGTGACGGCCGCCCCGGCGTGATTGGCCAGGAGGCAGAACAGCAGGCCCAAGCCGGCTGAGATGAATTTTGCTGAATTGGGGAGGAGGTTTTTCATAACGATGGATAATAATAATGGATTTCTAGCGATGGATTTCTAACAGTGGCCTTCTAACAGTGGACTTCCTGCAATGGGTTTCTGGTTTACACACGGGCACTATCTTCAAACGTTCTGTTCCCGGCAGTTCAACTGAGCGATTTTCACCATAAAGCGGCTGGAGTGCAAGGGGAAAATGCAATAATATTGCGAGACGCCCGGCCTACTACCCTGGTGTCAAGGAGAGGACTCAGGGCCGGGCCGGGTTAGGCTTGGCGGCGCGGAAGGAGCGGGCGGAGGAGGCGAAAGCGGTGAGGATGAGCAGGGTGGCGGCGAGAATGAGCAGGCGCACACTGAAGGAGGCGGCTTTGGCGGCGGTCGCGGCGAGGTGAATTCTCAAATCCGCCCAGGGATCAACGACGACGGCGCGGTTGAAGGTCAGGAGGCGGCCTTGCTCGGGAACGCTGGCGCGGATGGCGGCGGGGCTGGTTACGGCGGCGTCCTGCTGCTGGATGATGCGCTCGGCCAGACGCAGGTAGGCGGCGTTGTCGTCGGCGGTGTTGCGGTCAATGATGTCCTTGGCGTCTTGCTGAGTATAATTGAGTTCTTTGCGGCCCCGGAGGTCGCGGAATTTGCCGCCGAGGGCGGCGGGGTCGCCGGCGGCGGCGGCCTGGCGGACGTTCAAGCCGACGAGGGCTTGCTGGAGCTTGATGTTGTGGAGTTGGACGCGGGCGTCTTCGTTGAAGGCGGCGTCGTGGGTGGAGAGGCCGTAGGCGGCCTGGAAGGCGCGGCGGGCTTGCTGGGGATCGCCCAGTTGGAGGGCATTGTTGCCGGCGGCCAGGAGTTCTTCGGCTTCCCTGGTGCGCTCGCGTTGCCCGCTGGCCTCGTTTTGGAGGTAGGTTTGCAGATCAACGGTCGTGGGGCGGGGCAGGACTTCCTCCTGCTGCAACTGGAGGGAGCCGGTCCAATGCTTGACGCGCCATTTGTCGTTGAGCGAGACGCGCCAGGTGAGGTTTTCGAGGGGCAGATCGAATTTGGGGGCGACCAGTTCGAGGTCGAGGGTGCGGTCAACGGTCGAGCCGATGCGGGAGCTGTAGAAGACTTCGACCGGGACGGCTTTGCCGCCGGGCGACTGCTGCTCGAGGGGGATGAGGATGCGGTCCTGCTCGCGCCAGGGCCAGACGCCGTTCTGGTTGACGAAGGCGAACCAGAAGGCGGCGCCTTTGGGCAGGGTGAGTTTGAGCAGGCGTTTGTCGCCGGGGAGCATTTCGAGGCGCACCTGGGTGAGCATTTCGCCGTCGTCGGAGATGACGGAGGTGAAGGTGATGTTGTTGACGCGGGCGGGCAGCAGCTTGGCCGCCTCATGGCGTTCAAGCTGCAAGGGGAGTTGGAAGGACGGTTCGACGAGGCGATAGGCGAAATTGGCGGCGGCGGCGGGGAGGTTCTGCTGGAGCAGGCGCGGGATGCTCTGCCATTCGGTGGGCTGCAACGCGGCGGGGGGGGCGTCAATGCGCACTTGCAGGCGGCCTCCCGCTTGCACCGTCACGAACCCGCGCTGGAGGTTGACGTCGGCGGCTTGCAGGCCGCGCAGGACTGTCTCCGCCGCGTGCTCCGGCATCGGGGTCTGGTAAGTGGCTTGCAGGAGATAGGAGCCGATGACGCGACGGTGCAGTTTGACTTCCCATTCTTGCAGGCCGTTGGTGACAGCGCCCGGCACGGGGAGGAAGTCGGCGACCTGCTCGCCCTGGAACCGGACGCTCTCAGCGTTGGTGGGGACAAGGACGTGGAAGGCTTTCAGGCCGGTGTTTTCGATTTGATACTGCAAGTTGGCGGCGACCTTCACCAGGGCCTCGTTGACGGTGGCATGTTGCAGGCTGGTGACCTGAATCCACGGGTCCACCTGCTCGATGGCCAGCGCCAGGCTCCAGGGCGTCTGAATGACGCGAAAGGCGAGCACGCCCTTCTGCCGGATGCCGGCCTTCTGCGGGTCGAGTTGCGTGACGCCGTCGCGGGTGACGACCTGGAGGCGCATGCCTTGCTCGGGCACGAGCAGGAGGGTGCCTTGCTGTTTGGCGGCCTCGCGGAGGAGCAATTGCGGGACGGTCCAGGCGCTGGCGGCTTTGACGCCCGGCCCGGCCAGGCTGACGGCGAATTGCTGCTGGCCTTCGGTCTTGCCGCCCAGGTGCAGGGTGATCACACGCCCGGCGTCGGACTTCAGCTCGGTCCAATGGCTCAACGCGGAGCCGCTGATGGACTCGACGTCGAAGCCGGCGGGCATGACGAAGCTGAGGCGGAAGATGCCGGCGCGCGTGATATTGACGGTGGCATCGGCGGCGAGGACGGTGCGGTCTTCGCCGAGGGAGAGGGTGTCCTGAGTTTCGACCCGCACGTCAGGCTCGACGGCTGAGGCTTTCAGGGAAGCGGTGGCGTGGGTGTCGGCATAACGGAACGCGCGGCGCAGAGTGAGGCCGGGAATCTGCGACTGGAGCGCTGATGCCACATTCCCGGGAAAGTCATCCAGATTGATGGGCGAGAACGGTTCGGCGCTGACGGTATCGAGCTGGACCTCGTTGCCGGTGGCGATGCCGAGCAGGCCGATCTGTCCCGCCGCGTTGTCCACGGCCACCAGCCCCACCGAATGCTCGAAGGGCAGCGGCCCGGTGGCAACCTGGGACCGGACGAGCAGCGCAAAGGGACGCGACTGCGGCGGGTTGAGCGTTACGCGAAGCTTGCGCGTGTCGGGGTCGAACCGCCACAACGAGACGAGGGAAGCACCCTTCCGGGTGTCCGGCGGGGCCGCGGGCTGGGCCGGGTCAAGCACGTCGGTGATGGTGGTTCCGGTCGGCACGTCCAGAATCAGCTCGCCCAGTTCGCCCTGCGCGGGGCGGATGGAAACGTAATGGGCGCCCTCGATGACACCCGCGGCGGGCACGTAGAGCTGGGAGACCTCCGCATAGAAGACCGGCTTCTCGCGCTTCACGTCGCGGCTGCGGGGCTTCCAGGCGACCCAGGCGTCGTTGGCGGGCGAGAGCACGAGCATGGCGACGGTATTGCTGCCGGCGGTATCGCGCTGAATGGATACCGCCTGCGGCGAGAGCACGTCCACGTCGAGATTGACGACCGTAAGGTTGAGGCGGTTGATGAGGCCGCACGGGACGGGCAGATTGAGCGCGTCCTTTTGGGTCAGCGGCGACTGCTGGTATTGCACCTTGATGTCAAAAGTGCCCTTCTTCCGGGCGAGCAATTGCCGCGCTGACCGCGCGCCCGCCGAGGCCGGCGCGAGCTCCAACGCGTTGGTCGGGTAGTCGAGGCGCACCAGCACCGCTGGCTCGAATAAGACCGGCAGCATTTCGCCCTTCTCGGCCTGCCAGCGGATTTGCGCCGTCCCCAGCGCGAACTTGTCTTCGATGCGGATGTCCTGCGTCACCGACTCGGCCAGCGGGGCGAACGGACCGGTCGAGCCCACGCACTTGCCCGCGCCGCCAGCGCTGTAAATGGCCTGGATTTCAGCAGCGGCCAGTGCCCGGTTGTAAATGCTCAACTCGTCAACGGTTCCCCAGAAACCGCGGTGCAGATCTCCCAGCGCGCCAATGGCGGCTGGTGTGGTAAAGGTGAAACCCGGATTATACGCCGCAACCGGATAAGCCACCCCGTCCACATAGAAAATCACCGTGCTCCCGGACTTGGTCACCGCCACATGATGAAAGTTGGTGTCCGTAAGCAAGCCCGGACTGGTCGTCACGTCACTGATCCAGGTCTCGCTGAGATATAAGCTCCCGCCGGACTTGGCCCCAAAGCAGTATCCCCCGCTACCATAACCAAAGAAGTTGCCGGTGCCGTTGGGGTCGGGAGAAGTCGTGGTTCGAGTATTGCTGGTCCGCCTCACCCAAGCCTCAATGCTGAGGTCCTGCAACTGCAAGCCAGCCGGGTTGCCCAGCGTCACCCCGTCGCCGTCGGCGCCGCCAAAGACAAACGCCTGTCCAACACGGCCTGCGCCATAGGTCGTGTTCCCGACCGGCGTGCCGTTGTTCATCCCAAGGTGATCTAAGGCATTGCCTTCACCGCGCCACCAGCCGACCAAGCCCGGAGGAAGCGGCGCGCCTTTGGGAAACGACGCAGATTTGTAATCTGCGCTACGAGCGAAAGGCGCGCTCCACAACAGGCCGCCAACCAACAATGCGATCACTGCCGGCGCGGCGCCGCTCGGGGTCGCCGGCGGCTCGGCGGGCAGCGGCCGGCGTGGCAACTGCCAGAGTCTGCGCAGCGCGGGGATGAGAACTTGCAGCAACAGGAAGGCGACGAGCAGGGCGAGGAACACGGTCGCGCCGTTCGGAGAGCGCAGGGCCGTCCAGGCGAGCAGCAGCCAGCCGAGAATCCGGCCCACGGACTTTGACGATTGGCTGTCGGTTATCCAGCTAAAGACCCACACGGCCAACGCGAGCAGCGCGGGCCAAGCGTAACGGACGAAGCCGAGCACGGACGGCTTGTCCGGGAGGTTGGCAACTTCGACGGTCAGGGCGCTGCCGGCTTGTTGCACCGGCGCGAGCAACGTCACGTCGCGCGGCACGTAGCGTTTCTGACTCTGCGCCAAGCCGCCCAGATTGATAAAGGCGACGACCGCCAGCACAAAGGCAATGAGGCCGAGCAGTGTGCCCGAGAGGTGGCGGGCGCTGAACCGATAGACCCCTGCGCGGGCCGCCCCGCGCCACGCCAGCACTGCCAGCGCCATCAACCCCAGCGCGGCGAACAGCCAGATCAGGGCGTGGCTGCTTTCGTCCCCGGTGAACATCCGCGCCAGCTCCGCAAAGCCCGAGATGTCCAGTATGCCGCCGGCGGGCGTGAGCGACCCGCGGCGATAGACCAGGCGCTGGCCGGTGTCGGGTTCCAGCTTCCATTCGGCGAGCATGACGGGGACGTTGAGGATGGGCGCAGCGATGGCGACGCGTTGCGGGTCGTTGGTTCCGGCCAGCTTCAGGTCGAGCGTCAGCACCGCGTTCGGGTCGGCGTGCTGAGGCAAAGGGATGAGGTTGGCCTGGGCATCGGTGACCGGCACGACGGCGGCGCCGTTCACGGCGGCCGACCATAACTGCGCGCCCGGGGGCAGCTTCAGACGGAAGTGGGGGTTGCCGCGGTTCTTGACGAAGTAGCGCGCGTCAGTGAGGGCCTGGCCTTCCTTCGAGATGCGCGTGGTAATCAAGGCGCGGTCCACGACCTGACTGAGCGAATCGCCTTGCGCGAGCGGGCTGAGCGCGAGCTTGAGATCGAACGGGCGGGAGGCGTAGCGATACGCCGCGAGGATGGGCGCGTCGAAGAACAGGCGGTATTCGGGCGGCACTTCGCCGGGTTCGAGCGGGAGGAGGCCGGGCGAGACCTCGGCGGGTTTCACCTGGAACTGGCAGGCGCTGATGATGAGCGTGTAGCCCTGCTCGGATTGCGCGTCGAGCGGGCGCGCGCCAGTGAAGGTGAGCGTCTCACCCTGCGCCTTGAACGGCCGCTCGTAAGTCGCCAACAACGTGCAGGCGCCCGATACCGGTGTGTGCAGTTGCACCACGTAACCCCCCTCGGTCTTCTGCCAGTTGCGGATGTCTTTGCCGGTGAACTCGACATTGAAATACTCGTCGGAGAGTTCGACCTTGAAGGCCGACACCGGCGCGCCGGAAACGAGGTAATTGATCACGCTGCTGCCGTAGGCGATGCCTTCGCCGATGGAGAAGAGGTGAAAGGCATCGGCCTGCACGGTCTGCGGCAGCCGTTCGACGCGGAGGGCCGCCTGCCAGGCCGGGTCGCTCAGCCGAAAGGCCGCCTGGATGCCGGGGACCTTGCGCGGGAAAAAGGCGGTGGCGATTTCGGTGAGGCCCTGCGTGCGCTCGGCCGTCAGGCGAAAGCCCGCGTCGGCCGCCACCGCGACGTGGCCGCGCACGGATTTGGCTTGGGCGGTTTCGACGCGCGGGAGCGCCCACGTGGCTTCGCCCAGCGGCTGGTTGCGTTCGAGGCGGAACTGGATTAACTGCCGCCCGGACACCGGCTGGCCGTAGACCAGCCGCACGGGCCGCAGGATGCTATCCGGCTGGTCGTCCGTTTCGAGCGGGAAATAATCGGTCAGGCCCGACCCGGTGAGCCGGGCGATGGCGTAGCCTTTGGGCACGCGCAGGAGCAGTTCGCGCAGCGGCGCCTCGCGGATGTCCAGCTCGATCTCGCCGTCAATCGCCAGCTCGTTCTCGCCGAGATGATATGCCAGCACTTGCGACACGCTCAGCTCGGGCAGAATTTGATCGGCCTGGATGCGCAACGCGAAATCCGCGCCGGAAAAGCGGTAGGCAAACCGCTGGCTCCCGGTCAGCCGCAACGCCGCGCGGGTGGCGTCGCTCTCCGGGAACTGGTCGGGTGAGATTTGGGACAGCCCGCTGGCCTGCAAGACTTCGAGCCGCACCGCGCCTTCGTTCACGATGCGGAAATAGCCGGCAAAGCGGGTCGCGCCTTCGGGCCGCAATTGCATCGCGTCCGCCGCCTGGGGGAACGCGCCGAGCGAAGTCTGCATCTGCACTTGGAGGGCGAACTGGTCCTTCTGCGGCTGGTTGAACTGGACGACCAGCAGGCGGTCGGCGGTGTCCGAGACCGGCTCGACATTCCACGCGAGCACCTGGTCGCCCTGGACGCGCGTGACTTCGCCCGCGCCCCGCAGCCGCAGCGCCACGCGGTTCAGTTCGCCTTGCATGACTTTGAAGTCGAGCAGCGCCGCCTGGCGCATGAGGCCCGGGCTGACGTTGATCTGCGAGAGCATTTCCGCCGCGTAGAACAGCTTGCCTTCGGCTTCGGGCCGGGCCTCTTTCCAGGACAGATTCACCGTGCCATCCGACGGCAGGTAACTGGTGAAGTCGCTGCCGGCGTGCTCGGGCCGGGCCGCCCCCACGAATTCGAACTGCGTGTCCGCGCCCAGCCCCCGCAGCACGATCGGTTGCAGCACGCTGGGGGCGACGCGGAAATCAACGGCTTTCCAGGGCGCGTTCTGGCGGACCGCCGCGTTGAACTTGATCTTGATGGGGAACCTGCCGCCGTGATCGAACACCGCGACGAACCGGTCCTGCTGAACCCGGATGCGCCAGTGCGGCTGCGTGCTCGCTTCGGTGAGCGCGACGGCGCCGGACAGCAGGTCGAGCGAGCCGCCTTTGGAACTCTCCACCCGCGCGGTGCCGGTCAACGTGAAGACGGCCTGGTCGCCGCTGAGATCGCCGACCAGCTTGAAGTCGTCGAGGGTGACGGCGGCTGGGGGTGGATTCGTCGTCGCGTGAGCGGTGGGGATGAGGACGAGGACGCAGAGGAGCGAGAGGAGCTTTTTCATATTCAACCCATTTAACTCTTTTACTCTTTTGGTTGCGGCCTTGCCGCGTTGAGGTATTGAATTCATTTTCCGGCAATGCTCTTCGCCTGCCGGATCATCCATTCCAGCTTCTTGGGCCGGGCGTCAGCCCCATACACCTCGGGCACGCCGCTGAGGTAGCCGAGCAAACGGTCGGGCGTGACTTCCGCCGCATACGGACTCGACACCAGCCACTCAGAGAACGCGCTTCCCGTGGTGGCCAGGCGCATCGCGGGGCTGGCCTGCTCCAGCGCCACCGTGTTGCCGGTGTAAGGCACGTCCCACGCGTGCTCGCGGTAATCCGCCGTGCCGGGAATCCGAAAGCGCACGCGCACCGTGCACAGCGGACCGCTGCCGCCGGGATTCACTTCCACCACGTAGAGCGCGTTGCCCGCCTCGGCGGCGCCGATTTGCGCGGCGTTCACCGTGTTGTCGCGGAACTGTTCCTTGGTGAGCTGATGCTTCGCGTAGCCGATCTGGCGATACGCCGTCACGCGGCCCGGATTGAACTCGACCTGCACCTTCACGTCGGAAGCCGCGACTTGCAGCGCGCCGGCCAGCTTGGCGGCAAATTCATCCCCCGCTTCTTCCGGTGTGTTGATGAAGGCGTAACGCCCATCCCCGTTGCGCGAGAGGACTTCGAGCAGGTCGTCGTTGTAACCCTCCCAGCCGATGCCGAAGCAATCGAGCGCGACGCCCTGCTTGCGGTGCGCCTCGACCTTCTGCTTCAGCGCCTCCGGCTCGACGTTGCCGAGGTTCGCCGCGCCGTCCGTGAGGAGCACCACGCGGTTGACGCCGTTGGCGAGGTAATGCCGCAGCGCGGTCTGGTAAGCCAGGTTCATCGCGTCTTCCAGATTGGTGCCCCCTTGCGGGGTGAGGCCGCTCACCTCTTCGACCACTTGGGCCGCTTGACTGCCGGGCACGCCGTCCACCCACAAGCGGGCCGTGCGCGCGAAGGTCACGACGCTGAACTTGTCCTGCGGCTGCAGTTGGCCGGCCAGCACGCGCAGCGCCTCGTGGATGATCCGCACCCGGTCGGCGCGTTCCATCGAGCCGGAGTTGTCGAGCAGCAGCACCAGATTCAGCGGGCGGCCCGGTTGGCGGCCCTGCGCCGCCGTCTTGATCGAGAAGCGCAGCAGGTCGCGGTTCTGCGCGAACGGATACTGCGCCCGTTCCCAGGCAAACGCCACCGGCACGCCCGGCGGCGGCTCCGGGTCGCGGTAATCGAAGGCGTTGATGAACTCCTCGCTCCGCACCGTGGCCGGCTCCGGCATGACGCCCTTCTCCAGGCTCGCCGCCGCCAGCTTGAACGACACGTCGCTCACGTTCAGCGAGAAGGTCGAGAAGGCATTCTCGGCGGTCCGAACCTCGGGCTGGGGAATCGGGGCCGGGGCAGCAGGCTTGGGCGCGGCCACAACGGCCTGCTTACTGCTGGACGCTTTCGCTTCGCTCTCCAACCGGTCCACATCTGCCTTGGCGCTAGCCATCTGCTGGTCCAGTCTCCCCCTGCCTTCTTCCAGGGCTTTAATGCCATCCTTGGTCAACTGCGCGCGTTGCTCCGCGCGATGTTCCTTGTAGGCTTCCGCGACGGCGTTGGCGATTTGGGCCGCCTCTTCCGGCTGGTCGCTCTTGACCCCGACATCGATCAGGTCGCTATTCCGCTCAGGCCGCAAGTCGAGTTTGTTCTTAAGGAGAGCCATCGTCTCTGCCGTCGTCAGCGTCCTGCCACCCTGTTTCTTCCCCCACGCTTCGTTCAGGTTCAGCTCTTTGATGACCTTGCCCAGCACTGCCTCAGACTGCATGACCTCGAACTCCGTCTGGAGGAAGTAGGGATCATAGCCGGCTATGCCTCCGCGATCCGCCATGCCGTTAATGTCCGACTGATCGTGCTCGATTTTGATGCGGGCAGTTCTTTCGACCTTGCCGCCTAGAGCACCGCCAATTCGTTCCCCCAGCGTTGGGCTTTGGCTGGGCTGAGCGACCGCCTTATCGACAACCTCAACCACCATGGTCTTGGGCAGCTCCGCGTCGATCTTCTCGCTGGCAATCTTCGCGTCGAGAATCTGCCGGAACCGTTGCAACTCTTCCAACTGCCGCTTCGCTTCAAAGTAAGGCCGGCTTTCTCTGGCTTTCGCGGCATCGTTAGAATAGGCCTTGTCAACTTCCTTTTCCAAATCGTCGAGGCTGTTGCTCAGAGAGAGCACCCGCGCGGCCAGTTTCTCTGCGTCTTGCTCGTTGCCTTGCTCCTTAAGGCGGTTCACCAGCGTCTGCTCTCGGACCAACTCGGCTTTGTTTTCAATGCGCAGGCTTTCGAGCTTGCGCAGCGTATCGGCTGTCATCAGGGGCGACGGACCTTCTCCGGCCGCGGCTGCATCCGAGAGATTCGGTTGGTTAGCCGCCGCGAACAACTGGACATCTTTGCCGCTGCCGTCCTTCAGCCCCAGGCTTGTCTCTCCCCGTGGTGTCGGGAGGGCGATGGCGGACAGGTTAGTGAGCGCCCGCCCAATATCGGCGGCGGTCGCGTAATTGATATTGATCGCCCGGCGCGTCTCCGGGTCGAGGGAGAAGGAGGCATCGCCAATCGTCCCGTTGTTGTAGTATGTCCGTGAGGCGCTGCCGCCGTTCGCATCGCCCGGGCCGAAGGCCAACGTGGCTGAGGTATTCGCATAATCAACCCCTGCCCTGGTTGCGCTTTGGGGCGAGGTGAAAAACTCGATGTTCGCTTGGTCACTACCACCTGCGGCTCCGGGCGTGCTCCGAAAAAGCCCGCCCACCACAGGCACCTCACTCAGCACAGGCACTTCTTTTGGCGTGCCTTTGAAGGCGGGACCGTTTTGGGGCGAAGGCAGGCGCTCGGCTTGGCGGAGGACCGCCTCGTTAATCGCCGTTTCCTGCGCACTGGACGGTGCGGGTGCCAATGGCGCGGCGCCGCCGCCGCCAGCGAGGCCGCCCTCCTTCGGACTACGAAGCACCGGACGGTTCTGCGCCTCCCCATGGTTTCCACCACTTGGTCCAAATTCACGGGGGCCGAGGAGGGTGCCACCAGGGAAAGGGCCGCTCGGGTTGGCCGACGGCAGGTTGGCGTTGCCGGTGCCGAGGTTCCATTCAAACCCGTCGGACGCCCCTTGACTCGTAGGTTGCGTATGGGCCTTCTCGCGCTGATACAGCGCTTCGCCGGCATCCAGTTGCTTGATGATGTCGCCAACCTGCGGCATCGAATTCCTGTCTGCCGTCACGATGAGCGACGAGGTGCGCGGATCGGGCACTGCCATCACGCGGCCCATCTTCTTCATCTGGTCACTGCCATTGGCGGTGGTATTGCCTCCGGGGCCGCCAGAGCCGCCTATGTTGGAACCAGGGGTGGACGGAGGAAACAACTGGGCAAGCTGATCCGCGGTTTGCGACGCGTCCGCGTTGGCGAGACGAAACACACGTAGCTCAGTGACGCCACCCTCACTGGATGTCCCCGGTGCGTCTTGCGCCGGCGCGCCTGTCGCAATTGGAGGCGGGACGGCCCCCCGGGCTGGTGCTGCAAGCAAATCCACATCGCCGTTTGCTGGCGCTTGATGGACGGTGGCCGGTTTATCCGAGCCGTCCAATGTCGCCCAAGCCATGTTTATCGGGCGGTTTCCAGCCGGCGCTGGCTCAGTCCAGGAGTTCACACCTTTCAGGACCGGGGGCGTCGTGGTCGCATCCGCCAGTTCGCCGCCCTGAGGCAGGACGATTAGGGACGGGGCATTAGCGAATCGAACCCGCAATCCAGTTTCCCCTTGCTGTGTGCCAGCGGGCTTGGCCGGTTCAGGCGGCACAAGCGCAGGGGGAGTAGCAGGCAAGCTCGCCACGCGGCCCTCGCCTTTGGAGGCAGGCAATTCCAGGCGCCCGTTCCGGTTGAGGTCCAGATAGTATCTTGTACGGTTTTCGGGCGCTGGTGCGCGCATGGCAGACTTTGCGTCCTCTGACATGGACCAGGTGCGGAACGCAAGACTCGGCCCGAGCCCGAAATGTGCTGATTTCGATTTCGCTTTCGACAAGGCCGGCAAGAACAGCGCTCCCAAGAGGAATACCAATCCTGCCGCGATTCCTAACTCGATGAGCACTGGCACCCTGCTCCGCTGCGGCTTGGTGAACTCCTTCGGCGCGACCGTTTTGAAATGCTGGAGCAGCTTCTCGCGGCGCTGGTCGCTCAGCTTGAGCGGCGTCGGCTGGCCGGCGGCCTGCGCCGCCGGGCGGGCGACGGTTTCGCGCACGAGGTTGATGGTGTGCTTCAGCCGCTCGTACAGTTTGGCCAGCTCGGCATCCTGCGCCAGTTTCTGATGCAGGGCGGCGGCCTGTTCGTGCGGCAATTCGCCCAGCAGCAGCGCGGTCAGGCTGGACTCCAACTCGTCTTGAGGCTTTTGAGGCATCTCAGGATTCATAAACGGACCGTTCGTGGCGCTCTCTGGCCGGGCTTTTCGGATTTCGGATTTCCGCCCTCGGGTTCATGGTACGACTCCGTTTCTGGCCAGTTCATCGGCGATGGCTTTCAGGGCGTGGTGCAACAGGTAGCCGACGTGGCCGAGGTTGAGGCCCGTGCGCGCGCTGATTTCCTTGTAAGACAACTCCTCGTTGAACTTGAGCCGGATCAATTCCCGGCTGCGCTGGTCGAGGCTTTCCAGGCTGAGCCGGACCAGGCCGATGCCTTCCCAGCGGGCGATTTGCTCATCCGGCAGCGGCTGCGGGTCGGCGGGGTCATTGGCCGCCGGCGCCCCTTCGTCGCCGGGCGGGTTGAGCGACACGATCTTGCCCGCCTGCCGCCGATGGTTCAGCGCCAAGTTGTGCACGGTGCGATAGAGCCATCGCCGCGGCTCGCGCACCTCGTCAAATTGCGCCTGCAATCTCATGAACGCTTCCTGAACGATGTCCTCGGCGACGCCGGCCTCGCCGGCCAGGCGCAGGGCATAGCTCAGGAGGGGTGACTCAAGGGCTGTAAACAGCTCTTCGATCGTTTCCCGCCCCGGCGGTTCCGCGCTGGCTTGGTCTGGTGACATTAGGGCCATGCTCGGCGAATCCATTCGCTTTGGCTCAGTTCATATAACCGTCCCGGCGCTTTGTTCGCAAGAGGACATCGTGTCTCACATACTATGACACCGGGCGGCGCTGTTTCTTAGACGAAAATCCGGGCCCATTCGCTCCCCCCAACCGTTTCGATGGGTGATGCGCCACAATCATGAAGGTTGGCTTTGCGGCCCGCACGGTCGGATGAAACGTCTTTTTGCGCCGGCTTGAGACCGTGTCCGAGAATTCCCGAGATCGGCCCCTCACCCGGAGCGCCGGTCTCCGACCCGGCGGGAACCGTCGTTTCGATACGCGCCGGGTCGGAGACCAGCGCTCCGGGCGCGTTGCCCGATGAATTCTCAGACACGCTCTGAGGAGAATCTGAGGGGTGTTTTTCTCACTTGTGCGAAAAGGCGGCTAGATCCAAGGGGCAAAAGACACAGTTGGGGCGAACATCCAGGCGACCGCCACGCTAGTGCCCCGCTATCCCAAGCCAGTAGGGCGCTTGGGGGGCCCGACTGGGAAGACCACTCTCAATACTGAGAAAAGTGCCGGGGGAGGCCAATTCCTGCTATAGACTGGTGCTCTTAACGGAGCTTTCGCTTGTTTCATTCCACTGAAATCAGCGAAGAACTTGATTGACTGAATGAATTGCTGGCTCAAACGCAGTTTACAGCGAGTCTCGCGACTCAAGGACTCCAGGGCGTTCTCGCCGGCCCCGGGGCGGCCCGGGCGGCCTTCCGTACCCGACGGGAACGCCTGTTCCGTATTCGTTCCTTTTGTGTTTCGCCGCGCCTCTGGGAGACTAAAATGGTGAACAACTCTGTCGCTCTGTTGAGTTTGGCGGCGTGCCGCGCCCGCGGCGCCGCCCACTCGTTGGTCCAGAGACGGCCTGCGCTGGATTTGGATTGAACAGAAACCCCACGAGCATCTTAGGACCTGCCGCTCTGCCAGCCCTCCTCATTGGGGCGCTGTTATTGGCCTGCCCGGCGGGCGCCCAGGATTCACCGGAAACCAACCTGTGGCAGGAGGTCGGTAAAATCCCGCAGAACCTTCTGCCCTCGGACGCCTGGGTCCAGCCCGACGTTTTTCGCTCCTTTAACCTCCAGCACTCCCGGCTCCGCCCGCTGCTCGGCCAGGCGCCAAAGGAATCCGCGCGACCGCTGGCCTCCTCGGGCGCGCTCATCTCCCTGCCCTTGCCGGATGGGACGCAGGCGCAATTCCGCTTTGTCGAATCGCCGGTCATGCATCCCGAGCTCGCCGCCCGGTTCCCTGAAATCAAGACCTACCGCGGGCGCGGCGTCGCTGACCCGGCGGCAACGGTTCGCTTCGACCTCACCCCGGCGGGCTTTCACGCCCAGATTCTCTCGCCGCGGGGCGCGGTCTATATCGAGCCGTATCTCCGCGGCAACACGAATCTTCATGTTGCCTTCTACCGCCGCGATTATCGCCCGGCGGCGCCGGACTTCGAGTGTCTCACCTCCGGCAGCGTGGCGGCGGCGCCTGCGGCGGCGGTCCCGCTGGCGGTTTCCGGCAGCAATCTCCGCACCTATCGCCTCGCCTGCGCGGCCACGGCCGAATACACCGCGTATTTCGGCGGGACTGTGCCCGCCGGCCTGGCTGCCATGGTCACCGCCATTAACCGGGTGACGGGGGTTTATGAAACGGAAGTGAGCATCTGCCTGGTGCTGGTCGCCAATAACGACTTGGTTATCTATACCAATGCCGCCACCGAACCGTACAGCAACGGCAACCCCTCGGCCCTGCTGACGCAGAACCAGGCGAACCTCGACTCGGTCATCGGCAGCGCCAATTACGACATCGGCCACGTTTTCGGCACGGCGGGCGGCGGCCTGGCGGCTGTCGGCGTCGTGGGCGTTGCCGGCCTCAAGGCCGAGGGTGAAACCGGCACCTACCCGCCCGTGGGTGATGCGTTTTACATTGACTACGTCGCCCACGAGATCGGCCATCAGTTCGGCGCCACGCACCCGTTCAACAGCAGCGTCAATGCTTGCGGCTATGGCAATCGCTGCGCCGCCACCGCCTACGAACCCGGCAGCGGTTCCACAATCATGTCTTACGCCGGAATCTGCAGCACCGACAACTTGCAGTCCCACAGTGACCCCTACTTCCACTCCGCCAGCCTCGAACAAATCCTCAACTACATTACCACCGGCGCCGGCAACAGTTCCGCCTCCGTCAGCGCCACCGGCAACGGCGTGCCGACCGTCAATGCCGGGCCCAGCTTCACGATTCCCATGGGCACTCCCTTTACGCTTACGGCGACGGGCAGCGATCCCGATGGAGAAACGCTGACCTATTGCTGGGAGGAACGCGACCTCGGACCCTCCACCACGTTGCAGACTCCGGACAACGGCAGCAGTCCCTTGTTCCGTTCGTTCGATCCGACGACCAACTCAGCGCGAACCTTCCCACAGTTGTCCAGCATTCTCAGCGGCACCACCACGCCTGGCGAAATGCTGCCGACGACCAGCCGGACGATGAACTTCCGCGTCACAGCCCGCGACAATTCAGCCGACGGCGGCACCACAGCCTCCTCCGATATGCAGGTCACCGTAACCACCAACGCCGGCCCGTTTGTGGTGACCTCCCCGGCTGCCGGCGTGACGTGGTCGGGCGGGCAAACCATTACCTGGAACGTGGCCGGCACCACCACTGCGCCGGTCAACGCAGCCAGTGTCACGATTCTGCTCTCGACCAATGGCGGCCTCTCTTTCCCGATTGTGCTCGCCAGCAACGCCCCCAACAACGGCGCCAGCACCGTTCTGCTCCCGATGCTTGCCTCCTCAGCCGCCCGCATTGAAGTCCAGGCCGCCGGCAACATCTTCTTCGCGATCTCGCCCGGCAATTTCTCCCTCATCGCCGTCTCTCCGCCGGTCCTGCAGCCGCCCCATCTCGCCAACGGCATCGCCCGGCTCGCCTGGACCGCGATTCCCGGTCAAACCTACCGCGTCCAATACAAGCCGACCCTGACCGCCACCCATTGGACCGACTTGCTGCCCGACATTACCGCCACCGCCTCCACCGCCTCGACGACCGACGCACCCGGCTCCGCCCCGCAACGCTTCTATCGCGTCCTCCTCCTGCCGTAGCCGGTCCCTCGCCCCCCTCGAACTTCGGACTTCCCACTCTCCTCCAGTTTGACAAATCGAGCTTCCAGTCGTAAGCTACGGTGATGGAGAATATTATGATAGCAACTACTGAAAGAATGCAAAAGAAGAGCCTTTCGCGGCCGGATGAAACCCGTTCGTTCGACAAAGGCAAGATTGAACTGGTAACCGTCAACGGCGTCACCTTCGGGCGCGCGACCCTGCAACCGGGCTGGAAATGGTCCACCTGCGTCAAACCTTTGGTGCACACCCAAAGCTGCGAGGCCGCTCACCTGCAATACCACATCGCGGGCCGCATACATGTCGTCATGGATGACGGCACCGAACAGGACTTCGGTCCCGGCGACGTGTCTTGCCTCCCGCCGGGCCACGATGCCTGGGTCGTCGGCAGTGACCCAGTCGTGGTCGTGGACATCTCCGGCATGAAAGATTACGCCAGGCATTAGTCCACCGGTGGGCTGGGCTCACTTCAGCCCACCCGCCCATGCCCACGTATCTCCCGCGCCCCGGCTCTTCTGTGGGCAGGTCGTCGGGGGCAGGGGTGTCCTCAAGACAGCTTCTTCAGGACCGCGGCGGCTCTCGCGGCGTCTGCGGCCGTGTCCAGCGCTAGATGAGTGACGTAGCGTTTGCCGAGGGCGGCAGCCGATAGCCCGCGGAGATTAAGGCCCGCTTCGGCCAGTGCCTGGGTTAGTTTTGCGCCCATTCCCGGCTTGTCCGACCCTTCGACGCGAAGGGAGTGAAGGCTCTCGGTTTTCTGGAACCCGGCAGCTTCGGCCGCCTTGATCTGTTTGGCGCCCTTCAGCGGCGTGACAAACAGCACCCCGCTACCCCGCTGCTCCGGCGCCCGGCGGGCGATAATGAACTCCAGGTTCGCGCCCGCCGCCGCCAGCGCCGCCAGCTTGTCCGCCAGGCCGCCCGGCCGATCATCAATGACCGTCGCCCATGTGTCGGTTTGGCTTACGTTAAGTTTCATAGCTATCCTCTTGTTGCTTGTTGCTTTCCCATGCACCAAACCATCCCACAAGCGCGGCGTTTTCGCCATTCAAAAAGCGGCAGCTTCGTATTCGGTTGTGGCGAGGGCTTCTGGCTATGGCCCGCCGGAGCGGCTGTTCTTCAAGCGGTCGCCGCGACCGCCTTGGCGGCGGCTTGTGCGGCGGCCAGGTCTTCTTTGCGCTGCCGCAGGCTCTTGAAGAATTCGTAGCCTTCCCGGCAGCGGCGGACGCACACGTCTTTGTCCTCGAGCATGGTCTTGATGATGCGGAGGATCGGCTTGGGGCGCAGATAATAGGCGCGGTAAAAGCGGTCCACGGCCTCAAAGATGGCTTCCTTGCTCAGGCCCGGATATTCCAGGGCGCTTTGCTGGAAGCCGTCGTCTTCCACCAGGTCGGTCTTGTCCCGTTTCACGAACCAGCCGTTCTGCCGGGCCATTTCGTAAAGTTCGGTGCCGGGATAGGGTGCCGCGAGCGACACCTGAATGCTGAAGACATCGAGTTCCTGGGCGAAGCGGATGCTTTGCTCGATGGTCTCGGGCGTCTCCACCGGCAGGCCGAGTACGAAGGTACCGTGAATGACCACGCCGGCCTGGTGGCACGCCCGGGTGAAACGGCGCATCTCCTCCAGCGTCACGCCCTTCTTGACCCGCGTCAGGATGTCCTCGTTCCCGCTCTCGTAGCCGACGAGGAACAGGCGCAGGCCGGAGTCTTTGAAGGACTTGACCGTGTCGTAGTCCAGGTTGGCCCGGCTGTTGCAGCTCCACGCGACGCCGAGCGGCGCGAGCTTTTTGGCGATCTCGCGGGCGCGCGGGAGGTTGGCGGTGAAGGTGTCATCGTCGAAGAAGAACTCCCGCACCTGCGGGAAGAGCTTCTTCATGTAGGCCATTTCGTCCGCGACATTCTGCGGGGAGCGGACGCGGTATTTATGTCCGCCGATGGTCTGCGGCCAGAGACAAAAGGTGCATTGGGCGGGGCACCCGCGCCCCGTGTAAAGGCTCACATAGGGATGGAGCAGGTAGCCGATGAAATACTTCTCAATCTGCAGGTCGCGCTTATAGACGTCGGCCACCCACGGCAGCGTGTCCAGGTTGGCGATGAGTTCGCGCTCAGGGTTGTGCCTGATCCTGCCCTCTTTGTCGCGATAGCTCAGGCCGGCAATCGTCTCGAGCGGACGTCCTTCGGCCACCTCTTTGCAGGTGAAATCGAACTCCTTGCGCCCAACCCAGTCAATGGCCCCGGAAGCCTTCAAGGTCTCAGCCGGCAGCACCGCCGCGTGCGCGCCGACGAAGCCGATTTTGGTCTCGGGGCGGTTCTGCTTGATGGCCTCGGCGACTTTGCAATCGTTCTTCAGCGACGGCGTGCTGGTATGGACGATGATGTGGTCGTAGCCTTTGGCCTCTTCAAGGCACCGTTTGATGTCGATGTCATGCGGCGGGCAATCCAGCAGCCGGGCATTCGGCACCAGCGCGGCCGGTTGCGCCAGCCACGTCGGATACCAGAAGCTGGTGACCTCGCGCCGCGCCTGGTAGCGCGCGCCGGCGCCGCCGTCGAAGCCGTCGAAGCTCGGGGGGGAGAGGAAAAGCGTCTTCATTCAGTTCACAATATCGGGCGCAGCGGAGACCCGAAGCAGCCCCCGTCCGTCCTAAGTCTTCCTTGCCGCGCGCACCTTGGCCAGCAACTCATCCCGTTGCGAGGTGTCGCCGCTGCCGCAGGAGCCGCCGGCGCTGCCGTTGTTCCCGTTGTTCTGGAAGGCCGATTTGGCGCCCGCCAGGCCGTTATTGATCGCGGCCCTGGCTTCGGCGAGATGGCCTTTGCCAATCGAGACCCCGTTGAAGGCCTTGACCTGGCGGCCGGCGGTGTACGGTTTGGGCCGGGGCGCGAAGTTGTATCGGATATTCTTCCAATGGTCGCCGGGCTGATAGTTGGTGCCGAGCGCGCCGCTGGGATCGTAGCCGCAATGCATCATGCAATTCTCGCAGCGCGGGTCACGAGCCACGCCGTTCACGACGCCGTATTTGTTCCAGTCCACCTGGTCCAGCATCTCCTGGTAGTGCGCGTAATGACCGTCGGTCATGACGTAGCAGGGGCCCTTCCAGCCCTTGACGTTGCGCGTGGGGATGGCCCAGGCGGTGCAGGTTAATTCGCGTTTGCCCGCCAGGAATTCCTGGTAGACCACCGTGCCAAAGATGGTGAATCGTTCGCCCCATTCCTGGATCTTGGCGAACTTCTCCCGCGTCATCGCGCGCGTAAGGAAAAAGTCTTCTGGCTTGCGGCCCAGGCGCGCGGCCATGTCCTTTTTGGCGGCATCGTAATCGTAACCGGGGGAAATCGTGTGGCCGTCCACTTCGAGCGACGAGAAGAACTCGAACATCTGCTCCAGTTCCTTGACGTCGGTTTCTTTATAGACGGTGGTGTTGGTCGCGACCTGGTAGCCGAGCAGCTTCGCCATGCGGATCGCCTCGACGCCCTCCTTGAAGACCCCTTCGCGTTCCACGATCAGATCATGCGTGTATTCCAGTCCGTCGATGTGAACGTTCCAGTACAACCACTTGGTCGGCCTGATGACGGGACGGCCATCGTGCTTGCCTTTGCGGATGGCCTCGGCGTCTTTCTCGGAAATCAGTTTCTCGGAAAGCAACCGGGCCAGGATTGGCTCCAGCCCCGGCGAGTAAATGCTGGCCAGGTAATCTTTCAGCTTCTTGCGCATGAACATGCCGTTCGTGCAGACATAGACGATCCGGCCCTGGGCGAGCAGCCCGGCCACGAGTTCCTCGATCTTGGGATAGATCAGCGGTTCGCCGCCGCAGACCGATACCATCGGCGCGCCGCACTCCTGCGCGGCCGCCAGGCAATCCTCCAAGGTCATCATGTCCTTGAGGCTGGTGGAATACTCACGAATACGACCGCAGCCGGTGCAGGTCAGATTGCACGTATGGAGAGGTTCGAGCTGCAGCACCAGGGCGAACCGGGGCGTGCGCAGGATTTTGTGCTTGATGATGTGACGGGCGATCTTGGCCGTCAACGCGAGCGGAAATCGCATAGAACCAGTCTCAGGAGGGGGCTGTTTCGGTGGTAGGTTCGTTCGCAGGCAAGATCAGGTCCGGGTGCGCGGGTGGGGGATCGGCCTGCAGCAGTCCCGGCAGTAAGAAAGAGGCAGGCGAGACGCTTTGCGATGTATTGATGCCGCTGCAGCCGGCACCTAACAAAATGACGCCGCCCCACATTGCCAACCACGCAATTTTCCAGTTTAATCTCACTGCCAGATGATTATAAACTGATTCATGGCGTTCGCAACTCCTATTTCAAGGATATTGGTTGTGTTCTTGGTTTGCCTGGGCCTTCTCGCGCAGGCCCATCAAACCCTCGCAAATCCCCCCGCCGCCGAAACGGCCTTCGCCGCTTACGCGCAGCGGAACTTCCAGGCAGCGCAGGCGCACTACCGGGACGCGCCGGGCGAGGCGGCCGCAGCCTGGAAATTCGCCCGCGCGTGTTTTGACCTGGCCGACCTGGCCACCAACAAGACGGAACGCGCTTCCCTGGCGGAACTGGGAATTGCCGCCGCCCAAGAGGCGATCGCGCGCGAGTCCAATTCGGCGCCGGCCCACTACTACCTCGGCATGAACCTGGGACAACTGGCCACCACCAAAGGGCTGACCGCGCTCAGACTGGTGACCCGGATGCAGCGTGAGTTTACGCGGGCGCGCGACCTGGAGGAGCAACTGGACTGGGCCGGTCCCGATCGCAATCTGGGGCTGCTTTACCGCGGCGCCCCGGCCATCGGCAGCATCGGGAGCCGCAGCAAGGCGCGGGAACATCTGAAGCGCGCCGTGGAACTGGCCCCCGGGGATCCTGAAAACCGGTTAAACCTCATCGAGGCCTATCTGAAATGGGGCGAAACCAATAACGCCCGCCGCGAGCTGGCCGCGCTCGAAGATGTCTGGCCCGGCGCGCGCGCCAATTTTGTCGGCGAGGCCTGGGTGGCCAGTTGGGCGGATTGGCAACTGCGGCTGAAGAAGCTCAAGAAGAAGATCGAAGGCCTCCCCAAATCGCCTGGGGCGCCCCGCAATCAGCCGTAACCTGCCCGGAGCGGCCAGCCTCATTCATTCTGCGCTTTGGCGTCGAAAGTCCGCCTGCGCGTCAGGCGCAGGCCACGACCGTCCAATTCGTCTGGCCAAACCTGGCTTTGAACTTCTCGCTGAGTTCTTCCCCAGCCGCTTGGCCCGGCACGACGGCAAAGGTGGTCGAACCGCTGCCGGACATCAATGTGGCCGCCGCGCCGTTGGCGCGGAGGAATTCCTGGAACAACGCCAGCAATGGGTACTTCTCCAGCGCCGGCGCCTCGAGCGAGTTATAGAACTCCGCTCCCGCCGCCCCGAGGTCGGCGCTTTGCAGCAGGGAAATGAGCTTTTGCGCCCGCCCGGGGCGGCCGTTCAGCGCGCGCGGGAACCGCGCCAGTTGCTGATAGGCCCAGGCCGTGGCAATGCCGAAGCCGGGATGAATCAGCACAAACGCCGCGCCTCTCAAAGCGGGGAAGGATCCCAGCGGCTCGATCCGCTCGCCGCGGCCGGTCGCCAGCGCCGGCTGGCCTTGCAGGAAAAACGGGACATCGGACCCGAGGGACACGGCGATGACCTGCAACTGTTCCGGCGTGAGCGGCCCGTTGAACAGCTCGTTGAGCCCGAGCAGCGTGGTCGCCGCGTTGCTGCTGCCACCCCCCAAACCCGCCGCCAGCGGGATGTTCTTCTCGAGTTCCACGCGGACCCCCTCCTTGATCTTCGTTGTCTCCAGAAACATCGCCGCCGCACGATAGACCAGGTTTCGCGCATCCGTCGGCAGCCCGGGCGCAGTGCAACTCAGTTGTATGCTCTGGCCCGCCCGCGCGAACCTTAGCCGGTCGAACACCCGGACCGGATGCAGCACCGTTTCCAGCTCGTGAAAGCCATCCGCCCGCCGGCCGAGAATGTTCAGCAGCAGGTTCACCTTGCAGGGCGATGATTTTTCCAGCGACACGCCGATTGATTTGCCACAAACCGGCGGAAAAGGACACAAAAAGTTGACCCGCCGCGTCCGTGCGGGTGTTGACCCTTCCACCTCAAAAAAAGAGCGCCAGCACGGGAATGCTGGCGCAGCTTCAATCGGCAGCCGGAAGGGACCTTACTGGGTATTGAAGATCTTGAAACGGCTTCCCGGGACCCAGGGCGCTATGTCGCCACCGCTGAAACCCATGTTGGTGTCCGTCGCGAACAGAGAGTCGTCAATGACGTCCGGCGCATAGTTGTCCGGATACCTCGGGGTAGGCGTGAGGTAATCGGTGAAAACCGGATCGTAAGGCGGGATGGGAGCGGTCACGACTTCATAAATGCCAACGCCCGTCCGCGCGAGGGTCTTATTCAGCCCGCGAATGAAGCCCGTGGCGTAATGACCGCCGGGTTGCTCGAACAAAGCGGTCTGCTCAATGGAGCGGCGCATTTCGCCGAGACGGGCGAATTCGGTCATGTTGCTCATGCCGCGTCCGAATTTCTTTTCTGCGCTGGCGCAGCCGGAACTCAGGGCTCCGGCGATCGCCAGAGTGGCGAGGAAGGGAAGTATGTTACGCATAATTCTTCGTTTCTGCCATCCAGCTTAACGAATCCTGACGGCTTGTAAAGGGCGAAATGAAAAAAGGTGAACCATGAATCCCTGGCTTCTTTCCCTGTCACGTCCCTCGCACCACATCCCCCGCGCCCTCCGCCGCCTCGCGCTTCCTCTCTTGCCGCTCCCAGTACCAGGCGACCCAGATGGCGATTTCGTAGAGAATCTGCAACGGCAGGGCCATCAATATCTGAGTGATAATCTCGGGTGTGGTGAGCACCGCGCCCAGAAAACAATTAATGATGATCACGTAACGCCGGGCCTTGGAAAGCATCGTGTAATTCAATATCCCAATCTTCACGAGCACCAGCAGGACTACGGGCATTTCAAACCCCAGCCCCATCCCGAGCATGAACTTGCAGACAAAACTGATATAGTCCTCCGCGCGCCACTGCGACACGCTGAATCCAAGCCATTCCGTGTACTTCACCGAGGCCGTTAAGGCCACGGGCATCAGGACAAAATAGCAAAACGCTACACCCGCCAGAAAAAGTCCCAGCCCGTAGAAAAGCCCGCGATAGATGTATTTTCTCTCCTTCATCTTTAGCGCCGGGAACACAAAGCTCGCCACAAAATACAAGATAAACGGTGAGGCGAGGAGGACCCCCGCATACATCGCGACGTGCACCGCCACCAGAAATGCTCCGGCGGGACTGAGACTGACGATGGGAATGGCAAACCTCTGCGCCTCGGTCGGATCGGAGTCCGCGCGCAGACCCAAAAACAGGTTGGTGCCCAAGGCCACCGGCTCGAGATGGAGCGTGACGAACCGGTTTGTGGCGAAATTCAGGGCCTTTTGCTGGGCCGGCGGCAATTGAAAGATACCCAGACGGTTCGTCCCAAACAGGAACGTCACCACTTGCGTCTGCTTGGGGTAGCTGACCCGCGCATGTCTCATCGGAAAGGTCAGTGCGGACACGACCCAATCGCCGGCGATGAGGCAAACCACAAAAGCCACCCCCAGAGCCGAGAGGCTCTTGATCAGCACCCAACGGAGATCCTCCAGGTGCTCAAGGAAAGACTTGACCGGGCCGCCCTCCTTGTCTTGGTCGGTGCCAGTACGCCACTCCTCGGACTCTTCGGGCATGCGCGGGAAGAAACCGGTGGCGCCTTATGCTTTTTGTTCGGTGGACTGGGTAACCGCGACGGGTTTCTCAGTCGGCGAAGTGGTGGTGATCTGCTTGGTCTGACTGACCGGAGTGGGATCAGCCTCCGCGGCGTTGTGAATCTCGTCCGTGACTTCCCGTGTCGCCTTCTTGAACTCTTTGATCCCTTGCCCCAGCCCTTTGGCCAGCTCCGGAATCTTACGGGCGCCGAAGAAAATCAGGATCAACGCCAGAATTAAGACAATCTGGCTGCCGCCCATGTCGAACAGTGCAAACATAATATTCATAAATTAGCAATCAATGCCGATACAGCCTAAGCCCCTGGCAAGTAATAGTAAAGCTGCAAAAGAGCCCCGTTCGCCGGGCGCATCCGGGGCTTATCAGCCCGCCAAAGACGGAACGGCCCTTGCCGGCTTCCTGAGCGCAAAGCCGATGGAACACCGCCCCTCCGGGGACGGCCCCGGGATGCCCGCGCGATTCGGGGCTCTGGCCCCGGCGCCGGACTACTTGGGCGGGGTCAATACGATGAAGTCGTCGCGGCGATTCTTCTTCCAGGCGGCTTCATCATGGCCCGAGTCCACCGGACGGTCTTTGCCGTAGCTGATCGTATCGACCTGGGTGGGGTCGATCCCCAGGCGTATGAGTTCTTCGCGCACCGCCAGCGCCCGCCGTTCGCCAAGCGAGCGATTGTACTCTTCCGTGCCGCGTTCGTCGCAGTTGCCTTCGACTCTAACCGCCTTGCCCGAGTTGGCCTTCAAATAATCCGCCACCGCCGCCACTTTGGGCTTCTCGGCAGTCTTAAGGACCGCGCGGTCGAAGTCGAAATAGACCGTATCGGTCTTGAGGGCCTGCGCGTCCTCAATCCAGCCTTGATGCAAGTCGGCTGAGTTCTGCGGATGCGCATTTGGGACACCGAATGGATTAGGTTCCGTTGACGGTGTCTCGCCCGGCTTGAACGGGAAACCGGGACCCGCATTATCCCCTACGGTCCCCGTCCGCGGGTTCGGGAGCGGCGTCTGGTTGACAGGGTGTTTTCGGCAGCCGGAGGCTGCGACGGTCAGGACTAATCCGATTACCAACAGGTTGGCAAACTTGTTCACTTTCATATTTTCATCTTTCATGGACGGGCTTATTTAGCCCAACTGGGTTGTGACTGCGAGCTAATTCCCGGAATCCGGGAAACATCTTTGACTTGTTTCGTCGGCACGTCAAGCAGAGAGAGTGTATAATGCCCCGCGTGCCGCCGCCCGAAGGCCAGCGTCCGGGAATTCGGCGCCCAGGACGGGTCTTCGCCTTCGACGAGCGATATCGCGGTGCCACCCTCGGCCGGCACCACGCAGATCTGGAACCCGGACCGGTATTGCGCCGTGAACGCGATCCACTTGCCGTCCGGCGACCAATCCGGCTCCGTGGGACTGGGCGTGCCGCCGGTCGGGATGTCCTGCAAGGCTCCGCCCGAGGCGGGCACTTTGCACAGCGTCCGGTGCTCTGTCTCCTTGGCCGCGAAACAAATCCATTTCCCATCCGGCGACCAGCAGGGCGACGACTCATCCTGCGGCGACTTGGTCAGCCGCTTCAGATCGCTGCCGTCGGCGTTGGACACATACAGGTCCACCCAGCCGTCTTTGTCCAGAATCATCGCCACCTTGCTGCCGTCGGGCGAGGCCGCCGGGCTTATATTCGACCCGCCATACCGGGCGAAAGCCCGGCGCGCGCCCGTGGAGAGGTCGTGATAAAAGATGTCGGCGTGGTTGAGTTTGTAGGAAACGTAGTAAATTGCCAGATGCCCCGGCACCCAACAGGGCGCCGCCACAAGGTTGTTGTCCTTGGTCACCGCCTGTGCGTTGTGGCCGTCGAAATCGGCGACGTAAATCTCGCTGGTCGGGCTGTTCTCGCCTTTGAACGCGAGCTTCGTTTGCGCGATGCCTTTGCGGCCTAAGGCTTGGACGAAGTCATCCGCGAAGGCATGAACCTGCCGCCGCAGGGCTACGCCGGAGTAGGCCTTGGAAACGAGCGTGCTCTTGTTGTGCGGATCAGTGGCCCGCGCCTGCAGGTTGCCGTTGTTGCTGCCGGTAATCAGGTATTGCGCCGCCTCGGCGTTGGTGAACGCGAACCCTTGAACGTAAAGGTCGAATTGCAGCGCCGTGGCCGCCTCGCCGGTCAGGCCGCTTATGGAAACCCAAATGGGCTTGGCCTGCCCGGGAAGCTCGACCTCTTTATGGACGTCGAGCTCGGTCTGGGCCATCAGGCTGGTGACGGCTGTGAAGCACGCAAGAAAACTAAGCCGCTGGAGAATTGAATTGGTCTGTTTCATCAAGTTAATCGTTTGGCTTTGAGGTCGAATCTGATCGTGTAAGTGCGCTGCTTGTCTTTCGCACCTTCGGGAAACGGCTTGATAAAGGTCACGCGCTCGAGCGTCCGCTGGACGGATTTGTCCACGCTGGAATCGCCCGACGGCGTGATGATGCGCGCCGACAGCACAGTCCCATCACTCGCGATTATGACCGTTGCCTTGGTAACAGCCTCGTCACTGGCCGTATTCTCCGGTGGTGTCCAGTCATGCCAGTAAATGCTTTGGACCACTTGGTCGTAGCCGGCGTAAGCTTCGCCGCTACCGCCGGGGCCGTAGGCTTCGATGGTTATCCCCGGTGAGACATCGTTGCGCAGGTTGCGGGCTGTTTGGCCAATCAAGTTCGCCGCCCGCTTCCGCGCATCGGCCAGTCGCCGCTCCTCGCTGTTGGTGCTAGGCGTCGTGGTGGGCGTCTTCACGGTCTGCCCGGTATCGGGCCTGCGGGTCACCGGCGTCAGGCTGACTTCCGGCTTCTTCGGCTTGTGCTCGTTATTCGTCTCCAGCGAATTCGGGTCGGGCTTGGTCGGTTTGACCTCCTCAACAGGCTTCCGGGGCGGTTCCGGCTCCCGCACCTTGGGCGGCTCCGGTGGAGGCGCAGGTTGCGCAACGGGCGGTGCAGGTGGCGTCAGCGGGGCGGGCGGCAGCGGTGTCGCATGGGGATTGCCGCCGCCGGAAAGCGCTGCGTCAATTAGCTTCCCGGGGATGACGTCAAGGATCGGCGAGTTGTCCGACTTGCTCTTCGACGAGAGGAACGCCGGGCCGACCAGCAAAATCACCGCCAGCAGCAGGTGAAACCCTGCCGAGGCGATGAAGCATTTCTGTTGCAGCCTGTTCATTGGCGTTTGGGCGGCTCGGTCCGCGGGGAGAGGCGGGTGATGCCGTGCCGCTGGCAACGATCAATCACCGCTTCCACATCTTTCCACCGGCTGTTCTCATCGGCGCGAAGATAGACCACCAAATTGGGATTCGCGAGGAAGTCCCGGGCTAACGCCGCCTCGACTTGATCGAGCGACAGGCGGCGGCGGTCGAGCAGCAAGACTCCCTGCGGACTGACTTCGACCGTGCGAACATCCTTGTGCTCGATGGGCCGGTCCGGCTTGCCCCCTGTGGGGAGCTTCAGGTTCAAGCCCTGCTCGAGCAAGGGCGTGGTGATGACGAAGATGATCAGCAGCACGAACGCCAGGTCCAACAGCGGGGTGATGTTGATCTCGCTCAACGTCACCAGCGAACTGCGTTGGGAAAAGCGCCGCATAGTCAGCCTACAGTCGCAACTTGCAACCAATCACCTGTCACCTGTCTATTCCTCTTCAAGGTATTCCGTCTCCATCTTCGACACCAGTTCCTGCGCGAAATTATCCAGTTCCACGGTCAGCACCCGCAGGGTGTGCACCAGCCAGTTGTAAGCGAACATGGACGGGATGGCAACCAAGAGTCCAGCCACGGTGGTGATGAGCGCCGCCGACACGCCCGGCGCCATGGCCGCCATCGTCGCGACGCCCTGCTGCGCGATGTGGCCGAAGGTGCTCATCACGCCCCACACCGTCCCCAGCAAGCCCAGGAACGGCGCCCCGCTGACGGCAATGGCCAGCAGGATCAGGCCCGACTCCAGCTTGAGCGATTCCTGCGCAACGGTGTTTTCCAGGGACCGTTTCACGTGCTCCATGCCTTTCAGCGAGACAAACTTCTTGCGGCCGTTGCCGTCGGGGTTTTTCAGCCGCGCGTCCAGCTCCAGGCTGCCGGCCTGATACACCATGAAGAGCGGGCAGCCGTCCGCCTGGACCCGGCGGTCAAAGACATCCAGCACGTTTTTCTGCGTGCGATATTCCGAGTTGAAGTAATGGTTGAGCTTTTTGGCGCGCCGCATCTGCACGGCTTTAGCGATCATGACGGACCACGCGATAATGGACAAGAGGAGGAGACAGAAGACAACAGCCTTCCCTTCCGGCGTGGTTCGCCTCCAGATAAAAAGCAATTCCGCTTCATCGGTGTTGAAACCGGCGGCAGCTAAAAAAACAGGTACATTCATTCCGACACGATCTGACTATGACTCCGCGAACTTGGTCGTGAGGAATAGAAGCGCCCAAGCGGAACTCGGTCAAAAAACAACCAACCAGACCCAAAAAACAAACCCAACGGCACCAGTTCTAACAACGTCTTCAATTAATGCAAACACAAAATTCACCAGAATTTTGGGGCAGTGACCGCCGCTTGTCCAGACCCCATTGGGCTATGAAATCAACCGGGACGCATCTCGACTCTTCAGCCCTTTTAACCTGTTTGCCTCTCTTGCTGCCCATCGTGCGTGGCGGTGACTTCCACCAAATCCGCCGCGAACGCATCCACGTCCTCGACCGTCGTGTCCCAACTGCACATGAGCCGGGCATTGCCCTGGCTGACGTGCGTGTAGAATTTCCACCCGCGCTGGTGCATGTCTTGGACGACCTCATCCGGCAGCCGGGCAAAGACCGTATTGGTCTGGACCGGGTGCGCGATTTCCACGTGAGGCAAGCGGCGAATGGCTGCCTCCAGCCGCCGGGCCATCGCGTTCGCGTGCTTGGCGTGCCGCAGCCAAGCGCCATCTTGCAACATCCCGACCCACGGCGCGGAGAGGAACCGCATCTTCGAAGCGAGTTGCCCGCCCTGTTTGCAGCGATAATCAAACTCGCGCGCCAGTTCGGGATTGAAGAACACGACCGCCTCGCCCAGCGCGATCCCGTTCTTGGAGCCGCCGAAGCAGAGCACATCCACCCCCGCTTCCCAGGTGATCTCCTTGGGCGTGACCCCTAGCGCGACGACGGCATTGGCAAACCGCGCCCCGTCCATGTGCACGCGCAAATGGAACCGCCGCGCAACATCGGTCACCGTCCGCAGCTCGTCGAGCGAATACACCGTGCCCAGTTCCGTCGCCTGCGTCAAACTGAGCACGCGCGGCTTGGGATAGTGAATATCCGTCCGCTTGTTGACCGCGCGGTCAATGGCCTTCGGATCGATTTTCCCGTCCGCGCCCGGCAGCAGCAGGACCTTGCTGCCGTTGGCGAAGAACTCCGGCGCGCCGCACTCGGCGGTTTCGATGTGCGCCTGCTCGTGACACAGAATGCTGTGATACGACTGGCAGAGGGAGGCCAGCGAGAGCGAATTGGCTGACGTGCCGTTGAAGACAAAAAACACCTCACAGTTGGTCTCGAACACGTCGCGGACCAGGTTGGACGCTTTATCCGTCCAGGTGTCGTTGCCATAACTGACTTCGTGGCCCTGATTGGCCTCGGCCATCGCGGCAAACGCTTCCGGGCAAATCCCGGCGTAATTGTCACTGGCAAACTGGCGGCGGGTATTTACTTCAGCACTCATGTCCGCATTCTAAAGACTCGGCTGCCGAATGAAAGCAGGGAATTGAGGTGGAGTTGTGCAAATTCTGCTTGCGTTCGGTGCGTAGGTGAAATCTGCTTTCCGGGATGTCCGCCGCCAACCCAGTTCCTCAGAACGCCTTGCGATGTTGACGACCGGACTTTTCCGCCGCAAATCCCTCGACCAATTGGTCGGCGAGACCGCCGACCCGCGCCATCAACTCCGCCGCGCGCTCGGCCCGCTGCAGCTCACCATGCTCGGGGTTGGTGCCATTGTCGGCGCGGGCATCTTTTCAACGCCCGGCACCGCCGCGGCCGGCGGCGCGGGGCATATCGGCGCGGGGCCGGCGCTGGTGATTTCGTTCCTCATCGTGGCGGTGGCCTGCGGGTTTGCGGCCCTGTGCTACTCCGAGTTCGCGGCGATGGTGCCGGTGTCCGGCTCAGCCTATACGTATGCCTACGCCACGCTGGGGGAACTGGCCGCCTGGCTGATCGGGTGGGACCTGATTCTCGAATACGCCATCAGCAACGCCGCTGTGGCGGTGTCCTGGTCGGGCTACTTCCAAGTGTTGCTCGACGGCCTCCATGTTCATCTTCCCGCCTGGCTGGGAACGGATTTTCGCTCGGCGATGCAGGCCGCCGCCCAGGTGACCGCTGCGCAGGCAGCCCAGCTTGAGCCGGCAAAGTTTGATCCAGGCGTGCTCCACGACGCGCTGGCCTGGCAGAGGGCCCCCCAATTGGCCGGCCTGCGGATCATTTTCAACCTGCCGGCTTTTGGCATCGTGTTGCTGGTCACGTGGATTGTGCTGATCGGCATTCGCGAAACGGCGCGCTTTAATACGGCCCTGGTCATCGGGAAACTGGGCATCGTGCTGTTTTTCCTTGTGCTCGGCGCGATGTACATCCGGCCCGAAAACTGGACTCCCTTCGCGCCCAACGGCCTGAAAGGGATTTCCAGCGCGGCGGCGATCATCTTCTTCGCCTATATCGGGTTCGACGCGGTCTCCACCGCGGCGGAGGAGACGCGCAACCCGCAGCGCGACATGCCGATAGGCATCATTGCCAGTCTAGTGATCTGCACGGTGCTTTATGTCGCTGTAGCGGTGGTGCTCACCGGCATGGCCAAATGGAACACGCTCGGCAACGCGGAACCGCTGGCTTACGCGTTCTCCTCCCTCGGGATGAAATGGACCGCCGGCATTATCGCCCTGGGCGCGATGGTGGCGACGACCTCGGCGCTTGTGCCCTATCAGGCCGGCCAGCCGCGCATCTTTCTCTCCATGGGCCGCGATGGACTGCTGCCGCCCTGGGCGGCTAAAGTGCATCCGCGCTTTCGCACGCCGCACGTTGCCACCATCCTCACGGGCATCTTCGTCGCGCTCTGTTCTTCGGTCGCCAACATCAACGAACTGGTGGAATTGACTAACATTGGCACCCTTTTCGCCTTCGGGCTGGTGGCGGCGGGCATTATTATCCTGCGCCGGGCTGAACCGGCCCGGCCGCGGCCATTCCGCACCCCGCTCGTGCCGTGGGTGCCGCTGGGCGCCATCGCCTGCTGCGGCTACCTGATGTTCGAGCTGCCGCGCGTAACCTGGATTCGCTTCTTCGGGTGGATGGGGGTAGGGCTGATCTTGTATTTCCTCTACGGGTTCCGCCGGAGCCGGGTGGGAACAGGTCTCGGGCGAGCACCCCAAGCCCCGGGGCCATTACCTGGGCCCGGGGAATGACGCTTTGGCTTCCTTCAAAGTCACCATGTAATTCTTCCCGCTGGCGAGGCATCGCCTCACCCAGCGAACCCAGACGCGATGCGCCACCAAATCGTTGCTGCCGGTGATTCGTTCATCGGTCAGGACCGCAGTTCGGTCCACCTTCGGCCTGAGGCGCCAGGCCTGGGCTTCTGCGCCTTTGGATGCTTCACAATAGTCCAGCAGTCTGCCTCCCTCTTTCCAATAAACGAGCGCCTCGACCAAATCGCCGCGATCCACCTCGGTTGCGCACACGGAGAAATGGTTGGTGGCGTGCGAGGAGAAATTCGCGGTCCAGTACTGGAGGCAACGCTCGATGCCCGGGGAGCGGAAGTCTGCCGGCGCAACCGGCGAGGCATGGTGGTGGGCGCAGCCGGTCAGCAGTAAAATAAGCAGAAGCAGTGTTCGCATAGCGTCAGGGGTCGGCCCAATCATTGATTCACGCACCGGATTCCGCCCGGCTTTAGGGCGACCTTGACCGTTCCCAATATCAGGCCAAAACTCACAGCACTGACCTTAAACGGCTGCCATCAGGGGTCAAGAGCAAACGACCGAAATGCAAAGAAATGGCTTGTAACCGCGCCTGGTGATGCTACGTCTGGTAACGAAACAACATGAACAGAAACAACAATATTATGACAAATCTGAGCAATCTGTGGTTCCGCTCCCTGGCGCAGGTGGCGGTCGTCTGTCTGGCGCTGTCTTTCAGCATGAAACTTTCTGCCGGCCCGGCAGCGCCGGGCGATCTGCTGCGACAAGCCTACACGGCGCTGGAGCAGGCCGATCACGACTATAAGGGGCATCGAATCGCCGCTATGAAGCAAATTGAAGCCGCCGGGAAGCTGCTGGGGATCAATCTCCGTGGCGACGGCAAAGGCCATGAAAAGCAGGGGGTATCCGATCAACAATTGCGCGCCGCTCAAGCGTTGCTCGAACAGGCCGTCCCCGGACTGACCGGCAAGCCGCTCAAGCACGTTCATCGCGCGATAGCGCAACTGAACACCGCACTGAGCATAAAATAGCCGCTCCACTCGCCTGGCTCTCGGTTGGGCTGATCATAGCTTCGCCTGGGGTCTTGTGCAGATATAGCCCCGCACTGAAGGTATTAGGATTCGGGGCCTGTCTTGCGCCCGGGAATAGCTGGCAGGAATTTTATTTTCCGGGGTTGACATTCAGGCCGGAAACACCGTTACTAGGCCCATATGGAAAGATTCACTAATCTAACACCGCGACAATTACGTCGGGCAGCAAACGTCAAAGAACGAATTGATGCCCTGCAGGAGGAACTCGGCGAACTGCTTGGGGCTTCGGCTCCGGCTGCCGCCGCAGCGCCGAGGCGGAAAAAGATAAGCGCCGCCGGGATTGCCAGAATCCGCGCTGCGCAACGAGCACGCTGGGCAGTGATTAAGAGATCCAACGCCACAGCCAAACCCGCCCCGAAGCGCAGACGGAAGCTTTCTGCGGCCGGCCGGGCAAGACTGGTCGCCCTGGCGCGCGCTCGTTGGGCGAAAGTCAAAGCCGCAGGCAAGACTCGTCTGTAAACGGTTCTCTCCGAACCGAAGACGGGGTCAAAGCCATCCGCGTCCCGGTGACCGTTCTCGTTTGAGAACGCGATCCCTGCTGCCGGCCTTCCGAGGGTCATTCCCTCGCATCGCTTCTACGCGCGCGCCTGCTTCCAGGCCGCCGGCGTGGGCAGCCGATATAAGCCCTGGCGTTCTCGAAGAGCGTCCGGGTTTTGGTCTCGTTCAGCGTTAGGCGCTGCACTTCCAGCCATCGTTTCAGCCGCCGCAGTACACGTATGTCATTCAGCGCGCCACGTACTTCCTTGACCCCTCCCTCCGGCCCGGTAGTAAATGGGGGATGCTCGCCCTCATCGTGAAAGCGCCTCAGGCGACGGCCTGCGACCTGGTGAGAAATGCTTATGGCTGAAATCAAATTCTCCTGCCCCCAATGCGGGCAGCACATCTCCGGCAGCGAACAGTGGTCAGGGCATCAGATCCAATGCCCGACCTGCGCCACGACCCTCACCGTGCCCCAGGCTCTTCCGCCTCCGGCGCCCGTTGCGCCCGTTCCCAAATCGCTGATCCCTCAACCTCCAGTGTCCCACAGCCCCAAGCTTTCTGCCGGGGCGACCCAGGTCGCGCGTTCGACTCCCCCGGGAACGATTCCACTCAGACAACCCGCGGCGCGCCCACCGGGAAATAAAAGCCCTCTGCTGAAATATGCTGTGTATGCCATCGTGTTGGCCACGCTGGGTGGGGCAGGTTACATCTTCCTGCCACCCTTGCTGAGCAAGATACAAGACAGCATGCATTCCAAACCGACCCAAGCTCAGCCCGCCTCGAATAGCGGTGGGACCGGCCCCCTGGGCGAAGTGAACGATGCAATGGACGTGTCGGACGCTATGGAGGGCGGCTCATCATCAAAACCGCGCCCTGCCACGGCCCGACAGCCAGTGGCCGCCCAAACACCAACGACCCCCGCCGCCACCTCCGCGGTAAGCTCCACCAACGACGCCTCCCGGGCGAGGCACAGACAGCCCAGGCAAACTGACCCCGCTAGCAACGGGCATCAGTAGGACAACGCTCCCCTTACCCGCGCAGTGTCAATGAAAGGCAGTTTGAAGGAGGTGCGGTGATAGACGTTGTTGCCGATGTACTTCTCGTTCGTGAGGACTTGATGGACGGTGCCCTTGGTCCAGGCCCCGGCCGAAATCCGTAAGCGGGCCTTGACCGCGAAGAGCAGTTCCAGCCACAGATTGCACCGATCTCACAGATGAAGGAGAAAGGATTCTTCTTTGTGCAATCTGTGGCTTCTTTGGTTGCTTGGTTCCATCCCATCCGTGGCCAGAACGGTCGGGAACGACGAGGCAAAGAGTGTCAAAGAGTTGCAGCCGCTCCCCGGATTGGGCAGAATGCCATCTTGATGGACCGCGCCAACAACTTGCGCCCAACCATTCTGCTTTGCGGCCTGCTCAGCATCGTCACCCTGGCCGCCTATTGGCCGGCGACGCGCTTTGATTTCATCAACTACGACGACCCGCTTTACGTGGCCGACAACCCCCATGTCCAGGCAGGGCTGACCTGGGAGGGGCTGGTTTGGGCCTTCGGGCGGGTCCACGGTTACCGGACTTACTGGCATCCCTTGACTTGGGTTTCTCATATGGTGGACTGCCAGTTGTACGGTTTGAAGCCTGGCGGTCACCATCTGACGAGTCTGCTCCTCCACGCGGTCAATGTGGTCCTGGTGTTTTTGGTTTTCAGGCGAATGACCGGGGCGTTTTGGCGGTGCGTGGTACTGGCGGCGTTATTTGCGCTCCACCCGCTGCAGGTGGACTCCGTGGCCTGGGTGGCGGAGCGCAAGACCCTGCTGAGCGCCTTTTTCTGGTTGCTGGCCACCGGGGCTTATGTGGGCTATGCCGAAGTCCCGGGTTCGACGTTCGAGGTTCAACGTTCGATGTTCGATGTTCGGCCCTCCCCGCCCGCGTCCCCCGCTTCTCGACGCTTTTGGTACTGCGCCGCGGTGGTCTTGTTCGCCCTGGGCCTGATGTGCAAACCCGTTTTGGTCACCTTTCCCTTTGTGCTGTTGCTCCTTGATTACTGGCCCTTGTGCCGCCTTGAACTCAAAACTCAAAACTCAAAACTCAAAACTCTCCTCCTCCTGCTCCGGGAGAAAATCCCGTTCTTGGGTCTGGCCGTCGCCTCCAGCGTGATCACCATCATGGCTCACCACGCTCTGGGCAGCCTGGATTCTGTCTCAGGGTTGCCCTGGGGCACGCGCATCGAAAATGCCCTGGTGTCCTATGTTCGCTACCTGGGGAAGACCTTTTGGCCGTCCCGCCTCGCGGTCTTTTACCCCTATCCCGCCGCCTGGCCGATGTGGGAAGTGGTCACGTGCGGACTGCTGCTGCTGGTCATCTCCAGCCTGGTTCTGGCCACGGCCCGAAGCCGTCCGTGGTGGTGGGTGGGCTGGTTTTGGTTTTTGGGTGTGCTCGTGCCGTTCATTGGGCTGGTGCAGGCGGGAGCGCAAGCGATGGCCGATCGGTTCATGTATGTTCCTGCCATTGGTCTATTCGTGGCCATGATTTGGGGATTGCACGGGTTGGCCAGGGAGAGGCGTTATCAGCAGATCGGGTTATCGGTGGCGGGTGGTGCGGCGATGGTCCTCTGCCTCGTGTTGACGCGGCAACAGCTCGGGCATTGGAAGAACAGTGAAACGCTGTTCCAGCATGCGCTTGACGTTACGGAGAACAATTACCTCGCGCACAACAATCTTGGCTACGCCCTCGACAAGAAAGGCCAAATTGACGAGGCGATCAACCAATACCAGCAAGCCATCCGCGTGCAACCGGCTGACGCCGGTGCTCACAACAACCTCGGCGTCGCCCTCGTCAGGAAAGGCCAAATTGACGAGGCGATCAGCCAATACCAGCAAGTCATCCGCCTGGACCCGGGTTATGCCGAGGCCTACTACAACCTCGGCCTCGCCCTCGTCAGGAAGGGCCAAATTGACGAGGCGATCAACCAATACCAGCAAGCCATCCGCCTCAAACCGGATGACGCCCTGGCCCACAACAACCTCGGCACCGCCCTCGGCCGGAAAGGCCAAATGGACGAGGCGATCCGCCAATTCCAGGAAGTCCTCCGCCTGAAACCCGATTTCGCCGAGGTCCACAACAACCTCGGCAACGCGCTCGCCGAGAAAGGCCAAATGGATGAGGCGATCCGCCAATACCAGGAAGCCATCCGACTGAAGCCGGATGACGCCCTCGCCCACGACAACCTCGCTCGCGCACTGAGAAGGAAGCACGCTCCGGCAAGCCCGTGATTCATGGGCGGGGCCGTTGGAATCGGGGACCGCGCCCGCAAAAACCTCCATGTCGTGCTCGCCACCAAGACCGATTCACCGCCGCCGGCAGGCGCCCCCCGCCAACCCCGAAGTGGCTTGCCCAAGTCCCTGTGGCTTTTGGGTTGAACTCAACGCCGCCTTGCGCAAAAGTCTCCCTCCTCGATGGACCGGACCGACCATACGCGGCGCACGATTCTCATTGGTGTGCTCCTGGGCGCGCTGACGCTGGCCAGTTATTGGCCGGTGCTGCGGAATGAATTCGTCACTTTTGATGACCCCGATTACGTCAGCGAAAACCCTTACGTGTTGCGGGGTTTGACCTGGCAAAATGCGGCCTGGGCGTTTCAGACGGCGCATGTGGCCAACTGGCATCCGTTGACCTGGCTTTCGCACATGCTCGACGTGCAGCTCTTTGGCTTGAACCCCGTCGGCCACCACCTGACCAGCCTGCTGTTCCACCTGGCCAATACCTGCTTGCTCTTTGCGGTCCTGCGGCGCATGACCGGCGCAGTCTGGCGCAGCGCCGTGGTGGCCGCCCTGTTCGCTGTCCATCCCCTCCACGTTGAATCCGTCGCCTGGGTCTCGGAACGAAAGGATGTGCTCAGCACGCTCTTTTTCATGCTGACCCTGTGGGCCTACGCCCGCTACGCGGAAGGCAGAAGGAAGAAGGAAGAAGGCAGAATGCAGAATCCAGCGCTACCCAACACGCAACACGCAACACGCTATTACCTTCTTTCCCTGTTCTTCTTCGCCTGCGGCCTGATGAGCAAGGCGATGCTGGTGACGCTGCCGTTCGTGCTGCTGCTGCTCGATTACTGGCCCCTGCGCCGCCTTAAACTCAACACTCAAAACTCAACACTCAAAACGCTCCTCCCCCTCCTTCGGGAAAAGCTGCCGTTCCTGCTTCTGGCGGCCGCCTCGAGCGCGGTGACCTTCGCGACCCAGCAGAACGCCGGGGCGGTCCGTTCGCTGGAGGCGTTCTCGCCCGGCTTCAGGATTGCCAACGCCGTGGTATCCTACGCCCGCTATCTGGGCAAGATGATTTGGCCGGCCAGACTGGCTGCCTTCTATCCCGCTCCAACCGAGTGGCCGCTCGCGTGGGTCTTCGGCGCGGCCCTGCTCCTGGCGGCCCTTACCGCCTTGTGTCTCTGGCAGGTCAAACGGGCGCCGTACCTGGCTGTCGGCTGGTTCTGGTATCTGGGCACGCTGGTGCCGGTCATTGGGATTGTACAAGTAGGCGCGCAGTCCATGGCCGACCGCTACACCTACCTTCCGCTGATCGGTCTGTTCATCGCCTTGGTCTGGGCCGCAGCGGAGTGGGGCAGGGCCGATTCAAGTTTCGATGAAACTGTAGCCGCCGACGGCAGTCAGCGCACTTTTCCACAGTCAGTGGAATCAGCGCCGACTGCCGTCGGCGGCTACGCTTTGCCTCCCCCCCGCCTCGGGGGAAGCGTCTTGCGCACGGGCGCGGCCACTGTGGTGCTGCTGCTTTGCGCGGCCCTGACCTGGCGGCAAGCGGGTTGCTGGCGAACCACCACCAGCCTGTTCGCCCATGCCCTGGCCGTCACCAAGGACAATGAAGTGGCGGAGAATGACCTCGGGGCCTGCCTGCTTAAGGAGGGAAACGTCGGGGCGGCAGAGCCTCGGGGAGAGTTGAGCGCCGCGACGCGGCAATTCCCTCTGCTTAAGGAGGGAAACGTGGCGGCGGCGGAACCCCACTTCGCCGAGGCCGTGCGCATTCGGCCCAATTACCCCGACGCGCTGGTGAACCTCGCCCTGTGCCGTTATGCGCAAGGGCGCGTGCCCGAGGCGATTGACTACTTCCAGCGCGCCCTGGACATTCTGCCTACCCCCTCCGGCCATTTCAACCTGGCCAACGTGCTCAAAGCCCAAGGCCGGCCTCAGGAGGCCGAGGCGCACTATCGGGCCGCCCTGCGGCTGCGGCCCTTTTTTGTCGAAGCCTGGTTCAACCTGGGCGCCTTAAAGGCCGACCAGGGCGATGCTGAAGCGGCGGCGCAGGCCTACGCTGCCGCCTTGCAGTTCAGACCCGATTACGCCAACGCGCACCTTAACCTCGGCCAAGTGCTCATGGTCCAGCATAAATGGGATGAAGCCATCGCTCATCTCAGAACCGGCCTGCGTGCCGCTCCCCAAAATGAAAAAGCGCACTTCGCTCTCGGCGCGGCCCTGGCGTCCACGAAGCAATACGCCGAAGCGGCGGTCCAATTCGCCGAGGCCTGCCGGTTGCACCCCGACTACATCGAAGCGCGCGAGAGCCTGGGACAGGCCCTGTTCTTTCAAGGAAAGCTGCCCGAGGCCATGCCGGAACTGAGGCGGGCGCTCCAGGCCCGGCGCAGCGCCATGAACCACTACTACTTGGCGCTGGCCCTCCACGCCCAGCGCCAACTCGACGAAGCGCTGCCCCATTATCGGGAAGCCGCCCGCCTGGCCCCTGACAAGCCGGCTTACCTGAATGACCTGGCCTGGGTCCTGGCCACTCACCCGCGGGCCGAAGTCCGGGACGGGAACCAGGCGGTGCGCCTGGCGGAGCGGGCTTGTCAGTTGACCCAGTTCCGGGAGCCGATGTTCGTGGGGACATTGGCAGCGGCCTATGCGGAGGCAGGACGGTTCCCGGACGCGGTCAAGACCGCCGAGCGAGCGCAAGATCTGGCGGCGGCCGCGGGCCTGAAAAAGCTGGCGGAAAGAAATCAGCAGTTGCTAGAGCTATATCGGGCGGGGAAGCCGTACCATGAACCGGAGGGAAAACCATGAACATTGAACCTCGAACGTCGAACGTTGAACGTCGAACACCGAGCATCCACGAACTGCCGGGAACAACCAGCATCGAACCCAACCCAAGACGATCTACGAACGAGAGGTACGACTTGGAACAGCGGCTGCTGGAATACTCAGCACGAATCATTCGGCTGGTGGAAAAGCTGCCCAACACACGCGCGGGGAATCATGTTGCCGGGCAGTTGCTGCGATCTGGCACCTCTCCTCTGCCCAATCACGGTGAGGCTCAGGCAGCCGAATCGGCCAACGACTTTGTCCACAAGCTAAGAATCTGTCTCAAGGAACTGCGCGAGTCGCATCGGTGGCTGCTGCTGATCCAACGCGTGCCGCTCATGCCGCCAAGATTGGCACAACCCCTGGTGGAAGAAACCGATGAACTCATTCGTATCTTTGTCCGAAGCGTTCAGACGGCCCAACGCAAGCGACGGTAAGAACAAGCCCCGATCCTTGCCTCACTCTTCGCCACGCGGCACTCGTCGTTCGATGTTCAATGTTCAATGTTCGATGTTCGATCTTCGCCGTTCCTTCGCGAAACTAAGAATTAGCGCTGGTGTTTTACTCAGCAACCATTATAGTGCAATTATGAAGCACGGTGAAACAATGCTGATCTGCACGGTCGCCGGCGTCGCTCTGTGCCTGCCGGCTCGTGCCGTTACCAGTGATGCCCCGGCCGGCAGCCCCTATCAGGGCATCGTCGAGCGCAACGTCTTCGGCCTCAAACCGCCGCCGCCGCCGCCCGACCCGGAAGCCAACAAACCCCCGCCGCCCAAAATCACTCTGCAGGGAATTACCACCTTCGGCGGCGTCAAGCGCGCCCTGCTCAAAGCGCAGATGCCGGTCAAACCCGGCGAGCAGCACAAGGGGGAACCGCCCAAGGGGGAGGAGTCCTTCATCCTGGCCGAGGGACAACGGGAAGGAGACATCGAAGTCCTGGAAATCAACGACAAGCCAGGCAGCGAGTTCGTGAAGGTCAACGACTTCGGCACGATCACGAACCTCAATTTCGAGAATAATGGCATCAAAACGGCCGCCGCTTCCGGGCCTGGCCCGACGCCCGCTCCCGCCGGGGTTGCCCCGAATCCCGGGGCGAGTCCCTTCCCACAAGGCGGCGGCGGCAAGCCCTATTCCCCCACGCGGCCCATGCGTACGCCGGGTCCGCCCGGCGCCGCGGCCTCATCCGCCTCTTATGGCGGCGCTCCTGCAGCCACCAGCTTCGGCGGGGTGTCCGCCGCTCCCAGTTATGGCTCAGTGCCGGTCGGCGCCACCGCCCCCGGCGGGATAAGTCTGCCTGGTTTTGCGACCAGCGCCACGCCAACCCCGACGGCGGCCCAGCAGCAGCAGCAACAGCCGGCACTGACCGGCGAAGGACAGGCAGCCGTGCTGGCGGCGCAGCAGATCGAGAACAAAGATAGACCATTTCCCCCGCTCCCGCCTCCTATTGCGCAGATGCTTGGCGAGGGTTCGGGCACAGCCACCGCCACCCCCCGGCCGGGGCCGCCCAGCCTGCCCCTGTCGCCGGGGGCCGTAAGGACGCCCCCCCCGATGCCGCAGTGAGGACTTGAGTTAATTTTGAAGTGCAACCGTAAACGAGGGCAGCTTGTTCCGCCAGCCCGAGCTCTTGGGCTGGCGCTGGCAGTGGCGGCGGCCAGCAGGTGGGCGGTGACCAGCGCCGCGGCGGATCTGCAGCGCGGTTCTCCGGCGCAAGGCATCGCCACTAACCTCATCGGCTGGTCCACAAACGGCCCCGCCGTGTACACTTTGGTTCGCGTTGCTGCCCCGAACGTCCCGCGCCGCCCCCCACCGGCCAGACACCTTCCACCCTTCCTCCTGGAACGGCAGGCCCTCACTAACTCGCAGGCCGCCACAAACCCGCAACTCCCCTCCGGGGCGGGCCAACTTTCTCCGCCCGTGCAGGCCGTCTATGTCACCAATCGGGTCTTCGACCATTACCTTCCCGAGTCGCTCAATAACCTGGTTTGGACAAATCTCATCGCCCATACCAACGGTCGAAGTCTGGAGATTTGGTCGGTCCGGTCGCGTCCGCCCGGATGGCCCGCCCGCCCGCCCATCGTGGTGTGGAATACCAACGGTCTGATGTGGGGCATGAAGGGATTGACCGCTCTCAGCCCGTGCTGGGAAAGCGAGGGGGGCACCGGGCAGGTGCCGGTGACGGCGCTGACGCGGCGGCATGGTTACACCCGGGGCCACTCGATGGGGCCGGACGGTTTCAGGACCGACTACGCGGGCCGGAAGGTCTGGTTCGTCACCACTGATAACGTCGTGATCGAGGCCACGGTGGCAAGGGGGGTGGTCCGAACCCGCGAGAGGGACTACACGCTCCTGCTGTTCCAGAAGGATTTGCCGCCTGCCATTGAGCCGATGCGGGTGGCGGCCATGACCAACCTGTTCGCCAAATACTCCAACCGTCCCGACGCCCCCTGGCCCCTGTTCGGAACCGAACAGTCGGGTCGCGTCAGCGCGGGCCTGGTGGAGCTTTCCGTCAGCACGTGGAAACCAGGTGACTCAGGCTCGCCCAATATGCTGCCGCTGCCCGGTGAACTGGTGTTCTACAGCGGCCGTTCCACCTCCAGCCCCAGCCCCGAGATGCAGGCCGATATGAACGCCTTGTGCGCCCTCGAGGGGCTCAACGCCGATAACTACCAGCTTCAGTGGGTTGACTTGTCAGCATACCCGTCTTACTGAAGTCAGCCCAGAAGGGAGTGATGGAGTAGTGGAGTGTTGGTTTTTCCACCACTCCACCACTCCACCACTCCACCACTCCATCACTCCACCACTCTCAGTTCGCTGCGCGGCACGGTTGCCGGTTCTGGTAGAGGCGGAGGAGTTCCCGGTTCCGTTCGAGCAGGTTGGTTTGGCCGAGCGAGGCGGCCAATTCGCAGGCCTGTTGCGCCGTCGCCACGGCCTTATCAAACTCACCGGCCTCGGCGTGGGCGGCGGCGAGGGTGCCGACAAAAATCGTCTGCTTCCAGGCCGTGCGTTCGCAGGCCCGCGTGGCCAGTTGCACCGCTTCGGCGCCGTTGCGGAATTGCGGTTCCGGGTGCGTGGCCAGAATCCAGGCCAGGTTGTTGAGGGCTTCGGGCGAGTCAGGGTTAAGGCGCAGGGCCTCGCGGTAACCGGCCATCGCTTCGCTGGTGGCGCGGTCTTTGGTCGCGCGCTCGAGCAGCGCGCGCGCCTTGGCCCAGGCCGGGTCCAGCCGCACTGCCTCTTTGAGGCTCGCGACGGCCTCGCCAAACCTGCCGCGCTTGAGCCATTCCAACCCGAGATAGAAATGGATCATCGGCTCGCGGGGACTCCGGCGCAAGACCTCGGCGTAAAAGCCCAGGGCCTCATCGGATTTGCCCTGCCCGCTCAGGGCGCGGGCCAGGCCAAGGTACGCCCGCGCATTGTCCGGCTCGAGGCGGACGGCCTCGCGGGCGTGCTTTTCGGCTGCGGCAAAGTCGCCCAGATCGTCCAGCGCCAGGGCTAGGTCCTCGTGGGCCTTGTCGTAATCCGGCTTGAGGCGCAGCGCCTTGGCGAAGTAGTTCGTCGCCTTCTCCGGCTGGCCGAGCGCGGCCAGCGCCACGCCCAGGTTCAGGTTCGCCTCCAAATGGTCCGGTTTGAGGCGCAGCGCTGCCTCGTAGTGGTCCATCGCCTGTTGGGTTTGGCCCGAGTGTTGCAGGGCGTAGCCCAGATTGTAATGCGCAATAGCATTGTCGCGCGTCGCCGCCAGGCACTGCGTCCAGAGCGTGAAGCTGTTGCGCCAGTGCCCCACTTGGCCCCACGTCAAATAACCGCAAAGCAGCAGCACCACCGCGCCTGCCCCCGTGAGCCAGGCCTCTCCCGCGTAGCCGCCGACGGTAGTCGGCGCTGACTTCACTGACTGAGGAAAAGTGCGCCGACTGCCGTCGGCGGCTACATTTTCGTCGAAGCTTGACGCAGCCCCGCCCCACTCTGCTGCGGCCCAGACGACGGCGATGAAGATGCCGATCGAGGGAAGGTAAGTATAGCGGTCAGCGATGGACTGAATGCCCACCGGGACAAGGCCAATGGCGGGAAGGAGCATGCCCAGAAAAACAAGCCAGCCGACAAGCCCATAGGGGGCTGAGCGCGCCCGCAACGCCACGAACAGCGACACCAGCACGAGCACCAGCACGGCGCCTCCCACCTGCCAGCCGGCCCAATGGTTTGGCATCGGATACAGCACGGCCAGGTCCGCGGGCCAAAACATCTTCCCGAGATACCGCGCATAAGCCACCGGGACATTGGCCAGCCGCAGTCCCCACGGAACCTTTTCCGGCGAGAGAATGTTGCCGCCAGCCTTCACGTTCAGCCACGTGATGGCGCACGAGGCAATGGTCAGCGCGAAGAAGGGGAGCTTTTCCCGGATGAAACGGAGTAATGGAGTGGTGGAGTGGTGGAGTGGTGGGAAAGGGAGCCGGCCCAGCGGCCAGTAATCGAGGAGCAGCAGCACGAAGGGCAACGTCACCAGCATCGGCTTGCTCATCAGCCCGAGGGCGAACAGGACGACGGCGGCCCAGTACCAGAGGCGTGGTGCGTTGCAGTAGCCGCCGACGGCAGTCGGCGCTGATTCCTGTGACTGAGGAAGAGTGCGCCGACTGCCGTCGGCGGCTACGGTTTCGCATTCCACATAGCGGGCGTAGGCCCACAGCGTGAGCAGGAAGAAAAACGCGCTCAGCACGTCCTTGCGCTCGGCGAGCCAGGCGACCGATTCGACGTGCAACGGGTGCAGGGCAAACAGCGCGGCGACCATCGCGCTGCGCCAGAGCACGCCGGTCATCCGGCGCAGCACAGCGAAGAGCAGCAGCGTGTTCGCGACGTGGAACGCCAGGCTTATCAGGTGGTGCCAGCCCGGACTCGGCCCGAACAGTTCGTAGTCCAGCATGTGCGACAGCCACGTCAGCGGATGCCAGTACTCGAACCAGGAAGTGGAGAACGCCCAAAGAATGCCCTGCCCGGTCAAGCCGCCCGAGACGATCGGGTTGTGAACGAGCATGAAATGATCATCGTAATTGGTGAACTCGAAGCCGGCGACCCGCCAATAGACGCCCAGCGTGGCGAGGGCCAGGCCCAGGCCAACGAGCGCGGCGCGGCGGGATTCGATCAAGCGCTTGAGGGCCACGGAGTTCATTTCAGTGGCGACAGCCTGGCACATTTAACGCAAAGACGCCAAGAAGCAAAGGCGCAACCAAAGTGACAGGTGATTGGTGACTGGTGATTGGGAAAGCAGCCCGCTGCAGTCTTTGCCTCTTGGCGTCTGCGGGTACAAAAAAGAAGCCGCCCGAAAGGGCGGCTTCGTGAAAACGATCTTAAACGCCGGTTACTTGCGGCGGCGGAAGATCAACAGCGTGGCAAGGCCGAGGCCAGCCAGCGCGAACGAAGTCGGCTCAGGAATACTCTCCAGAACCAGCCCGTCGAACCCGGCGGTGGCACTGTAGGTAAGCGCCACACTAGCGACCGGCGGGGTGCCGTTCGGTGCGCCCGTCCCGTTTGACCAATCCAGCCCACCTATACCGAACCTACCGGTCCAGGCGTACAGACTGCTGCTCGCCTGCAGAGCGCTGTTCCAGTCAGCGTAGGTGCCAGTCCAAGCCAGGACCATAACTTCCTGGCTATCAGCGCCGGCATCACTCGTGAGCGTGAACGTAGTCAGCGGAGTGCTCCCGGCAGTCGGTGCGATCTGGTGCAGGACGTTCGCCGATTCGGTCCATCCAGTCGAACCCGTAGGCAGCAGCGATGCTGTGCTCGAGGTGATCGGATCCGCTGTGTTAGCCGAGGCGTAGTACACCGCGACGTCGAGGTTCCCATAGGTCCCAATTGTCGCAGGGCTGCCGGTCGGGAAGGCATTCGTGGTTCCGCCAGCAGTTTGATACTGAATCAGGCCGTGACCGGCGGAACTTGCCTGAAGGCTAACGGTGCCCTGGGCAAAGGCGCTTCCGGCCAGCGCACCGGCGATTAGGGTAGTGAGTAGTAGTTTTTTCATTGTGTTTGTATGTGTGTGTTTTGTTGTGGGTTTAATTGTTTGTTAGCATTTGTTTTGGTTCGCCATTAAATCATTGAATGGTGAAGTTTTGCGTCCAAGTGACCGTCGCGTTGTTGTTCTGGTAGAAAATGCCTTCGCCGACGTTGATCACAGGTCCAGCGGTGGTTGTGTCTCCCGGGCCTGCCGTAGGATCGCCATCATACCAGCCATAAGACGGGTAATTGGCGGTGCCTTGATCGTAGCCACCGAAAGCGGCCTTGTTGAAGCGGTAAACGACGTCGTTTGGGACGCCGATCAGGCCCATCGCGGTCAAGGTATTTGTAGCCGGGAACGCGCTCGAAACCAGGCTCCACCCGGCGGGGCCGGCCAGATGGAATGAATTGTTGGTCGTCACCTGGCCCACAAACGTGACAGTGCCATTCGTGGCAGGGTAGAAGAAGAAGCCGTTGCCCGGAGTCAGGTCGGCGCCTCCCCCAGCAACGTTGCCCGGGAACCAGCCGTAGTTCGGGTAGTAGGCGTCACCAGCAGTGTAGGAGCCGCTGACGAAGCCATAAACCACGGAGTTCGCCCAGTCATTGGGCTGGGGGCTCGGGGCGGTGGAAACCAGATTCGTCAGGACACTCTCAGTGCCATTATCAGTGCCTACTGCGTTTAACGGGTTCCCCCACATGTACCAGGTGTTGGCTGTGACCGTTTGATTTACGTAACCGACAACGTTTAGCGAATAAACGTTTTGCGCCATTGAGGAGGCGAGTCCTGCGGCCAGTATGGCCGCTGCTAACACTAATTTTGTTCTCATATTTCTTATTTTGTAGTTATGTGTTTACCGTGTGTGCGCCCAATATTGCAAATATCGAGGGACCTGTCAACAGATTTCTTCACTTTTTTTGAACATTTTTTTGCCCCCCGGACTTGACCTTTTTTGCTGTCCTAAAGTCAATTCCGGTAAAGCCCGAACCCGGCCCCAGACCCTGCCCCGGAGCAGCGTTTTTCGTGCCGCTTTGGCCGCAAAACCGTAGCCGCCGACGGCGGTCAACGCCTTATTTGTAGCCGCCGACGGCAGTCGGCGCTAATATCCCAGGGGAAGAGCCGCGCCCGATGCGCCCAACTCCCCCGCCGAAGCGATCAGCGCGAACTGCCGTTCGCGGCTACCGCCCCTTGAATCCGCCCAGTCATCCGGTCACCCCAAACGTAGCGCAAAACCTGCCCCTGAGCAACCCTTTTCGTGCGGTTTTGACCGCTTGGCCCGCAAAACCGCAGCCGCCGACGGCAGTCGGCGCCAATACCAATTACGTCATGGAAACGCACTATTCCGGAGATGCACGTGCCCCTCAGCCCTTTCCATCGGATGGAGGAGAGACGACGGCAGCCAGAGGCGGGGTGACCAGCCGTAGTGGGCATCAGATGTTGAAAGAAAGCTAATACCACTTCCAGCTCGAAGATGCACTATTTCCTGTAAGGCAAACAGGCACAGTAGTTTATGCCATATTTGTACAGACCTTGGGGGCTACCGCAGGCACGAAGACTACTGCGGGCGGCGCTGTGAAAGGTATTAAGACCATCATCGGAGCGGCGTCAGGCCGCAGAGAGACTTCTCAACGCAAAACCTGTCAGTTTTGCCGCTCGCACGAGGGGGCGCAAGGGGGTTTTCGGCCCTTGCGCCCATAGTCGTGTCGGGTTCGACGCAACCGGCAACGGTTCTGAGGCCCGCTCACCGGAGCCGTGGTCTGAGCA
>Ga0187872_10000246_pt1 | contig 65992 bp, 58 predicted proteins | sample June2016WEW_16_4_FD_132973 | JGI IMG/M metagenome (GOLD analysis project Ga0187872, IMG submission 132973) | Peatland microbial communities from SPRUCE experiment site at the Marcell Experimental Forest, Minnesota, USA - June2016WEW_16_40 | ecosystem: Environmental > Terrestrial > Soil >...
GACGCCATCCAGCGTTTCCTTGACGCCTGGAACGAGCGCAAACATCCTTTCGTCTGGGTGAAGTCCCCAGCTCAGGTTCTACGCTCTTACAACCGCGAAGCTATTTCCGTGTCAGTGCACTAGTTATCCGATGGGGACTTACAGGGGGTAGCGGCGACGATGATCGCCTCAAGAAAGCGAAGCGAGGTCTTGATGGTGAGGCACGCCGGCGGCTCATCTTCCACGGTGATGGCGCCTGCCAGAGCGCGACAGTCGGGGCCAGTGACGGATTCGAGCACGGCTTCGAGGAGTTCGCCAAGGTGCGGGCTCTTGCTATTGCAGCCATCAAGAGGGGTGCAACCGATCATGTCCGACGTGCCATTCTCGAGTGCTCAGGTATAGACCGGAGTACCCTTGACCATCTTACCTCACCAAAGTTCCGGGAACCAAGAGCTAACTGGCCCTTCACCAAGTTTGTTCGAGGTGCTTTCGTGGGGCCACTCGATGATTTGGCGGCCCCGGATCAACAGTATCCTATGCTTCGATGGAAGGCGGGCATACGAGACTTCGTGAACGTGGGCGGTGGACGCTATTCGTTCACGCCCGAAGACAACCTGACGATTGTCTGCGGCAAAGGTGCGAGCTTTGAGGCGGGCTCGTTCGAGGTGTGGGGTCCGAGCAATGACCCCACGGAACCTTTCCCTGAGAAGATGGATAGTAGCCCAGAAGGGAAGGGGTAGAATCCACAGGTCCTTGCGGAGGGGCACATCGTCGGTGGCTGTTCCGAAGGTGGCCCGAATCGGTGACTTCGGAGTCTGCCATTGACATGATGGCTTTGATGCCAACCCGCCACTTCTCCAAGGCCCACGACAAAGCCGACCGAACATCTGTCGGCACCGAACTGAGCTGATACCCGCGAATGTGGCGCTGATTTCGGGCGTATTCAACGGCGCGCCCGAGCACAGCGCTACCCTTGGCCTACTTGCCGAGTATCTCTTCTCCGCCTTGACCCGATCCTTTCGGAGCACTGAGCCCGGGGGGTCCCCCGAACGCTGCTGGTCCCGCGACGCGCAGCGGGTGCCCCCATCGCTTGACCCGGCCCCGGATGGCGAGCGCCGCCAGGGCCAGGCGCGACTGTATATAGGCGTCCACCAAGATAAGGCCAAGGGCTGAGGTTCAAGACTCCTCCCCGGGCAGTCAGACGTCCTTCGCCGCCCGGAAGGTGATTGAGCACGAAACCCCAGCGGGGAAGCCTACGGAAATCTGATACTCAAGGGCCCCGAAAGTCTTCGCCACTTCCCCCACAGCTTCGGCAAACTTCTTAAGCATCTTGCGTAGGCGCTCGGGCAAAGTCTCGCGCCCGTAAATGCTCCGGGGTTCGAGGCCCTCTGCCGGGGACAGATTCATCGTTCCGTTGATCACCGAAGCAGCCTCTAGGAGTGCTCCGAGAGCGTCGCCTGCGTCAGTTGACCTCTTGGCTTCGCGGATGAGACCGTCGAAAGTCTCCATGCTCTGCATGTCCGTAGCCGCCATGGTAGTTCAGCCGGCACCGCCCGACAATATACCTAAGTACGGGGAAACCCCTCATTCACCGAGGGAGATGATGCAAGCCGGTCTGTAGCCGGAGACAGGCTCACACACCGCCTCCTCCTGTCAGGAGCCGGCCGAACTCCTCACGTGCTCCGGCAAGGTTGACGGCTCGCCCGGCCAACTCGTCTAGGAACCCATTGAGCGGCCACGCGGAGAGGTAGCCGTAACGTGTATTGAAAGTTCCCACCTCGTCGAGCCGGTACGTGTCCTCCAGGTCTAGCAGCACATATCCCACGAGCTCGTAGACGTCAGTCCTCTCCAGGACAGCTCGGTAACCTCCATCGGGCAACCTCTTCCCCAACGTCGTCTTGAGATCGAGAAGGAGTCCGGCAGCGATGAAGGTCTGCGTCCGCCCCGCCGATCAGGGCTGAGCCGACAAACGTTGGCCCCAGGCTCCACTCTCCGGGCCGACGCGCAAGCTACGGCAGCAGCGACGTGCTGAGTATGCAGTTCGAAACTGCGAAAGCTGTCGAAGGGCACCCGCGGGGGCCAGGTGTCGGCGGCCACGTGATAGGTCCACCTGCGGTCAGGTGATGAGGCCACTTGCGGTCACCTAATAGTACCGGATCTGCCGAACCCGCCATCAGCGTCCAACCGCCTGATCGCCCCTCCACTGCTTCAGCCCGCGCCTAGCCGGAAAGGACCCGCAACCCCTCACCGGGGGTTGACACCTTCCGCGTCCCGGACGAGTTCGTGAGGACGCACCCCGAGTGCAGCGGCGAGGGCCGCGATCGCAGCCAGGGACGGGCTTTTCAGCCCGCGCTCCAGTTGCGAGACGTACGTACGGTGGAGGTCGGCCCGATGCGCCAGCTCCTCCTGTGAGATCGCCATCGTGTGTCGCCGCTCTCGCAGCGCCCGGGCGAATCCCGCCTGCAGACCGTCACTGGTCTTCACGCCTCCGAACGTTGGTTCGAGACGAGGCCGTTGGTCTACAGCCTATAGTCTTCATCCTATAGCCTTCCTAGCGACACTTGTCCGCTGCTAGATTACCGGTTCCCGGTGGCAGTGATGCTTCCTACGCCGACCGAGGATGGTTGAGGTGCAGTACCCGCCCCAGCCACCGCCAGAGGGCTATGCCTACCGCCAGGTTCCCTACTCGGCGAAGTGCCCCGTCTGCAAGGGTTCGGGATACAAGCGCACCTTCGTGTTCTTTGGGGAGCGGTGTCCCGAGTGCGACGGGGCCGGGAGCATCGTGGCGATGTCCTGGGCGATGGTCCCGATGTCGGCGGTCCCGACTGCCGCTGGGCCGAGCCGCCCTGAGCATTCGTCGAGACGAGGCGGAGGTCGCGTCATCCGATGGATCGTCTTCTGGCCAGTGATGATCGCCGCGGTCTTCTTCGGCTGGCAGTTGCTGAGCGGCAACCTGAAGTCGCCATCGGGCGGCACCGTCACCAACACCGTCCATGCCACGCCGACCTCACTGTCTGACCTTTGCTCTCTTCCGGCGGTCGCTGTGCAAGGCGGGTGCCCAACCTCCACTCCGACACCGACGCCAACCCAGACACCCCAACCGTCCATTGCGTCCGACCCGGCAGCAGGGTGGGTTCAGAGCCCCCCTTACCCCCTCCAGGCAGCACTCACTGCACAGACTGCGCTTCTCGCCGATAACGAGGGGAGCCTGGCCGTCCCACCGTATGGCTACCCGGCGCTCGGTGACCTGTACCCGGTTACCGCTGTGCCCGCCAGCGTCCCATGGAGTCCGTCGGAGTGCAACTGGGCTATGGATACCCTCTACGCTGACCAGCAGATGGACTTGGTCGACGGCCAGTCGGACCCGTCGAACTCCAGCTACTATCAGTGGTCAGCGGGGAACTGGGCTTCCGCCCGGGCGGTGGCGCAGAGCACGTGCCAGGGCAACGGTGCCATCGACCAGGCGGCAACCTCCGCCGCCATCACGTACTTCGGCCAGGCCGCCCAGACTCACACACAGGCCGCCGCGGCCGCCACCCAGGGGTCGTACCTGTGGACCTGGAACGTCTCCTGGGCCGACGCGTACATGGAGTTGGGTCAGCTCTACCAGCAGCTCTCCCAATGACCCTCTCCTGGCGGCGGTCCGCTACTTCGAGGACGAGGCGGTCTGCCGCGACTTCCTGGCTGGCTTGCGCTGGCCGGACGGGGTGCGGTGTGTTGAGTGCGGCTCCGACCGGGTCGGCTTCCTCAAGACCCGGTCGATCTGGAAGTGCCGGGCCTGCGGCAAGCCGTTCTCGGTGAAGAAGGGCACCATCTTCGAGGACAGATCACCACTCTCTCCTTACGCTCTCGTTGCAGTTTCGGCCGCGGCGGCGATGGCCCGAAACGTGAACAACGGCATCCACACTCGCGAAGCTCGTTGCATCGTGGTCCCGTGACCAGCCAACAGGTCGATGATCTTGGCGATGAGCAGAGGGTTCTCCGCTCCGACTTCCACGGGTTCCGCGTACGTCCAACCGCGAGTAGATAGTTGCTTCTGCAACGAGACGTAGTGATCCCGGGTGATTAGGTCGAGGTCCCATGCACGTCTGGCCGCCATGGCGATAGATGTGCCAAACGTGGCTTTGACTGCCATGAGTACCCGCAGGGTGACCGGCGGACGCATCGCTTCAAGTGCCGCCTCTCGCGGCAAGAGCAACGCACCCGCGAATCGGTTGGCCTCAATCTCTGCTTGCCCCGTTTCGACGTTGCTACGAAGCGTGTGAAGGATGATGTGGCCCAGCTCGTGGCCAATGGTGAAGCGATCACGGTCGCCCGTGTGCCCGATTGTCAGAGCGATGATTGGGCGACCACCGAGACCGAAGTCGGGCCACGCAGAGAAACCGTCGTGATCCTCCATGGTAGTGGGCAGTCTTACAACGATGACACCGGATCGCTCGACGGCCCGGGTGAGGTTCGGGATCGGGTCGCGTGAGCCGAGCCCTAGCATGGCGCGAACCTCAGCGGCGGCGGTCTCCACATCCTCGATATCGCGAATACCCTCGCTGTGGAGCGGCTCGATCTGGATTGGCGGCAGCTTCAACTGGGACTCGGTGCGCTGCACCAGTTCGACGATCTGGCGGACCTGGGCACGAACCTGCTTACCCACCTTGCTCGTGCCCCGCCTGCGGCGCCGGTAGTGACCGTCGGGGAGATCAGGTAGTGGGCCGAGGTAGAAGAAGTCCGTCGGGTAGAGAGTGGCCTTGGCGATGGCGCTGATTGCCCCGCGAGACGGCTCGAGAACGCGCCCCGCCTCGATGTCACTCAAGGCGCCTTGGCCAATTTCCGCCAGGGCCGACAACTCCCGCTGTGTCATCCGCGCTGCTTCACGAGCCAAGCGCACGCGTTCGCCAATCATCGTAGTTCGTCGGGTTCGTCGGGTTCGTCGAGTTCCGAGGCGTCGTAGTCGGGGAAGTCGACTCCGATGTCCTCGTCGGCAGGGAGAAACCGCGGCTCGTCATCTGATGCAAAGACGACATGTCGGCGCCAAGCTAGCTTCGGCTTAGTTTGATATCTCCACACTCCAATTGGCTTCGACAGGGCGAGCACCAACTGCCGCTTCGCAACGACATCCCAATCAACAATCAGATTGGAGCCGTTGATGAGGATTACGCCATCTATCGCCAGGGCAAGTGAGAGTTGTGTGGGCTGGGGTGGAGCGACTCGCTGACGCCAATATGCCTGTCGAGCGTGGCTGAGCCCTGGGTGCGGCGGGCCGCCTCCAATCGCCTTGAGCACACGTAGCGCGAGTGCGCCGCCCATGATCTCGATGCCCGAGTTCGCCAACCTTCGACCGAAGCGCCAGCCGTTGTTGTCCCAGTCGGCATCTACGAGAAGGTTGCGCGCCCTGTAGCGGACGCTATGGCTCCAGTAGTGATCGTCAGACGGTTGGCCGGCCAGATGGCTATCGGCAAAGGAGACCCCATCGTCAAAAGCGTCCCGGACCAGCCGGAGCGGACGTGCGGTGAAAGCGAGGACCTGATCCGCGTCGTCTAGGTCAAGGGTGAATTCCATGCCGATATTATCGGCACAAAATTCACCTTTCTGTCAAGGCCCATCTACTGCCGGCGCGAACCTCCTGCCCGACCGGAAGGGCTGAGTGGCCGCCGCCAGCGTGGAGAAGTGAGGAGACGAGGTCACGTGACGGCTCCTATTGGCATCAAACTCGGCATCAACAACTGTGTGACCGAGAGAAATCGCCGTACCCGCACGGGGAGTCGAACCCCGGTTGCCACCTTGAAAGGGTGAGGTCCTGACCGCTAGACGATGCGGGCGCTGCCGAGATGGTACAGGCAGCCGTCCGGATCCCCACCGGCCCCCCGGATGGCGTCGGTACGAGGACCGCGGCCCTCAGGTGGTCAGCCGCGCCACTCCACGTCACCGTGGAAGCCGGACGGCCGGGGGTGCCGCCGGTACTGCTCGCGTCCCGCCGTGGCCGCGACGATGGTGGTGCTGGCACCGTGCCCGGGCAGGACCACGGTGGCGGCGGGCAGAGAGAGAAGCCGCGCGTCGATGGAGGCGAGGATGGTCTCCAGGTCGCCCGAGGCGGAGGTCCGGCCCGGGCCGCCGTCGAAGAGCGTGTCACCGGTGATCACCGCCTGGCCCACCCTCAGGGAGATGCTGCCCGGAGTGTGACCGGGGGTGTGGAGGACATCGATCCTGATGTCTCCAACCCGGAGTTGCTGGCCGTCCCCGAGCCGGCCGTCGATCCGCGCCTCGGGAATGTTGATCTCGGCATCGCCGACCAGCACCGGCGCTCCGGTCGCGAGGCGGACCGCGTCGTAGCTCGCCCAGTGATCCCCGTGCCAGTGGGTGGCCACCACCATCTGGACGCCTCCCTCGGCGACGATGGCATCGAGCAGTGGACCCTGCTCGAGCGGCATGTCGACGAGCAGACCGGCGTGTGCAGAGGTGTCGCGGACGATGTACGCGTTGTTGCCGTAGGGGCCCATCGGCCCGACCCTCACGATGCGGACGCCTCCGTCCTCGAAGACCTGGACGGGGGCGCGAGAGTTCGAGGTCACGACCGCGACGGCGACGGCCGCGCCGCCCTGTCCACCGCCGTCGCTATCCGGTTGCCGCGGGCGGGCATGCGGGCCGCCGCTCCCGGGGCCCCCTGGGCGCGCAGCGCCGCCTTGTGGGCCCGCTTGGCCGCCTGGTAGGCGCGCCGCTCGTCCGCGCTGCTGACATCGGCGAGGGTGGGGAAGTCCGGGGCCAGCACCTCCCATCCGGCGGGCCGGACCCCGAAGTGACGGCCGAGCACGCCGATCACGATCCGACCCTTCAGCGGTCCGAAGCCGGGGAGCGCCGTCAGGCGGCGGTGAAGCTCCGCCGCGGTCCCGGCCTCGCGCCACAGCCGCGAGGCGTCGCCGCCGTAGTCCTCCGCGACGATGCGGCAGAGGTCCTGGACGCGCTCGGCCATGCTGACGGGGAAGCGGTGGATCGCGGGCGGGGTGCGGAACGCCGCGGTGAAGGCGTCCGGGTCGACGGCGGCCAGGCGGCCGGCGTCCAGGGTGCCGAGCCGCTCGCGGATGCGCAGCGGCCCCAGGAAGGCGTGCTCGATGGGGACCTGCTGGTCGAGGCAGAAGCCGATCAGGAGCGCCAGTGGGTCCTCCGCGATCAGCCGGTCGGCGGCGGGGTCCTCGGTCCATTCGAGATGGGGTGGGAGGGTGGGTGTGGGCATGACCGATAGAGTACGGCGCCGGCCGTGACGCTCCAGGGAGGAGAATCGAGCCCACGGTGCGCGAATACGTGGTCGACGTCGGGACCCTGCAGCTGTCGGTCCGCGATCACCCCGGCGGCAGCCCGCCGATCATGGCCCTGCACGGACTGGCCAGCAACGCGCGCTGGTGGGACCTGGTGGCGGCGCGGCTCAGCCCCCGCTGGCGGGTCATCGCCCCCGACCTGCGCGGCCACGGACGGTCGGAGCGGCCCGATGCCGGCTATGCGTTCGCGGAGGTCGCCGGCGACCTGAGGGGGCTGTGCGACGCGGCGGGCTTGGACCAGGTGATCGTGGCCGGCCACAGCTGGGGAGCCTCGGTGGCCCTCTGGTTCGCCGCGGCGTCTTCCGACCGGGTCATCGGCTGCGTCTGCGTAGACGGCGGCGCCGCCGCGATGCGAGACCACTTCTCTACCTGGGCGGAGGCCGAGGAGCGCCTGCGACCCCCGCGGATCTCGGGCATCACCGCGGCCTCGGTGCGGGAGTGGGCGAAGGGCGGGCCGCTGGCGGAGGGGGGCGATCCCGAGGCCGCGGTGGAGATCCTCCTGGGCAACTTCGAGGCGGGGGAGGACGGCACCCTGCGGCCGCGGCTCCAGATGGACCACCACATGGAGATCGCCCGCCGGCTGTACGAGCTGGACTCCTTCGAGCTGATGGCGCGGGTCGAGTGCCCGGTGCTCTTCATCCCGGCGAGGGGCGGGCCCTGGCCCGCGGAGGAGAAGGCTCGGGGTCTGCAGCGGGCCCAGGAGGTGCTGGGCACCCGCGCGCAGACTGCCTGGGTGGACGGCGGCCACGACCTGCCGGTGCAGCGGCCCACCGAGGTGGCGAAGGCGATGGCGGGGTTCGTCGCGGCCCTGGGGACGCGTCAGGGCGCGTAGGCCACGGCGCCGCCCCGGCCGCCGGGGAGTGGATCAGCCACCGGCTCCATCTGGTTGCGGCTGACGACCCACGTCACCGCGGCCGCGCCGATGAGCGCCCAGGGAACCAGCTGGAACGGGGGCGAGGCACCCCCGTCTCCCAGGCTGACGAAGGCGGCGCAGGTGAGGAGCAGCCAGAGGCCGACGGGAAGGAGCGGACCACGCCACCGGCCCAACCCCTGCACCTCCCACGCGTGGGCGACAGCCAGAGCGGTGCACCACGCCATCGCCGGGGCCAGCATCACCAGGTCATGGATCCCGGCGTGGGGAGAGGCCAGGATCGACAGCGCGGCAGCGCCCGCCAGGGCGACGTCGAGGCGTGCCGGCAGGCTCCGCACCATGGCCCCGAGGGATGCCGCCACGCCCAGCGCGATGAGATCTCCGATCGCACCGATGATCTGGGCCGCGCCGGCGTTGCCGAGGAACGACCCGGGGATGCCGACGAAGCTGCTGAAGGTGCTGAGCTGCCACTGGGTGTTCGAGGTTATCGCCAGCTCGACGAACTTCAGCGGGCCGGCGGGGCCTGCCACCAGGACGCTCAGGATGACGACGGCGAGACCCGCCCCCAGGGCACCGATCAACACCTGGCGGTTGCGCCAGCCGAGGATGAAGGCGAAGAGTCCCAGGGCCAGATGGGGCTTGGCGATGCCGGCGCAGAGGATGAGCCACATGCCGCCGCGCAGATGGCGGCCGTGCTTCCAGTCGCGGTACGCCAGGGCAAGGCCGAGCGCCAGGACGCTTCCCCACTGCGCCTGGAGCAGCTCGACCAGGGTGCCGGCGCCGCCGAGCGCCACCAACGCCACCGCCGCCTTCCAGACCCGTGGGGTGCGCGACGGCCAGGGGGCGCTCCACGCGGCGATGCCCACGGCCAGGGTGAGGACGGCGAGCTGCAGCAGCCCCCAGAGGCGGTACGCGAGGTCGAGGCCGAGCAGGGTGACGGGGGCGGCGAGCGCGGCGGCAAGGGGAGCGTCGACGAACGGCAGATTTCCCTCCGTGTCGGGGGCGATGAGCTGGGCGTGGAGCTGGCTCTGGGCCGTGAGATCGTAGAGCTCGCCGGGGTGGCCCTGGCGCAGCAGCAGCCCGCCGACGTAGGTTGACGTGAAGTCGCTGCGGCCGATCTCCAGCTGGGTGACCGTCGACCAGAGGATGGCGTAGGCGGCCAGCAGGGCGACGGACACACCGAGGGTGATCCGTACCGAGCGAGGCATCCGCGACATCAGGCTGGCCTCACCGTGAGACCGTACCGGTCGCCCCGCGCGTGACGCGCCGGCACGCCGGTGGGGCGAGCTGAATGCCGATCACGTCGTAGACGAAGGCGCCGACGCCGGTGACGAGGGCGAAGGGGAGCGCGACGATTACGGCAATTCCGGCCGCGATCACGATCTCCACGCGGGCGCGACGTGACCAGAGGAACGCCGGCACCAGCACCACGAGGGTGATGGCGTTGACCAGCAGGGCGATGGCGAGGGCTACGACGGACCAGGCGCGTCGGTGATGGCAGAGCGCCATCCACCAGACGACGCCGGCGACGAGGTACACCTCGACCCAGGCTGACTGGACCATCGCGACGGTGAAAGGCGACACCAGGGCGAGAGCCACGATCCGGTGCGCCGAGGCGGGCTGCGAACCCTGTCGGGCCAGCACCCACAGCCCCGCCAGCGTGCTCGCTATCGCGACCACCGACATGACGCGCAAATCCCCGAGGAGCCAGCCCAGAGAGGCCAGCACCGGCACGATGGGGCCGTAGGCGAAGTGCCCGGTCACCGTGCCCCATCGTGTGGGCGAGATCGGAGCGAGGTAGCTGAAGACTGGTCCGTACGGGTTGCCGCCGTGAAGCAAAGCTCCGATGGCTCCGCTGATGGCCTGGAACACATCGATGTTGGCGCTTCCCCAGCTCGGCCAGGTCGACGCTATCAAGCCGAGCCAGAGGATGGCGGCGCCAGCCAGTGCCCACCCGGCCCGGTGAGCGGGCAGCGCCGCCGCCCCGGCGGCGGCAGCGATCAGGGCCAGGATCAGGACCAGGTGCACGGGCCAGTCGCTGCCCACCCCCTGAGGCCACCATAGATAACGGAGATTGGTCACCCCGACAAGGACGATGATCGCGACCCACACCCACGCCCTCTGATCCCAGGGGCTCCGACCCGCCCCCGCCAGGGCGAGAAGCGCGGCCCCCAGCGCAAGCAGGACCAGCAACATGGCCGGGGTCGAGATATCACCGATGTTCAGCAGGATCGCCGGACCGAGCAGGGTAAGCGAGGCCAGGCAGGCGACGACGGCCGGGTGCCCTTCCGCGCGCGTCCTGTGCCCGGCGCGGCTCAGGGCTGCGCTGATCGCGGCTGACGGCCTCGTCACCCGCCCTCCTCCACCCTAGGCCGTGCGCCCGGATCAGCGACCATCGATGTCGCGCCGGCCGAGCGGCGGCGCCTCTCCCGCATCCAGAGCGGGAGGATCCAGCGCACCGGTTCTCCGAGCACCCGTCCCGACCTCTTGATCCAGCGATCCTGACGTGCGGGAGAACCCTCCAGCTGCCAGAGCTCGATCTGGATCCCCAGCTCGTAGGCACCGTACATGGCAGCGAAGAAGAACCCGGGAAGCCCATCTTCGTAACAGCGCCCGAGCACGTAGCGCCCGCCGAACTCGCGCGAGAGGCGATATATCATCCGCCCCAGTCCGAACTTCGTCCCCAGTCCATGGCGCCGTTCCGCCTCGTGCTGCACGTAGCGGGAGAACTTCTCCAGAACCTGGTGGGAGGTTCGCCAGTTGACGTGCGCGACCATCCCCGTCCCGGACCCGGACGCCGGTCGCGGCACGGAATGGCAGCGCAGGCCGCGCAGGTCGGGCTCGGTGTGTATCCTCGTCGGCCACTGGACGCGCTCCTTGCGGAAGAGCCGCGGATGACTGGGCTCCGCGGCACCGGGGGCATGCAGCTCGCGGCCAAAGATCGAGTTCACGAAGGGGACGTAGACGACGTCGCAGGCATCGTCCGCCACGATCCGGCGGAGCTCATCGACGAGGTCGCTGCCGAACCACTCGTCCGGGGCGATGACTAGGATCCACTCGCTGGTCGCGTGCTCAATGGCCTTCCCCAGGACCAGCTCGGCGTGCGGAACGGGGGAGTGACGTAGGACGGTCGCGCCGTGCCGAGCCGCCACCTCGGGAGTGCCGTCCGTGCTCTCGAGGTCCATCACGATGATCTCGTCGGCGATCGGCTCGATGCGCGCCAGGCACTCGTCCAGGAGGGCGGCCTCATTCCGGGTCACGAGCACGGCCGAGATGGTGGATCGTCGCCGGTCAGCGGTCATCATCGCACCTCCGTGATCAACCCTTTCTTCTGCGGCCGCCCAGGCCCTTCGTCCCTCGAGAAGCCGTGCCAGAGGCCGTCCAGCACCAGACGCGCCGTATCGCGCTCCATGAACAGCGCGGCGGCCGCAAAGACGACCAGCGTGAGCGCCAGGCCGGCGCACGTCCCGAGCGCTGTCATGGGAAGGACCCGGTACACCACCCAGGCAAGAGCCCCGAGCGCCAGGGCGAGGCCGACACCAGGTAACACCTGGCGGGTAAGTCGTATCGCCACCACGCGTCGGACCTGCCAGAGCGCAAACGGCGCGCTGACCACCGAGACGATCAACCCGCGCCAGGCGATGCCCACGAACCCGATACCAAGGACCAGGGGAACGCCGATCGCCCAGTCCGCGACGGTCCACGCGACCGTGAAGGCGAGCGCGACTCGTCCTCTGCCCGCCGCGTAGTAGAGGCTGAAGAAGGAAGAGGCGAACACGGGGCCGGCCCACATGGTGATGGCGAACAGGTAGAGGGAGGGTAGCGCCGGCGACCAGCGACTCCCGAACAGGGTGTCCACGAGGCGCGCACCGGTGACCAGGGTGATGACCGACACGGGCAGGACCGTGACGGCGGAGAGCCGGATGATGCGCTCGACCATCGCCTGAAGAAGGGCCGGGTCAGAGCGCGCCCTGGCGAAGAGCGAGAAGGTGACGTCGGAGAGTGGATAGGAGACGAGCAGGGGGATCGCGCCGATCATGTAGGCCCAGTTGAGGTAACCGACCGCGGCAGCCCCGGCCACGGCTCCGACGAAGACGGGCGTGATCGCGTCCTTGGCGTAGGTGACGACGGTCTGAGCCTGAAAGATGGCGCCGAAACCCAGAAGACGCCGGAGGCACGTGCGGCTCAGTCGCACCTGGAGCCACCAGGGCGAGAAGGCGGTGATGGCAAGCGAGCCGACGGCCGCCTGGGCCAGCGCGGCGATCACGAAGCCCGTGACGCTCAGGCCCATGCAGGCGAGCGCGACCGCCGCACCTTGGAACACCAGGGCCTGGAGCGAATCCACCGCGGCCAGGGGGCCGTAACGAAGCTGGCGCTCGAGCCGGGCCGCCGGGATGGTCTTCAGGGAGGTGATGGGCACCGACACGCCCACACCGACACCCACCAGGATCGCCACGCCGCCCGCGTGACCCAGCGTGGATACGAGGATGCCGGCCAGTGTCGCCGCCGCACACAGCGCGGAGGCGATCAACAGCTGCACCGTGAAGACGGTGCTCATCTCCTCCGCGGTTGGGGTGTGGTCCTGCTGGATCAACGCCGCTGCGAGCCCACCATCGCCGATGCTGCCGAGGAACCCGACGGCGAAGGACACTATGACGAAGAGGCCGAGCTGCTCCGGCCCCACCAGGCGGGCGATGAGGACCATGCCGATGAATGCGATGCCGCGCACCGCCCCACTCCGGACGAGGGTGATGACCCCGCCCCGCACCGCGCGCACCCGGATCTCGGCGCGGTTCACCCCGATCCCGGTCGGCGTGACCAGAGCCACCCCGGGCGAGGCAACCGGAGCCGGAAGCTCGGCGGCAGGGTGGGGGGCTTTCCGCGCACCGCCCGGGAGCCCCAGCAGGGCGGCCACCACGTGCCGCCAGCTCTCCACGCTGTAGCGCTCGCGCACGTGGCGCCGCGATGCCTCTCCGAGGCTGCGCCGCAGCTCGACGTCGTCGATCAGGCGGAGCACGCCCTCCACCAGCTCCGGGTCATCGTGGGCGATGAGCGCGGGGAACCCCGGCTCGAGGCCGCGGAGGGCGGCCGGGGACACCACCTGCGGCAGACCCGCCGCCGCCGCCTCGAGGACCTTGATCTGGATCCCAGTGGCGCGGTCGAGGGGAACGACGGCCAGGCGGGCCCTCGCGCAGAGCTCGGTGACGTCCTGGAAACCGTCGCTCAGATGCCAGCCCCGAGCGGCGGCGATCCCCCGAACCTCGGAGGTCGGCGTGGCGCCCGCGAGGAGGACGGAGATTCCGGGTCGGCGGGCCTGCAGCAGCGGCCACGCACGGGCCAGCCGGCGCACCGCGTCGACGTTCGGAGGGTAGCCGAGACTCCCGAAGAAGAGCACATCGTACTCGGGCGCGCCCGCCGGTGGTAGGCCTGCCGATCTGACCGGAATCGGAAGCCACGTGGCATCGAGGGCGGCCGCGTCCCCAACCCCAGCCGCGACGCGCTGCACCGGCGCGGAGCGCGCCCATGCCTCGAATCCCCGATGGCTCCAGCTGAGGACCCGGAATCCCGCCCGCCGCAGCCGCCCTCTGACCACCTCCGCGCGATCGCAGTAGGCGCTGCTCATCCGGTCCACGAAGTCGAGCACCTCGCCCCCGGCGATCCCGTGGAGGCGAGGATGGTAGGCCCGCGCGGTCACGAAGACGGCGACGTCCGGCTCCGTCCTCCGGAGCCGGTCCGCCGCGCCCCGCGCGTCCCAGGCCGCGGTCTCGATCACGCTCCGCCGGCGGATCAGGGCGACGAGGTCGGCGACACGGAGAAGGGGGAATTCGCGCCGATGCTCCGCCATGAGTGGGATCTCGGTCACACGCGCGCCGGCGTCCTCCAGCAGGTCCCTCCATGCCTCCACGCGACGACGCTCACCAAGCCCGCCGCGCCGGCCGAGGTGAACGACGGTCACCCGCAGAGGGCTGCTGTCGTCCGCTCGGCTCATGGCCGCTCTCTGACTCGGAAGGCGAGCCACCACATCCGAGGGCGCAGGACCGCGCTCGCCAGCCTCCAGCCCAGGCCTCGATGCCGAGAGCAGTAGCGGGCGACGGAGTTGATACGGTCCGCCTCGATCGCCACCGGCCGCCGTGGGCCCTTCGACCCCCCGACCGCGTGCCTCCCCGGCACCCCGCCCGCCACCCGCACGCGCATGGACGGGAAGCGCGCCGCCAACCGAGCGCACAGATCGACATCCTCCATGTAGAGGAAGTAGCCGGCATCGAACCCGCCCACCGCCCGGAGGCGCTGCGTCGCCAAGGAAACCACGGCCGCCGACACCCAGTGGGTGGCCAGTGGCCAGGATCCAGAGCTCGCGGTCAGGAACTCTCGATAAGGCGTTCGAGGGGGGGTGAGCCACCGAGAGGCGCGGTCGCGAAGCCGGCTTCGCCTCCCCATCACCCTGCCGAGGCGGTACCCCATGGCGACCGCGGCCAGGGAACCCGGATAGGGGAGCACGGCCCAGGTCGGCTCGCCACGACTGTCCTCGAGGACCACCGTCACGAGCTCGTCGGGGTCGTCGCTCGCCAGCAGCCGGCGATGGTCAGCCGTGAGCTGGGTGTCGGGGTTGCACACGATGACCCGGTCGGTGCGCACCAGGTCGAGCGCCGCGTTCACGCCGGCGCCGAATCCGACGTTCCTCGCCATGACCACGTCAGCGGCGTTGTGCGTCGCGACCGCGCCCACCGGGAGCAGATCGTCATTGTGCACGACGACCACGGCATCACGCGCATCGAGCCACGCTACGTCGATCGCGGTCACCCCATAGGCGACGTAGACGACCGTCACCGGCTCCAAAGCGGCGGACCCGACTCCCCTTCTCATGGCGGCGCTCGACGCCGCGTTCATACCCCGCACTCCACCGGGACCTCCTGCTCGAGAATCCGGCCATCGCGGAAGGTCGGCGAGAGCGCGACCCGCGGCGCCGGAGACCACGCATCCGGAACACACCATCCGCATGGCCTCTTCCGGGTCATCTCCCGCTCAGGGAGAGGACGGCCATGACCGTCCGAGCCAGGATGATGAGGTCGAGGCTGAGCGACTGATGCTTGACGTAGTAGAGGTCGTAGCTCAGCTTGACCCGGGCGTCGTCGACGCTGCTGCCGTAGCCGCAGTTCACCTGCGCCCATCCGGTGAGGCCCGGGCGCACCGTGAGCCGGGTGTTGTAGAAGTCGATCTCGGTGCGGAGTCGCTCGACGTACTGGGGCTGCTCCGGGCGTGGCCCGATCAGGGACATCTGACCGCGCAGGATCGACCAGGCCTGAGGCAGCTCGTCGAGGTGGACCCGCCGGAGAATGCGCCCGACCAGGGTCACGCGGCGATCACCCGCCTCGGTCCAGGTGGTGGGCCCGATGAGATGGTGCCGCATGGTGCGCAGCTTCACCACCGTGAAGGGGTGCCCGTGCTTCCCGATGCGGGCCTGTCGGTGGAAGACGGGCCCGCCGTCCAGCTTGATGATCACGGACAGTGGCAGCACCAGCACGCCGAGAAGGATCAGCGCGGGGATAGCGACGAGCACATCGAGGCTGCGCTTGAGCGCGGCGTAGAGGTGCGAGGTCTGGCTCCGCATCGGGAGTCCGATCAGCCAGCTGTGGCCGAGCTGATCCAAGAGCAGGCGCCCGGTGAGCTCCTCGTACAGATCGGCCAGCGACCTCACCCTGATCCCCGCGTCGTGACAGGCCAGGATGCCCCGGAAGAGGTCACGGTCGATGTCGTCACGGAGGCCGAGGACGACCTCGCCGATCTCCCGCCGCTCAACGACCTCGCAGAGTTTCTGGGTGCAGCCCTCCCGGCGCGGGTTGACCACGGCAGCAACCTGGTACAGGCCGCGGATGTGACCCTTCACCTCGGGCCAGACCCGGGTGAGGGCGTCCCGGTCGGCGACCAGCGCGATCCGCGCCGCCGGCGATGACGCCGCCAGCAGCCGGCCATAGAGCAGGCGCTCCGCCATCACCAGAACCCCGGCGAGCGGGGCCCAGATGATGATGGTGGGCCGCGTGATCTGATAGGGCACGATCAGGAACACGACTAGGAGGCCGAGCAGGGACAGGCCGAGTGCCGTCGAGACGCGCGGGAGGGTCAGACGCATCGAGCTCGCGGCCCGGACGTTCCAGACGTCGACGATGGTCCCGGAGATCACCCACAGCCCGAGCGCAACGACGGTGCCCAGACGGGGGACGTAGAAGCCGGCATGGCGAACCTCGGCCGTGCGCAGGTTGAAGGCGAGGATGAAGGCGAGCGACACAGCGACAGCGTCGAAGCCCATCAGGAGCAGCCACCGCTCGTGGATGGACATGCCGCGTCGCCGCACCGCCGGCACGCTCAGCGTGAGAGGGGTCTGCGTCACGGGCAGACGCTACCAGCGACCGGAAAGCTTCCGGTGATCGGGGGGCGACACGCCGCTGACAGGATTGTGACATCGTGTGCGGAGGTCCGTCACCGCATCGTCGGTCCGGTCAGCCGGCTGAACCGCCGGTCACGACGAATCCCGCAGGCCCTTCCGCCGTCCCCGCGACCAGGTGGACATCGGGCAGGGCGGCGATGCAGCTGGCCCGCCAGACATGCGCGGCCCCGGGCGCCGGGTCGCTCCCCACGAACACCGCCTGGACACCGGCGAGCGCGCGCTCGGCCTGCGCCGGATCGGTGCACGCTTCCGCCATGGCGACGAGCCTCCAGTCGTTGGGGTAGAGGTCGGTGTGTGGCTTCGGCTCCGCTTCGACATCGTCGGTCAGGGCCGTGATCCAACGGCCGTCGTCGGCGACCCCATCGTTGAGGACGATCGACCCCGGCCGGAGAAGCGCTCCCAGGGTCTGGATCACGGCGACGTCCCGGGACGCCACATGCCCATTCATACCGAGCTGCCAGGAGAGGACGGCCCGGGAGCCGGCCCCTCCCGCCACGAGCGCGCCGGCGGCCATCAGCGTGGCCAGGCCGGCGCTCAGCGCCGTGACGCGCCACCGCTTCGACGGGGGCACCTCGCCCGCGATCCGCCGGACCAGGTCGATGACCGCCACCGCGCCGACCGCGGCGATGACCGGTACGACGAAGAACTCGAGACCGAGCAGCCGATCCTCGACGCTCCAGGGGTAGACGGCCGTCCAGACACGTCGCAGGATCTCGGGCCCGAGCACGTCGTAGATGCAGAGAAGCGGGAGCACCAGCGCCACGATCAGCCACCGGCCGCGCCGGCGCAGGATCAGCACCACCAACCCCGCCACCAGGAGCAGGCCCGAGAGCAGGGACAGCTCGGTCCCGGTGAAGGCGGTGAGCACCGATATGGGGGTGGCGCCGGTGTGGCCTGTCAGGTATACCGCCGCCCCGTCGTAGGCCGCGGGAAGAGACACGGAAGGAGCTGGCACGGCGGGTGGACGGGTGAGAAGGTAGCCGATCACCGCGGCCGCCCCGGCCGCCGCAAGGCCGGCGCCTATCGGGCGGATGGCGGCGCGGCGGCGCGCGATCACGACGGCGAGCCAGAGCGGTCCGCCGATGACGGCAGCTGTGACGATCTCGAGACCGTGGGTGATCCAGATCGAAAGGACCGCGGCAGCGATCAGGCCGCTCTGCGTGGGGATCGCCCCGCCTTTCAGCAAGCGGGCCGTGGCCAGGATGAGCGGAACCACCAGGGTCGAGTCGACGATGTACGGGTAGTCGCCGAACCCGAGGGGGGACGCCGGGAACATGAGGCCCAGGGAGAGCACCGCGGCACCTGCGGCGACCCGCCGGTCAGGCACGGTGTGAAAGGCGAGCAGGGCGACTCCGAGCGGAAGCGCCAGCAGGCTCAGCGCGGCGAGCGGCAGGAGGAGCTTGGCCGGAGCGCCCGCGCCGAGATCCGATGCGAGCGCGTCCGTTGCCTCGAAGGCCGCCTGAGGACGGACGAATCCCGAGCCCTCCAGGGGCATGGGGATGACGGGAAGGACGTCCTGGTCGCGGGCGATACTCGCCGCCACCGCGCCATGGAGAGCGGGATCGTTGGCGGGCGGAAGCGCCTCGCCGTGCAGGGCGGCGGCGGCGAGCCCGACGAGGACGGCTCCGGTCGCGATGGCGATCCCGGTCACCACCCATCCCACCCCCCGTTCCTGGGCAGGCGGGCGCGCGCACTGCAGGTGGCGAACCAGCGCTCCTGCGACCAGCGCGACCAGCACCGGGACGACGGCGATCGCGGTGAAGGGCACGCCGATCAGATGAAGGAGCAGCCCGACGGCCCCCACGCACCCCACCGAGAAGCCGGGGGCTGCCGCCACGCGCTCCGGCCACGAGAGCCCGGGCGCGATCAGTGTCGCCAGCGCCAGTCCGGGAAAGGTCCCGACGAGGAGAAGGAGGGGAAGAGCGTGGAAGAAGTCGTCGAGGGGCACTCCGGCGATTGTCCGGATGGACGGCGAGAGCGCACGCCCGCTTGTCCGGCTCCTCTCCAGCCTGTAACGAAGCTGTGATGGACGTCACCCGAACTCGACGTCTACCCCAGCCGGTATGCGCGCAGCAGATCCTGGTTCGACAGCGCGACGGGCGCATCGACGACGCTGTCGGCGCGGACGACGAAGAGAAGCGTCGACCCCACCGGGATCTGGTCTCCAGGCCTGAACACGCCGATGTCGCCGGGGTCGGCGCCGTCCAGCTGGCCCTCCCGGGTCACCACCTCGATCCGCGCCTCCTCCACGAACGCCTGCTGGGGAGGTGGTGCCTCGGCCACGAACTGGAGCTGGATCAGCGGCTGATTGAGGGCGGCGGAGAGGTAGAGCTCGTGACCACCGGCGCGGGCCAGATGCCAGGCGTCAAGGATGCCGGCGCCCTCACCCGCCTCGAACGCGCTGGCGGCCCGGGAGGGGTAGGCGGTGTAGTAATCGGCGAAGTAGGGGACCGCGCACGCCAGGGTCGCCGCAAGGATCAGGCCCATCACGACACGAGGGCGGAGGAGCTGGGGCCAGCCGGTGGCGACCGCCCGTGCGGCGGGCTCCCCTGCGGTCATGGACCAGGCCACCCCCTCGATCAGGAAGACGGCGAGGAAGGGGATCAGCCCGGCGCCGCGGAGCGCGTGGGGGGCTGCCAGGGTCAGGGCGGCGGGGACGGGCGCCAGCAGCGCTCCCAGAAGGATGAAGAGCGCGAACGGCTCGTGGCGGCGGCACCCGAGCCGCCAGATGCCTACGAGGATCAGGGGCACCGCTACGGCCAGCAGGACCCCCCCGAAGCCGGTGGTCTGACGGAGGTTGCCGTCTCCCTGGAGAAGCAGGAACTGGGGTGAGAGGTAGGTCAGGTAGTTGGTCGCGAACCGGGCGGCGGCGGCGAGCGGGGTGGGATGGTTGGCGAGGAGGCCGACCGCGCCGTAGCGGGCCAGCAGCGCCCCCGGGTTCTCCAGCGCCCAGGCGCCTAGGATCGCCGCCGCAGCGACCAGGGGGAGGATCAGGCCGCGCAGGGTCCGCCAGCCGCACCTGCGAAAGCCGACCAGGGCGGCCAGGGCCACCAGGGGGACCAGCAGGCGGGCGATCGAATAGGTGAACGCGCCGACCCCGAGCGCCGCCCCCGCTCCCCACCACCACCCGCGACCGCCTCGCTGCGCCTCCGCGAGGCACCAGCAGGCGATGGTCAGGCTGAGGACCATCTGGATGTTCCCCTCCATCACCGTCTGGCTCTGCAGGAAGATCCAGGGCTCGGCGGCGGTCAGCAGGATCACCAGGAGGCTCACCGCCCGCGAGCCGGTCAGCACCCAGGCAATCCGGCCCGCCACCAGGAAGACGGCGATGCCGCAGAGCACGGAGGGCAGGCGCACCGTCGCCGCGGTCAGCGGAAGGAAGATGGTCAGGGGGGCCACCATGTACGTCGCCACCGGCCCCTTGTAGTCCCCGAAGTCCGTGAAGAAGAGGGGGAGGTGGTTGCCGTACTGGTCGACCCCGAAGTGGGCGATGGTCCAGGCGTTGTAGCCGATGCTCGCCTCGTCGTCGTAGAGGCCGGGGGGATCGCTGCCCAGGCGCACCAGGTAGAGGACCGCGAGCAGCGCGGCCGCTCCGACGAAGGCCCACACTGCGGGGTCGCGCAGGCGGCGGCGGATCCGGTCCACGCCGGTGAGACTGCCGCACCGCGGGGCCGGACAGCCGCACGTTGCCCGATCGTCACCGCCGCGTCGCCGCGCTCCGGTTAGGCTGCAGCCCGATGCGAGCCGCGCCTCCCCGCAGCCCTCGCCCCCCGAGCGTCAGCGCGGTGCTCCCCGCCTACAACGAGGAGGCGGTGATCGCCGAGACGGTGCGGCGCACCCACGCCGCACTGACCGCGCTGGCGCTGCCTGCGTTCGAGGTGATCGTGGTCGACGACGGCAGCACCGACTCGACAGCCCGGCGGTGCGAGGAGGTCACAGCCGAGCTGGGCGGCATCCGGGTGGTCTCGCATCGTGAGAATCGCGGCTACGGCGCCGCCCTCCGCACCGGCTTCGAGCAGGCGGCAGGCGACGCCATCTTCCTGATGGACAGCGACGGGCAGTTCGATCCAGCAGACCTCCGGCTCCTCCTGCCGCACTGGAGCTCGACCGCGGTGGTCTGCGGTTGTCGCGCCGAACGCCGCGACCCATTCATCCGCCGGTTGAACAACCGCGCCTTCTTCCGGCTGGTGACGCTGGCGTTCGGGCCCACCGCACGCGATGTCAACTGCGGCTTCAAGCTGTTCTCCCGCGCAGTGGGGCAGGGGCTGACCGCCGACGGAGCGCTGGTCAGCACCGAGCTCCTGGTCAGGGCCCGGGCGCAGGGCCTCGGCATCGTCGACGTGTCCGTGCCGCACTATCCGCGGCTCACCGGGAGGCCCACCGGGGCACGTCCGGCGGTCGTCCTGCGCGCCTTCGCGGAGCTGTGGCGGCTGCGCCGCCAGCTGCGCGGACCGCAGCCGTCCCCCCGTCCGGCACCAGAGGGACGCGATACCGGGAGCCCGGCGGCGGCCCACCCCCACGGGACCTCATAGGGGCTCGCCCGCCAGGATGCCGCCGCCCCCGGGGCCCGCTCGTCGCCATCGCCCTACGAGCGCCGGCGCAGGCCCCGTGACCCGAGTGTCATGGCGATTGTCCGAGTGATGTCCGGCCGTGACCGGTAGCGTTCTCCTCGCCGCCCCGGGAGGGCTGGGAGGCGCGGGGACGAGCTCGAGGGAGGAGGACTGGTGGTGGCCGAGATCGACTTCGCCGACGGGTTCGACGTCCCCGAGCCGCTGGCCTGGGGGCTCACCCCGGGCCAGCTCGGGACCGTCCTCGTCGGGGCCGTGCTCGCCTACCTCGCCATCCACTCCCCGCTGCCCCGCATCGCCGCCGTCCCGCTCGCGGTCCTCGGGGTTGGCGGGGGGCTCACCCTGGCGCTGGCCCGGCGGGAGGGGCGGCCGCTGATCGCCTGGGCCGCCGTGGCGGCGCGATTCTGGACGCGACCACGGCGCGGTCTCCTGGTCGTGATCGACGCGACCGGTGGGCGGGCACCCGCGTCCCGGCGGCCTCTGGTCGGCCCCGAGGCTGCGACGGACCCCGTGCCGCGGGGGTCACCGCGGCCGGCGGTCGCCCGGCCGCGATCGCAGGCCGGGGGGAGTGAGGTGGAGACGAGGATCCCTCTGGTCCTCCTCCCCGAGCCGGTCGAGCAACCGCGCGAGCGCCGGGCACCGGCCTCGGGGACGGGTGCCTGCCTGCCGATCCTCAGCGTCGCCGATGCCGTGACCCTGGAGGCGCCGGCGGCGCTCGGCATGCCCGCAACCGCCGCCACCGCGTGGGTCCCCGGCCCTGACCCGCCGGGATCCTCCGGGGTCGGCCCCGCCACCTCCCTCCGGGCAACCCGCCGGCTCACCTTCTTCTCCCTCAGCGGCGGCACCGGCCGGACCACGCTGGCGGTCGAGGTGGCCGGGCTCCTGGCCGGCCAGCCGCACACCGGGAACGCCTGGGGGATGCTCGCACCGCCTCGGGTGGCCCTCGTCGACCTCGACCTGATGAGTCCCCGCGCCGGCATCCGCCTCGGCGTGCCCACCCCGACGGACTGGGAGCTGGCGGGGTCGGAGCCGGTGGCAGCGGCGGTGGGGAGGCTGGTGGCGGTCCACCGGACCGGCCTGGAGGTGCTTCCCGGCCCCTCCCGGCTGCTCCCGGCCGGTTGCGGCGATCACCCCGATCTGGTGCGCCGGCTCGCCGCCGCCGTCGCCGAGCTGGAGCGCCGGGGCTGCGACACCATCGTGCTCGACGTGGCGGGTGATCTCAGCGCCCTCACCAGGTGGGTGGTGGCGAGCGCCCACGACATCTTCGTGGTCCTCACCCCGACGGCCGGCGGGGTCCACGACGCATACCGGAGCACCGAGGCGCTGCGCCGGCTCGGCCTCCGCCACCGCCTCCGCTATATGGTCAACCGGGGCCGCGGCGAGCCCGTCCTGGCCGAGGCCATGCTCGACCTGGGCGGCACTGTGGTGGCTGAGGTCCCCGACGACCCCGACCTGGAGGTCGCCGAGATGGAGCACCGCCTCCTGGGCCTCGAGGGCTCGGGACCGACCGCCGCAGCCCTGCGGGCCCTGGCCGCAACGGTCGACCCGCGGCTGCTCGTCCCCGTCCGGCGGGCGCAGGCGCCGGTCGCTCGAAGGATTCTCCGGCGGCGGGCCGGCTGACGCCCCGCGTGCCGCGCCGTCGAACCGGCGATCCCGGGCTGGGGGTCCGGGTGGAGGAGGACCGGGTGGTCACCCCGGACGGCCTCCTGCTGGGCATCCTGCTCTGCGACGAGGTGGACCTCCTCGCCCTCGAGCCCTGGCGGGGGGAGGCGGCGGTGGACGCCCTGGAGACCCTGCTCCGGAGCCTCTCGTCCGAGCTGGTCCTGACCGTTCGGGTTCGCCGCCACCGCCCTTGGTTGGAGGCGAGGGGAGGCCCGCGGTCTGCGTGTGCCGCCGGGACCGGTCACGCCGAGGAGCCGTCCGCCCCGGGGGCGCCAGGGCGTGCACCGGAGCTGCACGGCGCCGAGCCGGCAGCCCTGGCCGCGGCCCTCGACCTTCACTGGCGGCGCCGGCTGGCCGCCGCACCAGTCCTCCACCGCCGGGTGGCGGTGGGGGTCCGCCACCACGACGCCGGGGAGCTGGAGCGCGAGCTGAGCCTGGTGGCGGCGTGCCTCGCCGCCGCCGGCATCCCGGCCCACCGCCTGGCCGGCGCCCCGCTGCTCGAGCATCTCGGGGACGCCGGACTCGACCAGCGCCGTCTGGCCTGGGCCGAGACGCCGCGGCAGGTGTGGATGGGCGAGCAGGTGGCCCGTGCGGCCCTCCTCGACCGCCTCCCGGGTGGCGCGGTCGAGACCGGCTGGCTGGCGGCGCTGGTCCGCTCCCCGGTGGAGTGCGACATCGCGCTTCACCTGGTTCCCACCTCCAGCCGCCTGGCGACCGGGCTGCTCAGCCGGCGGATGCGCCATCTCGGCGCGCACCAGCTCCTGGAGACGGAGCGCGGCCTGGTCCCCGACGCCGCCGTGGAGACCGGGCTCGAGGCGGCCCGGCGGCTCCGTGACCGGCTGGCTCGCAACACCGGCCGGCCACTCCGCCTCTGGCTCACCGCGGTCGCCCTGGGCGCAGACCCCGCGGAGCTCGACCTGGCCTGGGGGCGGCTCCGAGCGGCGTTCGGAGCGACCCTGGGCGGGTGCCGCGCCGGTCACTTCGAGCACCTGGCCGGCACCCTCGGCGTGTTGGGGCTGGGACCGCCTCCCGGGCCGGGCAAGCTGGTGGACTCCCAGTCGGCAGCGCGCTGCGCACCCTGGCTCCAGACCAGCATCGAGGACCCGGACGGCTACCGGATCGGGCGGATGGTCGACAGCGGCCTGCCGGTGAGCGTCGCCCCCTTCGAGGAAACCCACCACGCCAACGCCAACATCGGGATCTTCGCCGCCTCGGGGCAGGGCAAGAGCTTCCTGATCGGGGGCCTGCTGATCGAAGCCCGGCGTCACGGCGCGGAGGCCATCGTCGTCGACCCGGAGGGCGAGTACCGGCAGCTGGTCGAGCGCCTCGGCGGGGAGTGGCTCGACCTGGTGACCGAGGCGGCCATCAACCCGTTCGACCTGGGCGAGGACGACGACATGGCGGCCTCGATCGTCGTGGACGTCTGCGCCGTGCTCTGCGAGGGGATGACGGAGGTGGAGCGGGCTGCGGTCGAGGCGGCCGCGCGGACAGCCCAGGCCGCGGCGCGCGAGTGCGGCGAGCGAGCCCGGCTCCGCCAGTGCCTGGGGCAGTTGGAGCAGAGCGCGCCTCGAGTGGCGCGGGTGCTCGAAAGGTTCCTGGACGGCGGGCTGGCCGGTTTCCTCGATCGCCCCACCGCAAGGGCCTGGGGGCGCCCGCTTCTCGCCGTCGGGCACCGCGAGGTCCGGGAGGAGCTTGTCCCGGTGACCACCCTCCTCCTCGGACGCCTCCTCTGGCGGCTGGTCCGGGCGGCGCCGCGCCGGCGCCACATCATCCTCGACGAGGTGGGCATGCTCACCTCCCACCCCGCCCTGCGCGAGCTGCTGGCCCAGCTCGCCCGGCGCTGCCGGAAGCACGGCAGCTCGCTGGTGGTGGCGACCCAGAACGTCCAGGACCTGCTCCGGAGCGACGAGGGCACGGTGGTCGCCACCAACTGCTCGGTCGTCCTGTGCGGGGGGCATCGCGCTGTCGAGGTGGCGGCCATGGAGCGCGCCTTCGGCCTCACCGAGGACCAGCGCCGCCGTCTCGAGCGGGCCCCCCGGGGCGAGTTCCTGCTCATCGCGGGAGGCCGGAGGGGGATGATCCAGGTGGACGTCCCCGAGGCCTACCGCGCCATGATCTGCGGATGAGTTCCGCGTCTCGCCCGCATGCGGGGAGCACGCCGGGCAGTGAGAAACCCCTTGACTCCACGGACGGCCGGTACCAAGATGTGGGGGCTCCAGCCCGGGCGGACCCCAACATGTGGGATACTGTGGGGGACAGAGTACTCGGTGTGGCCGGGCCCGCCCGCCTGGAGCCGTCCATCTCGGGCGTGGGTTCCACCGCCGCGCCAGACATCTCAGCAGAAAGGAATCAGCAGTGAGCGCTTCCGCTTCGCCACCCCCGTCGGACCCGTCCGCCGCCCGGCTCACGGTGGGTGGTGAAAGTCGCCGCGGCGCGCGCCGCAACGGCAACGGAAAGCTCGACATGAACACCAGCGGCCTGCGGATCGAGCGCCGCTTCACCACCCGCGGGGTCCACCCCTACGACGAGGTCCGCTGGGAGCAGCGCACCGCCAGCATCAGCAACGAGAAGGGCGAGCTGGTCTTCGAGCAGCGGGACTGCGAGGTCCCCGCCTTCTGGTCGCAGATGGCGACCAACGTGGTGGTGTCGAAGTACTTTCGCGGCCCGCAGGGGACGCCCCGCCGGGAGACCAGCGTCCGCCAGGTGATCTCCCGGGTGGTGGACACCATCACCGGCTGGGGACGCGAGGGCGGCTACTTCGCCACCGAGGCCGATGCCGAGACCTTCTCCGACGAGCTCTGCCACCTCATCCTCCACCAGAAGATGAGCTTCAACAGCCCGGTGTGGTTCAACATCGGGGTCCCGGGGAGCAGAAACCAGGCGTCGGCTTGCTTTATCAACAGCGTCGACGACTCGATGGAGTCGATCCTCACCCTGGCCAAGACCGAGGGGATGCTCTTCAAGTACGGGAGCGGAACGGGCACCAACCTCTCCGCCATCCGCTCCTCGCAGGAGCAGCTCGCCGGCGGTGGCACCGCCAGCGGCCCGGTCTCCTTCATGAAGGGCTTCGACGCCTTCGCTGGGGTGATCAAGTCCGGGGGCACCACCCGGCGCGCGGCCAAGATGGTGATCCTCAACGCCGATCATCCCGACGTCGAGGACTTCATCACCTGCAAGGTTACCGAGGAACGCAAGGCCTGGGCGCTCATCGACGCCGGATACGACCCGTCGTTCACCGGCGAGGCCTACGCCTCCGTCTTCTTCCAGAACTCCAACAACTCGGTGCGGGTCACCGACGAGTTCATGCGGGCCGTCGAGGAGGACCGCGACTGGCACCTCCGGGCGGTCACCGACCCCACGTGGATCATCAAGACCGTCAAGGCGCGCTACCTGCTGCGCCTGATGGCCGAGTCCGCCTGGCAGTGCGGCGACCCGGGGGTCCAGTACGACACCACCATCAACGACTGGCACACCTCGTCGAACAGCGGCCGGATCAACGCCAGCAACCCGTGCTTCCCGGGCGAGACGAGGGTCCACACTACCGTGGGGCTGCTCCCGATCGCGGACCTGTACCGTCGCATGGCGGATGGCGAGGACATCCGCGTTTACACCCACCGCGTGACGGCCGCCGACCCGGGGGCCGGAGTGGCGGCGACTCACCCGGTCGCGGTGATGCAGACCGGCGTCAAGCGACTCGTCCGTCTCCTCTTCTCCAACGGCCAGGAGCTGCGCTGCACTCCCAACCACCGCTTCTGGACGGCCAACCGCGGCTGGGTGGCGGCTGAGGACCTCGTCGGCAACGACCGCGTGCTCCTCAACGACGCCCCCACCCCGGCCACGGATGCCTCGTGGGCACTCCCCGTCAAGGTCGAGGCGCTGGCGACGTCGTGGAACCGTGGCGGGACCAAGGTTCGCCAGGCGGTCCCCGAGCGATGGACCATCGGCCTCGGCGAGCTCACCGGCCACCTGATCGGGGACGGATGCCTGACCAATGACCAGGCCATCTGGGTCTACGGCGGCGATGACGTCAAGGATGGGCTGGCCGACCGGCACGCGGGATTGCTCGAGGAGCTGTTGGGCGGTCGCTCGCGCGCCGAGATGGCCAACGGCACCACCCAGCTCAGACTCGGAAGCGCCGCGGTCCGTGCCCTCTTCTCGGGCCTCGGCGTGACGGGCGCGCGGGCTCACGAAAAGAAGGTGCCCGATGCGGTCTTCACAGCACCACCCGAGATCCAGGCGGCCTTTCTGCGCGGACTCTTCGGCACCGACGGCTGCGTCTCGGCCGTCGAGGGTGGTAAGGCCAATCGGTATGTCGGCCTCGGCAGCCGCAGCCGTGAGCTCCTCATTCAGGTCCAGCAGCTCCTCGAAGCCTGGGGGATTCGGTCCCGGATCTACGACGTTGCGACCTGGGACCCGCAGCCCTTTCAGCATCGCCGCAAGGATGGCGAGCTGGCGACCTACAAGGTGCGCCCTGGCTTCGACCTGCGCATCAGCGGCTCGGACATGGCCCGTTTCGCCACCCAGGTCGGCTTCTCCACCGCGCGTAAGCAGCGCTGGCTCGAGGAGATCCTCGGCGCCGTCGGCCGCTACCAGACAAAGCCCACGACCCGGCTGGTGGCCTGCGTCCCCGGCGGGTGGGACACCGTCTACAACCTCACCGAGCCGCTGCACCACTCCTACATCGTCAATGGTCTCCTGGTTGCCAACTGCAGCGAATACATGTACCTGGACGATTCCGCCTGCAACTTGGCTTCGATCAACCTGCTCCGTTTCCTCAACGAGGACGGAGGCTTCGCGATCGACGACTACCGGCACGCGGTCCAGCTGACCATCACGGCCCAGGAGATCCTGGTCAGCAACGCCCAGTACCCCACCGAGAAGATCGGCAAGAACAGCGAGGCCTTCCGGCCCCTGGGGCTGGGCTACGCGAACCTGGGGGCGCTGCTCATGGCGCGCGGGATCCCCTACGACTCGCCCAAGGGTCGCGACCTGGCCGCCTGCCTCACCGCCATCCTCACCGGTGAGGGATACGCCCAGTCGGCCCGGATCGCCCGCGAAGTGGGCGCCTTCGCCGGCTACGCGGTCAACCGCCAGCCGATGCTCCGGGTCATGGCCAAGCACCGCGAGGCTGCTTACGCCATCCCGTCGTCCAACGTCGACGCCGACCTCCTGGCCGCCGCCAGGTCGACCTGGGACGAGGCCCACGAGCTGGGCGCGCGCCACGGATACCGCAACGGGCAGATCAGCGTGATTGCGCCGACTGGAACTATTAGTTTTATGCTCGACTGCGACACCACCGGGGTGGAGCCCGACATCGCCCTGGTCAAGTACAAGAAGCTGGTTGGCGGCGGCATGCTGAAGATGGTCAACAACACCGTGCCGGTGGCGCTCAAGCGGCTCGGCTACGGCGAGGGCGAGGTCGCTGACATCGTCGCCTACATCGACGCCAACGACACCATCGAGGGCGCCCCCAAGCTGCGCGACGACGACCTCCCGGTCTTCGATTGCGCCTTTGCGCCGCGCAACGGCGGGCGGTCCATCGCCTGGCAGGGGCACGTTCGCATGATGGCGGCGGTCCAGCCCTTCGTTTCGGGCGCCATAAGCAAGACGTGCAATCTGCCGAGCAACGCGACCGTGGAGGATGTCGAGAAGGCGTACATCGACGGCTGGAAGATGGGCCTCAAGGCGCTCGCCATCTACCGCGACGGCAGCAAGCGCTCCCAGCCGCTGGCCACCTCGATGGACAAGACCACCGGGGAGAAGGTGCGCATCGTCGAGAGGCCGCTGCGCCGCAAGCTCCCCGCCGAGCGGCAGGCGCTGACCCACCGCTTCGAGATCGGCGGCCATGAGGGCTACATCACGGTCGGCCTCTATGAGGACGGCACCCCCGGCGAGATCTTCGTGAAGATGGCCAAGGAGGGGTCGACGGTCTCCGGGCTCACCGACTCCTTCGCCATCGCGGTCAGCTTCGCCCTCCAGTACGGGGTCCCGCTGGACTTCCTGGTCAACAAGTTCGCCCACATGCGCTTCGAACCCCAGGGATTCACCCGCAACCCGGAGATCCCGATCGCCAAGTCGATCGTCGACTACATCTTCCGGTGGCTGGGCTCGCGGTTCCTGAGCGAGGAGAAGCAGGCGGAGATGGGCATCGTCCGGCGCGACGGAGAGGACAGCGAGCCCCCTCCGGTGGTCGAGGGGCCGGCCAACGCCGCCCAGGTGGTCATGCCCCTCGGCATCGAGCCCGCCTCGCCGACCAGCACCTTCCAGAACCAGGCCGACGCACCATCCTGCAGCGAGTGCGGCTCGCTGATGGTCCGCTCCGGCTCCTGCTACAAGTGCCACAACTGCGGGGCCACCTCCGGCTGCAGCTGATTGTTGACGATCATCAATCATGCGAGTATTCATCGCGCAGAAATGCCGGAGTGGGCGTCAGAAATCATGAGAGTGGGTGTAGTTGTGTCATGGGGCGTGCGTCCCGGGAGAAGCGGTCCAGGCGCATGAGCGCCCGGAGTCACCCAGAGCTGCTGGTTCTGTTGCGTGCGCAATACGGCAGTCTAGTGGAACTTGGTGGAGCATTCGATGCCGGTTCGCAGGGACTGGCGCTTCAGTTGTCGGTCGTTGTTCGGGTGCTTGTTTATGAGACGCTCGTCTCTCACGCGCTGCTTAACCAGATGCGTGAGCTGGACCGCATGAGGTTCTACGACTCGTCCGTCCCTTTGAATCCAGCCAATCTGGTGCTGACGCATGCTGGGCTCGCACTGATGCAGATGGTTGCTGGACGAGGGTCGGTGTGGGTGCCGAATCTGGACGCCCCTGTGCCTCGCCTAGGTGCACGTGGAGCGTTCGTGTCGTTTGCCAAGTGGTGGACGGGTTCAGTGGTCGTGCGTGACGCACAAGGTGCTACGTGGACGCGCTCCAAGGTTGTCTTGGACCTTGCTAACAAGGAAGGTGGGGCCCACGTGGACCCCGATCGGCCAGAGGAACTGAAGGCTGTTCAGGACGGTAACTCGATGGGCTGGACTTACAGCGACGCGACCGCCGGCAGTGGTCAGCCGATGCTCAACGGGCCGCTGTTCCCCTCCGTCAGGCAGATCGCGTACGAGCTGCAGAAGAGTCTTGAGGCGCATTTTCGGGACAGGCTTGCCGCACCGCAGGAGATCCTTTCGACGTAAGCGGGCTGTGACGAAACTGGGTCCAGACGACTCCTCTCTCGGCGGATAGGTTGTCGTCGGAGGCCCAGGACATACGGAATGCCGGCACCACGTCTTCGCAACGAGGCTCGCTCCCCGGCTACGAGGGTCACGGCACTGAGTGTGCGTTGACTTGTTTCTTGCTTCATCATCGGCCCAGCCACCGTACCCGAGGCGTGGGCGAGCCGTGAGTTGCTGGTCCAGAAGCCACCTCCAGATACGAGGACTATGACCCGCCAGCAGCTGGCCGCTGTGGGGTCACAGTCACCCTAGCTGCTGATCGAAAGATGACCAGCGTGTCGAGGCATGCAGAACCCGCCGGACCGACACCTCCGCCACGGTAGCGCACGATGGCCAGTGCGGCCAAATGTGGAAGTCTACGGCCGGGGCCGTGTTGTCGAACCCGAGCACCCAGTGATTCCGCTCGTGAACGCCCCAATGTCCGTGCTGTACCTGCAGGAGAGCAGCCACTCCCAGGAGCCCCGCCGCCGCAGAAAGGAAAGGCAGCGACGCGTCCTTCGATGTGCCTTCGTCATAATCGCCTGCGGCCTGCTCTGGTCCCGCTCCGGGCTCCTCGACGGACCCCGTGGCGCACTCAAACACGGGCGACCCTTCGGGGAAGCGGCACGCGACACACCCATCGCGCAGCACCAAGTGCCGGTGAAGTTCAGCCGTCCAGTTGCGCGACGTTGTGGCGCCGATCACCATCGGGTGGCTGTAGGCGGCGACGTTTGAGCGGACGCCATGATCGTTCGCAGCTAGGAAGAGCACATCAGGCGAAGGGGGGTCCGTGTCCATCCAGTCGCTCCACCAACCCAGAATCGGCCGTGACCCCGCGATGAGCGCCGCCACCACGTCCGCCTTCGGCACCGCGTCGCCGCCGAACTCGCCCGTGTGATAGGCGAAGAAGGCGAGGCTCCGGTCGAGGTTCAGATCCTTGACGACGTCCTTATCGACGACAGTCCACTCCCCTTTAACCCCGACGAGGCTCAACCACCACGCGAGGCAGGAGCCCACCGCACCCGCGCCCACCAGCCAAGTGCGGCCAACGTCGACCGGCCCTGCGTCCGCCGGTCCGGTATCATCCCCATCGCCGTCGTCAAGAGTCCAGAGAGACAGCCGGGTTTCCAGCCGGGCCGGCATGCCGAGCGCCATCCGGAAGAGGATCGACGAGGCCTCCGTCACCGCGAGCCCCAACCCCAGGGTGCTCGACGGGTCGGGGGTCGTCTGCACCGGCGCTCCCGACAGGACGCCGGTCCACCGTCGACCGCCGCAGTAGACCGTCGCGTCGCCGCAACGGCCGCCAAGGCCCAGGCTAGCGATCCCCTTCGGGATCGTGTCCACGATCTCGACCGAGTTCGCTGGGTCGACCCCGGTCACGACGCGGTAGCACGCGTCCCGCAGTCCCGCGCCACCCAGAGGAGAACGGATCACGAGAGGCACGTCGGGCACAGCCAGCAGAACGGAGGGGTGGGAGCGGCCGAGCAAGTTCGCTGCCGTCAGCGCCCCTGCCTGGCCGACCTGTGTGTCGGCGATGTCCGGGCCGATGGCGATGCCGGCGGGCGATCGCGGCGCGGCGACTCCCGTGTAGGTGCGGAGCCGTCGCTGGCGCCTCTCGGAGAACGAGCCCTCGGCCATCACGTCGGCTCTGTCGCCGCTGGCACCACGATGAGCGCGGGGTCGACCTGCTCGACGAAGACCCACCGACCATCCTGCCTCTGGTGGAGCCCGGCGCCCTCGCTGGGTAACATCCCACCGGACCCGTAGCTTGCGACCACGAGCGAGTACATGCCGTCGAAGGGCATGAGTACCAGGTCGTCGTCTCCGTCGGAGTGCTCCGTACCGCGACCCGGGTGACTGTGCACCTGAGCGACGATCCCAAGCCGCAGGGCACGAGCAAGACGCGCGACCTCGCCGACGCTCGCTTCATCGGCCCGGACGAATCGAGGACCCGACTCACACCTCGGCCGGCAACACGACATCACCAGGGTGTCCGTCTCGCACTCCCGCCCGAGCCAGAACACGAGGCCTTCGTGGGGCGGATTCGGGGAACCGGCCGCCCGGAGCGCCGCTCGTGTCTCCGCCAGGACCCACTCCGCCACAACGAGGCGTCCCCTGGCCTTCGCGCGGGGCAGCCGCTTGGTGCGGTAGCCCTCCGTCATCCCATCATCCCAGGGCTCACCCGAAGGAACACGTCGATCGCGGCGAGCATGTCACCCAGAGTGTGGGCAGTCGTGTGGATCGTGCTCACCGAGAGCCACGACTCCGGCCCTCCCCAGTCCTCGTGAGGCCCCTTGGGGTTCACGCTCTTGTAGGCGAGCCGGTTCCATGGGGCGCAGAGGACGAGGTTCCCGTGGAAGATCGAGTTGCCAGGTCCCGCCTTCGGGAAGTCCTCCGGACCAGCATCCCGGTCGGTGCCCGGGGCGACGACGTGCCACGCGGGCGGCAACGCCCGGTAGCTGTCGAGGTGCGCCAGAAACTCGACGGGACGGTGTGCCGCAGGATGGTCCGTTGAAGCCCGCAGCCTCAGCTCGTCCACCTGCAGCTCGACGATCCAGCCGTGCCGGCCTGCCCAGGACAGCGCTCCAGGCCACTCGCCCTGGACGATCGCCCGCACTGCCGAGACCGGGAGGGCAGTCACACCCCCGTGCCGGCGTCCACCAACTCCAGCACTTGCCGGTTGCGGACACCGGCAGCCTCCAGCGTGATGGTGCGGTCCAGGACGAGCTTCTGCTCTGTCTCGAAGGTCGGCGATCCGCCCTCGTAGCCGAACTCGGTGGCCGCCCGTCCCGCGGCGCTGCCGACCGTCTGGTCCTTCCGGAACCGGAACCACTTGCCGTCCGGCACGCGCGGCGAGAACACTCTGACGCGAACGAACGGGTCACCCTCGGACTTCTCCTGCCCCTCGGCCTCGGCGATGATCAGCTCGTACTCAGGATCGCCTTCCACGATCACCCCGATCACCAACTCTTCCGGACTCATGCCACACCTCCTTCGCCTGTGTACACTGCGGAGCGGGACAGACCCATTGTCCCGTTCATGGAACAGTCTACAACACAACGGAGCGGAGAGCGTCTATCGTTCCACCCTTGGGACGCCATGGCTGACCCCCTCGATGACCTCGGCCCCCTCGTGGCCCAGCGCCGGGTGGAACTGGGCCTCAGCCTCCGTGAGGCGAGCGCCCAGGCTGGAGTCCCGGTCGCGACGATGTCCCGGATCGAGACCGGTCGCACCCCTGACCTAGCCACATTCCGGCGCCTCGTCGAATGGCTCGGGCTGCCTCCTGGACGGTTCTTGCAGGCCACGGAGCGGACCACCACCACCCCCAGCCTCATTAGCGAGCATCTTCGACTCGACCCGGCGCTCGCGCCGGAGGACGCAGCCAAGATCGCCGACTTGGTGCGGACGATGTACGAGAGCCTTCAGCGTCAGGACAGACGCCGCCTCGCCGTGCACCTCCGGGCCGCCAAAACGTTCACCCCCCCGGCGCTGCGCTTGCTCACCGAACTTCTCGGCGACATGCAGGACGCACTAGATGGCGCCGATGCGTCCGGGTAGTCGAGATGCGCCGCGGGTTCAAGAGCGGGGCGGAGAGGCTCGCCTCCGCCTATAGAGAGAGGCTCGGCTGCACGCCGAACGAGCCCGTACCGCTCGAGGCGCTCGCCAACGACTTGGGCGTCGACATGATGCCGGCCGACCGCCTTGTCCCCCTCGGACGACTCCAGGAGCTGCAGCACCTCCAGGACGACGCCTTCTCCGCTGCGACCCTCCGACGTCCGAACGGGAGACGCGTGGTTGTGTACAACCCGCTCCATTCCGTGGGACGGACGCGGAGCGACCAAGCTCACGAGCTGGCGCACATCGCTCTCCAGCACACCCTCCGCACCATCGAGAAGCTCGGCGACATCTCTTTCATGACCTGTGACATCGAGCAGGAGGAGGAGGCCGATTGGCTCGGGGGGTGTCTACTCCTTCCCCGACCTGTGCTCCTGGCTGCGGCGTACCAGGGGAAGACCGCCAGCGAGGTCGCCGACGAGCATCAGACGAGCGAACGCATGGCGCGGTTCCGACTGAACGCCAGTGGGGTCCTCGTCCAGGTGGGGCGCGCCAGAGCCGCCCGACAGCGGACCGGAGGGTGACGTCGCGCACCACAAGCGTTTGCAGGCGGGGCCTGCACCAGAGGGGGTGCTAGTGCGAACTTGTCGGCAGGGACGCCTCCTCGACGAAGCGCGAAGCCTCCAGGACGGACGGATCGCCTTCAACGACCTCCTCGACTGTTTCGCGGCTGACCGGCCGTGCGAGTCCCAGGACGGCTCACGGGTCGCGGGTCACCGATCTTCAGGCCAGGCCTCGGCTCTACCCAACGAGGCAGCGATCTCCGCGAACTGTCCCAGGGCGGCCTGCAAGTCCTCCGCGATCTCCGCCGCAATCACCCAGGGCGGGGGAAGGTTCTCAGTATCCCCCAGCGACTCGTCGCGTAGCCAGAAGATGTCCAGTGACGCCTTGTCCCGCGCCGCCAGTTCGTCATACGCAAAACGATGGAAGCGCTCGGTCTCCTCTCGGTTATGGCGGTCTGCAGGGTTATAGCATCGGACGAAATCGTCGAGGTCGGGCGGCTTGAGCGGGCTTTGCTTGAGGGTGAAATGCTGGTTCGTTCGGAAGTCGTAAATCCACAGCTCCTTGGTCCAGGGCCTCTCTGAGGCGGGCTTCCGATCGAAGAAGAGGACGTTCGCCTTGACGCCGCCCGCGTAGAAGATACCGGCAGGAAGGCGGAGCAGGGTGTGGACGTCACATTCCTTGAGCAACCGGCGCCGAACCTCCTCGCCGGCGCCCGCCTCAAAGAGGACATTATCTGGTACGACCACGGCCGCCCGCCCGTTGATATCGAGGCAGGAGTGGACGTGCTGGACGAAGTTGAGCTGTTTGTTGGAGGTCGTCGCCCAGAAATCATCACGGAGGTAGGTCAGGTCGTCTCTCTCGGAGGTCCCATCGTCGGCGACAATCGTGTAGCTCGACTTGCGCCCAAACGGCGGATTGGTGAGGACCACCTGGAACTTGTTGTCCACTGGTCTGGCTAGGGCGTCCTCGACGCTAATGGGCGGCTCCTTGTCTGGCCGAGTGATGCCGTGAAGGAGGAGGTTCATCAGACATAACCGGGCTGTCACTGGGACGATCTCCCATCCATGGAGGGCCTCGTCCCGGAGGAACTTCTTCTCATCCGGGTCCATCCGCGCGCCGTGCGCGTTGACGATGTGCTCATAGGCGTAGAGGAGGAAGCCGCCCGTCCCACAAGCGGGGTCGCAAATCCGCTCACCGGGCTGCGGCTGCATCACCTCGACCATCGCCTGGATCAGGGACCGCGGGGTGAAGTACTGACCGGCTCCCGACCTGACGTCCTCAGCGTTCTTGGCCAGCAGCCCTTCGTAGGCGTCGCCCTTGACGTCGGCGTCCAGGGTCATCCACTTCTCTTTGTCGATAAGGTCACGGATGAGGCGCTCGAGCTTGGCGGGATCCTGGATCCGGTTCTGGGCCTTTCCGAAGATGACACCGAGGGTGCCCGGATGCGTGCCCAGTTTGGCCAGCACCTCGATGTAGCGGGCTTCGAGCTCGGTGCCGCTACGCTGCAGGAGGGATGGCCAGTCCAGGTCTTTAGGAACGATCGGGGGCCGGTTGAACGGCGACCTGCTCTGCTCGTCGGCCATCTTGAGGAAGAGGAGGAAGGTGAGCTGTTCGATATAGTCCTGGTAGGAGAGGCCGTCGTCGCGGAGGACGTTGCAGTAGTTCCAGAGCTTCTGGACGATGGTCGCGCTGACGCTCATGCGGTGACCTTCCGGGCGATCGGGTGGGACGCGGGTTGCTCAACGTGGTCTGGGACGGCCCTCATCGATCCGGCACGTGCCCGTGACATCCGACTTAGCAACACCGTTACGGGTTCTTCGGATACATCCTGGGACACTAGGCGACCGGAGAAAGCCCAGGAAAGGATTGCGGACCTCAGGCCTTCGCACCTCGTCTGCATACTGTCCACGGTTGCCGTGACAGCATCCATGGCGTCAGCCCACTGGCGGAACACCGCGACGGCCGCACCGGCGTCTTCCGGGGAAGGTGTGGGAACGACGATGGACTTCACCAGCCCGAGACTTAGATTGGGCTGAACACCGCCGATGCCTAGTAGTCGATTCCTCGCGTACGTAGCGTCGAAATAGAGACGCAAAAGAGGACCCAGATACGAGTACGGCGGACGAAGGCGGATCGCGGCACAGGCCTGATTGCAAGTAGCGTGGATTGCCAATTCAGCGCATCGACCGCGAGTGCGACCCTCACCGTACATCGCGACAAGGATGGTGCCTGGCGGCCACAGCTTAACCGAGGTTTCGCGAACGGCTCTGTCGGTGATGTATTCGACGGTGCGGGTAATCCTTCCTGCATTGATCAGCGTGGTGGTGACCCACGGGATGGCCCCGCCGTCCCAGTAGGCGGGGTTCGATCTAGACGGGGTAGCACCGCTGCCTACTTCTGCAATGTCACCTAGCCTCCTTTCAGGCCACGGGCTATTGTGTGCGGGAGCTAGTCGGCCCGCGACAGCCATCCGAACGCAGTTCCGCCAGAGCCGACCAAGGCTAAGCCTCGCACTCTCCAGTGCGGCTTCGCCCCCATCGAGCATGGTTATCGCCTCTTCGATTGCGGTAACGATTCGCTCCTGCTCGCCACGCGGGGCCAAAGGGATCTTCTGTCTCATTATGGCAGGCGTTTTGGCACGCGTGTGACTGCCTGTGGCGCCTTCGGTGTTGAGCTTGATCCATTCGCGAAACTTCGGGCTTCGCAGATACCACATCAGGTAGCGCGCAGTGACGGAGTTCCCGGCGGGGAGGCGCAGAGGTATAAACTCGGTTGAAGCCAGCTGAGGATGGGATCCGGTAGCGCCCACGTACCAGACGCGGTTTATCCGAGGGTTGATCCTGCAGAGGAGTACGTCATCTGGTCGCACAGGGCGCTTACTTGATCCGATTTCTTGGCCAGAGATGTGCTCTGGTCTTCCATTCGCATACGAAGGGACGCTGTAGAGCTCATACAGCTCAGCTGGATTTGGGGCAATGGAGCCAGTTACTTCGTCAGCGAGCTCATCGATGGCGATTTCTCTCCATCCGCGCGGAAGTCCAGTCATGCCGCGAGTGCATCCGACAGGTCGGCCATGAGCGCTTGCAGCCGATCTCCGAAGACCTCGACTGCCCTCCCGAGGCCCCCGTGCTCCGTGAAGGGGGGCAAATCGAACGCGTCGGCGTCTATGGCCGCGGCGCTGGCTATGTAGTCCTTCATCCACCCCAACCATCGGCGCTGCTCTGACGTGAATTTGGAGCCTGTCTGCTCCTGCATAGCGAGCCAGGCGGTGAACCGCTCGTCAACCTTCTCACCGAATGGCACAAGTTCGCCTTCCTGCTGTAAAGCGTATTGAACTAGGGACACGATATCGGTCAGCATCCGCTCCCCGGAGCCCCTGACTTTGCTCTTGTCGAGCGCCGCGTACGCCTGCCAGAGCCGATCCGGAGTCCACGCGTTGGGGGTTCGTGCCAGGGCATTAGCAAGCTCCTTGATGTCCCGGTAGGTGAGGCGCTCCTTGTAGGGACGGCTGTAGAGGACCTGCAGGGCACGGATCTCCCCGCGGTGCTCGTCTAGGTACTCCCTGAAGGCTTCGACGTCTTCGCGGGCCCGGTCCCGGGCCTCCTTGGTGTGGCCGGCGAAGAGGACCACGTCCTTACTCGTGTCATCGATGACCTGCTCATACGATCGGCGCAGGTCGACGAGCAAGGTGCGCAGCCCCGGGTTGCTCGCCAGGGGCCGGAGAGCCTCCTCGGTGAGCGCCCTGCGGGCAGCCTCCACCTCCGCGACTGTCGGGTCCGCTTTGCCGGTCGCCTGGATAGCCTCCTCGATGTGGCGGTCCGGGTCGATCGCGTCGACGAGCCGGTGAGTGATCTCTGTCAGATCGGTGCCGCCGCTCGCGGCTTTGACCCGCTCGCGATCCTCGGCGGTCATCCGCCGGTCAAGGCGGGCCAAGCGCCCCGCCAGCGTCGAGGCGATGTCCTGCTCCCGATTACCCTGGGCAACGGCGTTCATCAGCTTGTCCAGGCTGATGGTCGGCTTACGGTCGAGTGGCTGAGTGATGTCGTTGAAGCGGTCCCTTTCCGTGACACCGACTGCATCGACAACGACGAACCCCTCCTTGGCGTGAGCATCCGGGGTCACGCTTCGGAAATCCGCTTCGTTGATGATCCGGACGCCGCGGCCCAGCATCTGCTCGTAGTACGTGTGGCTGTACACGTCACGCATGAAGAGCAGACATTCGATCGGCTTCACATCGGTACCGGTAGCGATCATGTCCACGGTAACCACGACTCGAAGCTCAGGTGAGTTGCGGAACGCCTTGATTAGGGACTCCGGGTCCTTGCCCACCGTCCGGTAGGTGATCTTCTCGCAGAAGTCGTTCCCCTTCCCGAATTCGTCACGGACGATATCCACGATGTCGTCGGCGTGAGAGTCATCCTTAGCGAAGATCAGCGTCTTGGGTACGGTTGTTCGCGGTGGCTCATTCTCCTCCGGCGGGAAGATCTCGGTGAAGAGCTTTTCCTTGAAGGTGCGGATGACCGTTCGCATCTGGTCCTTCGCCACTACTGAGCGGTCGAGTTCCTTAGCGGGATACACGACGTCCGCGTCAACTGTCTCCCAGCGAACCTTTCGTGTCTGGCGGCTCCGAAAGCCCGCCTCCAAGCCAGCCTCGACCTTTGACCCCTTCTCGGTTATCTCCGTCCTGATTCGGTAGACAGTGTAATCGACGCTGACCTTGTCGGCTACCGCTCGGTCGTGGGAGTACTCCATGACCAGGTTCTGGTTGAAGAACCCGAGTGCCTGTTTGTTGGGGGTGGCGGTGAGGCCGACGAGGAAGGCATCGAAGTACTCGACCACCTGCCGCCATGTCCCAAAGATGGAGCGGTGGCACTCGTCGATGATGAGGATGTCGAAGGTGTCGGGGGGGACCTTGCCGTTGTAGGCAACGGGAGCCGGTGGCTTGACGAGGTCGTCGAGGCTGATCTCGTCGAGCTCGGGCGGCAGTTCCTCGCCCTTGAGGATCGAGTACATGCGCTGGACGGTGGAGATGCAGATCCGGCTGACGCGGTCGATCGTGGCCCCGGTCAGGCGCTGGATGTTGTAGACGTCCGTGAACTTGCGATTCGTACCCGGCACCGTGAACCCCTGGAACTCACCACGAGCCTGGATGCCGAGGTTGTTGCGGTCGACCAGAAACAGGACCCGCTGCGCTCCCGCGTGCTGGATCAGGCGGTAACAGAGATTCGCTGCCGTGAAAGTCTTGCCTGAGCCGGTGGCCATTTGGATGAGGCCTCGCTGGCGGTTCGCCGCGAGGGACTCTTCCAGGTTCTTGATGGCCTCGACCTGCACCGTCCACAGTCCCCTAGTGTCGACCTGCGGTCGGAGGCGCAACCGGGACCTTAGGGTGCCTTCGTTCTCGATCGCTTCGACGAAGCCGGCGAAAGTCTCGGGCCGGTGGAAGTACCCATCGAAGAACTGTCGGCTCTTGGGCTCCGGGTCGGCGAAGCAGGTAAAGCGGCTCTCCTCCCCGGTGGCCTCGTAGCCGAAGGGGAGGACCTCCCATGGCACTTCCAGCTCGTTCGGCGCGCCGGTGACGTACTTCTTGGTCTGTGCCTCCACCTCGGTTAGGGTGGTGCCCGCCGGCTTGGCCTCAATGACCCCGCAAAGCCTGCGGTCCACGAAGAGGGCGTAGTCGGAGCGGCCGTGCTCCTTCCGATGGATGAACTCCCGGATGGCCACACCGCGGCCCGCGTAGAGGTTGATGGAGTCCCGGCTCTGGACCACCCAGCCCGCTTCGGCTAGCTTCTGGTCGATCAGAACCCGGGCTCGGTCCTCGGGTGAGAGATACGCGTCCGCGGCCGTCGTGGTCACGAACTCGTAGGATACCGGGTCCCTCACCTCAATGGCGAGGCCACTCCTCAGACGTTCACAGAGGTCGCGCGCAGCGGACCGGCGTCAGAGGTGTCGCGGAGCCGTCGGTGGAGGCCACGCTTGCCCGAAGCCTCGAGCCCGGCAGAGCGCAGGCGGCGCTCGGCAGCCAGCTTGGGGGTGTCCCGGGGTCAGCCCTTACGGCGCCTCGGCGCAGCCGCCACCGCATCAGCAGTGCGCGGAGGCCCTGGCTCTCGAACCGTGAGCTCCGCCTCCCGCGGCTGGAGTGCGTAGACGACCTCGGGCCCAAGGGCAAGGCCCTTCTCGTGGTTCACAACCACCAGTCCGGCATTGATCAGGGACGCGATGTGAGGCTGCACACCACCCTTGCCGAGCGATGCCAATCGGTTCTTTCCCCACCGGCGATCGACGAGGATGTCATAGAGGACCTTCGCTTGCGAGTAGCTCAGTCCGTCGGTCGTAACCTTACCGCGCTCAAGACGCTGGAGCGCTCGCTTCGACAGGACCTCCACAGTCGGGCGTAGGCCCCACTTCTCCTGACTCCGGTAGAAGGTGATCCCTCGGCCTTCGCCGGCAGCTTCGAGCTGTGCTGCGGCGCGCTCTAACCTCTCCTTCGGCAGCTCAAGAGCGTCACCAATAGCGCGGTTGTGCATCAGCTTCCCAGCCGCAAACAGGATCGCCTCCAACCGTCGCGCGTCGTCCGCCGTCGCTTCCTCATTGTCAGCTCCCTCGCAGGAGTCTCCTACCACCGAAGGTTCGTTCTGGCTGCAGACTAGGTCGCGTAGCTCGCACCCAATTGCCGCGGCCAGCAGGCCGGCCCTCTGAAGGGTGACGCGGGAGCTATGCCCCTCCTCTACACGGCGTACTACCGATGTTGACAATCCCGAGCGATCTGCGATAGCGCGGTGCGAGAGCCGCGCTTGCCTGCGTAGTGTCCCGAAGCGCTCAGGGTCAATCATGGTCGCAGCCTCATTACCATGAAACCACACCGATCTTGCCACCTCTTCGAGGTGCGCCGATCGTCGGCTCTACCGAACGCCTCACCTGTCAACACGGACAGGCGCATCACCAGCCTCCTAAAGGAGTCCCTCGTCCTCGGTGCGCCGACGCGAATGCACCACAGTGGTGCCTCGGGCCCAAGTCCCAGCTCATCGACCCACGCGAGATAGGCCCTCACGTACACCTCACTACCAGGCGCCACGGCTTGGCTGCCCGCCGAAGTGACAACCTCGACCCTCTCCCTTCGATCTGTTATGTGCTGTCGCTGTAACTCGGCCACGCTGTCCAGGTCCAACCCCGGGGTTGTGAGCACGGCCGCCAGCGCGGGCAGGAGGGGGCTCCGCATGCGTGCAAGCCCCTTCTCCACCCGAGGACCCCATTGAGGCCGCACCCGGACATTCCTGCTCCGGCTGAGCAGCTGGCGATGGTTGAGCTTCAAGTCCCACCCTGCCGCAAACGCGCCCGCCTGACACCCGCGAAGTCGAGCAACCTGAATACCCGGGCTGGCGCCATCTACGAGCTGCTGCAAGGCGGCCGCAGTATCCTCCTCACTCGGCTGGCGCTCCACATCGAACCACCGCCGGCCGAGCTCGAAGCCTGCCACGTACTCACCATCAAGGTCAGCACCCAGGCCGCGGTCGGTCATCGAGCGAAGCCCAGCTCGGAAGATGGTCCAATCGCCATGAGGAACACTGTCGAGGTCCACCCACGTACTTCCCCCGACTTCCACCTCCGCGGTCATACCTTCAATCCTTCGAGCAGCTCCGCCATCGTCTCCGACGCGAAGCACCAGCGTTGCAGCGCCTCGCGCGAGGCACGGCACGTCTCCTGGGGCACAACCACCAGTACCAGCTCGAGCTCCAGCAATGCCGAGAAGCCGACCAGATCCTCCACAAGGTTCCTCGCCAGAAGATGGCCACGTAACACCACCAGGCGCTGGATCCCGAGTGTCGCAACCCAGGCGCGGGCATACGACCAGTCGAAGTCACATGACCTGACCTCTCCACGGATCCCCGCCTGCTTGTCAAGCGCCTCCAAGATCCCGCGCACCAGAAACGGACCCGATCGCCGACCACCGATCACGTCCACGATCAAGCTCGATGATCGCGGGAAGCCCCGTGCCCGGATCTCGTTTCGGGTCTCCAATGAATCCTCGCGGTCCATGACCGCGAACAGTCCTAGGGTTGTCTCCACGCCCATTACCCTCCAGCAGAGCGAGCCATTCTGAGAAGGACTGCGCTCACGATGGTGTCGTCCAATGTCTCTGCCCCAGCACGCTCCATCACCTGGTGAGCCAGAGCCGTGAACATTGCTAGCCAGCGAAACTCCCCTCCGGACAGGTCCGCCACCCGAGAGAGGACTTGATCCGACGCGGTCGCGTACACGCCGTCGTAGCGCGGGAGGAATCTCCCCACATCCGATGTTGCAAGTGGTTCGAAATGGAGCCGGTGCCAAATGCGCTTCTGAAGCATCGGTCGCTGGCTGATGACCCGCCATGCGTCGTCGTTGCCAACCAACAGGAGCGGAAATGAGGACCTCTTGTCATCGTGAAGATCCCGTAGGAATTCAAAGTGGTCCACGCTTAGCCGCTGGGCCTCGTCAATGATGACGAGTGGGTGATTGTCAGCCCACAGAACCTCGTGTAATGTCTCGCGTACGGAGTAGAGCATCTCGTTCTGAAGGTCAGCGATTCCCGTCAGCTGTTCGGCCATCGAGCGAGCAAGGGCGGTAACTGACGGGCGGCCGGCCGCCGCGAGATACACAGCCTGTCGGTCCTCGACAGTCGCTTGAAAACTGCAAGCGGCTACGGTCTTGCCGAGCCCCGGAGCCCCATCGAACACAGAGATGCCGCAGTTGTCGACTGTCGACATCGCAAGGTCCTGGGCCTCTTGGAAATCTGGCGTCTTCACCAAGCGGCCAACATCCACCCGACCGGAGACCTTGACGGCCACTCTTACCCCTCCACCGAGAAGCTCTCGTCCACGCCCGGGAAGGCCAGGGCGCGCACCGATGCAGAGCTGTCAACCCGCGGGAGCTTCCTGTCCCGTCGACCGGGCCGCACATAGACCACCTCTGGGTCCTTGCCCGCCTCAGTGGTTGGTTCGAAGGTCGGGCGCGCGGCGCGTTTCGCCCTCCTCACCTCCCGGTTAGCAGCACGAAGCTGTTCCTGCCGGCTCTGCCAGATGGCCACCTTCTCGTCGCTCGTCATCTCCGACGTGTTGCTCGCGACGCCGATGAAGACCTTGCCGGCATTGTCAAAGACGTACACCTTCCTCTGATCGTGCGGCCAGTAGCGCACCGTGACGCGGTCACCCTTCCGACAGATGGTCTCCTCGGACGCGTACGTCCTTCCTGCCAGATGTATCCCGTCCTTCTGAATCGTCAACGAACCACTCTTCATCAGCAGGAGTGCCGTCTTCTCCGGGCTGTCGATGGTGACAAGAGGGGTGGGGTCGCGGTCCCACGCCTCTGCCGGCGAGCAGCTGAGAGAAGTGTGCTCGTCCTCGTGATACGCGTCAATCAGCGTCGCCATTGCACCGTACACGTCGCTGTAGGCCACCCATCCATCCTCTTGAGTGAACTGACGCTTCTTGTCCACGGTTTTCGGCCCGTCCGCGAACCCCGGGAACCCTTGCATGCGCAGCTGCACCGTCCAGTTGACGCGCTCTACTATGCCCTTTACGTTTGGGTGATAACCAATGTGAGGAGTGATAACCGTTCCGATGGTCATCATGGCCTCCTCGATGTGCTTTGACAGGAAGTCCGACCCGTTATCGATTAGCACGTTCTCTGGGATGCCATGGAACCGACCACGACCATCCGCGCAGATAGCCGCCGCCAGCGCTAGTGCAATGGTCGTCGAGTTTGGGTGTACCGAAATGACGAAGCCGACAATCACCCGAGTACACGCGTCAATCACTGCTGTAAACCAGGGCTGTATCAGTCCACGCATCGGCCATGGCGCGATCACGTACCAGGGCAACTGGCAGTGGTCCATCATGTAGGCATGAGCTCGGTAGAGCGTGTTCATGGGCAGGTACACGAGCGCATGGTCGCGGACGCCCCGGTCGCCATACCTGGCGAGCACCCGCTCGACGCGGGGGACGTCCCTCGCGACGGCTCTCCGGATCGTGGCGAGCGATGGTCGCGCTTCAGCAAAGAGGCCCGCAGCTACTGCCCGCCGGAGGAACTCTGCGACATTGTTTCCGGACTGGTACAGAAGGCCCTTCATCCGGTCGTCGAACACAATGAGCTTGCTACCCCGCGGCCTCCCCCTTGGGGAAGGATCCGAGGTCAACCACCGCCAGACGGTGGCGGGACTCACGCCGAAGTACTCGGCCGTCTCTCGGACCAGCTGTGTCTTTCTGCGAGGCTCTTCGGAAATCCTTCGCTTCAGTTCGTTCGTGGCGCGGCGCCGGATGATCTCCGCGTCCCTGGTCGCGGTCACGGAGCCTGCTCCTCGTCGGTGGTCGGGCCTTCCACCGGGTACCCCGGCCCGGTGCAGACGCGACGGCCGTCGGGACCCAGCGTGGCCGACACGCCCGGGGCGCGAAGCCAGCACACGCGAAGCCCGATGAACCTCGCTCCAAGTCGCTGCCGGCACACGTCCAGGTACCTGCGCATCTGGCTATCGGGAACCCACCCCACGCGCGGCGCCATTCCGGTCTTAACCTCGTCGACCAGTACCCCCAGGTCTGGCCGTTGCCACAGGACGTCGCATCGCGAATCGCCCCTCAGCACGACCTCGGCGCCCACATAGGCCAAGAGGGGCGACCAGAAGAAGCGCCTGTAGACGCTGAGCTGCGTGGTGATTGCCACCGACAGCGCTCGGCGGTTGTTCAGCGTGAGCGGCAGTCCCGCAAGAAGGTCGCCAGCAATCCGCTGCAACTCACTTGCGGTCCAGGCGCCGCTCTGGGCGGCCACTCCCAAGCCCGCGTGGATCAATGTCCCGGTCACACGGTAGCGATAGTCGTGCGTCAGTCGCGCACCTCCGCGCATGAAGTGTTCGGCTCGTGGATCACTCAGCAGCTCGCGCGCCGCATCCCGCGCCGACGCTGGTAGGTCCGCATCGAGAACCCACACGTGCGACGGCCGCGTAACCACCGATGATCGGCCTCTCGCTTGGGCCGGCACGTCCGCGTGACCTTGAAGCGGGTCCGTGTCGGGGGGCAGCTCGTTCGTCGTGATGACGTCGCGCATATGCACCAGTGTAGGACGGCGTTTTTCGCGCTCTTCTCGCGACCGCGCTTCCTGCGGCGCGCGACCGCAAGCGAAAATGACTGCGTGCACAGAATTGCGCGTCCACGCGGACGCGCTTTGTGAAAGAACTAGCGTCCACGCGGACAGCGCTTACGACGCTTGCCGATCTCGGACTGGAGGAGAGAAGAAGCCTGTCACGCCTGCGCGTCCGCGTGGACGCCGCATTTGGCGTTCCGCACCGCCCCGCAACTTGCCGTTTGGCCCATTTGCGGCAAGCCTCGCCGTTACATGGTGCAACCGTCGCGTCACGCGTCCGCCAGGCTCGCGTTGTGGTTTCGTCCGGCCACTTGTCACACAGCCTCGGATCTCCTGTGACAGGGAATTCAGGGGCCTGGGCGAGCCGCACGGGGCGCGAGCGGGATCAGGCTGGCCTCCAAGACCCGTCACGGTCGGCCGCGAGGCCGCATCGCAGGACAGCGCAGGCCCGCCGGAAGTCGAGCCAGCCAGGTCGGGGTTGAGCCGGAGACGCCGGCGGAAGACGCCCGAGGTTCGACGGTCTGATCACGGAGCGGCTGGCCGCGGAGCCGGACGGCGCCGCGCATGTGGCAGTAACAGATGACCCCTCGGCGATCGAGCTGGCGGCGGTTCGACACTCGGCCGGCCACCTAACGCTGCGACCAACGCCCGCGCGTGGCTGTTCGGTGCATTGCTAAGCCCCCGGCCCGGCAGAGAGGTGCTATCGTACGAATGTTCGCTGCGGTGGCGGACGGCTGAGGCCGGCGGAAGCACAGCCCCAAGACCTGGCTGCCTGGCGTCGGTGGGGCCCCCTCGCCGGGCCAGATAATCCCCCCATGGAGCAGGAAGAGACCTACATCTGCACCGACATCGAGGCCGACGGCCCAATCCCCGGGCCGAACTCGATGATCTCCCTGGCCTCCGCCGCCTTCAACTCAGAAGGGCGACTGCTGGACACGTTCGCTGCGAACCTCCTGCCCTTGCCCGGAGCAGCGCCGAATCCCCAGACCATGGAGTGGTGGGAGGGGAATCCCGAGGCGTGGGTCGCCACCCAGGTGGATCAGCGGGATCCCCAGGAGGTCATGCAGGCCTTCTCAGCGTGGGTCGGAGGACAACCGGGAATCCCGGTGTTTGTCGCCTACCCGGCTGGCTTCGACTTCACCTTCGTCTACTGGTATCTGCACCGTTTCATCGGTGGAAGCCCTTTCTCCCACTCGGCCCTCGACATGAAGACGCTGGCCATGGTCTTGCTGGGGAAGGGCTACCGCCAAGCGACCAAGAACCACTGGCCGCGGGAGTGGAAGTCGGCCGGAGCCCGCCACACCCACAGGGCCCTGGATGACGCTATCGAGCAGGGTCGTGAGTTCTGCGGGATGCTCGCAGAGGCCCGGCGGCTCCCTCCACGCGAGCAGCGGGAGCCGGTGGCCAAAGGGCAGCCCAGGGCGCGCGTGAGGAGGCGATAGGCGATGAATTGCCGCCTTCGTGCTCGCCGCCACCGCCTAGGGTGGTATTCGGACACGACTGATTTGCCTGAGTTCGTCCCCAGCGAGGAGCAGCGGCGGGTTGTAGCCCACAGCCTCTCTGCACGCGGGACCAGCACTCGACCGGTAGTCGGGCAGAGCCTTGGATCCTGATGACCCGAAGAGCGGACCCCGGCCTCTCTTGGCGATCGATGTCGACGGATGCTTATCCCCCATCGCCGGCGCCCACATGGGTCCCTTGCCCGGCACGTGGTCGACCTGGCGTCAGCTCCCGATAGGGATACCAACCTTCGTTTCCCCGGATTGCATCGCCCGGATCACCGCCCTCTCGGTAGAACGGATCTGGTGCTCGACGTGGCAGGGGTTGGTCGACGGGGAGCGCGGCCTGAGCGCGCAACTGGGTTGGGCGGGGATGCCCTGGCTCCGTTTGCCTCCAGGTAACCGACCCTGGGACAAGCGTCGCGCGATCCAGGATTGGTTCACTGAGCACGGGGTGAGGCCGCTGATTTGGGTTGACGACGATCGGCGACTCGACACCAGCGGGAGACCGTGGGCGCGGCGTCTCCCCGTGCCGAGCTTACTGATCCGGCCGCAGAAGGCGATGGGCCTGACGCCTGCGCATCTCGATGCCATGGAGCGCTGGCTCGATAAGCTGGGCGCGGCAGGGAGCGCTGGACGATAACGCGGCCGCGAGAGGGCGCTCGCCGATCTGTCGCACCTACTGCTATATGGACGGAGATGTCCAGGGGTGCGGCGCCCTTTGATGAGGCCGAGAGTGATCTTGAGGGGATGGCCCGCCTGCGTGAGCTGAAGGACGACCTCTGGCAGCGAGTAGTCCCTCGGCGAGTTCCAAGTTCGGGGCTTGCGGGCCGCTGGGGTAGGACGGGGAGGCGATCCGGATGATCGAACAAAGGGGGGCAAGCGAGGCGGCCCATTTCGGAGTCGCCGAGCGCTTTGATCTAGAATGGCTCAGCCGCTGGGCTCGCGGGACGTCAACCCTGGTCCGACTGCACTCGGTTGGCTGCCTCGACCGGCACTATCGGCCAACGGGAGGTACCTATGCCCCAGGCCCGACGCCTCAACACCATCTCAGTGGCAGGCGGCAGTGATGTGGCCGGAAGACGCATATTCGTGGCCTATCCCTGGAATCTCTATTCGAGCCGGGCATCGTACAAGAAGGCCTACACCAGCCTAGAGAAGGCCCTTGAAGTCAAGTTCCTCTTCGCCGAAGAGCGCATCTCGTCCGGTCACATCCTCGACAAGATCAAAGGCATGATCCAGGATGCATCGTTCGGTATCTATGACGTTTCCACGTGGAACGCGAACGTGACTCTTGAGTATGGCATCGCCGCGGGCCTTGGAGCTAAGTCCTTCATTGCGTTCAATCCCGACAAGACGGCGTTGCGTGACGTGCCCACGGACATCCGCGGATACGACCGGCTGCAGTACTCGGACCTTGACGACCTCTCGGACAAGGTAACCAGGCTCGTTCGAGACGAGCTTGGGGTGAGCAGGACGACCCGGGATCCCTTCGAAGCCGACCGGATCTGGCTCATACTCACGATCGCGGCGACCCCGGGACTGACCGTGCGTGAACTCTCCGACAGGATGGGCCGGACTGTCGACTACATTCAGCTCCTCCTTCGTCAAAGTTCAGGTGAGTGGCGAACAGAGGGCGCAACGAGGGCAACTCGATACTTCCCGTCCAAGCGCCGGCGGAAACCACTAGCGGCGACCGAGTGACTGGAACTCGGGGTTTGTGGGCGACTATCTTGGGTGCTTCCGATGAGACCATGGGGGGAGCTGCGTGGATCGAACGCTGCTGCAAGACAGCGTGCCGATACGACTACGAGTCGGGCGCGAGCGATGACCACTGACGAGGCCAGCGCGAAATCGCTGCCAGAGCGGATCCTAGAGTGGCTGAAGAGCCAAGGATATCCGCTGGAAATGCGCGTTGCGCGTGACCTCAGAGCGGCTGGCTTTGCCGTGACCCAATCGGACTTCTACCGCGACCCTCATTCGAGCACGACCTGGCGGGAGATCGATGTGTCCGCCCGTTACGTACGGATGAACCGTGAGGGTTATGGATATCGGGCGGTGCAGTACCTTGCGGAGTGCAAGCACCCGAGCCGCACGCCTTGGATTCTGTTCGCCGGAGGCGGTGGACTGGCGGGCCCCGCGCGCGTGGCGCAGAGGATCATCAACAGCGGGTCTGCGCAACTTCTTGACCGACTTGCGCAGCGTCAGGATGTGCAGACGTGTTCAATATTCGAGTTGGCCCAGCACCGGGCGTATGGTATTAGGGCTGCGTTGTCAGACCGGTCATCGACGCAAGACGTGCCTTATCAGGCAGTGATGGCCGCGGCGAGCGCCGCGGTGGCAGCGGCTGACGAGGCGGACAGGATTTCGCGGGACGGATACTTTGTTCTACATCTGGCGATGCCGGTGGTCGTCACCGATACGCCTCTATTCATGTGCTGGCTTGATGAGCGGGGGGATCTCGTAGTTGAGGATATCAAGGAGGCGGATCTAGTATGGCGGCACGGTATTAGCGGGCAGCCTCACACTATCGTCCGCATCCTCCACAGCTCTCAAGTGGCAGCGTGGGCACAGTCCAGCGTCGACGGCACCCGCGCGTTCCTAGCCGCCGTGGATGCGCACTTTGAAGAGCAGGCAGTGGGTGAGTAGGGTAGGAGGTGCTGGGCGGCAATGCCGGTCGGCCCCAGGAGACGGGATTCGGGTATATCAGCCGCCCTTTCTCTCGAGGTTCCGACCGTGACCGACACTATCCCCATCGCTCGCGTTAGGCACAGCGTCTCGTCGCGGTACCCGGAGACGGTTCTCTTCCCTCCCCAAACTTCTTTCGCCGGCACCGGTCTGAGCGTTGGTGTTCGCGGTCAATCATCGATGGCCGTCGGGGCTGTCTGGGTGGACACGTCTGACCCGGACGCCATCAACCTGGCGGCACAGGTCCGCGTTCCGGGGGATCGTGAGGAACTCCGCGATCTCGGAATCGCTCTGCTCGTCGTCAGCCTCCTCGGGGTGGGCGTGGCCGCCGTGGCGCTCGCCGTCCCTGCGTAAAGAAATGACAGCCGTGCCTGCGTTCGAGCCCAGCGAGGAGCAGCGTCGGGTTATAGGTCACGATCCTGGCCGCCACGGCGTCGTCTTGGCGGGGCCGGGTACGGGGAAGAGTGCTAGCCTGGTGGCCCTCCTGTGTCGCCTGGCAAGCATGAGCGAGCCGCCGAAGGTTCGCTTGGTGACGTTTACCCGTGCTGCGACGAACGAACTGGCCGAGGCGATGTCGGCTCAGCCAGCCCTGCAAGCGCTTCGACCGAGCACCATTCACTCGTTTGCTATCTCTTCCCTCATCTCAAATCCGGGCTCGGCGAGCTACCCGCATCCGCTTCGACTTGCGGACAAATGGGAGCGACGGGAGATCGTCCGCCGTACTCTCGCTCGCCGCGCCGGTGTGACGCTGAAAGAGGTCGATACCCTGGTCGGCCAACTCGAGGCCAACTGGCAGGCCTTAACACCCCAGCAAGAAGTGCATGTCTCGGAGGCGACTCGCTCAAGGTTTCTTGGCAGCTGGGAAGAGCATCGGGGGGTGTATGGGTACACCATGCTTGATGAGTTGCCCAACCTTCTCCGCGAGGCTCTGCGTGACCACGATGATCTGGTTGGCTTGAATTACGCGTTATTGATCGTCGACGAGTACCAGGATCTCAACCCTTGCGATTTGGATGTCGTTCGGCGGTTGGCTGATCGCGGATGTGCCATTCTCGCGGCGGGCGACGACGAGCAGTCCATCTACTCGTTCCGGAAAGCCGCGCCGGAGGGGATCCGGCGCTTCGCGGCGGACTACCCGGATACGGTGGTGTATCCCCTGAGCCTGACGCACCGGTGCGGTAAGTCGATCGTTGGGTGGGCGCGTTCCGTTATCGAGGGGGACCCTGATCGCATTATCGACGGGCGGACGCTAGTGGCGGTTCCGGAGGCGCCAGACGGTGAGGTCGCGCTCCTGAGCTTCGTTGGGCATGCCGCGGAGGCTGGCGGCATCGCCGAGCTCGTCCGCCACCTAGTCGTGGACGAAGGCGTTCCGGCGTCCGAGATTCTCGTTCTGATGCGGAGCGATCGCTACGGTCGGTTCAGTGCGCCAATGAGGGCGGCGCTCGCACGCACGGGCATCCCCGCAGCTGATACGCAGTTGGCTGAGACAGAGCTGAGCGCTGGGGGTAACCGCTGGTCGCTAGCCATGCTCCGGCTACTCGCAACTCCCGATGACTCTCTTGCCTGGGCGACCTTGCTTCGGCTCAGGACTGGAGTGGGTCCGCTGGTGACCGATTACATCTATGGGCGTGCCAGGGACGGTCGCATTTCGTTTGGGAGGGCACTGCTTCTCGCCCACGATTCCGGTTGGCCCGGACTTTCCAAGCTGGCGCGCGGCCGTGCGGCTGCCCTGGTGACGGAGGTTCGGTCCTGGATGGAGAGTCGAGGTCTTCCTGACGAGCCGCCGGAGGAGGGATGGGGACGGTGGATCCTATCGGTCTCCAGTGAGGGTTTGTACGGTGGCTTCACCTCTGAGCTGAGTGAGTTGATTAGCGAGGTCAACGGGCTCGTCGAGCCGGACTTGGGCCTCGGGCGCTTCCTGAGCCTGCTGGGGCCTCTGGGTGATGACGCGCTGGCGTCGCGTCGCGCGGGGGTGCGGTTCATGAGTATGAGCCGTTCCAAAGGCTTGACTGTGGAAGCCGTGATCATCGCCGCCTGTGAGGACGACATCATTCCCCGGCTGGATGTTCCGCTCGCTGAGGAGCGGCGCCTTATGTATGTCGCCATGACGCGGGCGCGTCGATTCCTGTACTGCACCTGGGCGCAGCGTCGCACCGGGCCGACGGCGCGTTCTGGGGCGCCGAGGGTGCAGGAGCGTCGGACGGTATCTAGTCTCTTGCGAACCGGGCGGGTCTCTTCGGAGCCGGGGGTTGCATATATCGCAAGGCGCTCTGGGCGGGGACCGACCAGAGCGGCCCCGTAGACCTGGGTGGCCTGGGTCCCCGAGGTCCGAGATTCTCGGTGCTCTCACATTTATTGAGCGATCACTATCATGATTGATGATCGTCGACAGCTGATGCCTGCCGATGCCGAGGCGGTGCGGCGACGCATCGCCGTACCGGTGGGGATCAGTCTGAGAGGCCGGGTGGGATCGCGGCTTCGCGCCATGGTAGGTCGACGACTGTTTGCGGTTTGCACAACGTCAACGGCTGCTTTCGCCCCCGATGCGGATGGTCGACGCCGCGGTCGAGCTGCGGTGTGGGAGGGCTGAGCACAGGCAGATGGTCATGGTGGAGTCCGAGCCCGGAGCGCTGCTCAACCGGCGGAGGCCTGGACGCCGGTTGTCGTCGACAGATGGGTTGATCGTGCCGGCCTCGAGGTCAGAGAGAAGGCCCCGATCGCACTGGCTACACTAGCCGCCGAGATGGCCCGGTCCGCGACGCCCGCCTCGCCCACGCCGGGGGCGCCCGCGAGCGGACCGGCGCCGCGGGTGCGGACCGTGGAGCTGATCCGCATCGCCATACCCCTGGTGGCGCCGTTCCGCACCTCGTTCGGTGTGGAGACCGCCCGCGACGTCCTCCTGATCCACCTCCTCGGCGACGCGGGCGAGGGCTGGGGGGAGTGCGTCGCCTCCGGGGAGCCCGGCTACTCGTCCGAGTACACCGAGGGTGCGCAGCAGGTCATCGAGCGGCACCTCCTGCCCCGGCTGCTGGCCCGGGAACGGGTCGCCGCCGCCGAGCTCGGAGACGTCCTCGCCGCCGTGCGCGGTCACCGCATGGCCAAGGCCGCCCTGGAGATGGCGTGGCTCGACCTCGAGCTGCATGCGGCGGGGAGGTCCCTGGCCGAGCACCTGGGGGCGGTGCGCACCGAGGTGGACTGCGGCGTCTCGGTGGGAATCGCCGACACCACCGAGCAGCTGCTCGAGACAGTCGCCGGCTACCTGGGGGCCGGGTACCGCCGGATCAAGCTCAAGATCGAGCCGGGAACGGACGTGGAACGCGTGAGGTCGGTGCGGGAGCGGTTCGGGCCGGAGCTCCCCCTCCAGGTCGACGCCAACGCGGCGTACACCCTGGAGGACGCCGAGCACCTCGCCCGGCTCGACGAGTTCGGCCTGGTCATGATCGAGCAGCCCCTTGCGGAGGAGGAGCTGCTCGGCCATGCCAAGCTGGCACGGAGGCTGACGACGCCGATCTGCCTCGACGAGTCGATCACGTCGGCGGCGGTCGCCGCCGAGGCCATCGAGATGGAGGCGTGCCGCATCGTCAACATCAAGCCGGGGCGGGTCGGCGGGTACCTCGAGGCGCGGCGCGTCCACGACGTCTGCGCGGCCCGGGGCGTCCCCGTCTGGTGCGGCGGCATGCTGGAGACCGGGATCGGCAGGGCGGCCAACCTTGCCCTGGCGGCGCTGCCCAACTTCACCCTGCCGGGCGACACCTCGGCATCCGACCGGTACTTCCGCCCGGACATCACCGAACCCTTCGTGCTCGAGAACGGCCGCCTGCGGGTCCCAACCGGCCCCGGGCTGGGGGTCCAGGTGCGACGCGATCTCGTGGACAGCCTGACCACCCGGCGCACGCTGGTCCGGCGCGGATGACGGAGCCGCGTACCGACCCGCCACCGGGAACCGAGCCGCGTGCCGGCCCGTCGCCGGGAACCTCGCCGGCCGCCTCCCGCACCGCGGCGACCCCGCCGTCGACGCCCCGGCTGGGCGGCCAAGTCGAGGCCGCGGCCCGGCTGGCGAGATCCGCCGCGGAAGGCGCCGGCGTGGTCATCGCCGAGGTCCACGAGCTCGACCAGCTCCACGACGTCACGCGCGTCCTCGAGGCCGTCTGGCACCGCCCGGCGGACCCGATCGCCGTCGATCTGCTCCGGGCTCTCGCCCACAGTGCCAATTGCGTTCTCGCCGCATGGTCTGGGGCGGAGATGGTGGGGGCGAGCATTGCCTTCCGGGGCCTCCACGACGGGCGGCCCAGCCTCCACTCGCACATCACAGGCATCGTCCCCGACCTCCAGCTGCGCGGAGCCGGCCACGCCCTCAAGCTCCACCAGCGAGCCTGGGCGCTGGCGAACGGCATCGATGCGGTCACCTGGACCTTCGATCCGCTGATCGCCCGCAACGGCCACTTCAACCTCACCAAGCTGGGGGCCGACGCCGACGAGTACCTGGTGGACTTCTACGGACCTCTCCGCGACGCCGTCAACAGCGACGACGCCACAGATCGCCTCCTGGCCGTCTGGAGGCTGACCAGCCCCCGCGTCGCGCGCGCCCTCTCCGGGCGCGTGCGGACCCCGGCGATCGCACTCCTGCGCAGGGCCGGCGACCCGGTTGTGCTGGACATCGGCGCGGACGGCCGCCCGGTGGCCGCGGAGGTCATCGTCGGGACCCGGTCGGGAAGGGCGCTGGTGCACATCCCCGCCGACATCGTGGCGGTGCGCGGCGATGACCCGGGGTGCGCCGGTGCGTGGCGGCGGGCGCTCCGCGAGGCCATGACCGCTCTCTTCAGCGGTGGTCTGCGGCCCCTGGCCGCGGTCGCCCCCGGCTGGTACGTCTTCGGCCCCGCGGGGTCGGACTGGCCCAGATGACCCCGACCTCGCCGGGACCGGCCGCCGCCCTCCTCGAGGGCCTGCGCCGCCGCCAGACCGAGATGCTCGAGTGCCTGGAGACTCTGGTGAACCACGAGTCGCCGAGCAGCGAGCCCGGCTCGCTGGCATTGGCGCTCGACGCTGTGGATTCGATGCTCGCGCACCTCGCCGCGGCCGGCGGCCGGCGGATCGACGTGGCTGGCGCCACCCACCTCCTCTGGGAGACGGCCCGGCCGCGCGTCCTCCTCCTCTGCCACGTCGACACGGTCTGGCCGCGCGGGACGCTGGAGCGCTGGCCCTTCCGGGTCGAGGGGAACCGGGCTAGCGGTCCCGGGGTCGCGGACATGAAGGCAGGCATCGTCCAGGCGCTCTTCGCCATCTCCGCCCTCGGCACGCCAGAGGGCGTACGGCTGCTGGTCACCACCGACGAGGAGATCGGGTCGCCCACGTCCCGCGGCCTGATCGAGGAGCAGGCCGCGGGGGTCGAGGCGGCCCTGGTCCTGGAGGCCGCCCACGAGGGGGCCCTCAAGGTCGCCCGCAAGGGCACCGCCCAGTACACGGTCCGGATCGCCGGGCGCGCCGCCCACGCGTCGGAGCCCGCCCACGGGGCCAACGCGGCCCTGGAGATGGCGCGTCAGATGCTCGACATCGCGGGGCTTGCCGACTCCGAGCTGGGAACCACGGTGACCCCCACCGTGGCCTCGGCCGGGACGACCGCCAACACCGTGCCCGCCCAGGCGGAGTTCCGGGTCGATTCCCGCGCGGCGTCGCTGTCCGAGCTGGAGCGGATCCGGGAGGCGATGCTCGCCCTGCGACCGCACCTCGAGGGGACCGAGGTGACGGTGTCCGGCGGGGTCGAGCGGCTGCCGATGCCGCGCCAGATCTCGAGCGGGCTCTTCGAGAGGGCGCAGGCACTGGCGGCGACCCTCGGGCTGGCACCCCTCCGGGGAGTGCTCGCCCCGGGCGGCTCCGACGGGCAGTTCACCGCCGCCATCGGCACGCCGACCCTCGACGGACTCGGCGCCGTCGGCGGCAACGCTCACGCCGAGGGGGAGTGGGTCGAGGTGGACAGGATGCCGGAGCGGGCCGCGCTGCTCGCCGCTCTCCTCCGAGACATCCTCCATGAGGCGGCGGCCTGAGGGCCGCACCCCTGCAGAACGCCCCTCAGAAGGCGGGCTCGCCCACCCGCTTGGCGGTGTCGCGCCAGGTGATCGGGCCACCCATGGTCTGGAGGATGGCGGAGACGGAGGTGAGATCCGCCTCGGCCTCCTGGATCGCCGCGATCCTCTCCGAGAGGCGCTGTGCGGCGGCGGGGTCGGTCTCGCGGCGGCGGCGCGCCTCCAGGGAGATCCGGATCCGCCACATGCGCGTCGCGAGGGTGTCCGCGGTCGACGTTGCGATCGCGTGGCACTGCGCGTCCGCCCACTCCAGAAGTTCAGTCACGGGCTCCGTCCCGGCGGTGACGCTCACGAGGCCAGTCTATCGACGCTTGCGAGCGGGTCATTCGCGTCGTCGCCGGGTTCGCGTCGAGGTGTGATCGGGTCGTGACGGTTGTGACCCGGCTCCGACGGTCGTCAGCGCGGCTCCGCCCAGAGGCGTCCCGACGCGCGGCGACGCCCCTCGGCCGCCGCCGCCGGACACCGCTCCCCTCCCTGCCCCCGCTGCTGGCATCCGCGGCCGTGAACGTCCTCGGGGAAGCCCCGCGGGCTCAGTTGCCGGGTGAGGAGAACTCCTCCAGCTCGCCGAGATAGCGCGCTCGCGCGCCGGAGTCGAGGAACGCAGCCTGGAACGAGTTCTCCGCGAGCTTCCGAACCTGCGCGTCGTCGATGCCGAGCCCGGTCCTGATCAGCTGGTAGTTGTCGTCGATGTAGCCGCCGAAGTAGGCGGGGTCGTCCGAGTTCACCGTGACCATGAGGCCGGCGTCGATCATCTCCGGCAGGCGGTGCTCCTCGATCCGGTCGACCACCCCGAGGCGCACGTTGGAGAGGGGGCACACGGTCAGCGGGACGCGCTCCTCGCGCAGACGGGCGACCAGCGCGGGGTCGTCCAGGCAACGGACCCCGTGGTCGATCCGGGACACCCTGAGCAGATCGAGGGCCTCCCACATGTAGCTCGCCGGGCCCTCCTCGCCAGCATGGGCGACGCAGCGGAACCCCTCCGCCCTGGCTCGGTCGAAGACGTCGACGAACTCCGACGGAGGATGCCCCACCTCGGCCGAGTCGAGCCCTACTCCGACGATCCGGTCCCCGAAGGGCAGGGCCGCAACCAGCGCGTCCATCGCCGCCGCCGGGGTCCGATCGCGCAGGAAGCACATGATCAGCGCGGTCGAGATGCCGTGGTCGCGCTGGCTGGTGCCGAGCACCGACCACAGACCCTCCACGACGGTCGCCATCGGCACGCCGCGCTCGGTGTGCGCCTGGGGATCGAAGAAGATCTCGGCATGGCGCACGCCCTGGGCGCGGGCGCGCTCCAGGTAGGCGCCGGCCAGGTCCGCGAAGTCCTGCTCGGCCCGCAGCACCGCCGTGGTGGCGTAGTAGACGTCGAGGAAGGACTGCAGATCGCGGAATCTGTACCTGCGCCGGAGCTCCGCCGCATCGGAGCACGGGAGGGCGACGCGATTGCGTTCCGCGAGCTCGAGGGCCAGCTCCGGCTCCAGGGTCCCCTCGATGTGGAGATGGAGCTCCGCCTTGGGTATTCGGGTTTGCGGCTCAGGGCTTGCCATCGACCACCAGCGACGCGGTGTGCACCACCGTCAGTCAGTGGCCAGTTTGCTACTTCCCTACGGGAGCGTGCCTCATGCCGCGCGCCACGTGGCGCTGAGCCTGCGACTCCTCGTCCACGTGGACGTACTTGGCCCCGCGGAACGCTGACGCGATCGCCGCCACCACGCTCATGACCACCGCGACGGTGAGGATGATGCCCAGGCTCCCCACGAAGGCGGGGCCGATGAGCTGGGGAAAGAAGGCGCGGCTGGTGAGGTGGGCGGCCTGGGCCGCGGAGAGGTGGGAGAGCACCGTGGGCCCGAGCAGCGTCTTGAGGGGGTTGTAGCCCAGGAAGGCGGCGAAGACGTAGCCGAGCGGCGGCACGTGAGAGAGGGCGGCAGCGGTCGAGGCCGGGATGCCGTTGTGGACCAGCCCGCTGAGCATTGCCGGGGGGACCTTGGCGTTGAGCCCGGCCACCAGGAGGGTGAAGAAGAGGCCCATGGAGAGCGGCATCCCGGTGCTGTTGAAGGTGACCCGCATTCCCGAGGCCGCGCCCCGGTGGCGGGCCGGCACCGAGTTCATGATCGAGGAGGTGTTGGGGGAGGCGAACAGGCCACCGGAGATCCCCGAGACGAACATGACCGCGGCGAAGGGCAGGTAGTTGAAGTTGGCCGGGAAGGTCATCATCACGGCATAGGTGGCGGCCGCCAGCAGCATGCCGGCGGTGGCGAAGGGACGGGCGCCGTAGCGGTCGGAGAGCTTGCCGGAGATGGGACCGGCGACCACGAATCCGAGGGTGAACGGGACCATGTAGATGCCCGCCCAGAGCGGGGTGTCGGCGAAGCTGTAGCCGTGCTGGGGCAGCCAGATGCCCTGGAACCTGATCATCAGCATGAACATCAGGCCGCCGCGGCCGATCGAGCCCAGGAATCCGGCGAGGTTGCCGAAGGTGAAGGCCCGGATCCGGAACAGCGAGAGGCGGAACATCGGATCCTGCACCCTGGTCTCGATGAAGAGGAAGCCGACCAGGAACAGCAGGCCGCCGGCGATCATCCCCAGCACGAACGGGTTGCCCCAGCCCGACTGCGAGGTGCCGTACGGCTCGATGCCGTAGGTCACGCCGATCAGCAGCATCGCCAGACCGCCGGCGAAGGCGAGGTTCCCCGCCCAGTCGATGCGCGCCCTGATGCGCACCCCGATGTCCTTCAGCTTGAGGTAGGCCCAGACAGTGCCGAAGGCCCCGATCGGGACGTTGGCGAGGAACACCCAGCGCCAGCCGAGCTGGGAGAGGACACCGCCCACGATGATTCCCAGGAAGGAGCCGACGATGGCCGCCACCATGTTGATCCCGAGGGCGAAGCCGAGCTGGTCGGAGGGAAAGGCGTCGGTGATGATGGCCGCCGAGTTGGCCATCAGGAGTGCCCCGCCCACGGCCTGGACCATGCGCAGGATGACCAGCTCCAAGGCTCCGTTGGAGCCCGTGCTCCACGTCAGTGAGAGCAGGATCGCGCTGACGGTGAACCAGGCGAAGCCCAGGTTGTACATCCTCACCCGGCCGAAGATGTCGCCAATGCGGCCCACGGTCACCACGACGGCGGCCGACACCAGCATGTAGCCCATCATGATCCAGAGCAGATAGGACGAATTGGCCGGAACCAGCGGGTTGAGCCGGATGCCGCGGAAGATCACCGGCAGGGCGATGATCAGGCTGGTGCCCGTCATCGACGACAGCAGCACCCCCACCGTCGTGTTGGAGAGGACCACCCACTTGTAGTGGGGTCCGACGCGCGGGGTGATGGTGAGGGCTGCGACGCTCATGCCGTGATGTCCTCCGTTGGGCGTGGCTCTCCCCCCGGAGCGATGACGGTGGCGGGACGATCTGATGCCAGTGATCTCAGCACGACCGCAGCGCGCTCGAGCACTCTCCGGTCGTCCTCGCTCAGCGCGACCAGGCGCTCGGCGAGCCATTCGTTGCCGGCTTCGGCATAGCGGGTCATCAGGGCCGTCCCGACCTCGGTCGCCACCACCTGGACACCGCGGCGGTCCCCGGGGGTCGCCTGGCGCGCCACCAGGCCGGCCGATTCCAGCTTGTCGACGAGGCGCGTCGCCGCCGATGAGGGGAGGCTCTCGAGCTCGGCGAGCCGGCCGACACCCAGAGGGCCGGCGTGCACCACGCTGGCCAGCCCGGACACCTGGGCGATGCTCAGCTCGGAGGGATCGTGGCGGCGGAGCTGGCGGCTCAAGTGGATCATCGACAGCCGGAGGCGCTCGGCCAGGGGGCGCACCTCGATCGCTCCATCGGAGCGGACCACGGGCATCTCGTCGGTCGTCCTGCTCGACACGGTCACCTGCCTCCTCGACCGGTCACCCGGTAGGCTGAAACTGACGAAGATAGTATATGCATCAGACAATCGAATTGAGGGGGAGATCGCATCGCGAGCACCCTCATCGACCACGACGGCCCGGCTGATCCCGGTCGCGCGGAGAGCTCCCTGGAGATGGCCGCCCTCCACCGCCCGCTCACCGCCAACGTCCGCTGGGCCGGCTTCGGCGGCGGCGAGGGTACCGCTCCGGACCGCAATGCGATCATGCTGAGACGCATCGGGTTCGCGCCCGCCTAGCGTCACGGGGGCTGCCGGAGAGGGCCACGACGGAGGGATCGCAGATGAAGGCCGTGGTGTACGAGCGGCAGGGCCCGGCCAAGGAGGTCCTGAAGGTCGTCGACCTCCCCCGCCCCGCGCCGGGGCCCGGCGAGGTCCGGGTGCGGGTGAGCTTCTCGGGGATCAACCCCACGGATTGGAAGTCGCGGGGCGGGGCCACGCCGCGGCCGGTCGACGAGTTCCAGGTTCCCCACCACGACGGGTCGGGGGTGATCGACGCGGTCGGGCCGGGGGTCGACGAGGGCCGGATCGGACAGCGGGTGTGGCTCTGGATGGCCGCCGCCACCAGCCGGTGGGGCACCGCCGCCGAGTGGACCGTGGTCTCCGAGCAGCAGGCGGTGGAGCTGCCAAAGGGGGCGTCCCTGGAGCTGGGGGCCAGCCTCGGGGTGCCGGCGTTGACCGCCCATCGCTGCCTCTTCGCCGACGGCGACCTGGCCGGGCGCACCGTCCTGGTGGCGGGCGGGGCCGGTGCGGTCGGGCACTTCGCCATCGAGCTGGCCAAGTACCGGGACGCCCGGGTGGTCACCACCGTGAGCGGCGTCGAGAAGGCCGATCTGGCCCGGGCCGCAGGCGCCGACCTGGTGGTCAACTACCGGGAGCCGGATGTCCTGGAGCGGATCCGCGCCTACACGGAACGGGTGGACCGGGTGGTGGAGGTGAACCTCGCCGTCAACCTCGCCCTCGACCTGGGACTCTCCGGCCCGGGCACGGTGGTGGCGGTGTACGCGGCCGACACCGCCGATCCGGAGCTGCCGGTGCGCGCCTGCATGAGCGCCAACGTGGTGCTTCGCTTCGTGCTCCTGTACGGTGTGCCGGTCGCCGAGCTTCTCCTGGGCGTTCGGGAGGTCGGCGCCGCGCTCGAGGGGGGAGCCCTCACCGAGCTGCCGGTCCACCGGTTCCGGCTCGAGGAGTGCGCTGCCGCCCAGGAGGCGGTCCAGGCCGGGGCGGTGGGCAAGGTGCTTCTCGACGTCGGGTGAGCCCCCGCCCGTTCCGGAACCCGGCCCGTCAGGCATTCGCAAGAGGGGATGCCTGAAGCTGTATGCGAATGCCTCCCCCCTCCCCCACATCGCCGTGACCGCGCCCACCGACCTCGGCACCCCCGCCACCGCCGGGGTCCGGCGATCGCTGCGGGTGCCCCGGCGCTGGGGGCTGCTTCCCCGCGACGCCGTCCTCATCGTCCTCGGCAACGCCGTGCTGATCGTCGCCATGTGGGTCCGTCACGGGCAGTTCCCCAACGTGACCCACCCGGCGGCGCTGCTGACCGGCGCCGGCCAGATCGCCGCCCTGCTGGGCACCTACAGCGCGCTGGTCCAGGTGGTGCTGATGTCGCGCAGCCCGTGGCTTGACGACCTCTTCGGGATCGACCGGCTCGCCGGGTGGCACCGATGGCTGGGCTTTGCGACCGTCTACCTGATCAGCGCTCATGTCGTCCTCACCACCGCCGGTTACGCCATGACCGACGGCCGCTCCTTCTTCGCCCAGACCTGGGTGTTCCTCACCACCTACCCCTACATGCTGATGGCGTACCTGGGCTTCGGCCTCCTCCTGCTGGTGGCGATCACGTCGATCCGGGCGGCACGGCGGCACCTCTCGCATCAGACCTGGCACTTCATCCACCTCTACGTCTACCTGGCGATCGCGCTCGCCTTCGCCCATCAGCTCACCGCCGGTACCGACTTCGTGGGCGACCCGGTGGCGGTCGGATACTGGGTGGCGCTGTACGCGGTCGCGGCCGCCCTGGTCGTCACCTTCCGGCTGGTGATACCGGCGCGGATGGCCGCGCGGCACCGCCTTCGGGTGCGCAGCCTGGTGGCCGAGTCGCCGGACGTGCTCTCCATCTACATCACCGGCCGCGACCTCGGCGAGCTGCCGGTGCGCGCCGGCCAGTTCTTCAAGTTCCGCTTCCTGACCCGCGACCTCTGGTGGCAGGTGCATCCGTTCTCGCTCTCGGCGGCACCGAACGGTGACTACCTCCGCATCACCGTCAAGCAGGTGGGGGACTTGACGCGCTCGCTGAGCCGCCTGGGCCCCGGTACGCCGGTGATCCTGGAGGGCCCGTACGGGATCTTCACCTCGGTCCGGCGCCGCCAGCCACGGGCACTGCTGATCGCCGGAGGGATCGGCATCACTCCGCTCCGGGCCCTGATCGAGGACATGCCGCAGCGCAAGAATTCGATCGCCCTCCTCTACCGCGCCCATTCCTGGACTGACGTGGTCTTCAAGGCGGAGCTGGACCGGCTGGTCGCGTCGCGGGGCGGCTTCGTCCACTACATCGTCGGCGCGCGCGGGCGTGAGGTGCACCCCCAGCCCTTCGCCCCCCGCTTCCTGAGCGAGACGATCCCCGACATCAAGCAGCGCGACGTCTTCGTCTGCGGCCCGCGCGAGATGATCGACGCGGTTCTGAGCAGCCTGCGCGCGCTGAGGGTTCCCGCGACCCAGGTCCACTGCGAGCGGTTCGCCTTTCTCAGCTGAGGTCATCCGTCATGCCGGTCCGCGCCGCCGTCACCCTGGTCGCCACCGCCGTCGGGGTGATCCTCCTGGTCAGCTTCCGAACCCCACCGTCCGCGCTGCCCAGCGCCGCGGTGGCGCCGTCGTCGACGTCGACCTCCGCCAGCCCCACGGCCACCACCACCCCCTCCGGCGCGCCTCCTTCCGGGGGCACGTCGCCGACCCCCACCGCGACCCCCACCCCGGCGGCCAGCGGTCTGAGGTCGGGAACCTTCACCGGTCAGACGTACTCCGACCAGTACGGGAATCTCCAGGTCCAGGTGGTGATCTCCGGCGGCAGGATCACCGACGTCAAGGTCCTCCAGTACCCGGAGAACGAGCCGCAGTCCTCGTTCATCAGCTCTCAGGCGCTGCCGCTGCTTCGCGAGGAGGTGCTGCAGGCGCAGAGCGCGAAGATCGACGTCGTCAGCGGCGCCACCTTCACCAGTGAGAATTACGCCGCTTCGGTGCAGTCGGCCCTGGACCTGGCGCGTGCCTGACGTCGACGGCACGCCCCGGGGAACGCTGCGCGCGGAGCCGGTGATGGGGACCGTGATCACCGTCGACGTGCGTGACCCCGACCTGCCCGCGCGGGCCGTCAACGCGGCCGTCGCCTGGTTTCACGAGGTGGACGCCACCTTCAGCACCTACCGCGAGGCGAGCGAGATCAGCCGCCTCTCGCGCGGCGAGCTGCGGGAGAGCGAGTGCTCCGCCGACGTACGCGAGGTGCTCGGCCTCTGCGCCGAGGTCACCCGGAGGAGCGGGGGATGCTTCGACATCCACCTGGGCGGGCGGCTCGACCCGTCGGGGCTGGTCAAGGGCTGGTCGGTGGAGCGCGCGGCGGAGATGCTGCAGGCCGCGGGGGCCCGCAACTTCTTCATCGGGGCCGGCGGCGACGTCGTGACCAGGGGGGCGCCGGCGCCCGGTCGCCGCTGGCGGGTGGGGATCCGCCATCCCGAGCTCACCGACCAGGTCACCGCGGTGCTGGAGACCGGCAGCCTCGCCGTGGCCACCAGCGGTGCCTATGAGCGCGGCGAGCACATCGTCGATCCGCGAACGCTCCGGGCACCCGACGGCCTGCTCAGCATGACCGTCGCCGGGCCCAGCCTCACCTACGCGGACGCCTTCGCCACCGCCGCCTTCGTCATGGGGGAGGAGGGGCTGGGCTGGGTGGCGGGGATCGACAGCTACCAGGCGCTGGCGATCACCATGGACCGGCGCACGCTGTGGACGGCGGGGATGGAGTCCCTCCTGGTGCGCGCCGCTGCGCCGCCAGGGTGACATCGGGCCTCCTCTTCCCCACAGTGGTGCGACACGCGCGCCGGCACATCGCATGCACTTCGCTGCGCCTGGCGCGTTGAGGCACGCGCGCCTATACTCGGTGGACGGAACCAGGGGCTCCCGCGCCAGGGGGCGGTGACCCGCGGTCCTCGCTCCTCATCTTGCCGCCCCTGGAGATGGCGCGGCAGGTGGGAAGGGAAGTGAGGGCGCGAAGGGCGGTGTCCGGCTTGACCTCAGGGACGGCGCGGGTCTGATGTCCACGCGCCGGCAGGTGCTCCTGCTCACCCTGTGGGCGGCCTTCCTGGCGCTGGTGGTGGTGGGCTTCGTCTACGTCCGCGACCAGCCGCCGCCGCCGCCCCAGGCAAGCCTGGGGACGCTGACGCAGGCTGTGCTCAACGCCGAGAGCGGGACCGGCGCTCCCCAGGATCAGATCTCCCTCGACACCGCGCACGCCGCCCAGGTCGGCACCGGCGAGGTGACCTGGTGGGACGCCGCGGGAGGCGAGCACATGACCCCTCTCCCCGACGGCGGCGAGGGCATTGTCGTCGACATCTTCACCAGCGACCGATTCGTCAACTTCACCGCGGCCAGCGGGATCCCGATCAGCACCATCCTCCTGGTGCTGGTGCCGACGCTGATCATCGTGATGGTCATCGTCATCCTCTACTGGCGCCAGGGCGGCGGCCCGGTGGGGCTGCTGCGCTCGCGCTCGAAGCCGATCGCCGGCAACCAGCCGCTCTGCAGCTTCGCCGACGTCGCCGGCTGCGACGACGCCAAGCTCGAGATGGGCGAGCTGGTCGCCTTCCTGCGCGATCCCGACCGCTATCGCGAGCTGGGGGCCCGGGTGCCCAAGGGAGTTCTCCTGGTGGGGCCACCGGGCACGGGCAAGACCCTGCTGGCGCGCGCGGTGGCCGGCGAGGCGGACTGCGCCTTCCTCTCGGTCTCCGGTTCGGAGTTCGTGGAGATGTTCGTGGGGGTCGGCGCGGCCAGGGTGCGCGACCTCTTCAAGAGGGCCCGGAAGTCGGCCCCCTGCATCGTCTTCGTGGACGAGATCGACGCCGTGGGCCGGCGCCGGGGCGCTGCGGGGGTCAACGCCGGGCACGAGGAGCGCGAGCAGACCCTCAACCAGCTCCTGGTCGAGCTGGACGGTTTCGACCAGGGGGCGCGGATCGTGGTCATCGGCGCCACCAACCGCGCCGACGTGCTCGACGAGGCGCTGCTGCGACCGGGGAGGTTCGACCGCCAGGTGACGGTAGAGCCGCCGGACGTGACCGGCCGGGCGGCGATCCTCGCGGTCCACGCGCGGGGAAAGCCCCTCGCCGCCGACGCCGACCTTGGCCTGGTGGCCCGCCGGACCGCGGGCTTCACCGGCGCCGACCTGGCCAACCTGATCAACGAGGCGGCGCTCCTGGCGGCCCGGGAGCGGCAGCCGGAGATCGGCATGGGACACCTTGAGGCGGCGGTCGACCGGGTGCTCGCCGGCCCCGAGCGCAGGGGACGGCTGCTCAGCCCGGAGGAGAAGCGCACCATCGCCTACCACGAGATGGGCCACGCCCTGGTCCTCGCCTCCCTGCCGGGGACTGACCCGGTGCGCCGCGTCAGCATCGTGGGCCGGGGCCGCTCGCTGGGCTGGACCCTCACCGTGCCCGAGGGCGACCGGGCCCTGGGCTCGAAGTCCCAGCTCAGGAACCGGCTCGCCGGGCTGCTCGGGGGGCGGGTCGCGGAGGAGATCGTCCTCGGTGACGACGACATCACCACCGGGGGGGCCGACGACCTGCTCAAGGCGACCCAGCTCGCCCGCCAGATGGTCACCGAGCTGGGGATGTCGGGGCTCGGCGTGCGCGTGCTGGAGGGGGGCGAGACGGGCCTGTCCCCTGCCCATTCGGACGAATTGGGCCGCCGGGTGGACGCCGAGGTCGATGGCTTCCTCGACGAGGCGCTGGGCCGGGCCCGGGCGATCCTGGCGGCCCGGCACGGGCTTCTCGACGAGCTCGCGACGCGGCTGCTCGAGGTGGAGACCATGAGCGGGGCCGAGCTTGCCGAGATCGTCACCTCCCACGCGACCGTCGAGTTGCGCGGGGTGGTCGCCCCGCACCCGCCGCCGCCGGTGGCGGAGCCGGCGCTGGCCGGCGCACCGCAGCTGGCGACCGCCCGAGCGCCGCGGCCGGCGGCCCGCGCCGCCCGGGGCGGCACGCCGGTCACCTCGGGCCCGCCGCCGTGGCTGCGCACGCTGCTCCGCGCCGCGGCCGGTGCCCTGGGCGGACGGCCCCGGCCCGGCGGCCTTTCGGGATAGCCGGCGACCCGGCTCAGAGGGGTGGGACGCAGCGAAGCATTCCCGCTTTCGGCGCGAAGTCGGGGGTGGGGTTTGGGCGGGGGCAGAAAGTCCCCCCTAGGATCGGGGTGTCAATGGACATCGCCGTGGGTCACCGCCTCAAGGCCAAGGACACCTCCTGGTTCCGGCCCGGCGCCCACCGGTTGCTCAGCCTGCGCACCCTGAAGCAGGACCGGACCTGGAACCGGTACTGGGCGGC
>Ga0187872_10000248_pt1 | contig 65638 bp, 55 predicted proteins | sample June2016WEW_16_4_FD_132973 | JGI IMG/M metagenome (GOLD analysis project Ga0187872, IMG submission 132973) | Peatland microbial communities from SPRUCE experiment site at the Marcell Experimental Forest, Minnesota, USA - June2016WEW_16_40 | ecosystem: Environmental > Terrestrial > Soil >...
TGCTCGCCCCCTTTTACACGAGGCGGGGATCCTTGCTGAGCGACGGCCTCTACCGGCCTTGAATGACATCGGTCTCCCGCCTCGTCTTGCTCCTCCTTCTTGCTACGATCAGAATCCACATACTCCACATACAAGGATGACTTTTTTCAGTGATTGACGCTCGCGCCGCTCGGGATGCGGCCAAGTCATGCGGTGCGTGCTCAATCATAAAGAACCGAGACCCTTCGCAGGCTGAGGATGACGGATGGGGCTGATGACTTCAGCCGGATCGATCGGCCGGTGTTTGAGCGCAGGTGACAACCGCGGGGGGGGGTTAGCTTTTTACTTCGATGCTGATGGGGCCGCGTTTCTCGGTGATCTCGACGGTTGCGCCTTTCGACGAGCCGCGCACGATGAACGAGGCCGCGCCGGCGCCCACGCGCATGCCCGCGATTGAAAGCGCGCCGAGGCCGTCGGGCAGGACCGGCGAATCGATGACGAGGCGGCCGTCGAAGCCGTCGATGTGCAGACCGAGGATGGCCTGCAACATCATCATGACGGAGGCGGCGGCCCAGGCCTGCGGATGGCAGGCGACCGGGTAGGGTACCGGGCCGAGGCGCGCCTCACGCGGGAAGCCGCAGAAGAGTTCGGGCAGGCTGCCGCCGCGCAGATCGATCGCGGCGTCGAACATGCCGCGCATGATGGCCAACGCGCCGTCGCGGCCGGGGATGCGGGCGAGTCCGAGGGCGGCGATGGCATTGTCGTGCGGCCAGACGGAGCCGTTGTGATAGCTCATCGGATTGTAGCGGCGGGCGTTGGTGCTGAGGGTCCGCACACCCCATCCGGAGAACATGTCATCGGCCATCAGGCGGGTTGCGAGCACTGCTGACCGATCGCGGTCGAGCAAGCCGGTGGCGAGGCAATGGGCGGCGTTCGAGGCGATCACGCGGCAGGGTTTCTTGTCGCCGTCGAGGGCGAGCGCGACGGTGCCCTCGTCGTCGAGCCAGAAATCGCGGGTGAAGGCGGCCTTGAGGGCCTTGGCGCGATCCGAGAGGCGCGAGGCGATGGCGTTGCGATTCATCCGGGCGGCGGCCTCGGCGACGGTGGTGAAGGCGGCGTACAAGTAGCCCTGAACCTCGCACAGCGCGATCGGGGGGCGCGCGAGCGAGCCGTCGGCGTGCGAGATCGAGTCGAAGGAATCCTTCCAGCCCTGGTTGGCGAGGCCTTGCGGGGTCTCGCGCAGGTACTCGACGTAACCGTCGCCGTCGGGGTCGCCGTATTGGTCGATCCAGGCGAGGGCGCGCTCGACGTGGGGCCAGAGTTGCGCGGCGAGCTTCAAGTCACCGGTAGCGGCGACATAGCTGCCGAACAGCCAGAGGAAGAGCGGAGTTGAATCGACGCTGCCGTAATAGCGGCCGAAGGGAACTTCGTGCAGCACGGCCATCTCGCCGAAGCGCAACTCATGGACGATCTTGCCGGGCTGCTCGTCGCGATCGGCGTTGACCTCGGCGCCTTGAAAGCGCGCGAGCATGCGCAGCGTCCCGGCCGCGACGGCGGGGCTGAAGGGCAGCATCGACAGCGCGGTGATGATGCTGTCGCGTCCGAACAGCGTGGCGAACCAGGGGATGCCGGCCATGATGTAAGTGCCGGCGGCGTCCTGCGACATGATCGACATGAGGTCGCATTCGGAGTGGCGGAAGAGCGAGTTCATCATCTCGTTGCCGGCGGTGACTTTGGCCCATCCGGCCTCGGTGTGGACGATCTCGGCGCGGCGGAGCTGGAGGGCGCGGTCGAAGTTCACGGAGGAGTCGAGCCGAGGGAGGTTCTTTGGCCGGAGCGGCTCGAAGCCGCGGTCCGCCAGATTGCCGCATCGGATGCGAAGCTCGAGGGTGATGGCGCTTTCGGCGGCGAGTTTGAGGGACCAGGCGGCGTGCGCGGCGTCGAGCAGGGTCGGCGCCGGCTTGAAGGTTAGATCGCTGAAGCGCAATCCCCGATCGAGTCCGCGGTAGAGAAACTTGATGCGGTCCTTGCGGCGTTCGGGCGGGAGCGTCGCGCCGTGGCGCAGGCGTTTGATTCCGCGCACTTCGAAGAGATCGGCGAAGTCCACGCCGAAGCGGAATTCGAGTTCGAGCGCGACCGGGGCCTGCGTGTAATTGCGCACGACCATTCGATGAAAGAGCGTGGCCGGGCCGAGCGTCCAACTGCGTTGAAGCTGGATTGAGTTGCGCGGCAAATCGATTATGCCGCCATGATCGCCGAGGTCGGGATTGGTCAGGTTGACGCGAAGTTGGGCCTTGTCGTCGCTCAGAAAGGAATTGAGAAAGTAGGGCGTCTGGCCGGCGATGCGCAGCTCGAAGCGGCTCAGGTAGCGGGTATCGCGATGGAAGAGGCCGAGCGCTTCGAGGGGGGATTCGACGATGTCGCCGCCGGCGTCGAAGATCGCGAAGCTGTGGCCGTCGGCGAGCACGCGCGTGACGCGTCGCGAGGCCAGCGAAGAGGCCAGGACGTAGAAGGCGGAACCGACCTTGAGGACGGTTTCGGCTGGCTTGGGGAGGGATGGGCGGCGGCCGGATCGGGAGGCGAGCCGGCCGCTTGGGCGGGGCCGTTTCACCGCGCGGCCGAGCGTCCGTCCCCAAAGCGCGCATGCGGATGCGAGCCGTTGCGGCGCGCGCCGATCAGGTCGCGATAGATGCGCTCGTACTGCGCAGCCATCACGTCGGCGGTGAAGCGGGTCTCGAACTCCTTGCGGCAGCCCTCGCGCGAAATCGTGTCGATGTTCTTGACCGCGGCCACGAGGTCGTCGAATTCAGAGGCGATGATGCCGCTGACGCCGTTGCGCAGGACCTCGGGCACGGAGCCGCAGGGACGCGCGATAACCGGCGTGCCGCAGGCGAGGGCCTCGATCATGGCGAGGCCGAACGGCTCGGGCCAATCGATGGTGAACATGAGGGCGAGGGCGTTGCCGAGGAATTCATTTTTTTGCGATTCGTCGATCTCGCCGATGTACTCGACGCCGGGCAGCGACAGGCGCGGCTTGATGACCTGCTCGAAGTAGGCGCGGTCGGCGACGTCGACCTTGGCCGCGAGCTTGATCGGGAGGCCGGCCTTGCAAGCGATGTCGATGGCGAGGTCGGGGCGTTTTTCGGGCGAGATGCGTCCGAGGAACGCGAGATATTTTCCGGGACCCTTGCTGTAAGTCAGAAGGTCGCGGGGCAGTCCGTGGTAAACCGTCGCGACCCAGTTCATAAAGGCCAGCGGGGGGCGCTGCGCGTCGCTGATTGAGACCAGCGGCACGGTCTTGTAACGCGAATAGACGGGCTTGAGATCCTCGATATCGAGGCGGCCATGCATGGTGGAAACGGTCGGCGTTTTGACCAGGCGGGCGAAGGCGAAGGACCAGTAATCGATATGGGAATGGATGACGTCGAAGTCGTCGGCGTTTTCATAAACGTCGGAGAGCATCGGGAGCTGCAGGAAAGCGCCGAGGTCCTGCTTGCCCGCGAGGCGCAGGGCTTGGGGACAGGCCGGATGGAGTTTGGCGCTGGTCTCGGCGTCGCCGGCGGCAAAGAGCGTCACGTCATGGCCGCGGCGCACGAGTTCCTCGGTGATGTAGGAGACGATGCGCTCGGTGCCGCCGTAAAGTTTGGGCGGTATGCGTTCATACAGGGGCCCGATCTGCGCGATGCGCATGCGCGGCATCGCGGAATCGGACGATGATTTGGCGGCGGTGTTTGCGCTACTCAATGCGGTGGCTCCTGAATTCTCCAAGCCGAGTCGGCCGCTCAAATGGGAGGTCCGATGAGTCGCCGGAGAATTTCCTCATAAACATTATTGATCTTCCGATGCGATCTTGCGAACCGCGGCGGTGACTGGCGGAGGCGAAATCGCGGCGGCTTCGCGCAGACTCGGTGCGGACGGCACCGGGCGGCATACCGGGCGGTGGTACGCGATCACGGCGCGGAGCAGGAGCGAGCATCGTGCCAAAGTTCAAAATACGGTGAAAGCCAATGAATTCGCCTGATTCGCGATCGCGCAGACGGAGTTGCGTGAATTATTTAGTGTATCGGCCAACCCAAAACAATCGGCAAACTGGAGGGGCGGCGAAGAGAAGTTGTTGAGGAGCGCGGAGCTATAGTTTCAGGAGAGCTGAAACCTCATAGAGGTTTCAGACTTCCCGTTTGGAAGATGCGGGCTACGCCCTGTGAAAACCTCTGTTGGGATGGCCGCTCGAATTGGTAGTGCGAATGGCTTCGTCGGGCGTGGGTTGATAAAACGAGCGCCGCCGAAACACTCCAGTAAAACCGCACTAAGGCCCGGGATGCTTCACTTCGTTCAGGATGACGGTGCGAGCGCAGGACTTGGCCGACTACCCGAGCATCGCGAGCATCTATCCATGGTGGGAAGTTTGAAACCTCGCGAGGTTTCAATGAAATAAAGGTTTTGGGTTCCTCAACGACTCTCCCGCTCTTTGGGCGCGCGGAGGGCCGCGCGAAATCCTTACACTGCGTTCAGGATGACAAGTCGGGAGATCGGGGCGAGATTTAGCGGAGGCGGACGTTTCCGGAATTCCATCGGAGGCTGCTATAAGTGAATTTCGATTTACGCGTCCCGGATGACACCCGCCGGTCATACCAGGGCCAATCGAAGCACCATAAAAATGAATCGCGATCGGCGGAGGAGGAATACCATGCACGTAGGTTATGGAGTTGCATTTCAAAATCCGGGCAACGCGATCTCTGACGCCGAGGTCTATCGCAACGAACTGCGGCTGTGCGAGATGGCGGAGCCGCTCGGCTTCGATTCGGTATGGTCGGTCGAGCATCATTTCGACGACTACACAATGTGTCCCGACGTGCTGCAGTTTCTGTCGTACATGGCGGGCAAGACCAGTCATATAAAGCTGGGATCGATGGTGGTGGTGCTGCCGTGGCACGACCCGATTCGCGTGGCGGAACAGATCTCGGTGCTCGACCACATTTCGAACGGGCGCTTTATCCTGGGACTGGGCCGGGGCCTTGCGCGGAACGAGTACGAAGGCTTCCGCCTCGATCAGAATGAAGGGCGCAATCTATTCGTGGAGTATGCGGAACTGATCCTGAACAGCCTGGAGAAGGGGTACATGGAAGGCGGCAAGTACACCAAGCAGCCGCGCCGCGATATCCGTCCGTTCCCGGCACGATCGTTCAAGGGCCGCACCTATGCCGCGGCGGTCTCGCCGGAATCGATGCCGATCATGGCGAAGCTCGGGGTCGGGCTGCTGGTGATTCCGCAAAAGCCGTGGGACGTGGTCAAGGAAGATTTCAAGATTTACCACAAGGTGTGGCACGAGGTTAACGGCGGGACGCAGCCGCCGAAGCCGCTATCGGGCGGGTTCTGTTTCGTCGATGAGAACAAGGACCGCGCCGAAGAGCAGGCGATGAAGTGGATCACCGCCTACTACCATACGGCGATGCGCCACTATGAGATGACGTCGGAGCAGTTCGGCAAGCACAAGAGCTACGAATTTTACAGCCACGTGGGCAAGTATATCGCGAAGCACGGGATGGACACCGCGGCGGCGGACTTCGCGAAGCTGATGCCGTGGGGGACGCCCGACCAGGTGATCGAGAAGATCGCGTTTATCAAGGACGCGATCGACGCCAACGGCGTGATGATGAACTTCAGCTACGCGGGGATGCCGTTCGACGAGGTCGAGCGCAGCCTGAAGTTGTTCGCGAAGAAGGTAATGCCCGAGTTGAAGAAGATGAAGACGGCCGAATTTGCAGCCGTCGGCGCTGGACATGCCGGCGCATTCGCACGCGGCCTGAGCGCGAATACATAGTAGAAGCGAAGGGGCGATCCATCGAGGTGGGTCGCCCCTTTGCGATTGCATTTCGTGAACGTGAGCGAATAGTCACTCGCGCGGGCGGCGCGGGATACTACTTGCGTTCGGAGTGCAGGACGCCGGCATCGGTGAGGCCCTTGATCTGAGCATCGGAGAGGCCGAGGTTTTCCTTGAGCACTTCGGCGCCGTGCTGCCCGAGCATCGGGGCGACGAGGTCGAGCAGTTCGGGAAATTCCGAAAACTTGAGCGGGAAACCCGGAATAGTCACTTCGCCGAGGAGCGGATCCTTGATCTTGCGCACCATGTTGCGCGCCTTGAAGTACGGATGCGCGAGCGTATCGATGATGCTCATCACCGGCGCGGACGGGATGCGGAATTCCTCGAAGACCTTGAGCACAGCCTCGTCGGTGCCCTGCGCGGCCATCCACTGTTCGATGATAGCGATCAACTCGACCTGGTTTTTCCCGCGATCCGGACCGCTGGAGAAGCGCGGATCGTTTTCGAGATCGGTACGGCCCATCGCGCGCGTAAGCGCCGGCCATTGACGATCGAGCACGAGCAAAACGATATAACCCTGCGGGCCCTTGAATACGCCGACGGGGCATATAAGGGGATGGTGCGCGCCGAAGCGATGCGGCACGAACGCGCCGTCGGTGATGGAATTAATTTGAAGATTGACTTCGTGCATGTGGTACAGCGAATCAACCATCGAGATGTCGATATGCTGGCCGATGCCGGTGCGCTCGCGGTAGAAAAGCGCGTAGCCGATCGCGGAAAATGCGTGCACGCCGCTGCTGACGTCGGCGATGCCGAGGCCGACGGGCATCGGCGGTCCGTCGGGGGCGCCAGTCATGTGCATGATGCCGGCGAAGCCTTGCGCAATAAAATCGTAGCCGACCTTGTGCTTGAGGGGGCCGGTTTTACCGAAGGCCGAAATCGAAGCGAGGATGATGCGCGGGTTTAACTTTTTGAGCGAGGGATAATCGAGTCCGCGCTTTTCCATCACGCCCGGCCCGAAATTTTCGAGGACGACGTCAACCTTGGGAATCAGCGACTTAAGCAATTCGATCGATTCGGGTTTGGAGAAGTCGAGACAGAGGCTTTTCTTGCCGCGATTCTGCTGGACGAAATAGCCACTGCGGCCGTTCTTGATCGCGGGCAGCATGCGCGACGGATCGCCCATCGGGGACTGCTCGACCTTGATGATGTCGGCGCCCATCTCGGCCATCAGGCGGGTGACCGTGGGGCCGGCGAGGTATTGAGAAAAGTCGAGGACCTTGATGCCGGCGAGCATCGGTTTTTTAGCGGCGCCGTTCTCCACAATAAATCTCCATCGGTTATCGCCCGTTGGCCCCTTGCGTCATCCTGAGCGGCGGCTGCCGAAGCGAAGTATCTCGCGCGGTCCTCCGCGCGTAATCCAGTGGTTGAGGAACGCAAAACCTTAGTTTCTTTCCGGAAACTGAAACCTCAGCGAGGTTTCAGACTTCCCGTTTGATGGAAGACGGTAGCGATATGCGCAGGATACCGCCCTTCCCGCAAGACTTGGCCGACCACCCGAGCATCGCGAGCGTCAATCATGACGGTTTCAGACTTCCCGTTTGGAAGATGCGGGCTTCGCCCTGTGAAATCTCGTTGGACAATGAGCTCTTAAGGCATGGCAGGGAGCTTGCGCTCCCTGCCATTGCCGATTCGATCGAATTGCCGCGAGACTAAGAATCTTAACGCACCGCGCAGACCCGTTAGCTCGGCTCGCAAGCTCGCCCAGGGTTCAGTCGCCGAAGTACGCGCGCGGGTTGTCCACCGTGAGGGTGCGAATCTTTTCTTGCGAGACGCCCGCCTTGAGCATCTGCGGGATGATGTGTTTGCAGACGTGCGCGTAGTTGGAATTGGGGGCGGCCTCCATCATCTTTTCGATCGCGGGGAAGGTGCGGCCGAGCCAGCATCCGACGGCGTCCTGCGAGAGCATGATGCGGTCGAAGCCGACGGCGAGCAGTCCGATCAGCGAGGCGAGGCGCATCTTGTCGGGCGCGATGGGCTCGAGGCCGAAGCGGTCGAAGCCGATCCAGGCACCGCGATTGAGGATGTCGAAGTAGTACTTCATGTCGCCCACGCCGCAGGCATGGCCGATGAGGACGCGGTTGAAGTCGACACCTTCCTCTTTGAAGATATCGAGGGTCTCGCGGCCGAAGGGCGAGCTTTCGCTGTTATGGCAGAGCAGCGGAGCGCCGGTTTTCTTTTGCGCACGGGCGGCGGCGCGCAGACATTTTTCTTCATTGGCGGTGATGGCGGTGTCGAGGGACATGCCCGGGATGCCACCGGTGGCAGTCTTGATGAGGCCGGGCTTGATGCCGGTCTTGCCGATGCCCTCGGTGAGTTCCTGGATATAGACGTCGGCGATGTCGTCGGCGCTGAGCATGCGGAAATGCTGGGGGATGCCGAACGCATCATTATAAAGGCCGGTTGCGATGATGACGCGGACGCCGGATTTTTCGGCGACTTCGGCGGCGAATTCGGGATCGCGTCCGAGTTCCATCGGGCAGGGATCGACGAAGCTGTTGACGCCGAGGTCTTTGATTTCCTTGAGCCGATCGACGGCCTTGGAGACCTCCGACTTGCGGTTGAAGCCGCGATTGTCGAATTCCCAGCCGGGAAAGCCGGCGGTGAGATGCTCATGAATGAGCGTGAAACCGAGGTCGCGCGCGTTGCATTTGCCCGTGACGGTATTGATTGCCATCGTAATCGGCTCCTTGGCTTGAACTTCAGCGATTTCCGTCACCGCCGAAGCAGCTTATTAATTCGGAGCCCAAAGCTAGTACAAGTGCGGCGTAATCGCCAAGCGAAGTTGGGGGGGGGGCGGGCGAAGCGGGGCGGGCCCGTCGCCGGTACGCGCCAAACTGTATCACTATATTGATGCCGCAAGCGCAGATGCGTGCGGCCGAAGTTATCCGCCAGCTCTGCGGCAGTGGGTTGATCATGACGCCGACAGAAAACGATTTCGCCAATCCGGAAATCGCGGCGTACCTGGAGAAATATCTACGTGGCAAAGATCTCTCGGCGCGCGACCGTGTGCAGTTGTTCAAGCTCGCCTGGGACATGATCGGCGAACCATTCGGGAGCCGCCAATTGCAATACGAATGGTTCTAATCGGGTGATCCCTATTTTACGCGAACGCGATTTTTCCGATCGCCGGTGACACGCGAATTCAAAGCGATGATCGATCGAGTGCTGAAATGCGATCGCAACTGAGGGGCCGGATTCCACGGGCGTGCCACTTTGCTTTCAATAAAGAGAGAGGGTGACCGCCGCGTTTGCGGAATACCTATTTGGTTATGTTAGGAACCAAGAGCGTCGAACCGCAATATATAAGCCCGTAGTAGGCATTTGATCCTGATACCGTGGAAGAATGAGAAAGATAATGAGGACTGCTGTCGCTTACACCGCTATAGGATCATTTGCGATATTGATGGGCGCCGCTGGAATGGGGTGCGGAGAAACTGTCGTTCAGCCTGCCACGACGACGGAGAAATCGTCGCACGAGTCGACGACCACCAACAGCACAGGCTTCGTGCCGAGCTCGAGCAGCAGCACGACGACACAGAAGTCGACGAGCACAAACTCAAACTAGGTTTACACCGCCACGCGTTCGACTGACGGAGCGCCGGACTCGCAATCCGCTTGAATAACGGTCCCGAGCCTTCCTTACTACGGAACTATGACATTGAGGGAGCCGGCTTTACGATTGCCGAAAGCGCCTCGACCGCGTTAGGGTGCACAGCACGGAAGACGCACGCTTCAATGCGGGAGGAGATCAAAATGAATAGCTGGAAAGTCGGCAACGTCAATATCACTCGTTTGCAAGAACAGGAGCCGGTGTGGCCGGGCACGATGATTCTGAAGGAGGCGGTGGCCGATAACGTCAAATGCGAAGGGGCATGGCTCGAGCCGTTCACCAAGGATGGAAATTTCAAGCTGAGCATCCACGCGCTGCTGGTCGAGACGGACGGCAAGCGCATCCTGGTGGATACCTGCGTCGGCAACGACAAGACGCGGCCGGGCTTCAAGGACTGGAGCCATCTGCATCTGCCGTTTATCCAGAACATGGAGAAGGCGGGAATCACGCGCGATTCGATCGACATGGTGCTGTGCACGCATCTGCATCTGGATCACGTGGGCTGGAACACGACGCTGGAGAACGGCAAGTGGGTGCCGACGTTTCCCAAGGCGAAGTACCTGATGGTCAAGCGCGAATGGGAGCATTGGAACAAATACGACGGGATGGCGGATTTCAAGATGACGATCGACGATTCGGTGCGTCCGATAATCGAGGCGGGGCGGGCGGAGCTGGTCGATAACGGGCATCGGCTGAGCGGCGAGGTGGTGCTGGAATCGACGCCGGGGCATACGCCGGGACATACCAGCGTGCGGATTTCGTCGGGCGGCGAGAACGCGGTGATTACGGGCGACATGATGCATCATCCGATTCAGATCGCGCATCCGGAGTGGATCTGCGAGTTCGACACGGATCCGAAGATGGGATCGGAGACGCGCAAGGCCTTCGTGGAGCGTTACTGCGACAAGCCGGTGACGGTGATCGGGACACATTTCGCAGGGCCGACGTCGGGACATATCGTGCGGCGCAACGGGGAGTTCCGCTTCGAGGCATAGGCAGCGAGCGGGCGGAAGTGACGCGCTTCCGCCCGGAAGGTCCCGTGAAGGAAATTGTTGAGGAACGCAGAACTATAGTTTCTTTCTGAAACCTCACGAGGTTTCAGACTTCCCTTTTGGAAGATGCGGGCTTCGCCCTGGGAAAATCTCGTAATGGGTTGACGGCGACAGGACCGGGTTTCCGCAGAACTTAGCCGGGTATTCGAGCAACGCGAGCGTCAATCATGATGAGGTTTCAGACTTACCGTTTGTAAGATGCGGGCTTCGCCCTGGGATAACGTTGTCATGGCGGGCGCTCGCGATGCTCGGGTCGGCGGCCAAGTCGTGCGAGAATCGCGCGTGCGAGGATTTGAGGGAGAGACGCTCGCGATGCTAATTCCGGGCATGGCGACAAATTCTCCAACGCTCGGGAAGCGTACAGCTTCGTCATATTTGCTGGCCATTGCGGAGCTGCTCATGCTAGCGAGTTGCGCGAATATGCAAGTGACGGACGCGCGAGGGCGCGCTGCTCAATCAGCGGCAACCGCGGCGCTCGCCGCACAATCAGCGGCAATTGCGGCGACTCATTTCGCATCGTGCGCAATGGCTCCGATAGCGTCACCGGGATTCCAGGCGCCCCCTCAGATCGCTAAAAAGCCCGGCTACCTCGAATTGAGAGTGTCTGTCGCGGACAAATCCGGTGGACCGATTTCCGGCATCAAAGAGGCTGACTTTGTCGCTTACTCATCCGGAATACCTCTGCCGATTGCCTATTTCCACGCGTCTATGGAAGCGCCGGTAACGATTGGCCTCCTGATTGATACGTCGGGTAGCATGTATCTGAAGCTACCAACCGTTCGTTCCGCGCTGGTCGATTTCCTGGCAAAATCCGACCCGTGTGACGAGTTGTTCATGTTCGCCTTTACCTGGCGTCCGTATCTGCTCCAGCCATTGACCACGGATCATGCGGCCGTGGCGAGTCATCTGATGACTCTTCGCGCGTTCGGCCAAACCAGTATGTACGATGCGATCTTTGACGGTCTGCAAATCCTGCAGCGGGCGCGCTATGCACGGAACGCATTGCTGGTGATTACTGACGGGATCGACAATACGAGCAATACGACGCTCGCGCAGGTAACCGTCCTAGCTCGGCAACAAGATGTACCAATCTATGTTATCGGAATCGGTGAACCGTCCACCGATCAGCAAGCGGCGAGTTCGTTAGACGATGTCGAGCGGGTAGATGCGAAGGCTCTCAATGAGTTAGCCAATTCGGCAGGTGGTCAGGCGTTCATTGTTCCAGCCAGCGGCAACGGATTCGCAGATGCGGTCGCATCAATCGGGGGACGGCTGGGCCGCGGTTATACGGTCGGCGTTATCACGCCCACCTCCGGGAACTCATCGGTGCGGCCGATCGCGCTTGCCGTGATGAATCATCCCGATGCGGTCGTGACAACTCACATCATGGTTAAGCCGCCTGTTCCTTGAGGATCGGGGGCGGGCAAGTCGTGCTGCGACAGGGCGAGCGCCGCTAGCGGCTGCGGAGGTAGTCGCTGAGCGGAGGCCGAGCGGGAAAATTCTTCGCCCGATCACTCGCACTACCGGACAGCCCGACGGCCTTCGCGATGGTGGACGCGATCCAGTCTGCTTCGATCGAGTCGGCGATGCCGTCGCCGAAGCTGATCGCAGCATTGCCGGCACGATGGATTTGAATTCGCCGATAGACCGTATTACCGGCGGACGTTCCAGATCCGGATCGGATGTCATCGATTTCGGACAGCGACAGATGGCGGCTCCAAAGCGGTATCCCCAGCAATCGCCAGACGATCGTGAGATCGCCGTTGCGGGCGTGCACGCTGGTCGAGCCGAACAGCAGCGACAGCACCCAGATTCCGATCAATACGTCCGAAAATGGCCAAGCAATCCTGAAAATCAGCGGCGCGTGGTCTTTGAAAAGTATAATTGTCAGGCCGATCCACAGGACGAGAAAGCCGAGCAGCGCAAGCGCGACTGCGGGATTCCGAAACGCCAAGAAGAAAACTTCGGTCGAGCCGTCGGCGGCGAGGGCGACCCGGATGCGTGATTTTTCCGGTGGCTGAAAAGCGTTGACCCTGGCGTCGCGCTGAGCGCGCAATTCGTCCGCATCGGACGCCCTTGCGGAAGTCTCGCTCGTCGCGAAAATGGGCACCTCGAATTTAGCGCGATAGGACACCGGGTTAGCTGTAGCGGAAACTATCAGCTTCCAGGATACGCGATCGTCGAGAGGCTCTGTCGCGGTCGGACGGCATCCGGGTGGAATGTAGATGGCGACTGGAATAACGCCGGCACCATCGGTAGTCACTTCAAGCTGATCGCTCCAGATGGGGAGATCGGTGATTTTGCCATCACCCCCTCGCACGCTGTTGATGCACGTAAGGTGGAGCTTCACCGGTCGCATCGGCGGCAACGAATGCGAGGAGCGAATGACGCCCTCGAGCGCGCCGCCGATCGTTGCGGGCACCAATTTAAGCTGGAAGGTTGATTCGCCGTATAAGCGCCACTGGAGCAACGCACGCATCGCGGTGAGCAGGAGGCCAATGCCGATCAGCGGGAACAGCATCAGCCACGCGGTAATTTTCGAGCGATCCGGATCGACGTTGCTGCGAAGGCTGGCCAGAGCCGAGAACGTGCAGAAGTTCCAGAATATCGTCAAGAGAAGGAAGAAGATCGCTTTTACCTTGGGACTGGAATGGATTTCGCCGGCGGCCCAGTCGGCGCGCCAGAGCCACGGTTGGTCCGGATGAGCCGTCCGCAAATCCATCTGAGCGGCCGCCACCGATTATTTGCGAGTTAATTTGGAGACTGCGGCCATCTCTTCGGCGGAGAGCTGCCAATCGATCGCCGTGGCGTTTTGTTTGACCTGATCGGGGCTGGTCGCGCCGCTGATCACGCTTGAAATCTCGGGCTGCGTCGCGAGCCATCCGACCGCGAGTTCGAGCAGCGTATGGCCGCGCTTGCCGGCAAATTCGTCGAGATGCTCGAGCATCGCGAAGTTGGCGTCGGTGAGCATCGGATCGGCGAGGCGCCGCATCGCGGCGAAGCGCGTGCCCTGGGCGGGTGCCTCGCCTTTGCGGTATTTTCCGGTGAGGAAGCCGCTCGCGAGCGGAAAGAAGGGGAGAATGCCCACGCCGAACTCACGACAGGCCGGCATGAGATCCTTCTCGATAGTTCGATCGAGCAGATTGTACTGATTCTGGGCGGAGACATAGGGCGCCCAGCCGTGGGACTTTGCGGTCCACGCGGCGTTGGCCACCTGCCATCCGGCGTAATTGCTGTTTCCGAGGTAGCGGACTTTGCCGGCGCGCACGAGGGAATCGAGGGCTGAGAGAGTTTCCTCTTCCGGCGTGAGCGGATCGGGCTGATGAATCTGGTAGAGGTCGAGATAGTCGGTGCCGAGGCGTTTCAGGCTGGCCTCGCAGGCCGCCATGATGTAGCGGCGGGAGCCGCCGATTTTGTACGGCCCGTCGCCCATCGACATGCCGAACTTGCTCGCCAGCACGATCTCGTGGCGGCGATTGCCGAGCGCCTTACCGAGCATCTCCTCGGACTGGCCGCGGTTGCCGTAGATGTCGGCAGTATCGAACAGCGTAATGCCCTGGTCGAGCGCGCAATGGACGACGGCGCGGGTCTGTTCCGCGTCGATGCGCATGCCAAAGTTGTTGCAGCCGAGACCGGCCAGTGAAACCTGCAAGCCCGAATTGCCGAGCCTTCGATATTCCATGATCACCTCGTGAGCGCGGTGCGCCAGATGCGGCATCATAGGCATCAGGCGCTTTGGCGGTGCAAGCGGGGACTGATTGATTGACACTCGTCAGGGGTTCTTGCGATGAATGAAACGGGAGCGACGAAATCTGCGGCCCGGGTATCGAATGACGAGCCCGAGGAGGAGACCATTGGCAAACTTCATCGAAGAAACGGTCAAGGCGGCGGGCGCCGAGCTGGCGTTGGTGCGGGGAGGTTCCGGCAAACCGCTGCTGATCCTGCACGACGAGCTGGGTTATCCGGGCTGGATGGGGTGGAATGAGAAGCTGGCGCAAGATCGCACGCTGCTGATACCGCAGCAGCCGGGGTATGGCAAGACGCCGCGCATCGACTGGATCATGAATTATCGCGACCTCGGCGGCTTTTATGCGCAGGTGCTGCGCGAGATGAAGCTCGAGCCGATCGATGTGATCGGCTTCTCGGCGGGCGGTTACCTCGCAGCGGAGATGGCCGCGGCCGATCCGGCGATCTTCTCGCGGATGGTGCTGGTGGCGCCGATGGGTATCAAACCGGCGCAAGGCGAGATCATGGATTTCTTCGCGGTGACGGTACGGCGCCATCTGATGGCGACGGTCGCGGATCCGGCGAATACGCCGGAGTACACCAAGATTTACGGCGGCCAGATGACGCCGGAGCGGTTCGAGTCTTTCGAGGACGCGCGAGCGGAAACGGCGCGGATCGGCTGGGAGCCGTTCATGCACAACCCGAGTCTGCCGCACCTGTTGCGCGGTCTGAAAACTCCGACGCTGCTGGTGTGGGGCACGCGCGACGGGGTGGTGCCGCGCGGGTGTATCGATGGGTATCGTGCAGCGATCAGCGGTGCGCAGGTAGTGGAAATCGCGGGCGCGGGCCATCGTCCGGAAATTGAGAACGCAGCGGAGTTCGATCGTGCGGTCAGGAAATTCCTGGCGGCGTAAACGACGGACAATCGAGAGGTAGATGACATGCAGGTAGGTTATTTCACCGAACGACCATATCGGTGGCTGCCCGAGGAAGAGATTCTACGCAATCGCGGCTACTTCGCGGTCTCCAACAGTTTTTTCGATCGCGAGAAGGCGGCCAACGACTATCATTACTATCTCGACGAGTACTGCTACGCCGAAGACCTGGGCTTCGATGCGGTGGCGCTCAACGAGCATCACGGCAACCCGTTTTGCATGGGCTCGGTGATGAACGTGGAGGCGTCGGTGCTGGCGTATCGGACGAAGCGGGTGCGGATCGTGCTGATCGGGAACCCGTTGCCGGTGATCAAGCATCCGTTGCGGATGGCGGAGGAGTTGGCGGAGATCGATCTGATCTCGCGCGGGCGCCTGGTCACGGGATGGGTGCGCGGGGCGGGCTCGGAGCAGTTTTTCAACAATGCGAATCCGGCGTACAACCGCGAGATGTTCAACGAGGCGCACGACTTCATCGTGCAGGCGTGGACGCGGCCGGGCCCGTGGCGTTACGAGGGCAAGCATTTTCACTATCGGCACGTAAATCCGTGGGCGCTGCCGTATCAGAAGCCGTATCCGCCGATGTGGATTCCGGGCGTACTGAGCCCCGAGACGGTGCAATGGTGCGCGGAACATCGCTATCCCTATATCGGCCTGGGCACGCAGCTCGGACCGACTTGCGACCTGTGGGATTATTACGCCGATGTAGCGGCGCAGCAGGGCTACCAGGCGGGGCCGGAAAATTTCGGCTACCTGATTCCGACGGTGCTCGCCGAGAGCGAGGAGAAGGCGCAGGCGATCGCGGATAACTTCGTGTATGGCGGCGGCCAGAACGCGTTTTCCGCGCCGCAGTTCACGATGCCGCCCGGATACAACTCGAAGGGGGCGATCCGCATGCTGGCGAAGCAGCAGACCAGCGCCTGGCTGGGCGTCAGCGGTGCGAAGATTACGGAGAGCATGGAGGAGGGTGACACCGGCGCGGTCAATTACGACGAGGTGCGGCGCAAGCTGCGCGCGGGCTTGCAGAAGGTGGAGCAGAACCTGCAAGTCATCGCAGGAACGCCGACGACGGTGATCCCGAAGATCAAGACAATTCTGAGCGTGCTGCGTCCGGGCGTATTCATCATGTTCAGCATCCAGGGGCCGGTCGGGAACGACGATCGGCGCACGAGCATGCGGCTGTTCGCGGAGGACGTGATGCCGGCGCTGAAGGAACATGCGAAGGCGATCGACCTGCCCGATCCGTTTCAGCGCAAGCCGGGATCGGTGAAGCTGGCGGCGGGGACCAAACGCGGGCCGGTTTCGGATCGCGGGCCGCTGGCGGCATTGGGATTGAAGTAAGGGAGCGGAGTCGCGCCATGTTCAAAATCGGCAAGATTTTCCATCTCACTCATGTGGTGAAGGATCTGGCAGCGTGCGACCGTTGGTACGACGAGATTTTCGCGGTCAATCGGTTCTATCACGGCTACGAGAAACTGGCCGCGCGCGAGGCGTCGCTGGTGCTCATCGGAGACCTGGTGATGGAGCCGGTGATGCTGGCGAAGGTGCCGGACGCGGAGCGGACGCCGATCGGCAAATTCCTGGCGCGGTTCGGCGAGCACTTTCATTCGATCGCGTGGTACGTGGATAACGTGGGCGCGATGGCCGTCGACCTCACGCAACGCAACCTGCGGCTCTACGATGTGACGGGCAAAGTAGTGAAGCCGCCGCTGCGCGCCGAGGCCATCTGGACACATCCGAAGGAGACGCACGCGCTGCTCGAGTTTGCGGTGAGCGGCAACTACATCGCAGACCCGCGGCTGCAGCCGGGATGGACGACGGCGCCGTGGCGCGAGCATCACCCACTGGGCATCGATCGGACGTCGCATATCACGGTGCTGTTCGGGGATTTGAAAGCCGCGAAGACGCTCTACGTCGATCTGCTCGGGGGAAAACTGCTGCACGAAGCGGAGACGCCGGGGCGCAAGCGCAGCGCCTTCATCGCGGTCGGTGAGGATACGGTGGTGGAGGCGGCGCAACCACTTTCGGCGACGAGTCCGGAGGGGCGCGATCTGGAGGCCAACGGCGAGGGCGTTCATGCGGTGACGTTCAAGACGCTGAACCTCAAGCGCGCGTCGGAGTTTCTGAAGTCGAAAGGACAGCGCATCGAAGCCGAGAGTGCCGACATGCTGGTACTCAACACCAGGGGCACATTCGGCATGGTAGTGAGTTTCACGGATCGCGCGATCCCGAACGATCCGCGTTAACGATGCGCTGACGGTACTGCGATGGATTTCAAATACAGCGACGAGGACGAGGCATTTCGCCATGAGTTTCGCGGATGGCTCGAAGCCAATATGCCGCGCGACTGGCGTGACGATGGCGAGCTGGCGGATCCGGATACGAAGAGCGAGTTCGAGCGGCGCCGCGGGTGGCATCGCAAGCTCTACGACGCGGGCTGGATGTGCATCCACTGGCCCAAGGAGTATGGCGGGCGCGGCGCGACGTTGATGCAGCAGTTCATTTACAATCAGGAGATCGATCGCGCGAAGGCGCCGCCGGTGGTGAATTTTCAGGGCATCGCGCGGGTGGGACCGACGCTGATGCAATGGGGCACGCCGGAACAGAAGGCGCGGTTCATCCCGAAGATTCCGTCGGCCGAGGAAATCTGGTGCCAGGGGTTGTCCGAGCCGAATCACGGGTCCGATCTGGCGGCGGTGGAAACCCGCGCGGTCGATAACGGCGATCATTTCGTGGTGAACGGGGCGAAGGTGTGGACCTCGAATGCGCATCACGCGGACTTTTCGACGCTGCTCTGCCGCAGCGATACCACGGCACCAAAACATCGCGGACTGAGTTATCTACTGGTCGATCTGAAGACCCCCGGAGTGACTATTCGACCGCTGGTCCAGATTACCGGCGAGAGCGGCTTCAACCAGGTTTTTTTCGAGGACGTGATGGTGCCGAAGGCGAACCTGGTGGGTCAGAAGAACCAGGGCTGGATGGTCGCGATTACCAACATGATGTTCGAGCGCACGATTCACGGCGGCCGCACGGACATGATGGTGGAAGTGCGGCAGCTCGGCGAACTGGCGAAACAAGTCGAGCGCAACGGACACCCGGCAATCGAAGACGGATACGTGCGCGAGCGGATCGCGGCGTTCGCGTGCGAGGCCGAGGGCCTGAAGTACACAAGCCTGCGCCAACTAACCCGTCAGCTTCGCGGCTTGCCGCCGGGGCCCGAGGGGTCGGTGATGAAGCTGGGGACCACGGAACTGAACCTGCGCATCCAGAAATTCGCGATGGAGCTGCTGGGGCCGTATAGTCAGTTCGAATACCGTGCGTCAGGGGCAATCGATCGCGGCAAATGGTCACATCGGATGTTGGCGGCGCGGCGCGGCACGATCGCGGCCGGCACCAATGAGATTCAACACAACATTATTGGCGAGCGCGTGCTGGGCCTGCCGAAGGGATAAAGATGGCGGGTAAACTGGAAGGAAGAGTCGCGATCGTGACGGCGGGCGGAGCGGGAATCGGGGCCGCGACGGTGCGCCGCTTCGCCAAGGAAGGGGCGGCGGTGGTGATTGCGGACTTGAGCGGAACGCGCGCGAAAGCGGTTACCGATGAAGTCAACTCGGCGGGCGGCCGCGCGGCGTTCATCAAGATGGACGCGTCCGATCCCGAAGCGATACAGGCGACGATCAAGCTCGCAATCGATTCGTACGGGCGGCTCGACGTACTATTCAACAATGCAGGGATGGCGGAGGTCGCGCTGATTCACGACACGACGCTGGAATCGTGGAACCGCGTGATGGCGGTTACGCTGACGAGTACGTTTTTGGGCATCAAGTACGCGGTCCCGATTATGCGCAAGCAGGGTGGCGGGGCGATCGTCAACACGGCGTCGATTTCGGGAACGCGCGGCGATTACGGAATGGCGTCCTACAATGCGGCGAAGGCCGGCGTGATCAATCTCACTCGCGCCGCGGCGCTTGAAAACGCGAAGCAAAAGATTCGCGTCAACTGCGTATGTCCGGGTGGCATCAACACCCGCGTGGCCGAGGTTCTTGGCGGCGACCGCGCCGACGAATTTCGCCGCACGATGGGCGCGATACATCCGATCGGACGCATGGGCGAGCCGGAGGAAATCGCGAACATGGTGACGTTCCTGGCCTCGGACGAAGCCTCGTTCATCACGGGCGCCAGCTTCGTCGTGGACGGCGGGGTTACCGCGCATACCGGCATGCCGCCGTTCATTCCGTCGTCCAAAAGATGACGCCTGGTCACGCTCACCCTGGAGTGAGCGTGTGCTCGTTCACAGCTTTACGTATTCGAAATCGAGCGGCTGGTGATTAATGCCGCGTGCGGGCGGCGCGATCCATCCGGCGAACTTTCCCGGCTCGGTGACGCCGATCATCAGCGAGCCGACGAACTGGCGCTCGTCGGTCGTCGGCAGCCACTGAGAATGATGCGCGGCCCATTCGGCTTCGGTGATCAAGCGTCCCTCGGGCGTGAGCTTGACCGTGGCGCAAGCACCAATTGCGCGATGGAAACCGCGATGCGGAAGGCGCAATTCGAAATCGATACCGGCAGCCTTGATTACCTTGTTCCAGCGCGAGAGGCCGCGGGCGCAATCCGCAATGTAGGCATCGCGCAGAGTCTCATTGAGCGCGAGGAGAGCGGGCTGGTCTTTCTGAACGATGCGGTTGTCGTCGATCTGGGTGATCCGGTATGAGGCATGCTTCAACTGATGGTCGTCGTCGCGGGACTCCTCGTTGAAGCGCCCCTTCAGTCCCATGCTGAAATAGTTGGCGGCGTTGGTCGAGAGTTCAGCGCCGAAGAGATCGAGCGAGACTGAGTAATGGAAGTTCAGGTACTTCTGGATCAGCTTCAGATCGATTCCGCCGAAGCGTCCGACCTCGTCGGTGTCATGCAGTTTCATCAGTTCGCAGGTTCGCTGCACGACGCGTCCGATACCAGTCTCGCCGACGAACATGTGATGGGCTTCTTCGGTGAGCATGAAGCGGCAGGTGCGCGAGAGGGGATCGAAGCCGGATTCGGCGAGGCTCGCGAGTTGGTATTTGCCGTCGCGGTCGGTGAAGAAAGTGAACATCAGGAACGATAGCCAGTCCGGAGTCTGCTCATTGAAGGCGCCGAGGATGCGCGGGTTATCCGCGTTGCCGGAGCGGCGCAGCAGCAGAGCGTCGGCTTCCTCGCGGCCGTCGCGTCCGAAGCAGGCGTGCAGCAAGTACGCCATCGCCCATAGATGACGTGCCTCTTCGACGTTGACCTGGAAGAGATTGCGCAAATCATAAAGCGACGGACTGGTGGCGCCTAATTGACGCTGCTGTTCGACCGAGGCGGGCTCGGTGTCGCCCTGGGTAACGATAAGTCTGCGGAGGGCGCCGCGATATTCGCCGGGCACCTCCTGCCACACGGGTTCGCCCTTGTGATCGCCGAAGGCAATTTTGCGATCGGAGACGGCGTCGGCGAGAAAGATGCCCCAGCGATATTCGGGCATTTTGACGAAGCCGAAGGTGGCCCAACCGTGCGCATCGACGGAGGTGGCCGTGCGCAGATAGACCTCGCGCGCCTGAAAGCCGGCGGGACCCATCTCGGCCCACCAGCTCTGGAAGCCGGGCTGCCATTGTTCGAGCGCGCGCTGCAGGCGGCGGTTGCCGGATAAATGGACGTTGTTAGGAATTCGTTCAGCGTAATCGATGGCCATTGTCATACCCTCCGCGGGTCGAACTCCGCGCGGCGCCCGGTACCGTAGAGTTTGAGTGCGCCGTTTTCGCCGACGGCGTTGGGTCGCTGAAAGATCCAATTCTGCCACGCGGAAAGTCGGGCGAAAATTTTCGTTTCCATGGTTTCGGGACCGGCGAAGCGCAGCGACGCTTCCATCCCGGTGAGCGCGTCGGGCGAGAAGGAGGCGCGCTCTTCGAGCGCGATGCGGACCTCATCGTCCCAGTCGATTTCGTCGGGCGCGAAGGTCGCGAGTCCAAGCTCTTCGGCTTCTGCGGCTTGCAGGTCGTCGTCGATGCGGCCGCGCAATTCTTCGAGATGATTGGGGTCGTCGATGAAGCGCGTCTCGATTCGAGCGAGTCCGTTGAGCATCGGGAAGCGGCGAAAATTGGATCCGGTCAGGGTAATGGCCGCGGCGGGAGTCTCGTCGTTCTCGCGCCGCCCGTTCATCATGTAGATGCGGTCGGACGCGAGTGCGAGCTCGAGCAGGAGACCGATAAAGCACGAGCCCGGCTCGATCAGCGCGAAGAGCGAGCGCGAAGTAACGTCGAGGCGGGCGAGGGTGCGTTTGAGGAACAGTGTGATTTCGCGCAATAGCCAGTCGTGCGAATGATTCGCGAGCGCCAGATCGTGGGATTCGACGAGCCGCCGGTCGCCCTGCGTGCGGAATACCCAGGTGCCGATGGTTTCCTCGTTGAAACGGAGATGCAAGATGGCGTCTTCGAGTTGGCGGGCGATTGCGAGTGGCCAGAACGCCGAGCCGAGGCGGTGAATCTCGCCGACCGATTCGGGCGCGGCCGCGGAGGGTCCATGGATCATGATATTTGCGATGCCGCGCGCGCGATCGATTTCAACTGTGAGGTTTTCGTAGCGTAAGCCGGTTGCCGTGGTGTCGCGCGCGAGCGGAGACAATACGATTCCGCGAAGGTCGTGTGCGCGGGGTGAGAGTTCGGCCAGTTCGGCGGCCTTGCGGTTGGCGGCTTCGATCAGTTTGGTTCGCGGCACGACTTCGTCGACCAGGCGCCATTGGACGGCGCGCTTGCCGCGCACACCCTCTTCGGTGGTGCAAAAGGCGTCTGCGCGATCGCGCCGCACGCGGCGCTTGTCCACGAGGCGGGTGAGTCCTCCGGTGCCGGGAAGCACCGCGAGCAAGGGGAGTTCGGGCAATGAGACGCTGGTAGCGCCGTCGTCCGCCATCATGATGTAGTCAGTCGCGAGCGCGAGTTCGTAGCCGCCGCCGGCGCATGAACCGTTGATCGCGGCGATGTAAGTCTGGGCGGAGTTGCGCGTCGCGTCCTCGATCGCGTTGCGCGTTTCATTGGTAAACTTACAGAAATTAACTTTGAACGAATGGGTAGCCAAGCCGAGCGCCCGGATATTTGCGCCCGCGCAAAAGACTCGCTCCTTGCCCGAAGTGAGAATGACGCTCGCGACCTCTGGATGCTCGAAGCGCAGACGCTGTACGGCGTCGTTGAGCTCGATATCGACGCCGAGGTCATAGGAGTTGAGCTTAAGTTCATAGCCGGGAGTAAGGCCGCCATCTTCGGCGACGTCGAGTGCGAGTGTCGCGACGGGACCATCGAAGCTGAGCTTCCAATGCCGATACTTTTGCGGACTGGTTCTGAAATCGACCATTATGCGCCGCCGTTGAGCGAAGGTTTGCGGAGTTACGCGAGCGTCGATCCAGATCGGATCGATAAGCAGGGTCTAACTGTGTTCATTTGCATTATAATGCATACGTCTAAGCCGGCCGTCAAATGCAACGTTGCTTCAGCCCGCGGTTGCTTGTGCGCGCGCTTTGCTGACGAGGCGCAGCAGTTCGCGTAACGACTGTGCGGCGTTCTTGCCGCTGGTATCGAGGCGCACGTCGGCCTTGCGATAGAGGCGTTCGCGTTGGGCGAGGATGCGTCGCATGTCGGCCATCGCCTGGGCTTGGCCGGCACCGGCGCGGACGCGGTTGTCGCCCTCCTTGCGGACGACGCGCTCCCAATGGTCCTCGGGCGTCGCCTGCAGCCAAACGGCAAAACAAGATGCGAGCAGGCGCTCGAAGCTGCCGAGCTCGGCGACGAGTCCGCCGCCGGTGGCGATAACGATGTGCTTGCGCGTGTGCACGAGCCGCTCGACGGCCCGGCGCTCGTAGCGGCGGTACGCGGCCTGACCCCAAAGATTGAATATTTCGGTAACGCCGACGCCGGCCTCGCGCTCGACCTCGCGGCTCAGTTCGACAAAGTGCCAGTTGAGGCGGCGCGCGAGGCGGTGGCCGAGGGTACTCTTGCCGGCACCGCGCAAACCGATGAGGGCGACGCGTTCCATCCGGGCGCCAGCGTCGCCGAAACGCCGCGCCAGGATCGAGGCGGCTTCGGTGAGTTCGGTTTCATCGAGGCGGCGCAGCCGCTCGGTCAGCAAATCGAATTCGACCGGCGGCTCGTCTTCGCGGACGAGGCTCGAAAGTTCCACATCGATGGCGGCGGCTACGCGCCGCAGCAAGACGATCGAGAGGTTGCCGCGCCCGCTCTCGAGTTGGGCGAGATAGCGTTCGGAGACCCCGGAATCATGGGCGAGCATCCGGCGCGTCATCCCATGGCGCGCGCGGGCGTCGCGGACGCGCTCGCCGAGTTTGCGAAGATACGGATCGATCGCGCCGGGGGTATCGAAGTCCGCCGGCTGGGCGGGTGTCGGCGGCGGGAGAGCGGCTTTTAACGGGGTTGCCATCGTTAAGTCTGTATGCAATATAGTTCCACTACTCTTAGACTATCCTGAAACGTAATGCCAGCCCGATTGAGCAGTTACCCGCCGCGATGAAGCGATCAGGAAAGAGGGTTGACGCGCCGCAACTGAGTAATGCGCAAATGGATATGCAAGCGCATTGGGTAGCGGTTCCGCGCGAATACAACGCGGCGGATCACTTTATCGATCGCCATCTGCGGGAGGGGCACGCCGCCAAGATTGCGTATATCGACGATCACGGGAGTTACAGCTACGCGGAGCTGGCGGCGCGGGTGAATCGCGCGGGCAATGCGCTGCGGCGCGCGCGCGTCGAGATGGAGCAACGGATACTGCTTTGCATGCAGGACGGGATCGATTTCGTGGCGCTGTTCTGGGGTGCTGTGAAGCTTGGCGCGATTCCGGTGCCGGTCAACACGCTGCTGTCGGCGGCCGATTACGAATACATGCTGGGGGACTGCCGGGCGAAGGTGCTGGCGGTCTCGGCGCCGCTGCTGGAGCGCTTCGGGCCGGCGATCGGGTCGCAGCCGCATGTGAAGAGCATCGTCGTGTGCGGCGGTGAAGCGCCGCTTGCGGACACGCGAGCGGCGAGCTTCGATGCGTTGACGGCGGCTGCGGATGCGCATCTCGAAGCGGCGCGGACGGTATCCGACGACGTGGCCTTCTGGCTGTACTCGTCGGGATCGACCGGGCGGCCCAAGGGCGTGCTGCATCTCCATAGCAGCCTGGTGCAGACGGCGGCGCTGTATGCACAGGGGATTTTGGGGATGCGCGAGGATGACGTCGTGTTTTCGGCGTCGAAGATGTTTTTTGCATACGGTCTCGGCAATGCGATGAGCTTTCCGCTGCAGGCCGGGGCGACCGCGGTGCTGATGGCGGAGCGGCCGACGCCCGAGGCCGTGATGAGCGCCATGCGGCAGCATCAGCCGACGATCTTTTGCGGCGTACCGACGTTGTATGCGGGGATATTGGCGGACGCGTCGCTCGATCGATCACAGGGCTCGTCGCGGCTGCGGATTTGCACGTCGGCGGGAGAGGCGCTGCCGGAGCCGGTGGCGCGGCGATGGGCGGAACGGTTCGGGGTGGAGATTCTCGACGGGCTGGGTTCGACCGAGGCGCTTCATATATTTCTTTCGAATCGGGCAGGGGCGATTCGTTACGGCAGTTCGGGCCGACCGGTCCCCGGGTACGAGGTCTCGTTGCGCGACGAAAATGGCGCTGAAAGCGGCGACGGCGAAATCGGGGACCTGTGGTGCCGGGGTCCTTCGATCGGGGCGGGCTACTGGAACAATCGGGAGGCTACCAACCGCACCTTCGTCGGAGGCTGGTTGAAGACCGGCGACAAGTACGTGCGCGATGCGAATGGCTATTATCATTTCGCGGGCCGCTCGGACGATATGCTCAAGGTCGGCGGCATTTGGGTGTCGCCGTTCGAGGTCGAGACGGCGCTACTGGAACATCCGCAAGTGCGCGAGGCGGCGGTGATCGGTGCGGCGGATGCGCAATCATTGATTAAGCCGAAGGCCTTCGTGGTGCTGAAGGAGGCGGGCGACGCGTCGGCGGCACTCGCAGAAGAGTTGCGGGAGTTCGTGAAGGCGCGAGTGGCGCCGTACAAGTATCCGCGCTGGATTGAATTTCGCGAGGAACTGCCGCGCACGGCGACGGGCAAGCTCAAGCGCTTCGAACTGAAGTAGTGCAAAACTGTTGTTTGAGAGAGCTGAAACCTCACGAGGTTTCAGATTATCGGCAGGGACGGTCAACAACCGGAATACACGCGGAGGCGCAGGATGACGAATGGGGGCGCATGAGGGGGGGGCGGGCGAGCGCTGAATTTTTCAGTGGAAGTCGTGGGAGGGGGGGACGGCGCCGCGCAGGCGCAGTTCGCGAAAGCGGCGGCCGCGCACATGAATCACGCCCTGCTGCTTCTGCAACGGCCCCTCGACTATCAGGAGCGAGGCGCGGTGGAGCAGGGTGCGATTGGCCTGGAACAGATCGGGAGTGACTATTACATTTGCAATCCCGGTTTCGTCCTCGAGCGTGATAAAGAGGAAGCCTTTGGCGGTGCCGGGGCGTTGCCGCACGATAACCGAGCCGGCGGCTTTGACCCAGGCACCATCTTTCGCATTAGTCAGTTCGGCCGCACTGAGTATTCCGCGAGATCGCAGGCGCGCCCGCAGATGAGCCATCAGATGAGGACCGGCGGTGACGCCGGTGGCGGCATAGTCGGCGAGGGTTTCCTCGAACGGCCGCATGGTTGGGAGTGAGGCGGCGCGAGTAATCTGCGCGGTGTCCTCGGTTAGTTCAGCGGGCACGGCGGAGGGCGGGGCGCCGGCCAGCAGGCTGGCCGGATCGCGTTCAACGGCGGCCGCCTGCCAGAGGGCCTCGCGCCGCGTCATCCCGAAGGTGGCGAACGCACCCGCGTAAGCGATCGCGTCAAGTTCGCGCTTGTTGGGGGCGACGCGGGCGGTAAAGGCGGCGATCGATGCGAATGGCGCGGTGCGGCGTTCGCGCTCGATGCGCAGACCGGTCTCCTGACGCAAGCCAGCGATGTATTTCAGGCCGAGACGAATCGAATTCCGATCGATGGTGCAAAGCCAATCGGAATGCGCGACGTCGATCGGACGGATGTTCACGCGATGACGTTCGGCGTCTTTCACGAGCGTGGCGGGATGGTAGAAGCCGAGCGGATAGCAGTTGAGCATCGCGGTGAAGAACGCGGCCGCATGATGACATTTCAGATAGGCCGAGGCGTAGGCGATGAGCGCGAAGCTGGCGGCGTGCGATTCGGGAAAGCCATACAGGGCGAAGGAGGTAATTGAGCGCACGATGCTGTCGGCGACAGCGCCGCCGATGCCGTTATGTTCCATCCCGTCGCGCAGCCGCCGCTCGATTTTTTCCATCCGCAGGAGGGAGCGCTTGAAGCCCATCGCACGGCGCAATTCCTCGGCCTCGCCGCCGCTGAAGCCTGCGACCGTCATCGCCATCCGCAGCAGTTGTTCCTGGAACAGCGGCACGCCGAGGGTGCGGCGCAGAATCGGTTCGAGCGCGGGATGGTCGTAGCGGACGGGCTCGCGGCCGCTCCGCCGATCGAGATAGGGATGGACCATGCGGCCAACGATGGGGCCGGGGCGGATGATGGCGACCTCGACCACCAGATCGTAAAAGGTGCGCGGCTTCATGCGGGGCAGCGTGGCCATCTGGGCGCGGCTCTCGACCTGGAAGACGCCGACGGTATCGGCGGCCTGCAACATCGCGTAAACCGCGGGATCGTCGGGCGGCAGATGGGCGAGGTCAAGCTCGACGCCGTCATGCGCGCGCACCAGCGGAAGCGCCTGTTCGAGCACGGCCAACATGCCGAGCCCGAGCAGATCGATCTTGATGATGCCGAGGTCGGCGCAATCTTCCTTGTCCCATTGCACGACGATGCGGCCGGGCATCGAGGCGGGCTCGAGCGGGACGATTTCGTCGAGTGGACCGGCGCCGATCACCATGCCGCCGCTATGCTGTCCGAGATGACGCGGGCGGCCCTCGAGGCGGCGGACGAGTTCGACCAGCATCCGGACGCGCGGCGCGGCGGGATCGACGCCGCCCTTGCGCAGCAGTGCGGTAAATTCGTCGTGCTGGTCGCGGAATTCATAGACGTAGTTGAGGCGCGCGAGGCGGTCCACCTGGTCGGGCGGGAAGCCGAGGACCTTGCCGATTTCGCGCACGGCGCTGCGCACGCGGTAGGTGATGACGTTGGCGGTCATCGCGGCGCCGCGTTCGCCGTAGCGCCGATAGACGTACTGGATGACCTGCTCGCGCCGATCGCCGCTGGGCAAGTCGATATCGATGTCGGGCCATTCGCCGCGTTCTTCGGAGAGGAAACGCTCGAACAGCAATTCCATCCGGACGGCGTCGACGGCGGTGATTCCGAGCGCATAGCAGACGGCCGAATTTGCCGCCGAGCCGCGTCCCTGCGCCATGATGCGATGCTCGCGGCAGAACTGCACGATGTCCCAGACGATGAGGAAGTAGCCGGCGAGTTTGAGCTTCGCGATGATCGCGAGTTCGTGATCGAGTTGGCGGCGTGTGCGATCGTCGGGGCGATTCCAGCGCTCGCGCGCGCCGGCTTCGGTGAGGGCGCGAAGATAGCTGTCGGGCGTTTCACCGGGGGGCAGCGGATAGTCGGGGAAACGGTAGCCGAGGTCGCGCAGGGTAAATTCGCAGCGATCGGCGATGGTGCGAGTGGCGGCGATCGCGCGCGGGAGGTCGCGGAACATTGTAGTCATTGCGGCGGGCGATTTGAGATGACGTTCGTGATTGATCCACAGCGCGCGTCCCGCCTCTTCGAGCGTGGTGCCGAGGCGGATGCAGGTCATCACGTCGAGCAGCGCGCGTTCGAGATTATCGCCGGGGATCGAGGCCGGAGCGGGCCGCGCGACGTTCGCATCCTTCGTAGCTTTCGTAGCTTTCGCAGCCTTCGCAGCCTTCGCATCATGCGTGAAGCAGACATCGTTGGTGGCGACGATCGGCAGGCGGCAGGCGTCAGCGAGCGCGAGCAGCTTGCGATTGAGCCGCTCCTCGTCGGGATCGAGATGACGCTGCAGGTCGATAAAGAGATTGCCGGGGCCGAAGATGGCGCTCAGGCGATCGCATAGCGGGCGCGGGTCGGCACCGCGGATCAGGCGCCGCGCGAGCGGACTGGTGGCGCCGCCGGCGAGGCAGATCATGCCCGCGCCGAAGCGTTCGAGATCCTCCAGGGTGATGCGGCTCTCGCCCTTGGCGGGATATTTCGGCGTGCCGTTGGCGTCCACACCGAGCGGGCGCAGCTTGGAGGCGGTGATCATGCGGCAGAGATTGCGATAGCGTTCGCGATCGGGCACGAGCAGGTAAAGCCGCGCCGGCGTAGGGGAAACGGCTGCAAGATCGAGGGTGGCATCGTCGAGCACGAGTTCTGCGCCGACGATCGCCTTGAGGCCGGCGGCGGTCGCGGCCTGGTAGAAACGCGGCGCGCCGTAGAGTCCGTCGCGGTCGCCGAGTGCGATCGCGTCGTAGCCGAGTGCGGCGGCGTTGGTGGCGAGGTCTTCGGGGTCGCCCGCACCTTCGAGAAAGCTGAAGGCGCTGCGCGTCCTTAATTCGACGTATTCGGAGTGGCTATTCATGTGACTAATCGTAAAGGCCGTCGATGAACCATTTGCCGGAGATGAGATCGCAATAGACGCGATAGACGCCGCCGTCGGCGAGCGCGAGGTCGTAATAATCGCGAGCATGGAGGGCAGGAGCGGCCGCGTCGGTGAGCGCGGGGGCGCTCGCGGCGCGATCGGCGTCGCGCGGCGCGGCGGCGCTCGAAGCAGGATCGCTGTCGGCGTTGGCGATCGCCCACCATTCGCCCTGGCGCCGCCACGGACCGGCGGCCGAGACCACGCGCGCGCAGACGTTGGCGCCGCGCAGGAATTCGGGGGTCTCGCGCGAGCACATGACTTCGACCTCGAGGGCGGGGCGCATGGTTCGCATGACGATTTGCGCGACGTTATGGTTGGCCGGCGCGTCCACCGGCAACGCGGCTTGCGGCGGCGTGGGCGGGGGAGGAGCGAAGCGGCCGAGGCGCATCGCCTCGGGGCGATACGAATCGGCGGGGGCGATGCGGCCGACGCGGTGGGGGCCGCAGAGCGCGGCGATGCGCGCGATGGCGGCCTCGAGGCGGTCGGGCGCGGGGGCCGGCGGCAGGAACATATCGGACTGCGCGGGGCGCGCCGCGCGCGGTTCGATGGTCAGGCGGATGGTCTCGACCGCAGCCGGCGGCGGCGCCGCTTCGAGGTTCAGCGTGACCAGCGTGAGCAGCGCGCGGACCTCGATGGTCGGTGCGGCGACGGCGACGCGCCGATCGTCGCGACGGCGATCGGCGAGGCCGAGCGCCAGCGTGATATCGCCGGCGACGAGGCCGCGCATCTGCAGGCGCTCGGTGAGTTGGGCGAGCATCGCGCGCATCACGAAGGCGAGGGGCTCGAGCGTCTCGATGCCGTATTCGAGTTCGAGCGACTCGGCGAAGAGCTCTGCCCACGGGCGCATCGCGATGCGGGCGGAATCTTCGCCGCGCGCCAGCCGCATCAGTTCGGCGCCGCGGCTGCCGACGGCACGCGCGTCGAGGCGCGCGAGTTCGCCGAGGCGGCGGAGGCCGAGACGTTTCAGCATCAGTTCGAGATCGTCGCCGCGCGCGTTGAGGCCGAGGTCGAGGAGGTCGAGCGGCACCCAGTCGAGAAATTCGCGCTCGCGGCCGGCCTCGATAACGCGTGCACCGCCGCAGAGCGCCGCCAGCCGGGCGATCTCCTTGCCCGCGGCGAGACCGACCGCCGCCTCGAGCCCGACCCGGCGCGCGCGGCGCACGAGTTCTGCGGCGAGCGATTCTTCGACGGTGACGGTGGCGGCCGTAGCGTGCGTATCGTGTGAATTGTTTTGCGCGGCGTCTGAAGGTCGATAGAACCGCGCGGATCCCGTCAGATCCAGCCATACGCATCCCGGCGCGCGCTCTTCGACGACCGGCGAAATCGATTCGGCGACATCGAGGAGCGCGTCGGCAGCCGCGCGTTCGGCGGCGGGCGACGGATTGAGTATCGCGAGATCGGGAATCAGCGCGCGAGCCTGCGCGACCGTCATTCCGGGGCGCACGCCGATCGATTGCGCTTGCGATGAGACGTGGCTCAGCGCGCTATGCGGAGCGCATCCGGCGCCGCGCGGCGCCCCCGTCCCGTTGCTAGATCGGCGATCGGCTGGCGCGCGGGTCAGCGCAAAAGGGCGATCGCGCAGTGCGGGATTCGCGCGCACAATCGCGGCGAGCGGAAAATCGGCGACCAGCAGGCACGCGATTCGCGCCGCATGATTGCGATCGGAAGCCACGCCATGAAATTCGCCGGAAGCCATCGCGAAGACCCATCGCTCAACGCGCGGCGATGCGTCGGGCGGCGCTTGGCGCGGTCTCGAGTACAGATGAAGGCGGCGAATGCGGCGACGGCGCGGCTTCGGGCAAGATCGCGATCGGAGGATCGGCCAGCGCGCTCCAGGTGACCGCGTTGCCGGAACCGCCGAGCTTGTTGCGCGTGACGCGCGCCTCGACCGTCAGGCCGTCGAAGAGTATCGGCGCGCCGCGGCACGCGCGGCTGAAACATGCGCGATTGCAGCTCAACATCAGGCTCAGGGCGGCGAACGTCCCGCACATCCGATGGGGTGCTAGCACCAGCACGGCGGCGCCGCTGCGTTCCGCGCCATGCGCCAGGCGCAGCGCCGCGCCCTGCGTGAAGGGGTACAACCGCCCGTTGGAATCGGGCATTGCGGCGCAATCGATCACGACCAGGCCGAAGCCGCCGGCGGTGAGAATCCATTCGGCGGTTTTGAGCACGATCATGCCGGCGGGCCGCGGCACATGACGACGGCCGGGGGGAGTGGGAGCGTCGAAATTGTTTAACCGATTGACGCTCGCGTTGCTCGGGTAGGTGGCTAAGTCCTGCGGGAACGAGAAGGGCGAGCGATTTGATTGAATGTGGGACGGGCGATCGCGGTCGGGAGGAGGCATCGCGACCCAGAGCATCCGCGCGAGATCGACGCCTGCCGCGGCGATACTGGCGGGATCGAAATCGCCGGCGGCATCGATCCATGCGGCAACCTCGCCGCGAGCGGTTATCGAGGCGGCGAAGGCGGCGGCGAGCGAGGTCTTGCCGGCGCCGGGATTGCCGATGATTTCGCTGATACGGCCGCGCACGATGCCGCCGCCGATAAGGCGATCGAGGGGAGCGATGCCGCAGGTCAGGCGGCGCTCCTTGCGAGTCAGTTCGCGCCCGCGGAAGACCCCGGTTATTTCAAGTAACTCTTTAGGTTTGTGTGGCGAGTCGAGAGGGACTACCAGCGGCCGTGGCGTAATCGCTTCGAGCGGGGAAAGAAGAGCCGCATCGTTGGTGAGAAATGGTAACGCCGCCGCCATAGGGAGCTATTCTTCGCTTTTCTTTCGCTTTCGTCAACGGTAATGATGCGGGCGCGCGCGGCTTGTAGTTAGTAGTTTGCACATTCCGGCGGCGTGTGGCGCGGGCGGGCGCAATGAGGTTTCCGGGGAATCGATGAGGCCGGCGTACTTGACGGGAGAGGGCAAACGGGCTTATTCAGCGTGCACGCCGCCAGTTCAGTCGAATCGAGCAGGACTGAGCGGATGGAGACTATGACGGCGCAAGCATGAGGTGCGGAACATGAAGGGACTCGCCTTTTTGGCCATCGGCAAAGTCGGCGTGCTTGATAAACCGATACCCGAACCGGGCCCGAACGATGCGGTGATCAAGACCACCGCGTCGCTGATTTGCACCTCGGACGTGCATAACGTGCGCGGCGTGATCCAGTTCGCCGAGGGCCGCTTTCTCGGGCATGAGAGCGTCGGCGTGGTGCATAAAATCGGGGCCAACGTGACGCGCTGCAAGGCCGGCGAGCGCGTGGCGGCATGCGCGATCACGCCGTGCGGGCGCTGCGACTTTTGCCAGCGCGGATTCACGTCGCAATGCGGCGGGATGCTTGGCGGCTATCAATTCGGTCCGGTGCGCGACGGTAACCTGGCGGAATATTTCCTGGTCAACGATGCCGACTTCAACGTGGTGCCGATTCCGGCGAAGCTCACCGATGAGCAGGCGCTCTATACCACTGACATGCTGTCGACCGGCTTTGCCGGCGCCGAGAACGCGGCGATTCCGGTCGGAGGTACGGTAGCGATATTTGCGCAGGGGCCGGTGGGCCTGAGCGCGACAATTGCAGCGAGAACCTTGGGCGCGGGGTTGATAATCGCGGTGGAGTCGAAGCCCGATCGGCAAAAGCTCGCGCAACGTTTCGGCGCCGACCTCGTGATCGATCCGACGCGGGGGGACACGGTCGAGCAAATCATGAAGGCGACCGGCGGAATCGGCGTGGACAGCGCGATCGAGGCGATCGGGTTGCCGGTGACGTTCGAGAATTGCATCAAGGCGACCAAGCCGGGCGGCGTAATTTCGAATGTCGGATTCCACGGCGAGGCGGGCAATCTGCTGCAGATTCCGCTGCCCGAGTTCGGTCTGGGCATGGGCGACAAGACGATTCGCACGGCGTTGTGTCCCGGTGGGCGCGAACGCCTGTCGCGGCTGCTGCGGCTGCTCGAGCATGGCCGCGTCGATCCGACGCCGATGACGACGCATCGGTTCCCGTTTTCGCAGGTCGAGCGCGCGTTTCATATGATGGAGACCAAGGAAGACAACATCATCAAGCCGCTGATTACGTACTGAGGGGAGGAAGAAGGGGATATTGGTTGAGGAGCGCAAAACCTTTGGTTTCTTTCTGAAACCTCATTGAGGTTTCAGACTTCCCGTTTGATGGAAGACGGTAGCGATATGCGCAGGATACCGCCCTTCCCGCAGGACTTGGCCGACTACCCGAGCATCGCGAGCGTCAATCCCTAATGGGAAGTTTGAAACCTCTATGAGGTTTCAATGAAATATAGGTTTTGAATTCCTTGACCACTTTCCGATGCTCTCGGCGCGCGAAGGGCCGTGCGAGAATCGTTGCGGCGGCGGCTCAGGGTGACGGACGGGGCCAACGCACGATGGCCGGCGGGTGGGTGGCCGTGTCGAACGGTCAGGATTAGAGGTTGGTTTTGTAATCCTGCTCGACGAACTCGTCGATTTGCTGGGCGACGTCGGCGCCCGCATTCATTTTGCCGGCCAGATATTTTCCGAACGAGATCTTGATGGGCGCGGGCCATTGCTCGTGATTCCACAACTGCGAGCGAATGAAGGCCTTGGCGCAGTGGAAGAAACATTCGCGCACGGTCACGCGAATCGCGAGCTGGGCGGGCTGTCCGCGCGCCGAGAGCCGCTCCAGAATCGCGGGGTCAACCACGAGTTCGGCGGTGCCGTTGACGCGCAGCGTCTCGGTCGTCGGCGGCGCGATAAAGAGCAGGCCCACACGCCCGGTCGCGAGGATGTTCTGCAAGCCGAAGAGCAACTTGTTGCCCTTGCGGTCGGGAATCAGCAGGGTGTTGCGATCCTCGACCGCAACGAAGCCGGGACCGTCGCCCTTGGGCGAGGCGTCCTGATTACCGTCGGCGTCGGCGGTCGCGAGCACCAGGAAGGGCGAGCGGCGGATGAAATCGATGGTGTCGTCGTCGAGCGCGGTGAGCAGCTTCAGCGGCGTGAGTTTGCCCGGCACGCCCATGATGGCGCGCAACTGCTCGACGCTGGTGACACGATAGTCGGGCGAATTTTCCATTGTTTTAACCGATTGACGCTCGCGATGCTCGGGCAGGTGGCAAAGTCCTGCGGGAACGGGAAGGGCGAGCGATTTCATTGTTTAGCCGATTGACGCTCCCGTTGCCTACCCTAGCGGATCGGGTGTGAAAATCGAAAGCGCAGCGTGGGAGGAGTGAAAGAGAAAGGGAGGGTTGTTGGGGAACGCAAAACCTGTATTTCATTGAAACCTCAGCGAGGTTTCAAACTTCCCATTAGGGATTGACCCTCGCCTTGCTCTGATAAGTGGCCAAGTCTTACGGGAACCTGCTCCTCAGGCGTCGATTGATGGGGTTTTCACAGGGCGCAGCCCGCATCTTCCAAACGGGAAGTCTGAAACCTCCATGAGGTTTCAGTTTCCTGAAAAACTACAGGTTTTGCGTTCCTCAACAACTTCTTTCATTTAGGCACGCGGGAAATAAGAGATCGAACGGCGGGTTAGTCTTCGCGGTTGATTTGTTCGTCGATGAGGGCGGCGAGGCTTTCGCGGTAAACTGACGGCTTCAATTGAGCGAGCAGGTCGCGCGCGCGATTGACCTGGGCGGTGGCGAGTGCGCGGCCGCGCGCGATCATCACAGGATCGCGCATGAGCTGGAGTGCGTGGTCGAAGTCCGCACCTTCGAGGCGGGTGCCGGCGCGGAAGTTGCGCGCAAATTCGGTGTTGTGCTGAACCCCGAGGACAACCGGTAGGGAGATAATTCCGGCGCGCAGATCGGAGCCGACCGGCTTGCCGATTTTTTCCTCGGGTCCGAGTACGTCGAGGAGGTCATCGACCATCTGAAAGGCGAGTCCGATCGCGAGCCCGAGGGCATCCATCGCAGCGATGGTCTTGGGGTCAGCGCCGGCGAGGTCAGCCGCGACCTTGCCACCGGCGGCGAAGAGCGAGGCGGTCTTGCGCGTGATGACGGCGATGTAGTCGTCGATGGTGGCGGCGGCGTTATGGCGCATCCGGCCTTCCATGACCTCGCCCTCGGTGAGCTGGATGCAGGCCTGGGCGGCGGTGCGCACGAGGCGTTCCTCGAAGCGGCCGCAGAGTTCGAAGGCGCGGCAGAAGAGAAAGTCGCCGGCGACGAGCGAGGGGGCGAAGCCGTAGCGGGCGAAGGCGGACGGCTTGCCGCGACGGAGCAAGCCGCCGTCGATGATGTCGTCGTGGAGCAGGGTGGCAGAATGAATCAGTTCGAGCGCGATGGCGGCGTCGATTGCGTCGTCGATCTTTTCGCTGACCCCGCCGCAGGCGCGATAGACCAGCAGGATGAAGAGCGGGCGGAGACGCTTGCCGCCGCCATCGACGAGGTAATGGCAGATTTCGCCGATGAGCGCCTCGTTGGAATCGAGCAGGCGCGAAAGTTTTTCCTCGGTTGCGAGCAGATCGGCCTTGACGGGAAGTGCGAGGTCGCGGGTCTCGACGGTGGTGGTGGCCGCGGCGCCGGCGGTTTGCTGAGTTTTCACGAAATCCTTCTCAACGCGCGCCTAACGGAAAAGATCAGATGCCGCAGGACGGATGAGCGCCTTGGCGCTGCCGTGGCCGGGCTTGTAGCGATAGCCGCGAATCAGGATGACGGGAGTGGCACTCGCCTTGGGCATCAGGAGGCCGGCGGCACAGGCGAGTTCGTCGGCGATGGCGATGACGGTGTGATGGAGTTCGCGACCGCCGAGGTCGGCGGTGCCGCGCAGGTCGAGCATCGGGTCCATCCCGGCGATGCCGAGGCAGACCTCGGTCAGCCCGTCGCGCCAGGGGCGGCCGAAGGTGTCGGTGATGAGGACGGCAATTTCAGCGCCGGTCACGCGTTTGAGATCGTTGCGAATCCGCGTGGCGGAGGCGTCGGGATCTTCCGGGAGCAGAATTGCGCGGTCGTCCTCGAGGCTGTTGGACTCGTCGATGCCGGCGTTGGCGCAGACCCATCCGGGACCGGTTTCGACGATCAGGACAGCATTATCCATCCGCACGATGCGGCTGGTCTGGGCCAACACGAGTTCGACCGCGCGCGGGTCCTTGTCCCAGCGCTCGGCGAATTTGAGCGCCAGGGGCGACGGCTCGATGGTTTTCAAATTGACGAGACGGTTTTCCGCCTTGGAGACGATCTTCTGGCAAATCGACAGGATATCGCCGTCGTGGAGGCGCAAGTCCTGTCGTTCAATCGCATGCGCGATGAGCTCGGCGAGGTTGTCGCCGGCCATGATCATCGGGAGGCCTTCGATAGCCGTGAGCGTAAGTGACGCCATGGAAGATAAAGCCTACACCTCAAGCGCGCGTGTAACCACGTCCGCGAGGCGGGCGGCACGATCGGGCGTGGTCATTACGGTGTCGGTGGCGATCGCGTTCATGCCGAGAGCGCGAATCGGTTCGAGGTAGCGGTGGTCCACGATGTCGATGACCATCAGACCGGCGATATCGCGATAGAGGCGCGCGATGCCGAGCGGCGAGACCTCGTGACCAAGCCCGCGCATCATCTTGTCGGCGGGACCCTTGATGGTCTTGCCGCCGACGATGGGGCTGATGGCGGCGACGCGGCTGCGGACGGCTTTGAGCGCCTTGCGCATTCCGGTGAGCGCGAGGATGGGGCCGATCGACACGAATGGATTCGACGGAGCGAGGACAATCGCGGCGGCGCGTTTGATCGAAGCGAGCACTTCGGGCGTGGGGCGCGCTTTTTCGGCGCCGCGCAATTCGATGGCCTCGACGATACCGCGGGCACGTCCGCGCACGAAATATTCCTGAAAAGGAATGGCGGGGCGTCCCTTGAGCTTGACGAAGGTATGCACGCGGCCGTCGCTCATCGGGAGCACTTGCGTTTTGACGCCGAAGCGCAGTGCGAGTTCGGCGGTGACGTCGGTCAAGCGCGCGCCGTTATGCATTCGCTCACTGCGATAGAGATGCGTCGCGAGGTCGCGGTCGCCGAGATTGAACCAGGGCTTGCCGTAGAGCCGGCCGAGAGCGTCGAGCGCGTTGAAGCTTTCGCCCTCGAGACCCCATCCGCGATCGCGATCGATAACGCCGGCGAGCGTGTAGATCACCGTGTCAACGTCGGGCGAGACGTGGAGGCCATAGAAGAGCTCGTCGTCGCCGGTGTTGACGACGACGCTCAGGTTGCGGGGATCGACGCGCCGGACCAGCCCGCGAAGAAACTTAGCCGCCCCCACTCCCCCCGCAAGCGTGGTTATCGAGGGCTTGAGAGGAGGGGACGATCGGCCGCGCGCCATTGGGAGCCTTTCTGCCGTAGAGTTTTTTGTACAGAGTGCTGCGTTCGACGGCGACGCGGCCGGCTTCGCGCGCCTTTTCTTCTATCAGATCGACGGCGACGAATTCGCCGGCGGTGCCGCCGGCCTGCGCCGTGATGCTCTCCTCCATCAGAGTGCCGGAGAAGTCGTTGCATCCGGCTTTGAGGGTGACGGCCGCCAGATCGACGCCGAGCTTGACCCACGAGGTCTGGATGTTGTCGATCAAGCCGCGCAGGAAGAGGCGCGAGAAGGCGTACATCTGGAGGTCGAGGATACCGCTTTCCTGGGGCTTCACGAGGCCGCGGCGGAAGAGCACGGTGTTCTCGTGGATGAAGCGCAGCGGCACGAATTCGGTGAAGCCGTGCGTGCGCTTCTGAATCGTGCGCAGCAGGTCGAGATGATTGACGACGTGGCGCGGGCTTTCGAGATGCCCGTACATGATGGTCGAAGTGGTGCGCACGCCGAGTGCATGGGCGCTGGTGACGATATCGACCCAGGCGGCGACGTCAACCTTCTTATGGCTCAGGATCTCGCGGATGCTGTCGTCGAGGATTTCGGCGGCGGTGCCGGGAATCGAGCCGAGGCCGGCGTCGCGCAGCATCGCGATGTACTCCGAATATTCCATCCGGGTGCGGCGCGCGCCGTACATGATCTCCATCGGCGAGAAGGCGTGGATGTGGATCTCCGGGAAGTGGGACTTAATCGCGACGAGCAGATCGCGATACTTGAAGGCGGGCATATCGGGATTGATGCCGCCCTGCATGCAGACTTCCGTCGCACCGCGCGCGACTGCGTCGGCGACCTTGGCGAGGATGGTGTCGTCGGAATGGTCGTAGGCGTCGGATTCCCATTTTTGGCGCTTGAAGCCGCAGAACTGGCATCCGACGAAACAGATATTGGTGAAGTTGATGTTGCGATTGACGACGTAGGTGACTTCCTCGCCGACATCCTCGGCGCGGGCGAGGTCAGCCGCCTTGATCACGGCACGCAGGTCGTCGCCGGCCGCGGTGTAGATCGCCAGGCCCTCGTCGGTCGAGAGTTCCTGGCCGTTGAGACTTTTGAGCAGCATCGCGCGCATATTCGCCGAGGCGTGAGCCATCAGCACGTTTAGCGGCGTCGCTTCGATATCGTCGACAAAGCCGCGAATTTGATCGAGGTTCACGATCAGACCTCCGCTCCAACTCGATCGTGGAGCCGATCGATGGCCGGCCTGAGCGCCGGGTCGATCCACTCGTCGTTGATGTATTCGGGGTAAATCGCGAGCCGCTGAATTAGATGAAAGCCGGCACGCGCACAGCGCTCGGCCAATCGTTCGAGGTGCGGCCACGGCGCCTCGGGATTGACGTAATCGCGGCTGAGCGGCGAGATGCCGCCCCAGTCATTGATACCTGCGTTGAGAAAGAGTTCGATTTCGTGCGGCGAGAGATTGGGCGGCGCCTGCACGTTCATCGCGGGGCCGAGCACGAGGCGCGCCGTCGCGATCGCGCGCGCCACCTCGAGCGCGCCGGGTTCGGGGGCATCCTCCATAGCGATGCCCGGCTTGGCGCGGAAGTTCTGGATAATCACTTCCTGGATATGGCCGTGGCGTTCGTGGCTCGCACGAATCGCGATCAAGCTCTGCGCGCGTTCCGCCGGCGTGTCGCCGATTCCGATCAGGATGCCGGTGGTGAAGGGGATGCGCAGTTGGCCGGCCTCGTCGATCATGCGCAGGCGCACGGCGGGATCCTTGTCGGGCGCCCATTGATGAACTCCGCCACGGCGGCGGAGCCGCGGCGAGATACTTTCGAGCATCAGGCCCATGCTGGCGTTGAGCGGCCGCAACCTCGCCATCTCGTTGCGCGACATAATGCCGGCGTTGGTATGCGGCAGCAGTCCTTGCGCGAGAGCCGCGGCGCAGGCGCGCGCGACGTATTCGATGGTGCTGCCGACGCCGAGTCCCTCGAGCGTTTCACGATACTCCTTGAAGGCGACTTCAGGCTTGTCGCCGAGGCACATCAGGGCCTCGATGCAGCCGAGTTCACGGCCGCGCCGGGACCATTCGGCGATCTCGTCGAGGGTCATCGTCCACGCCCCGGGGTCGCCCGGATCCTTGCGGAAGGTGCAGTAGGTGCAGCGGTCGCGGCAGAGGTTCGTGACCGGTAGAAAAACCTTGCGTGAGTAGGTGACGTCGCGGCCCTTGGCGCGGTCGCGCATAGCGGCCGCCGTCGCCATCACGCGCGGCAGGTCGGCGTCGGAACATTCGATCAAGGCAATGGCGTCGGCCTCGCCGAGGCAGCCGCCCGCGCCGGCCCGGTCGAGAATGTCGCCGATTAAGTCCGGCCGCGAAGTGTTAATTTCCGCTTGCGCCATCGCGTGATCCAGCGCCTCTTATAGGCCATCAAATCCGTAGAGGCAACCCGGCATTTTCCGGTCCGGCAAAGGTTGCATGTTGAAACTGACGGCTTTGGTGGGCGATTCAAGCGGTCGTCGCGATTGGGTTTGTGCGAATGAGGCCGATACGTGGGGGCGCTTGATGTCCCGCTGACGCGCGCGAGGCCAAAATTACGGTAAGATAGTAATCAATGCGTGCGATGGTGGTGCATAGGCCGGCGGCAATCGAGAGCAATCCGCTCGTGCGTGCCGATCTCCCGACGCCGACGCCCGCGGCGGGCGAAATCCTGGTGCGGGTGACCGCCTGCGGCGTCTGCCGTACCGATCTCCATGTCTGCGAAGGCGACCTCACGCCGAAACATCCACGGATCGTTCCGGGCCACGAGATTGTCGGCGTGGTCGAGCGGCTGGGCGCGGGATGCAAGCGCTTTGCGACGGGCGCGCGCGTCGGTATCGCGTGGCTGCGCGAGACCTGCGGCGTCTGTGCGTATTGCCGGCGCGGACGCGAGAACCTCTGCCCGAACGCGCGCTTTACCGGATGGGACCATGACGGCGGGTATGCCGAGTACGCGGCGGTGCGCGAGGATTTCGCGTACGCGTTACCGGCCGCCGTTCCCGACGCCGAGATCGCGCCGCTGCTGTGCCCGGGAATCATCGGCTATCGCGCGATCAAGCGTGCCGGGGTTCGCCCGGGTGCGACGGTGGGACTTTACGGGTTCGGCGGCTCGGCGCATTTGGCAATCCAGGTACTCCGCCATTGGGGATGCGAGGTGTTCGTGATGAGCCGGGGCGGGGTGCATCAGGAGCTGGCGCGCGAACTCGGAGCGGCGTGGACCGGGGCGGCCGACGAGCGCCCGCCGAGGCCGCTGGACGCAGCGATTCTGTTCGCGCCGGCGGGAAATCTGGTGCTGCCGGCGCTTGCGGCGCTCGATCGCGGCGGGATTCTGGCGGTCGCGGGCATCTATCTCTCGCCGATTCCGGCGCTCGATTACGATCGCCATCTGTTTTATGAAAAGGAGTTGCGCAGCGTCACCGCCAACACTCGCGCCGACGGTGAGGAGTTTCTGAAGCTCGCCGGTGAAATCCCGATCCGCACACATACGATTGCGATGGAACTGGAAGAGGCCAACCGCGCGCTCACGATGCTCAAGCACGACGAGTTGAAGGGCACCGCGGTTTTGCGGATATCCCGGTCAAGTTGAGGAGGGCACCCTTGAAGGCTAACGATGATCACTGACGACCGGGCTTCGACCAGGCAAGCGGCTGCGTCCGGCACGGAGGGGACCACGGGCGCTGCGAGCGTGGAGCCGGACTTCGCGACGGCGGCCGGAATCGCGCGCGACGAACGCACCGTTGTGCGACGCCTTTCCAAGGTCCTGCGCTTCAACGACTTCATGACCGTTATGATGGTGATCGCGACCATCTTCAGCGCGTTTGCGACCTGGCGGACAGCGCAGGTCACGAATCTGCTTTTTGCGATCGCGGAGCGTCCTTATATTGGTGTCGAGCGGGTCACGGTGGACTCGATCGATGCGGATTTCGCACGGGTGATGGTTGACTGCCGCAATTTCGGCAACGTTTCGGCCAACGATGGAGTCGCGCGAATTGACGTAATTATGGACGGCAAGATTCTGTCCGGTACCACGGCGGAGGCTGACACCCAGAATTTTGGCATAGTCTCGCCGACCGTACCTCATCGGATATTTCGCTTCGTTCCGAAAGCCCTTTATGAGCAGGTGCGCGAGGGTCGGTCCCGCATGATCGTGCGTGTCGTGTTCGACTATCGCGGCCCAGATCAGCGGCAGTTTTGTTACAGTGAATTGATGAGCTACGACCGTCGCACCACTGATTTCATTTCGACTGGCGGCAGCAATCGATGCGATGGCCAGGTCTTTTGATTGCGACGTTGCACGCCCGCGGTCGATCTGACAGTTTCGTGGCGGGTTGGCGAAACGATGCGGTGTCCAATTTGCAAGAAGCCGGTCGCTGCGACGGCGGCAAATCGCTACCGGCCGTTCTGTTCGGAACGCTGTCGGATGGTCGATCTCGGCACCTGGGCGGGGGAGGACTATCGCGTACCCGGCGGGGCGGTCGAAGATCGCGAACATCCGGACGACCTCAAAGACAAGAAGAAAATCCTTCATTGAAGATCGGGCACGCGGGCAGGGGACCTCGATGAGCACCGCGATACCCGCACCGCGCATCCACCCGAGCGCCGTAATCGGCGGCGAAGTCGAACTCGCGGATGGAGTCGAGGTTGGCCCGTTCTGCATGCTCGAGGGCCGCATCCGGATCGGTGCGGGCACGCGTCTGATCGGACACGTCACGATTTTTGGCGACAGCGAAATCGGCGAGGGCAATGTGGTTCATCCCAATGTCGTGATCGGCGACGAACCCCAGGACCTCGCCTACCGGGGCGGACCGCGCCGGGTTAAAATCGGCGACCGCAATATTTTCCGCGAAGGCGTGACCATCCATCGGGGGAGCGAGCATGGCGAGGTCACGACGATCGGGGACGACAATTTTTTCATGCAGAACTCGCACGCGGCGCACGATTGCCGGATCGGCAACGGGACCATCATCGCGGGCGGGGCGCTGTTGGCGGGATGGGTCGAGGTGGGGGATCGGGCGTTGGTATCGGGCAACTGCGTGGTCCATCAGTATGTGCGGATCGGGCGCTTCGCGATGCTGCGCGGATTGAGCCGGACTAGCCGGGATGTGCCGCCATTTTGCATCATGGACCTGACGCACACGTTGCGTGGAATCAACGTGGTGGGCCTTCGCCGGGGCGGCTTCGATGCAACTTCGATACGAGCGTTGCGCAAGGCTTTCACGAGCATTTTCGGTGTGCGACAGAACCTGAAGCTCGCTCTGGAAAGGCTTGAATTGAACAGGCCGCATCCGGCTGAGGTCAACGAACTGATTGCCTTCATACGAGCGAGCAAGCGTGGCGTTGCGTTCGGGCCGCACGATGGCAAGGCGGACGACGGCGTTGAATAGCGTTGCGGAAGTGTCGTTGCGAGAACGACGCGCAAAGGCTCACGGCGCCTGTTCAAATCGGAATGGGTGGGTGCGCCCAGGCGTGAGGGAGGCCAACCGCCGGGTGCCGAGACTCCCATCGACAGGGCTGTCCGACGCGACTTGCGATCTTGCCCGGGGCTGACAACAATGGAGCGCTGTGCCGGCGCCGTCTGGAGAGCGTAGCGGACGCCTGACAAGAGAGACTATGCCGAAGAGACTGCGTTTCGCGATCGGTGCGGGCCTGATCGTCGCGGCGATTGGCTACCTGATCGTTACGGCGGTAAGGAACACCGCCGAATATTATCTGACGGTCAACGAGGTGAAGGTTCGCCAGGGCGAACTGGCCGGCCAGACCTTGCGGATAGCGGGCCGGGTTGCACCGAACTCGATCGGCTGGGATCCGGTGACCTTGACGCTATCGTTCGGGCTCGCGCAGCCGCCGGCGGCCGATCAGCCGGGAGTCAAAGCGGTGGCCGCGAGCGTCGGTGGTGCGACGATCTTTCATGTGATCTGCCGGGGGCAGCCCAAGCCCGACATGTTCGCCGCGAATCGCGACGTAATTGTGGAAGGCACGCTGGCGGCCGACGGGACGATCGAGGCGCGCCAGGTGTTGACGAGCTGCCCCTCTAAATACGTGCCCAAACAGCCCGCCGCCGCGCAATAGGAGCGCGCACGCTTCAGGAGTACGGATGCCGCTGATCGGTCAACTGGCGCTGGCGCTGGCTCTGGTGCTCGCCGGCTACTCGGTAATCGCCAACGTGGTGGGTGCGCGGGCGTCGATCCCGGCGCTGACGGCGAGCGCGCGCCATGCGCTGTGGGCGATGTGCGCGATGGTCACGGTGGCAGTCGGCGCGCTGTTGACGAGCCTGCTGCATAGCGATTTCTCACTGGAGTACGTCGCGTCGTACACCAGCTTTTCGCTACCGACAATCTACAAAATCACGGCGTTGTGGGGCGGACAACAGGGCTCCTTGTTGTTCTGGACGTGGCTGCTGACGGTCTTTACGTCGATCGTCGCTTTCCAGAACCGCCGGCGCAATCCCGAGATGACGCCCTATGCCCTCGCGGTGCTGGCCGGTCTCGCGATTTTCTTCCTCGGCATGCTGAACTTCGTCACGCGGCCGTTCGAACTGCTGGCGGTGATACCCGCCGATGGGCAGGACCTGAATCCGCTGCTGCAGAACTACTGGATGGCGATCCATCCGCCGTCGCTCTACACCGGCTACGTCAGCGCGAGTGTGCCGTTCGCATTTGGCGCCGCCGCGCTGATGGTCGGGCGCTTCGACGATAGCTGGATTCGCAGCACGCGCCGCTGGGCGATCTTCTCATGGTTCTTCCTCACGCTCGGCAATCTGTTCGGGGCGCGCTGGGCGTACGAGGTGCTCGGTTGGGGCGGCTACTGGGCGTGGGACCCGGTCGAAAACGCCGCCTTCATGCCGTGGCTGGTGATGACCGCGTACCTCCATTCGGTGATGATCCAGGAACGCAAGGACATGCTGAAGGTGTGGAACCTGGTGCTGATCGGGATGGCGTTTGGGCTGACGCTGTTCGGCACGTTCATCACGCGCAGCGGTGTCATCTCGTCGGTCCATTCGTTCACGCAGTCGGGGCTGGGGCCGTATTTCCTGACCTTTCTGATTCTGGTCGTAGTGCTCTACAGCGGGTTGCTGCTGTCGCGCGTCAAACAATTGCGCACGCCGGCCGAATTCGAGTCGTATCTATCGCGCGAGGCCGCCTTCCTCTTCAACAACCTGGTGCTGGTCGGAATCGCGTTTGCGGTCTTCTGGGGCACGCTCTTTCCGGTGCTGTCGGAGGCGGTGCGCGGCGTGAAGATCACGGTCGGGCCGCCGTTTTTCAACAAGGTCAACGGGCCGCTGGCGCTGGCGCTGATCTTTTTGATGGGGGTGGGGCCGCTGATCGCATGGCGGCGATCGTCATTGGACAGTCTGGCCAAGACCTTCGCCTCGCCGGCGATTTTCGGCGTGACTACCGGGGTTTGCGCCTTCGCCGCGGGGTTGCGTGAATGGTACGTGCTGACGGCGATGTCGCTGGCGGCGTTCGTGCTCGGCACGATCTTCGTCGAATTCCGCCGCGGCGTGAGCGCCCGGCGCCACATGGTGGCGGAATCGGTGCCGGTCGCAATCGTGAATCTGATCGGCAAGAACAACCGGCGCTATGGCGGTTACGTGATTCATATAGGGGTGGTGCTCGCGTTCACCGGGATCGTCGCATCGGCGTTCTTCAAGACCGAAGTCAAGAAGAGCGTCAAGCAGGGGGACACCTTTCAGGTGGGCCCGTACGAACTGGAGTACCTGGGAATCAACACGACCGAAACAGCGCATCTGGAGAGCGCCCGCGCGCGGATTGAGGTGCGGCGCAACGGCAAGCCGATCGCGATGATGGAGCCGGCCAAGCTCTTCTACAAGCGCCTGCAACAGCCGGCCACGGCGGTCGCGATTCGATCGACGCCGGCGTCCGATCTGTACGTGGTGCTCGCCGGTATTGACGACCAGAGCGGGCTCGCGACCTTCCAGGTTTTCCTGACGCCGCTGGTCTTCTGGCTATGGGCGGGCGGCGTGATCATGGCGCTGGGCACGGTGATCGTGATGTGGCCGAATGTGCGCGAGCGCGCGGTGATTGCCGCCGCGGTCCGTGCGCCGTCACCAATGGAAGGCGATGCGCAGGCCCTCGCCGGAGGTGATTGACGGGTGGCGCGCTTGCCGAAATTCCGCACACGCACGACGGCCATCATTATCGTGCTGTGCGCCATCGCGTTCGCACTACCGATCGTGGTTGCAGCGGCGCCTAGCGTCAGCCGGCAGGAGGTCTCGGAAGGGCTGACCTGCCAATGCGGTTGCGGGTTGACGGTCGCAAACTGCAATCATCCGAATTGCGAATTTTCGGTGCCCGTGCGCGACCAAATCGACGGGATGCTCGGGCGCGGGATGAGCGGTGCGCAAATAATCGCGTATTTTCGCGGCAAGTACGGCGAGAAGATTCTCTCCGCGCCGACCACCCAGGGCTTCAACCTGCTCGCGTGGATCATGCCGTTCGCGGCGATCGCGGCGGGCGGTGCGCTGGTGGTGTTTACGGTCGGACGCTGGCGGACTAATTCGCCCGCGCCAACGCCGGCCGACGAGCCGGCCGCCGGCGCGAGTGACGACAACTTCGATCCCGAACTGCGGCGCCGGCTCGAACGCGAGCTGCGCGATCGGCTCTGACCGGTGGCGAACTACGTAGCGGCGATTCTGATCGTCGCGGCGGTCGCGCTCTTCGTCGCGGCGCCGCTGAGCGGCGGCTTTCCACGCCGGCGCGGTGCGAGCATCCGCGAACTCGAGCACGAGCGGCTCGAACACGAGCGCGGGCTCGCGGTGCAGGGGCTGCGCGAGCTGGAGTTCGATCACGAGATGGGCAAGCTCGACGAGGGGGACTATCGCGAGCTGAAACGGTCGCTCGAGGAGCGTGCGCTAGGCGCGATGAGCGCGATCGGGCGGTTGCGCGGCGCGGTCCGCGCAGCGCAACGCATCGCGCCGATGCGGCAGGCGTTGCGCGCGTCAGCCGGCGTCGCGAGTAGCGCGACGCCGGTCGTGAATTTCTGCCCGCAATGCGGAGTGCCGGCGGGCGCGGGTCACAACTTCTGCGCGGGCTGCGGCGCGAGTCTGAGCGTGGTTGCGGCGCGCGTCGCGGCGCGAGCGGAATGATGGACGCGGCGCTGATCGAAGCGCGCGGCCTGGACAAGACCTTCGGCTCGGTGCCGATCCTGCGAGGCGTGAATCTGGCGGTGCCCGCCTCCACCGCGGCGATGGTAGTGGGGCGCAATGGCGCGGGCAAATCGACGCTGGTGCGGATCCTCGCAGGACTTTCCGAGCCGACCGCCGGCGAAGCATTGCTGTTCGGCCTGCCGAGCCGCACGCTAGCAGCGGACGTGCGCCGGCGCCTTTCGATCGTCACGCATCAGAGCTTTCTCTATCCGAATCTGACCGCGCGCGAGAACCTGGAATTTTACGCGCGGCTCTATGGCGTCGCCGATGCGCGCAGCGAAATTTCGCGGTGGATCGAACGGATCGGACTTGCGGCGGCCGCCGACGCGCGCGTGCGGACCTTCTCGCGCGGCATGGAGCAGCGGCTCACGCTCGCCCGCGCGCTGTTGACGGGCCCCGCTGTGCTGCTGATGGACGAGCCGTTCGCGGCGCTCGACGCCGAGGGAGTCGCGATGGTGGCGTCGATCCTGCGCGAGGCGATCGCACGCGGATGTGCAGTAGTGCTGACGGCGCATCAGCCGCTCGCAATCGACGGACTGCGCTTCGCTGGCTACGAAATCGCTCGTGGCCGCATGCTCGCGCTGACCGGCGATAGCGGCAGCGAGCCTGAGCGCGCGCAGCAGGCCGGGTAGCGCGCGATGGCCGGCTTCGTCGCGGTCCTGCGCAAGGACTTGCGCCTCGAGGTGCGCAGCGGTGAGAGCACGATCGCGCTGGTCGCGCTCTCGCTGCTGATCCTGGTGGTACTGGTGTTCGCGCTCGATCCGGTGGGCGGCGTGCGCGACGCCGGCACGGCGGCCGGCGCGCTGTGGGTCGCGCTGATCTTTGCCGGCATGATCGGCTCGAACCGCGCGCTGCTGGCGGAGCGCGATAACGGGTGTATTCGCGCTCTGATTCTAAGCCCGCTCGATCGTGGCGCACTTTATCTGGCCAAGCTCGTCGCCGCCTTCATCTTTATGGCGGTGGCCGAGGGTGCGGCGGTCGTGCTGATGGTGTTGTTCTTCAATCTCAACTTCGACGCGCGCCTGCTGCGCCTCGCGCCGGTGATCGCACTGGGCGCGCTCGGCTTCTCCGCGTTATCGACGCTGCTGGCGGCGATTTCCGGGCGCATCCGGGCGGGCGATCTGCTGCTGCCGCTGCTCGCCGTCCCGATGTTCGTGCCGGCGTTGATTGCCGGCGTCAAGGCGAGCGGGGCGGCGCTGACCGGAGCACATTTCGGCGAGATCGCGCAGTGGCTCAAGATACTGATCGCGTTCGACGTGATCTTTCTCACCACTGGCTACCTGCTTTTCGAGCACGTTGTCGGCGAAGACTGATACGGAGCGCAGCACTTGAAGGGGAAGAGTTGTCGAGGAACGCAAAACTTTTGGTTTTTAGGAAACTGAAACCTCACGAGGTTTCAGACTTCCCGTTTGGAAGATGCGGGCTTCGCCCTGTGAAAACTTTTTTCATCGATTGACGCTCGCGATGCTCGGATGAATTTCTATCAGCCGTTCTCTCCTGGGCCGTGCCGCCGCCGATTTCGCCGGGCCGCGCGATCGGTTACGAATAGGCGTCGATGAATAAGCGTTTGAATCTTTCGCTCGGCGCTCTGACCGCCGTATTGATGGTCGCGGCCATCTATATGGTGTTCGTTTACGTGCCGACCGAGGCGGACCAGGGGATCGTCCAGCGCATCTTCTATTTTCATGTGCCGTGCGCGTGGGTGGCGTTCGCCGCGTTCGGCCTCGTGGCGATTTGCGGGATTTTCTACCTCTGGCTCGGCTCGGAAATCTGGGACGATCTCGGCTACGCCGCGGCGGAGAGCGGGATGGTCTTCTGCACGCTGGTGTTGATCACTGGCTCGATCTGGGCCAAGCCGATCTGGGGCACGTGGTGGACGTGGGACTCGCGGCTGACGACGACTCTGATCCTGTGGCTATTGTACGGCGGGTACCTGATGCTGCGCGCGATGGCCGAGGATACGCCGCAGGTCGCGCGCTTTGCCGCGGTGGTCGGGATCGTGGCGGCGGCTGACGTGCCGGTGGTGGTGGTCTCGGTGCGGCTGTGGCGCACGATACATCCTGCTGTGCTGGTGACGCGACAGGGCGGGCATGGGCTGGAGGATCCGCGGATGGTGGCGACGCTGCTGATTGCGATGGCGGCGTTTACCGCGTTGTTCGTGTGGCTGCTGACCTTGCGTTTTGCCACGCTGCGGATGCGCTTGCGGATCGCAACGCTGGCGCGCGACCTCAACCTGGCCCATGCCGCGGCGGGAGATCTTTGATGGAGAATTTCGGTTATCTGTTCGCCGCCTATACAATTATTTTCGCGGTGATTTTCCTGTACGTCGTGTTTATCTGGCGACGCCAGTCCCGGCTCGAAATTGAGTTGCGCGCGATGGAAGCGCGGCTCAAGGACGTCCGCGAAGAGCTCAAAGGCCGCGCGCTGCCGCAGTCGCGATGAGCGCTGCGTCGGCACGGGCGATGGTTGCAGCGGCGCACAATCGTGCGCATCTTACTGTCTGCGATAGGTTGAAGCCTGAGCGTTAGTCTCCTTCGATGATAGGGTTGTCGCGATGATAGGGTTGTCGAGCAACGCGAGCGTTTAATGATTTAATCGACGTTGAGGTGTGGGTATCGTGCGCCGATAGGGTTGTCGAGCAACGCGAGCGTACAGCAGTTAAATAGATGGAGTTCAAGGATTACTACAAGGTTCTCGGGGTCGAACGCGGCGCCACCGAGGCGGAGATCAAAACCGCGTATCGCAAGCGCGCCCGCAAGTACCATCCGGACGTCAATCCGAATAACAAGGAAGCCGAGAGCCGTTTCAAAGAGGCGAACGAGGCCTACCAGGTACTCGGCGATGCCGAGAAGCGCAAGAAGTACGACGAGCTTGGCGCCGATTGGGAGCGCGGGACCTCGCAGGAGGAGGTCTATCGGCGCTACGCGGGAGCGGGCGGCCCGTTTGCGGGCGGCGACGCGGGCGGTGGTGCGGCCGGCGGCTTCAGCGATTTCTTCGAGCGCTTCTTCGCGGGACGCGGCGGTGGACGAGCGCCCAGCTCCTCGTATGGATTCAGCGATGATCTCGACGAAGGTTTTGGCGCTCGCGGCGGCGGCAGAGCTCCCGATTTGCAGGCCGAGGTCGAAATTCTTCCACAGGATGCGGTGCAGGCCAGCCAGCGGCGTATCGCGGTTACCGCAACCGACGAATGCGACCGCTGCGGCGGTACCGGGGTAATCGCGCGGCAGGAGAAGCGCGGCAACACGCGCATCATCCGGTCGGCCGATCCATGCCCGAAATGCGGCGGCAGCGGAGTCGTTCCGATGCGGCGTCAGCTCGACGTGACGATCCCGGCTGGAGTTACCGACGGTTCACGGATCAGGTTGAAAGGGCAGGGCGGACGCGGCTCGCGTCCCGAGCTCAACGGGGATCTGTTTCTGACGATTCGCTTCAAACCGGGCGGCGTCTTCACGGTCTCCGGACGCGATGTGCGCTGCCAGCTCCCGGTGTGGGATTACGAGGCGGCGCTCGGGGCCGAGGTGACCGCGCCGACGCTCGGCGGACGGGTCGCGCTGAAAGTGCCGACCGGGAGTCAGACCGGCCGCGTGATGCGCCTGAAGGGTCGTGGAATCCCCGGGCGTGGCAAGGAAGCCGCGGGCGATTTGCTCTACGAGTTGAAGGTGCTCGCGCCGACTGACCTGACGAAAGAAGAGCGCGAGTTGATGCAGCAGCTTGCCGACCTCCGCCGCGCCCGCGAGGTTCCCGATCCGCGTGCCGAGATCATGAAGGAATGAGGGCGATGGCGCGGCGCACCACTCAGAGCCGCGGCGCGCGCACCGGCCGCTTAATCACGCTGGTCAGCCGTCGCGCGCTATGCGTCCTGGGCGGCGTCAGCGAGCGCCGGTTGGAGGTGTGGGAGCGCGAGGAGCTGATCGTGCCGGTGGTCGTCAGCAGCGCCGACGAAGGTGCGGAACCGCTCTACGACCGCGTGGCCCTGCGCCGCATCCGTGTGATCCGCACGCTGGAGGAGGAGCTTGACGTCAACCTTCCCGGTATCGGCGTGATTCTGAATCTGCTCGAACAGTTCCCCCGCTAACGTGCTCTGCCGCATGCACTTTCGACCAGGAGACCTCTCCTTACCCTCTTCTTGGACAAGTGGCTTCAGCAGCTCTGCGTTGAGTTATAATGGCAGTGCTATGAACCGTCGCGTGATCGATCGGGTTGAGTGCGCGGTGGCGGCCGCGCTCGCCAGTCTGCCGCTCGGCGCCAGGGCGGGTATTTTGGGTGATCGAATTTTGATCGCGCTCTCGGGCGGCGCCGATTCGGTCGCGCTGACGCATGCGCTCCATCGGCTGCGCGGCGGCGGGCGCGATCGGCCCGGCTACAATCTGATGGCGGCTCATCTGAACCATCGGCTGCGCGGCGACGAATCCGATCGCGACGAGCGGTTCGTCCGCGATCTGTGCGAAGGGATGCAGATCGAGTTGGTCGTTGAAGGCGCGGAGAAGCTGGTTGATTCGTCCAACCTCGAGGAGCGCGCTCGTGACTTGCGTTACGCGTTCCTCAGGCGCACGGCGGACCGGGTGGGGGCGCACCACGTCGCGCTGGCTCATCATGCGGACGATCAGGCCGAGACGGTCATGCTGCGGCTGTTGCGGGGCAGCGGCGCGGCCGGTCTCGCGGCGATGGATGAGACGGGGCCGGGCCGGATCGTGCGGCCGCTACTCAGGCTTCGGCGCGAGGAAATCCTGGCCTATCTCGAGGCGATCGGCGCTACTTACGTCAGCGACAGCAGCAATCTGTCGCCGGCGATTGTGCGCAATCGAATCCGCCACGAACTGATGCCGCTGATCGAGCGCGAGTACGCCCCCAGGATGAGCCGCCGGTTGGTTGGGCTGGCCCGCGAGATGCGCGCGCTGGACGATTACGTTTCAGGCGAGGGTCGCCGCGAACTTCATCGGCGGCTGCGCGCCGGTGAGCGCCTCGACCTGGCCGGTTTTGGCGATCTGCATCCCGCGCTATCCAGTGCGATGATTCGCGAATGGCTGCGCGAGCGCGTTGGCGACCTGCGCCGGGTCTATCGCACCGATATCGAACGCATCAGCAGACTCTGCGCGGCTGGCGCGCCCGGCTCGGTCCTCCGGCTCGCCCGTGGATGGCGTCTGCGCTGCGAATACGGCTCCGCCGTGCTCGAATCAGCGCCTGTCACTAGCGCGACTCCGTTTGCCGTCGAACTTGCTCGCGAGGGCGTGACTGAGGTGGACGCCGCCGGCTTCACTATCGTAGCCAGGCTTCTGCGGCCCGGCGATGCGGGCTTTCGCGGCGATATGTCACTCGCCGGCGCGCCGCCGCTGGAGGCGCTGTTCGACGCCGACCGGATCGCAGGCGGACTGATCGTAAGAGGCTTCCGGTACGGCGACCGCGTACGGCCGCTGGGAATGACCGGAACGCGCAAGATTCACGACGTGTTTATCGATCGGAAGCTGCCGCGCGAACGGCGTGCGACCTGGCCGCTGGTCGAGTCGGCCGGCGAAATTCTGTGGATTCCCGGGATGGTGCGCAGCCGCGTCGCACTGGTCACCGAGGCGACGGATAAACTTTTGCATTTAAATGCAAAACCGTGTGCTAATATGGAAAACACGTCGTTGCTTAGAATTTAACCCGCGTGCTACGATCTTTTAAGACATGAATCAGATTTCACGCAATATCGCGCTCTGGCTGGTGGTGGCGTTGATGTTTCTGCTGCTGTTTAATTTTTTCAGCCGCACGCAGCAGCGCTCGCCGGAAATAATTTTCTCGGATTTTCTCAACCAGGTTGAAAAAGGCCAGGTTTCCCAGGTCACGATCCAGGGCAACGTGATTCAGGGCGACACCTCCGGCGGCGAGCATTTCAAGACCTACGCGCCGCAGGACCCGGACCTGGTGAAGACCCTGCGCGAGAAGGGCGTCAAGATCGCCGCACGGCCCGCCGAGAGCGATCCGTGGTGGATGGTGCTCCTGGTCCAATGGTTCCCGATGCTGCTGCTGGTGGCAGTCTGGATCTTTTTCATGCGCCAGATGCAGATCGGCGGCGGCAAGGCGATGTCGTTCGGTAAGAGCCGCGCGAAGCTGCTAACCGAGAACACCCACAAGGTCACGTTTGCCGATGTCGCTGGGATCGATGAAGCTAAAGACGAACTGGAAGAGATTATCCAGTTCCTGAAGGACCCCAAACGGTTCACCCGCCTGGGTGGACGAATCCCCAAGGGCGTGCTGCTGGTGGGGCCTCCCGGCACCGGCAAGACCCTGCTGGCGCGCGCGATCGCGGGCGAAGCGGGAGTGCCGTTCTTTTCGATCTCAGGCTCGGATTTTGTCGAAATGTTCGTTGGCGTGGGCGCCTCACGCGTCCGCGACCTCTTCGTCCAGGGCAAGAAGCACGCACCGTGCATCATCTTTATCGATGAGATCGACGCCGTCGGACGCCATCGCGGCGCCGGTCTCGGCGGCGGTCACGACGAGCGCGAGCAGACGCTTAATCAATTGTTGGTCGAGATGGACGGCTTCGAGGCCAACGAAGGGGTGATCCTGGTCGCGGCGACCAATCGGCCCGACGTGCTGGACCCGGCGCTGCTGCGGCCGGGCCGCTTCGATCGCCGCGTAGTCGTTCCGCGCCCCGATGTGCGCGGGCGCGAGGGCATCCTGCGCGTGCATACGCGCAAAGTTCCGCTCTCCGACGACGTCGATGTATTCAAGCTCGCGCGCTCGACTTCCGGGTTTGCCGGCGCCGATATCGAGAACCTGGTGAACGAAGCCGCTCTGCTGGCGGCGCGCCGCAATAAAGAAAAAGTCGAGATGACCGATTTCGAACTCGCCAAGGACAAGGTCCTGATGGGGGCCGAGCGGCGCTCGATGGTCATGTCCACCGACGAGCGGCGCAAGGTCGCATATCACGAATCCGGCCACGCCCTGGTTGCCGCGCTGCAAAAGGGTGGGGACCCGCTGCACAAGGTCACGATTATCCCGCGCGGAATGGCGCTCGGGGTCACGCAGCAATTGCCGCTGGACGACCGCTATACCATGTCGCGCCAGTATCTGATGACCACGCTGGCGGTGCTCTTTGGCGGTCGCGTGGCGGAGGAAATGGTCTTCGGCGAAAAGTGGACGGGAGCGGGCAACGATATTGAGAAGGCGACCGAACTCGCGCGCAAGATGGTCTGCGAATGGGGCATGAGCGACGAACTCGGCCCGATGACCTTTGGCCGGCGCGAGGAGCAGGTCTTTCTGGGCCGCGACCTCGCCCACAACAAGGATTATTCCGAGCATACGGCGGTCGAGATCGATCGGGAAGTGCGCCGCCTAGTCGATATTTCGTACTCGACGGCCAAATTAATCCTGACCGATAACGTCACGCTGCTGCACGCGCTCGCCGAGCGCCTGCTCGAACAGGAAATCGTTGACGGCGCGGAAGTCGCGGCGATGGTCAGCGCGTTTCAGGAGGGTCGTCCGATGCCGACCTACACGCCTGCCGCCAGCCACAGCGGTACGCCGAACGGTGGCGTAACGGTGCCGCGCGAAAAGCCCAAGACCGCCGAGGAAGAGGCTCCGGGCCCCGGATTGGTTTCGCCAAAGCCGTCGCTCGCCTGAACGACCGCGAAATTCGTGTTCGCGGCGATTCGAAGGCTTTCCCGATTTCGGACGGGGCTTTTTGTAACTGCCCGTGAGCTTTTGACCCTTGGTTTTGCGCAGCTCACGCGCGAACCGCACATTTGTCTTTCTGAGCAAAACGAGGAACCCCTGCTCTTTTGCGCTCGCGGAGCGAGACCTGTTCGCCGCGAGCAGCCCAACAGTCTTGACCCGATTTTTCGGATTGCTCAGGGTGACAACGGCGAGCTGACGGCCTGATGCCTACGCCGACTTCCACGCGACCACACTCGATGCGGCTCAAAGATGGTCGCGTGATTCGCTTTCCCGCGGTGATGGGAATCCTGAACGTCACGCCGGATTCGTTCTCCGACGGCGGACGCTATCTCGAGCCCGATCGCGCGGTCGATCATGCGCTCGCGATGGAAGCGGCGGGTGCGGCGATTATCGATATCGGCGGTGAATCGACTCGTCCGGCCGGAGCCGCGGCGGTCGCTGTCGAGGTCGAACTGGAGCGGGTCCTGCCGGTGATCGAGGCGCTGCGCACGAAGCTCAAGGCGCCGATCTCGATCGATACGCGCCGGGCGGTGGTGGCCGGCGCCGCGCTCGACGAGGGTGCCGCGATCATCAATGACATCAGCGCGTTGCGGCACGATCGCGCGATGCTGCCGCTGGCCGCGCAGACCGGCTGCGGCGTCGTTCTGATGCACATGCGCGGCGGTCCCACCGATCATGCGCGCTACGCCCGCTACCGCGACGTCGTAGCGGAGGTTCGCGATTTTCTGGAGGGCCAGGCCCGCGCGGCCGTCGCCGCGGGAGTGCGCCGCACGCGAATCATCGTCGATCCGGGCCTCGGTTTTGCCAAGAATGCGCGTCACAATCTCGAATTAATGGGTGGTTTGTCGGAAATTTGCGCGCTAGGCTATCCGGTGTTGGTCGGCGCCTCGCGCAAGCGTTTCGTGCGCGCGATCGCGGGCGGCGGCGAGGGCGACCTGCTCTTTGGCAACGCCGCGGTAAATGCCTTGGCGGTTGCCGCCGGAGCCTCGATCATCCGCGTTCACGACCCCGGACCCATGGTGGCGGTGCTGAAGATGGCAGTGGCGATCGCCAAATACAGCCGCGGCTGACGCAGCAGCAATGAACGGCTACCTTTCCGTCATACCCAAACCGCGATGGCAGGACGTGCTGGACGTGCTGTTCGTCGCGTACGTCATTTATCGGATCGCGCTGCTGATACGCGGCACGCGCACCATGCAGATGGTCGTCGGCCTGGCGATCGTCGCGGCGGCCTTCGTCGGCTCCCAGATGCTGGGACTGTTCACGCTCAACTGGCTGCTGAACAATTTCCTGGGATCGTTGATCGTAATCCTGGTGGTAATTTTCCAGGCCGATATTCGCCGCGCGCTCACCGGGGTCGGTGCGCGATCGCTGTTCGGGACGCGCGCCAGTCAAGCCGGCGTGGCGCAGGAAATCACGGTCGCGGCAGCATGGCTCGCGGCGCGGCGCATCGGCGCGCTGATCGTGATCGAGCATGGTATCGGGCTGCAGGAGTTCGTCGAGACCGGCCGCGCGATGGATGCGCAGGTCTCACCTGAGCTAATCGAGACCATCTTCATGACCGGATCGCCCCTGCACGACGGCGCGGTGATCATCAAGGGCGACCGCGTGCTGGCCGCGGCCTGCCTGCTACCGCTTTCGTCGAACCCGACGGTCAGCCTGACGCTCGGCACACGCCATCGCGCGGGCATCGGTTTGACCGAGGACAATGATTCGGTGGTGGTGATTGTTTCGGAAGAGGACGGGACCATCTCGGTGGCTCATGACGGGGAGTTGGAGCGCGGCCTCGACATCGCGCAGCTACTCGAAACGCTACAGGATTTTCCGTCATAGGAGCCGCAACGACGTGGCGATGCCGACCATGACGGGTCCGATGCGGCCGCGCGCAGGGGGGAGCCCCGCGCGCCTCACGAAAGCACGGCTGCCGTCGGTCGTGCGCCTTGCCCGCGCGCTCGAGCGCGACATGGGGCTGCGGCTGATTTCGGTGGCGCTGGCGATCGGGCTGTGGATTTTCGTCAACGCCGGGCAGCACGGATATCTCCAGACCTTTCACGTGCCCATAAGTTACCGCGACCTTCCGCCGGGCTTCGTGCTGACCAACCCACATCCCGATTTCGTCACGATTCAGGTGTCGGGGCCGCGCACGCTGCTTTCGATTATCGATCCGACCCATTTGACCTTGCGGCTTGATCTGGCGGGTGTAGGCATCGGCCAGGCTTCCTTCAAGATCGGACCCGACGCCTTCCCGGTGCCGCGCCATACCGAAGTAACCAGCGTATTACCCTCGCAGATCGTGCTTGAGATCGACAAAATCGTCACGCGCGAGATCCCGATTCATCTGGTGCTAACGGGGACTCCGGGCGACGGCTACAAGATCGCATCGGCGGAGGTTGCGCCGGTTACAATCGCGGTGCGCGGCACGAGCCGGGAGGTCGCGCGCATCGACCAGGTGGAGACCGAGCCGCTCTCGGTCGCGGGCATCACGGGCGATTTCTCGCGCGGCATCGATCTGATGGCGCCGGGCCGCGGCGTGGGCCTGGAGTCCGAAGAGGTGACGGCCAAGGTGGTGCTGGCGCAGGTCGTCACGCATAAGGAGTTTCACGACGTTCCGATCGGCGTGCGCGATACCGATCTGAAATTCCGCATGTATACGCGTCACGTGAACCTGGACCTGACCGGTCCGCTGCTGACCCTGGAGAAGATCGATTTGAAGACCGCGGTTTATGTCGAGGCCGCCGGTCTCGCGCCCGGAACGTACAGCGTCCCGGTGCAAATCAATCTGCCCGAGGGCGTAGCGTTGGTGCGGCAGGCGCCCGAAAAAGTTAAACTGAGAGTGTACCGCGAAACGCAAGGAAACCCCGATTGAATAACCGCCCAAACAGGCTCTTCGGCACCGACGGCGTGCGCGGCGTCGCCAACGCCGAGCCGATCACTTCCGAAACTGCGATGCGGCTGGGCCGCGCGCTCGCGCACGTTTACAAAAATCCAAGCGGGCGCCATCGCCGCATCCTGATCGGCAAAGACACGCGTCTGTCCGGCTACATGCTCGAGACCGCGATGGCCTCGGGGATCTGTTCGATGGGTGTGGACGTCTGGCTGGTCGGACCACTGCCGACGCCGGGTATCGCCTTTCTGACGCGCAGCATGCGCGCGGACGCCGGCGTGGTGATTTCGGCGTCGCACAACCCCTTCCAGGACAATGGGATCAAGTTCTTTTCGCGCGAAGGCTTCAAGCTCGAGGACGAAACCGAACGGCGCATCGAGGAATTGGTCTTCGACAGCGCGGCGATCACGAGCTTTCGCGCGAGCGGCGGCGACATTGGGAAAGCCGCGCGGATCGACGACGCCGTAGGCCGCTATGCGGTGTTCCTGAAGTCGTGCGTGCCGCGCACGCTCACGTTTGAAAGCCTTAAGGTCGTAATCGATTGCGCCAACGGCGCCGGCTACAAGGTCGGTCCAGAGGTACTGGAGGAATTGGGCGCGGACCTAACGGGCATCGCGGTCGATCCCGACGGCGTCAATATCAACGCCGGCTGCGGCGCCGTGCATCCGGAGAAACTCCGTGAGACCGTGCTCGCGACCGGGGCCAACGTTGGTATCGCGCTCGACGGCGATGGCGATCGGGTCATGATGGTCGATGAGCGCGGGGAACTGTTCGACGGCGACGACGCCATGGCGCTGCTCGGAGTGCGGATGGCGGCGGAGGGCCGGCTCAACGCCAACACCGTGGTCTCCACCGTGATGAGTAATTTCGGCCTTGAACGTGCGCTGGCGCAAGCCGGGATCAAGCTGGTGCGCACCGAGGTCGGCGACCCCGCGGTGGTGCGCGAGATGCGTGCCAATTCGTACAACTTCGGCGGCGAGCAGTCCGGCCATCTGATCTTCATGGACCATTCGACCACCGGCGACGGTCTGATCACGGCCTTGAAGGTGCTGACGATCATGGCCGAAACAGGTCGGCCTTTGAGCGCATTGCGCGCGATGCGGCGCGTGCCGCAGGTGCTCGAAAACGTTCGCGTGCGCGAACGCATACCGTTGACCGCGATGCCTGAAGTGCAACGGTTAATCGCAGGCGCCGAGCGCAAGCTCGACGGTAGCGGACGCCTGCTGGTGCGCTATTCGGGCACCGAAATGCTTGCGCGCGTTATGGTTGAGGGGGAAGACCAGGCGACGATCATCGCGATCGCCCGTGAGATCAGCGCCGCGATCGGCAAACAAACCGGCGCCGCTTAATCGGGACTCAGCGCTCGAACGCGTTCAATTTCGGCGCGCGGCGCGCTTGATCGGCGGCTTTAGCGGGCGCGATCCCAGCGCCTTGAGATAGGCTTTCACTGTGCGCGTGAGGCCCATGTAAAGCGCGTCGTTCACGATCGCGTGGCCGATCGAGGCTTCCTGCAAACCTTTCACCGTCTTCACATAGGCCGGAATATTCTTCAAGTCGAAATCGTGGCCGGCGTTGACGCCAAGCCCAATTCTGCGGGCGAGACGCGCGGCGTCGCGATGCGCGCGAAGAATCTGTTGGCCCGCCGCCGTGCCGAAAGCTTTCGCATAAGGGCCGGTGAACAGTTCGATCCGATCGGCGCCGAGCTCACGTGCGCGCTCGATCTGTTTCGGGTCGGGCTCCAGAAAAAGGCTGCTCCTGACGCCCGCATCGCGCAGCCGTGCGAGTACGTCACGCAGCCAAGCGCTGTTGGCATCGAGCTTCCATCCGGCGTCGGAAGTGAGAACATTCGGGAGGTCGGGCACCAGCGTCGCCTGCGTCGGCTTGACGCGATCGACCAGGTCGAGAAAGGCGGAGCTGGGAAAACCTTCGAGGTTGAACTCGACGGTCAGCATCGCGGCGAGGTTGAGCACGTCAGCGGTCGTGATATGGCGGGCGTCCGGGCGTGGATGGACGGTAATCCCGTGGCATCCCGCGGCGATACAGGTGCGGGCAGCCTGCACCACGTCGGGAATGGAGCCGCCGCGCGAATTTCGGAGCAGTGCGATTTTATTGACGTTGACGCTGAGCCGAACCATTTACCTTGAGCTGCCGCCGGAGGTCGCGATGTGGCATCGAAGGTAGCAGAGCGGCGAGGCGAGTTCAGCACGCGAACGGCGGCAGCGGCGCTGCGATGGAATTGGCGCTCTGATAATATCGCGCATAACAGGTTGTGCCACGATGATTCTGCTCAATGCCGCCGAAAGCCGCGAACTCGACCGTCTGAGTCAGGAAAAATACGGCATCGCGTCGTACTCCCTGATGCGCCGCGCGGGCGAAGCGGTTGCCGACCTGCTGCTGCGGCGCTGGCCGCGTGTGATCGGCTCATCGGTCCTGGTGGTCGCGGGCAAGGGCAACAATGGCGGCGACGGGCTGGTGGCGGCGCGCAAGCTAATGCAGGCCGGGGCGCGAGTGCGTGTGATATTGCTTGCGCGCTCAGCCGATTTGCAGGGCGATGCGGCGCGCGCGCATGGCGACTACGTGGCGGCCGGCGGCAGCGTCGCCGAGGTAACGAATGCCGACGCGATCGGCACCGCAATTCGCGCCGAGAAACCGGCCGCGACGGTCGATGCGATTTTCGGGACCGGGCTCAACGCGGAAGTTCGCGGGATCGCGCGCGGCGCTATCGAAGCGATCAATTCGCTCGGCGTTCCGGTTGCCGCGGTAGATATCGCTTCGGGCGTTAACGCAGATAGCGGCGCGGTGATGGGTGTGGCGGTCGCGGCCGGTCTCACGGTTACCTTCGGCTACGCGAAATACGGTCACGTCTCGTATCCAGGGGCGGAATTCACCGGCGAACTCGAAATTGCCGAGATTGGCTTCGCGGCGGCGGCGCTCGGCGAAATCGCGCCGCGCGGCCGCATGATTGAAGCTAGCGACGTCAAATCGATGCTCAAACCACGCTCCGCCAATACCCACAAGGGCACCTACGGGCATCCGCTGATCATCGCGGGCAGTCGCGGCAAATCGGGGGCAGCGATCTTGGCGGCGCGTGGCGCTCTGCGGACGGGTGCCGGCCTGGTTACCGCGGCAATTCCCGATTCGATCGCGGCGATCGTCGCGGGCGGGCAGCCCGAATTGATGACAGCGCCGATGGCCGATCGCGACGGCCATTTCGCCGCACCCGCCGCTATCGACGAACTGAAATCGCTCGCTGCCGGCATGAATGCGCTGGTCGCCGGCCCCGGAATCGGCGTTAGCGAGGACACCCGCGAACTGATGACGTGGCTGGTGGAGGAGGGCGCGCAGCCCGAACGTCCATTGCTGATCGACGCCGACGGCCTCAACGTGATTGCCGCGCTCGGACCCGCATTGCTCAAGTCCGCCCATGGTCCAATCGTCCTCACACCGCATCCGGGGGAGATGGCGCGACTGCTTGGGGCTTCGACCGTCGCGGTCAACGCCGACCGTATCGGGGCTGCGCGTCGTCTTGCCGAGATGACCGGCGCCGGTGTTCTGCTCAAGGGCGCGCGCACAGTTGTCGCCACGCCTGACGGCCGTGTGTCGATCAATTCGAGCGGTAATCCCGGGATGGCGACTCCCGGTACGGGCGACGTGCTCTCCGGCATGGTCGGTGCCCTGCTCGGACAGGGCATGGCCGCGGGCGATGCGCTCGCGCTGGCGGCGTTCGTCCATGGATTGGCGGCAGATCGGCTGGCCGACAGGTTTGGCCCGGTAGGCTATCTCGCCGGTGACTTGGTCGCCGAACTCCCTGCCGCGATGGCGTCCCTGATCCGATGATGCGCGCGGGCGCTATCCCTTGCCGGTTGCCGAGCGTTAGCTGATGTCCATAACTTCCTCACCGTCGAACACCGCATCTCTCATAGTCGAGAGCCATTCGTCGCGCGAAACCAAAATGTGGGGGCGGCGGCTCGGGGCTGTGCTGGAAGGTGGGGAATTGCTCGGCTTCACCGGCGACCTGGGCGTCGGCAAGACCTGCTTTATCAAGGGCGTCGCGCGTGCGCTCGATCTCCCCGAGGCGCAGATTCTGAGCCCCACCTTTACAATGATCCAGGAGCATCGGGGCCGTCTCCCGCTCTTTCATATCGATCTCTATCGCCTCGAGAGCGTGGCGCTCGATGACCTCGGCCTGCGCGACTACCTGTTTTCCGACGCGGTCGCGGCCGTCGAATGGTTCGAGCGCCTGCGCGAAGCCCGCGACCTCAGCCATTTGTCGATACGTATGACCTATACCGAGGCGAACAACCGGCAAATTGAGATTGCGCCCGTGGGGGCACGTTATGTCCCAATGGTCGAGCGGCTGCGGCTGCGTTTCGCCTGACGGTCCGGACTGGTTACGTTAATCGGCGGTTATCCCATCCGAATGCATGCTTAGTTTCCCGGGCACGCCGAATAGTGTACTAAATAATAACGAGCACATCGCCTAATTTGGTTCTGAGATGCTTTCTTGGCGTTGCATAAGGAGGCGAAAAAGGAACCTTTGTCAAAATTCATTTTTGAAGTCTATGATGCGTTTCTGCAGGTGATCTACGACTGCGAAGGGATTTGGCAGATAACACCGCCAACTACCCGAATTATTATAGCGCTGGTGATGTCCGGTCTGGGCGTCTATCTGGGCTCGCGAGCCGAGCGATCGGGAATGAGCGCGGCGCTATTTTTTGCGGCGTTTGGATTCTTCGCCTATCTTGTCGCTGTGGGAATTTCTCTGGTTCGTTAGCAGCTTTCACACGGTCCAGTATTCCGGCGGGGCTGGTTTATCTGCCGTCTTCCGAGCATAATCAGCGTTTACCCTCGTTCGGGAGTGAAAAGCGGCGGCGCGTGGCTCTCATCGTTCAGAAGTACGGAGGAACCTCGGTTGGCTCGATTGAGCGGATCAAGGCGGTCGCCGAACGTGTCGGCCGCTCCCGCGCCAAGGGCGACCAGGTCGTCGTAGTGGTGTCGGCTATGGCGGGCGAAACCAATCGCCTGTTTCAGTTGGCCGAACAGCTTTGCGAAACGCCCAACCCACGCGAGACCGATGTTCTGGTTTCGACCGGCGAGCAGGTCTCGGCCGCGCTACTGGCAATCCGCCTTCAGGCGCTCGGCTATCCGACCGTCTCGCTGCTCGGCCATCAACTAAAGATCGCGACCGATTCGCGCCACGGCGCGGCGAAGATAAAATCCGTCGAGTCCGATCGTATCCGGCAGGCGCTGGACGCAGGCAAGATCGTGGTGGTGGCCGGGTATCAGGGCGTCGACCGCGAGGGCGATATTACGACGCTCGGGCGCGGCGCCTCCGATCTCACCGCGGTCGCGCTGGCCGCGGTGCTCAACGCGTCGGTGTGCGAAATCTATACCGACGTCGATGGTGTTTACACCGCCGACCCGCACATCTGCCCGCGGGCGTGGCGTCTCAACCGTATTTCCTACGACGAAATGCTCGAGATGGCGGGACTGGGCGCGAAGGTGCTGCAATTGCGCTCGGTGGAGCTGGCGCAGCGCTTCAAGGTGCCGCTGGTGGTGCTCTCGAGCTTTGAGGATAATTCCACCGGCACCTGGGTCGGCCAGGAGGACAAGTCGATGGAAAACGTGCTCGTTTCAGGCGTCACGCTCGATCAGAATCAGAGCAAGATTACGCTCACGGGCGTCGAAGATCGTCCGGGTCTCGCCGCGCGGATCTTCGGGCCCATCGCCGATATCGGAATCGTGGTTGACATGATTATTCAAAACGCGAGTGCGGACAGCCGCACCGACATGACCTTTACCGTGCCCCGCACTGATCTCCGCCGCGCGCTCGAACTGGTGCGCGGTGTCGCCGCTGAAATCGGCGCGGCCGGCGTGCGGCACGAGGAACAGGTCGCCAAGGTGTCGATTATCGGCGTCGGGATGCGGTCTCATGCGGGGGTCGCCGCGACTATGTTCAAGGTGCTCGCGGCCGAGGGCGTCAATATCGAAATGATCGCGACCTCGGAAATCAAGGTGTCGGTCGTGGTCAATGCAAAATACGGCGAGCTTGCGATGCGCTCGCTGCACGATGCGTTCTTGGGTAATGCTTCCAACGGCGCGGCGGCGGAGACGGTTTAGCCAATGGCGGTTGTCAAAAAAATTCAGATCTACGACACCACTCTGCGTGACGGATGCCAATCGGAGGATGTCTCGCTCACGACGGAGGACAAGCTGCAAATTGCCGAGCGCCTCGACGATCTTGGCGTCGACTACATTGAGGGCGGATGGCCCGGGTCGAACGCGCGCGACGCCGCTTTCTTCAAGGAGGTCAAGCGGCTCAAGCTTCGTCACGCGAAGATTGCCGCTTTCGGTGCGACCCGCCGCGCCAATCTCCGCGCCGCGGCCGACCGCAATCTGCAACTGATTCTGCAGGCGGACACGCAGGTCGCGACGATCGTCGGCAAGACCTGGGACCTGCATGTGCGCGAGGCGCTGCGGATTTCGCTGCCATCCAATCTCGAAATTCTCAACGACACCATCGCGTATCTGAAGAAGCACGTTGACGAGGTGATTTTCGACGCCGAACATTTCTTCGACGGCTTCGCCAACAATCCCGAGTATGCGATCGCCTGCATCAAGGCGGTTGACGATGCCGGCGTCGATCTCGTGTGCCTGTGCGACACCAACGGCGGCCGCATGCCGTGGGAGATCGAGGATGCGACCCGAGCCGCAATTGCGGCGCTGCGGGCGCCTGTCGGAATCCATTGTCACAACGATTCCGAAGTCGCAGTGGCCAATTCGATGGCGGCGATTCGCTGCGGCGCGATCCAGGTGCAGGGCACTGTCAACGGCCTCGGCGAGCGCTGCGGCAATGCGAACCTGGTTTCGATCATCGGCAATCTGCAGCTCAAACTCGGTTACAACTGCGTCCCGCAGGCCAAGCTCAAGACGCTGCAGGAAACTTCGATGCTGGTGTACGAGCTCGCCAACATCACGCCCAACCGGCGTCAGGCCTACGTCGGGCGCAGCGCCTTCGCGCACAAGGCGGGGCTGCACGTCTCGGGCATCCAGCGCAACGTGCATACCTACGAACACGTCGATCCGGCGCTGGTCGGCAACGACCGCCGCGTGCTGCTGTCGGAACTCTCGGGACGCGCCAACATCCTCTACAAAACGCGCGAGTTCGGCATCGAATCAGAGTTGACCAAAGAACAGATCGAGGCGCTGCTCGAAGAGCTCAAGCGGCTCGAAGCCCTCGGCTACACTTTCGACGGCGCTGACGCTTCGTTCGAACTTCTGATGCTGCGGACGCTCGGCCGCGTCGAGGACCATTTCAACTTCGTCAGCTTCCGCGTGTTCGACGACAAGTGGCACGAGGAGCAGGCGCCGTTTAGCGAGGCGGTGATCGTTATCGAAGGACCGGATGGACGGCGCACGCGCAATTCGGCGATCGGCAACGGTCCCGTCAACGCGCTCGACTCGGCGTTGCGCCAGGCGCTTGTGCCGTATTATCCGAGCCTCGCCGGGATGCAGCTCGCGGACTACAAGGTCCGCGTCCTCGACAATGGCGCCGGAACCGGGGCGCGCGTGCGCGTGTTGATCGAATCGACCGACGGGCGGCGTCGATGGGGCACGGTCGGGCTTTCGAGCAACGTGGTCGAGGCAAGCTGGCAGGCCCTGGTGGATTCGGTGGAATTCAAACTCCACAAGGATAACGTCAAGCCGCGCGTCCCTCCGCAGCTTGAGACCAACGGCAAGCGCCGGGTCTCAAAGGCCCGCCGCGAGACCACCGTCAACGGTGCCGCCTCGAAGCTGTGAACACCGGGCGAGCCTGATCATCATCAGGAGGTAGCGGTCATGTCCGCAATGAGCACGATTCGCGAGGATATCGACGCGGTCTTTCAGCACGATCCCGCCGCGCGTACGACGCTCGAAGTCGTGCTCGCCTATCCGGGCCTCCACGCCATCTGGCTCTACCGCGCCGCCCATTGGCTATGGCAGCACAACCTCAAGCTGCTGGGCCGGCTCTTGAGCGAAATTTCGCGCTGGATTACCGGCATCGAGATTCATCCGGGCGCCAGGATCGGACGGCGCTTCTTCATCGACCACGGCATGGGCGTGGTCATCGGCGAGACCACCGAAATCGGCGACGACGTGCTCATCTATCAGGGCGTCACGCTCGGGGGCACCAGCCTCAAGAAGGAAAAGCGCCATCCGACGATCGAGGACCACGTGATGATCAGCGCTGGCGCCGCGGTGATAGGTCCGGTGACGATCGGACGCGGCAGCCGTATCGGTGCGGGCGCAGTGGTGGTGTCATCGGCGCCGCCGTATTCGACGATCGTCGGCATCCCCGGAAAGATCGTCGAAGGCGAACGTCCGCGCGGGGATTTCGCCGATCTCGATCACGCGCGTCTGCCCGACCCGGTCGCGCGTGCGATGAACAATCTGGTGGACAAGATCAATCAGCTCAGCATCCGGCTCGAAGAGATGGAAGAACGCCAGGATTGCCTCGAGGATAAGATTCCCGCGCCGGCGCCGCTCCCCAACGGCGCCGCGAAAGAGCCTTAACTGACGAGATGTCGCTAGTCCCGAGGAAAGTCTTATTCCTGGGCGCTGGGGCTTCCGCTCGTGCAGGCTATCCGCTTGCTAACGATCTACTACCGAAGATCGAAGCAACGGCCGCACAGAGCAATGTTTCTATTAAAGATGCGTGGCGTAAATGGAGGCAATGTCCTGAAGACTGTTGAAAATTGAGTGGCGGCTATCCTCGCCCGATCGGAAGATCGGGCTGGGTAAGAGGAGGAAGCCGCCATGAGGAAGAGTGACAAGAGCGACGGAGGAAGGAA
>Ga0187872_10000252_pt1 | contig 65294 bp, 54 predicted proteins | sample June2016WEW_16_4_FD_132973 | JGI IMG/M metagenome (GOLD analysis project Ga0187872, IMG submission 132973) | Peatland microbial communities from SPRUCE experiment site at the Marcell Experimental Forest, Minnesota, USA - June2016WEW_16_40 | ecosystem: Environmental > Terrestrial > Soil >...
CTGCAGCCCGCGATGCACGCTAAATGGGCGGGGCTGGTCGCGGGTGCCGCGAAGTTCCAGTCCGAGAAGATCGTGATAGAAATGGATGATCAGCTCGGTTTCTCCGATCTCGCGGCCAAGGTGACCGGGACGAAGAACATCTCCGGGAGGCGCGAATCCCGATGGGGGCGCATCCAGCGTCGCCCACGGCGTTTGCGCCAAGGCACTTGGGATACCGATCAGCACGATCAGGCCGATCACAACTAGTCCGCGTGCAGTGTTTTTGAATGTTAGTGACACTTGGGCCTCTTTAATCTGAACCGGAATTTTCGATTTGGACCTCCTGCTCGTGCGCATCATACGCTATCAGCCAGTTTGGAGCTATGGCACTTGACTGTCATTTAGGGCTTACCCTCTTCTCTCGTAGAGGCCATGGCACCGCCGTGTCCGCCCTTGCTACTAGCGCCCCGGCTCGAGAATCAATTTCTGCACCCGCCAGTTCAACAATTCCGCCACGTACAGCGTGTTCTCAGACGGGCACGCGATCTCGTGAATCCACCCGAACTGCTTGATCTGCTTTCCCGACTCGCCCAGCACGCCAAGCACTTTCCCGTCGAGCGTCAACTTGTAGATTCGTCCGGGATACGCATCCGAGCTGTATAGCACCTGCTTCGGCCCGGGCGTGATGCAGATCGCCCAGGGCGCGCCAGGCGCCATCGTTCCCGTCGTCGCGGTCGGCTTTGGGCCGATCGCCGGGCGCGCGTTCGGCGGCACGGGGACGTCGATCGTTATCTGCCGCAGGAACTTTCCGTCGCCGTCGAACACCTGTATCCGCCGGTTGCCGCGGTCCGCCACATAGACGTTCCCCTGCGCATCCACGGCGATGCTGTGGGGCGTGCTGAACTGTCCCGGCGCGTCGCCGGGCTCGCCCCACGACTTCACCCACTGGCCGTTCTTGTCCACCTTCGCCACGCGCGAGTTGATGTACCCGTCGCTGATGTACGTGTTGCCCGCCGCGTCCCACGCTACGTCGGTCACCTGCCGGAACATTCCGTCCACGGGCGGCAGCGGCGGCCGCACGTGCTTCAGCGGCCCCGTCCCTTCGTCCGACGCTTCCTGCTTGCGCCCGAAGACCATCGCCACGCGGCCCCCCGGATTGAACTTGATCACCATGTCCGACCCTTTGTCCGTGGCCCAGATGTTGCCTTCTGGATCGACCTTCACCGTGTGCGCGAACGACCACGCATACAGGTTGTGCCCGATCTCGCGCACGAAGCGCCCGTTCGCGTCGAACTCGAGCAATTGCGCCGCGCTCGCCCCGTAGGCCGGCCCCGTCGTATTGCCGCGTGAAAAGACGAACACGTGTCCGCTGGAATTCACCGCCACGCCCGAGACCTCACCGAAATACCAATCGGCCGGCAACTTCAGGAAATCCGGAACCGAGCGGTAGGGAATCTCTGGTACCGGCGCCTGCTGCGCCAGCGCGGCGCCGGTCAGCAAAAAGAACAAAACGAAAAGTGCGCTCTTCATCGCCGCCTCCATTTGCCGAAGAGTATACGCCCGTCGTTAACGGTGTCACGCTCCTCGCCTCCGCGCGTCGGACCGCCCGCGCCCCGGCTGCACCGATCAGCGTTTGACAACAGGGAATCAGCGGCTTATGGTGTGCTCGAATAACTGCTTGCATCCGAGAGGTGGCCCATGACTCATACTCCAGCCCTAAGCCGTCGTTCGGCCCGCGCTGTGGAAGGAAAATCGAGCCGTCGCAAACACGTCAGATTCGCGCTTCTGGCCGCAGCGGTCATGTTGATGCTGTCAGCCCCGTTGCTTTTCGCACAGAACTCGCCCAGCGTGACCTCTGTCGATCCGTCGTCCGGCAAGGTGAATGATACCGTGACCATCACCGGACAGAATTTGGGGAAACCCCACGTTTCCGCCGCCTTCCTTTCGGACAAGAAAACCGATTACAAGGCTACCGTCGTAGAGCAAAGCGCGGAAAAGATTGTCATGAAGGTCCCGCAGGTCGCGCCCGGCGATTACAACGTCTCCATCCAGACGGGCAATACAATCCTCATCCAGCCCATTCGCTTCACCGTCGAACAATAAGGTGTCGACGCGCGCTGATCTCTGAATTCTTTACACAAACAACAGTTTGAAATTGCCGCGGCAATGTGCCAGCCTGAAATCTGTTTTGCGAATTAGGGAAAGAGAAAGGACGAAGCATGAGACGCGATGCCGGGGTCGATTTTGCAGACGCGCTACCTTGCGGCGAGGGCCGCCAGCGGTGCCGAAATATTCCCGCGCCCGCCGAGATCGCGGCTTACCAGCCACTCGTCGCTAATCACGCGCTACTGCCTTTTTCCTTCCGTCGCAACGTCTTTCTAATCGACACATCGGAGGTTAGAATTCGAGCCAATTCATTGAAAACAAAGGGCGGCGTTACGTTCTAATCGACACAGAACGAGGGGGATCGAGGCGCAATTGTTCTCCACAAAAATCTAAGAGAGGAGGTAAACTAGCCGCCGTTTGGGGGCGCCGTGGTCGGAGTCGAATCCACTTCAGCGGCGAGGGGAGTAATATGAATCGGCGATCGTTCATCGGTTCTGGGATCGGGCTTGGGACATTGGCGGCAGGAGCTTTCATGGGCGGTCGGTTGACAAGCGCATTTGCAGACGACGTCAAGGCCACGCCTGGCGCGGTTGTGGAGACGACTGCGGGAAAAGTTCGCGGCACGGTGCAGGACAAAGTTCACGCCTTCAAAGGTGTGCCCTACGGCGCTTCGACCGCTGGCGCGAACCGCTTCATGCCGCCCGCCAAGCTGCAGCCGTGGACCAACGTGCACGAGGCATTCACCCTGGGTCTCCGGTCGCCTCAGCGCCCCAGCGACTTTCATGGACAGGTACCCATGGAGTTCGACGTGATGTGTCCCAATGAACCAATGGGCGAGGACTGCCTCGTCTTAAACGTCTGGACGCCCGAGCCCAGACGCGGACACAAACGGCCCGTGATGCTCTGGCTGCATGGAGGCGGTTTCACGTCTGGATCGGCCGGCTTCACCTGCTACGACGGCACCGAACTCGCGAGAAAGCATGATGTCGTCTTGGTCGGCGTCAATCACCGCCTCACGATCTTCGGTTTCCTGTATCTCGCGGACATCGGCGGAGAGAAGTATGCGCACGCGAGCAACGTCGGAATGCTCGACATCGTCGCCGCGCTCGAGTGGGTGCGGGACAATATCGATGCCTTCGGCGGTGATCCCGGCAACGTCACGATCTTCGGCCAGTCCGGGGGCGCAGGAAAAGTCAGCGCGCTGCTCGCGATGCCGCCCGCCAAAGGACTCTTCCATCGTGCGATCGTTGAGAGTGGCGCGGATGTGAAGGGCGTGCCGCGCGACGCGGCCACCAAGGGCGCGGAGGCCTTCCTTGCGAAGCTTGGCCTCAAGCCCGATCAGGTCGACGAACTTCAGAAGCTTTCGACCGATCAGCTCCTCGCGGGAATCCCCGGCGGCGGCTTTCCCGGCCCGAGCGGACTGCCCCTGGCTCCGGTCGTCGATGGTTCCACGCTGCCCACCGATCCGTTCGATCCCGTTGCGCCGGCCATTTCCGCAGACATTCCGCTGATGATCGGTACCGTCGAAACTGAAGTCGCGTTCTTTCCGAATCAGCAGCTCGATCCGATCGACGATGCCAGCTTGCACACGCGGATCAAGCAAATCGTCCGCAAGGCCAGCGACGATCAGGTCGATCAATTGATCGCCGCCTATAAAAAAGGCCGGCCCAACGCGACGAATACCGATCTGTTTCTGATTATCGCTTCGGACGCCACGTTCCGCGCCGGTGTGGTCACCGAGGCGGAGCGCAAGGCCGCACAGGGGAAGGGGCCCGTCTACCAGTATTACTTCACGTGGAGATCTCCGGTGCGCGATGGCAAGCTGCGGTCATTCCACACGCTCGAGATTCCGTTCGCTTTCGACAATGTGGACGCCGCGAAATCCATGACGGGCGACGGCTCTGACCGCTACACCCTGGCGAGCAAAGTCAGCGGCGCGTGGACGGCGTTCGCGCGCACCGGAAATCCCAACCACCCCGGCATCCCGAACTGGCCCGCGTTTGACAACACGCATCGCGCGACGATGATCCTCGACAACGAGTGCAAAGCTGTGAACGATCCCTACGGTGAAGAGCAGCGAATGCTCCACTCGCTGCAAAACGCCTAGACGTTCGTCTAGTACGAGGCGTCGAGCAGCGCGAGAATTTCTTTTTGCGTCACCGGCCGGTCGACGATGTTGAGCCGCCCGAAATGATGTTCGACGGTCTCGGCGATTTCTCCGACTTCGTTCTTCGGCACGCCGGCGTCGTGGAGCGTGTGCGGCACGTCGAACTGCGCAATGAATTTCGCCGTGCGGTCCGCGCACGCGAGCGCCGCGGGCTTCGGATTCGCCCCGTCGAACGGAATGCCGTAGCCCGCCGCGATCGGGCCGAATCGCTGCGGCGCCATTTCCGCCATGAACCGCATCACATGCGGCAGCGTGATGCACGACGTGACGCCGTGCGGCACGTTCCACCGCGGTCCGATCTGATGACCCAGCGCATGCGATAACCCGAAGCCGGTATTCAGCGCGCCGAAAATCGAAAGCCACGAAGCGAGTTGGCAGTAGCCGCGATGCGCGAGCTGTTCCGCACCGCTCGTCCGGATCGAAGGCGCGAGGTGCGCGTCGAGCAGCGCGATCGCTTTCGAGGCGAGCGTGTCGCTCATCAGGTGATGCTTGGTCGAGTAGATAGACTCGATCGCGTGGTCGAGCGCGCGCATACCGGTGGCCACCCACAGCCACGCGGGCGTTTCGAGCGTCAGCGCCGGGTCGTTGATCACCGTCCGTGCCGCGATACGTGGATCGCCGACCCCCTCTTTCACCAGGGTGGTCTCGTCGGTCACTCCTGCAACCTGCGTGTACTCGCCCGCGGACAGAGTGGTGGGCACCGCAAGGTGCACGATGTCGCGGCCGGCACGCGGGGCCGCGCCCGGAGTTGCGCGCGCGGGGATCGGATCGCGGCCGGTCAAGACGACGTACGCAGCGACCTTCGCCGAATCGATTGGGCTACCGCCGCCGAAGCTGATCAGGCAATCGGCGTTCGCGCGCTCGATCTCACCCAGCAGTTCGTGGACCGAGCTCAGCGGAACATGCTGCCGCACGCGCGTAAACACCGCGGCGCAGCGCGAACCGCGCGCTCCCGTCACCTTTGCGAGGAGTGGCGAGCCGCCAAGCGTCTTGCCGGTGACGACGACCGCGCGCTTGAGACTGCGCCGCTCGAGCTCGTTTCCGAGAGCGTCGATCTTTCCGGGGCCGGAGATCACGCGTTCGATGCGGCTGAGATTGAATTCACCGACTGGGGCATCCATTGGGGTCGTTTTCCCGTACGGATTCTACTTCAGAAATACAGTTTCGCCGCCAGTTGAATCAAGCGCGGATCCGCTGCACTGACAACGCGGCCGAAGCTGGCGTCGTTGAGATCTCTCCACCCACAGATGCGGAACCGTAAGACCGGGCGTGGTTGAACACATTAAAGGAGGATATATAGTATTCGGAGAATTACTCGCCGGACATCTGTCAAGGATGGAAGGCCTACGGGAGGAGTTGGATGAGAAGCACCCTGTCGAGATTCTTGGCTGTGGGCTTTGCCCTTCTGCTAATCTCAATCCCAATTTGTGCGCATCACGGCACTTCGAGGTACGACCTGGGCAAGACCATCACCCTCAGCGGCACAATCACCGGTTTCGATTGGGTCAACCCCCATTGTCTTGTCTATATGGACGTGAAAGCCGAGAACGGTATGGTTCAGCACTGGACTATCGAGCTTGCATCTCCATTCGCCATGTCTCACGCGGGCTGGACGAAAAATTCACTGATGCGCGGAGACATGGTCGTCGCCGAAACTCATCCCGCCAGAAACGGCGTCACTCTCGGCATCAGCGCCACTTCCAGGTCCGTCATGAAGTTTGTGGTCAACGGCAAAGCGGTTTCCGCAACGTGAAAAGGCAAGCTCGCCGGATTGTTTTGTGCGAGCAAGACTCAAAACGTAAACTTGAGCGCGGCCTGCATTAGCCGCGGCGGCGCGGCGTTCACCACTTGGCCGAACAAAGCGCTGGAAAAATCGCCATTGACAGCCGCTGGTCCGAAGAATTGAGTGTGATTGAAGATGTTGAAGGCTTCCAGCCGAAACTGCAACGCCTTTGACTCGGAAAGCTGAAAGGACTTCAGCAGAGCCAGATCGGTGTTGAATAACCCGGGCCCGTAGAAGAATCGCCGCCTGGAATTTCCGAAAGTCCCCAGGGCGTTAGCGCTAAATAGCGAAGTATTAAAGTATTCCAGCCCATTCCGCGGATTCCCATTAAGGTCTAGAGGACCGCCAGCAAAGTCTGGCAAATCGGCGCTATGATTATTAACGCCGTTCGGCAGGCTTCCCATTAGTGAGTTGTCCAGATCGGTGGAGATGGTTACTGGGAAACCAGAGCTGGCCCGGGTGATTCCCGAAACCGCCCATCCTTGCGTCAATACTCTCGCGCGAGATGACAGGCGTTCCAGCGGCAGCTGATACTCATAGGTGGCAACGAAGTTGTGTCTCAGGTCGAAGGCCGAAAGCCCTCGCGTTGCATTAAAGTTAAAAGGATCGAGAATGTCGGCGAGGCTCGACGCTTGGTCGATGGACTTGCTGTACGTATATCCCAGCGTTAGATCCAGAGTCTTTGCCGAATGCCGGACGCTGGCTTGAAACGAATTGTAATTCGAGTTAGCGACGCTCCCCTCATAGTCGTCATTGCTGAACGCTGACCCAAGGGGTCCTCGTGTGCCATAAACAGTCTTTCCGGCGGCGGTAACGTATACCGTATCCTCTCCGTTGGGCCCGCAGGTGGGCGATCCCGGCGCCACTTCATCCGGTTGACTCAACGACATGCATAGAGCTGCATTCCCGGGATTGGCCGAATACACGGCAAGTAAGTGGTGGGCTTGGGCGCCGACATAATTCAAGCTGAGCACAGCGGCTCCGGGGAGCTGGCGTTCGATCGAAAGGAAGTAATTTTCAGCGTATGGATATGTGTTGGTCGGAGGAGGGGCCGTCATTCCCGCAAGCGGCAAGAACTGCGAAAAGTCTATGCTTGGATTAGGATGGTTCACGGACGCATTCAGGGGGGGGAACGTAAGAGGAAACGGATTCACGTGAGCGGAGCCATCCGACGCTGTGATGAACGGCGTAGCAAACAGCGTGTCGTTTCCGGTATAGCTTAGGCCATAGGGAGGTTGAGGCTCGTCAAACGCGATCGTATTGCCCTGGATCACTGAATAGAAGATACCGTACCCGGTGCGGATACTTGTTTTTCCTGAACCTCCGACAATCTTCCCCAGAATTCCGCTCGATTTCGTGGGCGAATAGGCGAGTCCGAGCCGCGGCGCAAAACGGTTTCCTTCGGGCACCAACGTATTGGGAACTCCAGGATCGGTTGGGTAGACGAGGCTGGTTGGAGCCGTCGGATAAACCTTGGACTGCTCTCCCAGGATGAACGTAGGAATCTGGTTGTACTTCTCGGACCAATACTGCATCAGCTCCCAACGGACTCCAAAATTTAATGTAAGACTCGGCTTGATCCTCCAGCTATCTTGCACAAAAGCCGCTGGGTACTTGTGGCGTCCCCAGTAGTGCTGCGAATCAGCCTGATTGTAGTTGGTCGAAACCCCGATCAGGAAATCCGCGAAGTCGAGGCCGGTTTCGGTGCCAGAGAAGAGAAATGATCCATTGAAGGTTGGATTCGGATTGACGTTAATCTGCTCGACGCTGAGTTCGAAACCAGCCTTGAGGGTGTGGTTGCCTCGGACTGTCGAAAAACTGTCAGATCCGGTAAAGGTGTTATTCGCCTGTTTCAGATTGGTGATGGGCACCCCGATGACAAATGAATTGAAGATCGTGTTCTCAACGCCCACTATCGCCGGCGCCAGCGGGAAAATGCCGGCACACCCGGGAGTTATGACCGACCCAGGACACGTAACAAAACCTTGTGACTGCAGGCTTGGTCCAAGGCCGCCAAGGGGCTCCCCCACGGTATTTGAGCTTCGCATGAAACTGAAGTGAACTTCGTTGACATTGGCAACACCCAAGGTCTTCGTGTCGGCCAGATTGATCAGTTGTGAGCGGCCTGTGTTCAATGCGTTGAAGCCCGGGACATTCGCGCCACCCTGCCCGGTTGGGTAAGGATTGTTCAATGTGAAGTCGTCAAAAAAATAGTATGCCGAGAGTTGTCCCCAGCGTTGATTGTTGCCGTCAATGCGATAACTCATTTTATCGTCGCGTAGGTCTTGCCCTTGAGACGCGGTTGCAAAACTGGAAACTCCGTCGTTCGGAGGAGGGATGAAATTTATCAGATATTGGGCCGGTGCCGACCACGCTGCCTTGGGAATCACAGCGCCCGGAAACACACAGGTGCTTGAAGTGCAACCTGGAGTGTAATAAGGCTCGTTCGAGGTTACCGCGTAGCCAAGTTCTCCCGTGAGGATACTGGCGAGATTCGGGCCCCCTACGGCTCCCGTAAGCGGGCTAGGACCAGTCCCATCGGGCCCGTTGAGAAAATCGCCCGCCCGGTAGGCGAGCGAAGGAACGGAAATCAGGCCTGTGTCGATGGCTTGGGCCAATCGCGTACCCTGGTAATCGGCGAAGAAGAACACTTTGCTCTTCTTGATCGGTCCGCCCGCGGTGCCGCCGAATTGATTTTGCCGGAAGAAGCCGCGCGTTGGAGAAAAGTAATTGCGGGTGTCGAGCAGGGTGTTTCGCAGAAACTCGAATCCGCTGCCGTGTATCTGATTGGTTCCGGATTTGGTCACCACGTTCACGATGCCGCCGCTGTAATCGCCGTACTCCGCATCGAAGTTATTGGTCAGTATCCGGAACTCTGCAATTGAATCGAGATCGGGCACGATGGTAGTCCCGCCGTTCATCAATTCCTTCACGTCACCTCCATTGATCATGTAACCGTTGGCGTCCTCGCGCTGGCCGCTGATGGACTGGTTACCCGGATTCAAATTGCCAGAGGGAGCAATCGCTACCGTGGCTCCTGCCATGACGATCGAGTTGGGCTGCTGGGTTGACATGGGCACAATCCCCGGCTGCAGGGCCAGGAGATCCGTAAAACTTCGGCCGTTTAAAGCGACCGCTGTAATCTCAGTACCCGTCACAACCTGGCCCACCTGTGTACTTTCGGTTTCTACCTGGACCGCCGTACTGGAGACAACTATCTCCTGCGCTTGTTCTCCAATGGTCAGTTCCTGATCGATCCGAAGCTCGGTGTTGACGTCAATCACCAAGCCCGTGCGCTTATACGGTTTGAATCCCTCGTGAATAATTTCGAGTTCGTAACGTCCTACGGGGAGGTTGGTGAAAGCGTAGAAACCGTCGCCATTCGTGCTGGTCGTTTGCGCAACCGTGGTGTCCAGATTGCGAACGGTGACCGTGGCGCCGGGAATCACGCCGCCCATTTCGTCCGACACCGTTCCAGAGATGCTTCCCCCGGTCGCGGATCGGGCCGGAGCACAGGGAAAGGCAAGGAACGCAACAGCCAAGACCTGCAAGATCTTCTTTGTGATCTCGGGATTCACGCGTCCTCGATTTGCCTAAGGATCGGCCCCTACCAAATTTACGTTACTCCAGGCGACATCGTTTTGCGCCGGAAAGTCGGGCCGAGAGTCGCGTCGCATAGCCTCAAACGTAGCCGATGGAGCGTCCACCGAGGCCGACGCCAGCCCACAGCGCGAGCGAAACGAAGGCCGCCAGCCAGCGCCACACCGGCGAGACGCGGGTTTCGTCCGAGGTCGTCAGCTTGCGGTAGATCGTGAAGGTATAGACGAGCGCGAAGAACAGAAAGATCATCTTGAAGCGGAAGCCGACGTTGCCGTACATCTTCACGGCCTCTGTTGAGAACAGAAGGAAGCCAGAAACGAACATTACCGCGAGGCTGCCGAGCATCCACGGCCGGACTTCGCGGGCCAATTCGGGAAGAGGCTCATCCCGAAAGCCGAATCCAATGAGGCGCAGGTTGAGAAGCAGAATCGTTCCGCCGAGCACACTGAGCGCGAGCAGATGGAAGATTTCGACGAAGGGGAAAAGCCACACAGAGTCACGCACACCGTGTCCCCAGAAGGAGTTGTTGCACCACTGGCAGAAATGAAACATCAATGTTCTAAGCGCCATTGTGGGCAAACCTCCTCATGATGGTGGCGGAAGGTCGTAGGCGATCGCGCGCCCCGCGGCGACGATGGCGACCCAGAGCACGATGGAGATGACCGCGGCGACCTTGGCTGCTCGGGGTGTTTTCGAAGCCATATCCCATTCGGCGACCTTGCGGCCGATCGTGGCATTGAAAATCAGTACGTTGAGGCCCGCGAGCACGAGGAAAATCATTTTGACTTTGAAGAAAATCGTAGCGTAGAAGGACGGCGGATCGCCGCAGAAGAGAAGCACGCCCGTTACAATCATGATGGCGAAGCCCACAAACAACAGGGGGTTCAGTTTGTGGAGAACCTGCGAGACGGGCCTGCGACGCAGACAGACGCCGAGAAGGCGCAAATCGAGCAGGAAGGAGAATCCAATAAAAAGAGTCAGAGTGAGAACATGAATCGTTTCGACGATGGGCTCGGCCCAGATCGACTCGCGCATCGTGATGCTGAAGGGCGTGTCGTGCAGCCACTGCAGGAAATTAACAAACCACATCCGCTGTCCTCGGTGAGCCTCCTGCGGTAACGCTGGCGATTGCGGGCTGCGTCATTTTTCCTCGCACGGCGTGGGATTCCACCCAGACGCATCGGCAATCTTTTTGAAGTGCGAACTCGTGATGAACGGCTGGTAGAGATACAGAGGATCGGTGACGATCGCGGTCACGACGAGCCAGGTATCGCCATTGTCTTCCTTGAAGCTATCAAAGTATTCCTCTAGAACCGCGTTCGCGCTGTAGGGAGCGCCATTCTTGCGCAGGTATCCCGGCCGCATCCGGGTCGTGATGACCTTGAGATAGCCCTCGGCGCTGGGTCTTGGCCTCGACCCGTTCCTCGGGGTGAAAACCGTAGGCAACTGAAACATACCCATGGGGTTGGTGCCGTCCCAGGAGGCGACGGAATAGCCCTGCCACTGCGGATCTCCAGTTTGCGGAGGCGATCCGCCGAAATGGAAGAGGCGCGTCTGCGTGCCTGCATCCGTATCAACGCGCAGGGTATTGTCGTCCTGCCAGGTGATATGGAGGCGCTCGGGCAAGCGCATCAGCCCGGCGGCGCCGTAAGGCCGGCACTGATTGCCGTTCGCCACGTCCTTCGCGGGATCCCAGGCCTCGGCCAGCTGGTGCCCCTGTTGCGTGAGGGGAACGCCGCCGTAGTCGCCCTTATCCGGCGTGATCATGCGGAACCGCCAGTCTTCCGTGATGACCGATACCCAGTATCCGGTGAGGTCAATCGGCGCGGTTGCGCGGGGATTGGGCGGGGGAGCGGCCGGAGGCGGCGGCCCAAACTGAGCGCTCATACGCGCCGGGACCGCGAGTGACACGAATGCCAAAGCGACAAACGGCAGGAAACCGCGCTTTCGTGGATTTCTACACTTCATTCTTCTTGCCCTCAAACAAACCCGGTGCGAGCTGCGGCGCTCGAAGGAGGAGCACATTTACATGATCACGCCTTCCCACTTCCATCCATCCGCGGGACGTACAATCTTATGCAGGCGAATCCTATGTTCGGTGGGATCGCGCCCAGGATTGCCGGTGACGATCACGTGATCTCCCGGCTTCAGCGTGTCCCGGGTTACGTGTTCCCGGTCCAGTTGGGCGCCGCCGCCCCACTCGACCGACCACGTCTGCATGTCCCCTTTGTCGTCTGGCGCCTGAACCTTGACGAACGAGTGCGGATTGCGAAACAGGAATTGAGTCAGTGTCCCCTCCACCGTAATCTCGCGGTCCACGAAATAGGTGGCGGCAAAGGAGTGGTGAGCGTAAGCCGCGCCGCCGGACAGCAGCATTGCGACCACCAGCACAACGAACAGTTTGCACTTCACGATGGTTCCCCCTGAAAGCAGCACAATGATCCTTCCAATAAGATAGCGCGGGCGGCGAAGCCCGTACTAGTCTTTCTACTGAGGCTCTTGTACACAGCCTCGACGAACATATCGGTGGTCCAGATACCCGTCGTTGCGCCGTACCGGGGATCGTAATCCTGCGTCGGCTTGGCGGCCTTCACCTGCTCGAGCGTCATGCCCTTGTTGACCATGTCCTGAATGCGATCGCGGACGATCGTGACCATCTCCTGATAGAAAACGACGTCGGCTTGATCGCAGAGACGTCCATGGCCGGGAATCACCATCGTGCCGCCTTCCTGCATGGGCCCCGGAGTGGCCAGTTCGATGATGCGATTGAGCCCGGCGATGACTCCCTGAATGTTGCCGCCGCGCGGAAGATCAACGATCGGATAGCGATTGGTCACAAAGATATCGCCGGTACTGATCACATCGGAGCGGTGGAAAAAGACGATGCTGTCGCCGTCGGTGTGCGCGGCGGGTATGTGAATGACCTGAACCGCTTCACCGTTGAAGAAGAGTTTCCTCTCCGGAGTTGTGTACGTTTCGGTCGGCCACGCGCCCTGGGGCGTAGGCGCCTGCTTGCCTGTTGGCGCGCTCATCCTGTCCAGGACGGTTTGAAACGCGAGAACCGCCGCCTGATTTCCCGCGCTCGCACCAATATCGCCGACGACGTTGCCGCCGGCGATCGTGTTGCCCGCCTTGGCGATCGCCTCGTTGCCTCCGGTGTGGTCGGCGTGGACGTGGGTATTTATGATGAACCGGATCGGCTTGTCGGTGACGGTCCGAATCGCGGCGATGATTTTGTCGCTCATGCCCGCGAGTCCCGTATCCACCAACAGAACGCCGTCATCACCGACCTGCATGGTGATGTTGCCGCCCGCACCGACGAGCATGTAGACGTGCCCCTGTACGGGGAGGACGTGAACCTCGACATTGGCGGGATTCTGGCCCTGCGGAGGGCTACTCTGACTCTCCTGAGAGTAGGTGACCCGCGACGAGCCTGCCGTCGCGAGAAAGGCGACCGCGGCAAGGAGCAGGAGCACGTGTAGCCGCTGAGAGGAATTGGGTAATCTTCTTGTCATTGATTGCTCGCTTTTTTCGGGCGCGGCAGCGTTTTCATGTTTTTCATCTTCAGCATGTATTCAGGGTACATCGTATCCGCACCGCCTCTGGCCGCCTCGGGAGGTATTCCGTACATGGCAGGGAACTCGTCAAGAAACGCGTTCATTCCCGGCAGATGGTGCGGCACAACTCCTTCGGGGCGGTCCACCTCGTCCACGGCTTCGCAGGGCCACGGGGCGATCGTCTGTTGAGGCGCGTAGACGAAATCGGTCGTGCGAATGAAAGGCTCAGTAAGATACACGGGGTCGTAGGTGATTACGGCGACCGTGAGGTAATTGCCGTGGCGAAGAAAATGCTCGGTCACGGTGGCCAGATCGCTACGGGGAATGCCGTTGCGTCGAACCCAGTTTTCCTTCAAATGGTCGGTGAAGACCGTCAGAGCATTGCCTTCCCACTTTCCCGTGGAGAAACCGAGCCAGGTATGGGCGGTGTAGTCGGGAGGATGCGGGCGCCCGTCCATGTAGATCGTGCGGTATTCGTTGTAGGCCGAAGTGTATATGTGATAGGCGATGAGCTGCTGAGTGGCGAGATCCACTTCTTTCCAGATGCGGATGTTCGACGGACCGCGCCAGGCGTAGTCCGCTCCGTGCGCCCGGCACTGGTTCTCGGGTATCTCAATAAGGGCGGCGTCCCAACTATCGCCCCGCATGCGCGCAGCGTCGTTGATCGGAAGCCCGAGGTAGTCACCAATCTCCGGGCCGGGTATGCGCTCGAGCCAGTCCTCGTGAAATCTGGGCGACCATTCCCCGGAGGGGTCCATCTGGCCGAATGCCGGGCCAGCGAACAGCGCCGCGAGCAGAACCAGAGGACCGGCAATCTTCGCGAGATTGAGTCTATTCATCACAACCCTTGAAACGACACAGCTCAACCGACGCTGCCGGCGATCGCCGCAGGCCCAGCGCGACATGGATCATCAACATGATGAGCAGGAGAAACCCTGAAAGATGAGAAGCGTCGGCCGAGATTTTCCGCTCTCCTGCGAGCACAAGGTTCTTGTGATATCTATCCGCCCTTGTGGCGGGTTCCTCGACAGCGCCCGCCAAGGCGCGCTTCCGATTCCACTCAATTCTTCTGGGGCTTGTCGCCGCCAACAAATGTAGCGGACGTGCGCCTCGACGCTCCGGAGGCACCCGATGCAGCCCGCGCAGGTGCGGCCGGTGCACTTGGCGCAGCTGGCTTAACCCCGACTGCGCGATTGGATTCAGGGACCGTGATCGCGTCGAGCATCTTCATGATCTCCGCGCGCTGATGCTCAAACCAGGGCGGTAGAAGGAGCTTCGAACCGAGCTGGTCGTACGGCTCGTCCACGGCGAAACCGCCGGGAACCGTCGCTGCGACCTCCACCAAGATTCCGCCCGGGCAGCGGCAATAGACCGAGTGGAAGTACATGCGATCCTTTATTTCCGAGGCGTCGGTGTAGCCCAACTCTTCGTAGAGAGCCTTTTGTTCGGTCAGCGCCTCGTCGGTGCCGACATCAAAAGCGATATGGTGCGCGGTGCCGGCGCCGAAGATCCAGCTACCCGCTGGACGATCCGGTTCATGGACCAATGTGATGGTCCTTGCCGCTCCGCCGGTCCCGATTTCAAAACGGTGGTACGCGCCCTCGGTCCCGGTCTTGCGGAAGCCGAGCGCGTCGACAAAAAACCGCTCCGTTTCGGGAACTTCCCGCACGGAGAGCACAGCGCCATGGAAGCCGCGCGTCGTGACGTCCGAACTGATTTCGTCCGTCGTCCAGCCTTTCCTCGTGTCAGCGGGTTCCTCGACGACCTCCAGCTGGAGAGCGGAGGGGTGTTCGAACCGAACGAAGGACTGCCCGAAGCGCTCCTGAACGCCTCCGTGCTTGACCTTATGATGGTTCAAATGCTCGACCCAGAATTTCGCCGTCCCCCTGGGGATGGTGTAGGAAGTGGCCGAAATCTGACCGGAGCCGGGACGACCCTGCACTCTCCTATAGGGAAACGTGGTCGCGACGGAGCCTGGCTCAGCGTCCGCGTTGGAATAGTACAAATGATAGTGCGCGTAGCGGCCGTCAAATAGGACGGTCTGCTTGATCATCCGCTGGCCCGCTACTTTCGTGAAGAAATCGATATCCTCCTGTGCGCCGCTTGCGCACAGCGTGATGTGGTGAATACCTTTGACGAGAGACATGTTGGGTTACCTCCTTGCGCGGTTCCCCCCCCGCAGCGCGAAAATCATACGCCAACCAGACGCTAAGTGACAAGACGCGGCGACCGAGTGTCACACCTATCACGACTGGAGCCGAGCCAAGCAGGTGAAAGGGAAGATACACCTTTCTTCCGGGATGCTGCCCGCGAAGGGTCCCATCTCTTGACGAGCGAATTGCCGGAGGACTTCGAGCTAAAGCCCGAGCAGGTTCGCGTGCAGTTTCTTGTAGCCGCGCTCAGTCGCCCAGAGATTGAGGGGGATTGTTGCAAGCTCATCGACAACGGGCAGCGCGTGGCCATTTTTCGTCAGGTCGACCGTCTTAATGTAGGTGCGGCAAGTGTCGCAGGCTTCGACGCGCACGTGGCCGAACTCCTGCGATGTGTAGACGGCGAGCTTGTGCACGTCCTCCTCGCCGCAAGCAGGGCAAACGATTCGGCGATATTCCCACTCGGTCGAACACAACGCGCAAATCAGGGAGCGCTTGGCGCCGTCACCTTCCGGCCGAAGCACTCCTACCTGCGGTTTGGTCAAGCACAGAGGACACTGAGAAGGAGTCGCGTGGAGCGGCTCGCGCTCCGTGTGGTCGGCCAGGTATTCCGCATACGGTTGCAGGAACGTCCATGAAAGAAGTGCTTCCGCAGATTCGGAAAGGGAAGGTGACTCCGCACCATTCTGCCAGAACTCCGCCAGGAGCTCCTGCCAGCACTGCGGATCGCGGGCGCGCAAGTCACGTGCCGCTTGCGCGAGGGGAGCAGGGGCGTGATCTTCAATCTGTGACAGGAAGGAAGGAAACAGGGGCAAGAATAAGAACGCGTCAAACTCTTCGCGCAGTGCGCCGATCGCCCTCACTCTTTTCTGGGAGCCGCATACGGCCTCAAATTTCGCGTAGAGTAACTTCTGCAACCCGGTGACGTGTCCGTAAAAGCGAAGCCCCTCTGAGGCAAACGAATGACTTGAAGCAAGTTCCTCGGCGCGGCGAATCCGCGCGTCCCACTTGCTCGCTTTCATTTTCTCGGCGCGGAATCGCTCAGGACTTTTTCGTACCACAGCCGATGGAACGTCCATGCCCAGGCGCGTGTCACGCCCCCATGAATCATGGAGCCAAAGCTGCCCTCTTCCATGATCGCGCTCATGTAGACGTGAATCAGGAACAGCCCGATCGTGATCAGTGCCACGCTCGCGTGGATCAGGATGGCCGCGTAGCGCACATACCGCAGGCCCCACGGTAGCGCTTCCGTGTACCACAACGCCACTCCGGAAAGTAGCAGCAGGATCACACTGTAAAAGATTCCCCAGAAGAAAAGCTTCTGTCCGAAGTTGAACCGTCCCATCGGAGGCAGTTTATCGTCCTCGTTCTTGATGTAATAGGGGATCGCCTTCCCCCATGCGCGATCGCTGTCGTCCACTCGCATGTCCCGGTGCCACTCCTTAAACGTCCAAAAGAGCGACGCCGAAAAAATCAGCCCGAACCAAGGATGCCAGAATCGCGCCGTCGGCCCGCCGCCCACGATCACGGCCAGCCAGAAGAGATAGGGAGACCAGAACGCCAGCCCCGTAAACAGAAGATACGTGTAGCTGAGCGCACCGATCCAGTGATTCGCGCGCTCGCCAAACGTGTACCGCGGGATCATCTCCTCGTTATGGCCCGTGGCACTGGAACGCGATACCGCGTCGGTCGTCATGGCCGCCTCTCGTTATCCGGCTTGATCTCTTCTTCCTTCTTCGGACCATATCGCATGTAATGCCACACTAGCCCGGCCACTCCGGCGAGCATCGCGAAATTCCCCATCCATTTCAGCGGCCCTTTCCACAAGCGGACCGAGTAAGGAATGTGCGGATCTTTCGGCAGCCCGCCATACAACTCGGGATTCTTCGCGTCGTGCAGGACGTAGATCACGTGCGTGCCGCCTACTCCCGACGGATCGTACACTCCCGCGTCCGGGAATCCTGAAACGTGGCGAAGCTGCTTCGCGCGCGTCTCCGCCAGTTCCTTCATTTCGTTCTTCGTTCCGAAGTGCAGGCAGCCCGTGGGACACGCCTTGATGCAAGCCGGTTCCAGCCCCACCGACACGCGATCGTTGCAGAGAGTACACTTGAAAACTTTTCTTGCCGCAGGGCTGAACTTCGGAATATTGAACGGACATCCAGTGATGCAGTAGCCGCAACCGATGCAGTTCGCTTCTTGGAAATCCACGATGCCATTCGCGTATTGAACGATCGCTCCATCAGCGGGGCACGCCGCGAGACACCCGGGCTCCTCGCAGTGCATGCACTGATCCTTGCGCATGAGCAGCTGCATGGTGCCGTCTTCGCGTTCGTGCTCGTTGAACTTGATCAGGTTCCAGTAATTCCACGCCGTCTCCGGCATCGTCTGGTAGGTGTTGTCGAAGGTCGTTTGGCTGAACGGGTAACCGTTCCATTCCAGGCACGCCACTTCGCACGCTTTGCAACCGATGCACGTGGTGGTGTCTACCAGCTTGCAGACCTGGAATTCCCGGTTCAGGCCGGCTCCCGGGACGGTCCCGGCATGTCCTGAGATCCTGATGAGTTCTGTTGACGCCTGGCTCATCGTCCGCTCCCTACGCCTTCTCGACTTTCACCAGGAAGCCCTTGGATTCGGGGGTATGGGCGTTCGGATCGGTCACCGCCGGCGTCAGCAGATTCGCGGGGGTTCGAGCATCCCGATCGGCGTCCTCCTGGATTCCACGGAAGCCCTGATGAATCGGCAATCCAATCTGGTACACCTTCTTACCGTCGATCATCATTGGTTTCAGCCGACGAGTGACAAAAGCTTTCGCGATGTATGTTCCGCGCGCGCTGATCACCTTGATCTTGTCCGTCCCGCGAATACCCTTTTCGTCTGCCAGCTCCACCGGAATCTCCACGAACGGTTCCGGGATCAACTGGACGTTCATCGGATTATTTTTCGTCCAGTAGTGATACTGCTCCGTCAGCCGGTACGTGGTGCACACGATGCTGTACTCGTCCGGTGTTCCAAATTTGTCGTAGGGCGTCTTGAACTTCTTCACGAGTGGATTATTCGACTGGTCCGGGTGCAGCGGGTTTTTGATCGGACTTTCGATCGGTTCGTAATGTTCCGGAAAGGGCCCGTCCGCCAACACTCCGATCGGAGCGAACAGTCGCCCCACCCCTTCCGGGTTCATAATGAACGGCCCCATGTGGTCCTTCGGATGGGAGTCCGGCTTGAAGTCCGGCACATCATTGCCGGCCCATTTTCCCGCCGCTTCGTTCCACCAGATCTGCTTGCGATCTGGATCCCACGGCTTCCCGTCGACATTGCACGACGCGCGGTTGTACAAAACCCGCCGATTTGCCGGCCAGGACCATGCCCAGTTCTGGTAGATGCCCAAGCCGGACGGATCATCGGTCCCGCGGCGCTGGATCTGCGCTCCCGCCTCCGTCCAGCAGCCGGAATAGATCCAGTTGCCGCACGAGGTCGAGCCGTCGTCTTTCAGCCATGCAAAACCGGGCAACTGCTGGCCCGCTTTGATCACTTGTCCTGTCGTCGCGTCCGTCAGGTCCGCCAGCGCTTTCCCGTTGAGCTCCATGGCCACCTGTGAAAGCGGGGGATGAGCTGCATCCGCGTAGGCCCAGCTCAGATTCAGGATGGGGTCGGGGAATTTCCCGCCCTCTTTCTTGTAGAGATCACGAACACGCAAGAAAATCTGCGCGATGATGTCCTGGTCGAGCCGCGCTTCACCCGGAGGCGGAACCGCGGCATATTTCCAGGTGACCCAGCGCGCCGAGTTTGTCATGCTGCCGTCTTTTTCGGCAAAGCCCGCGCAGGGTAGTCGATACACAGTCGTCTTGATGTTTTGCTGTTCTTCGGCCGTGATTCCCGGCGCTTTCCAGAACTCGCTGGTCTCGTCCTGATAAATTTCGCCCACGACCAGCCAGTCGGCTTTTTTCAGCGCGTTGATGTTCTTGTTGGTGTCCGGGCCGACCATCACGCCGTTCATTCCGAAGGCCATCATGCCCTTGACCTTGCCGTTGTACATGTCGTCCCAAATGTGAGTCCAGGAGCAATCTTGGCCGGGTTTGGGCAAATAATCGAAGGCAAATCCGTTTTCTTTAGTGGCCGCGTCGCCATACATCGATTTGAGCAGCGACACCATAAATTTCGGCGTGTTCGCGTAGTAGTTCATCGAATCCCACGGCGACGGCTTCGACGATGCCGGCGTGGTGCGCTTTAGATACATGGCCAAATCTGCGTCGTCGGGAACCGGGCCTTTCAGGTATCCGGGTAGTGAGTCGTACAGCCCGGCCATGTCTGTCGCGCCCTGAATATTCGAATGGCCGCGCAGCGCATTCACACCGCCGCCCGCTCTTCCGACGTTGCCCAGCAGAAGCTGAATCATGGCGGCGGTACGGATGATTTGCGTTCCAAAGGTATGCTGCGTCCAGCCCACCGCATAGATGATCGTCGCCACTTTCTTCGTGTCGCCATCTTTGCGGACGGAAGTGAACAGGTCGACGGCCTTGAGGTACTGCTCCTTCGGGATGCCCGTGATGCGTTCGACGGTTTCGGGGGTGTAACGCGAATACTGCTGTTTCATCAACTGGAAGACGCAGCGCGGATGTTGAAGCGTGAGGTCGTAGGCTGTATTGGGCGGAAGCGCGGGCGGAGTCTTAGCGGCCGCGGGCGCGACCGCTGCAGCATGTTCACCACTATCCTGCTTGCCGGCAAGGTCTCCACCCTCCTCATAGTTCCAGGTGGATTTATCGTACGTACCCGCCGCAGAGTCAAATCCGGAGTACAGCCCGTCCTCGGGCAGTTTGAAGCCTTCCTTGACGATGAACGCGGCGTTCGTGTAGTTGACCAGATATTCCTTCGCGATCCGGTTGTTTTCGATGGCGTAGCGGATCAGCCCGCCGAGGAAAGCGATGTCGGTGCCGGCGCGGATTTGCAGGAAGAGGTCTGCGGTAGCGGATGTACGCGTGAACCGCGGGTCGACGGAAATCAGCTTGGCGTTGCGGTTGCGCTTGGCCTCCATCGCCCACTTGAATCCGCAGGGATGGTTCTCGGCGGGATTCCCGCCCATGATCAACATCATGTCGGTGTTCTTGATGTCGATCCAGCCATTGGTCATCGCCCCGCGTCCAAACGTTGGTCCCAAACTTGAGACCGTGGGGCCGTGTCAAACACGGGCTTGGTTTTCTAAATACACCAAGCCCAGGCTCCTCATGGTCTTCACGACCAGATAATTGAACTCATTTGTGTCCGTACAGCCGCCGATGAACGAGATGCCTTCGCACCGGTTTACGGTGCGGCCGTTCGCATCCTTCTCCACGAAGGAAGCGTCGCGAGTGTTCTTGGTCCATTGCGCGATCTCGCTTAGCGCCTCATCCCAAGAAATGTCCTGCCAGTCCGTTGCACCGGGCCTCCGGACTTGCGGCTTCGTGAGACGCCGCGGGTTCAGCATGTCCTGCTCGAGCGAAGAGCCCTTGGGGCAGAGTGTTCCGCGGTTCGTCGGATGGTCGGCATCGCCCTCGACGTGGATCACTTGCGGCGTGACGTTCTTTGCTTTGTCGCCGATCGTGTAAATGATTACGCCGCAACCAACCGCGCAGTACGGGCACGTCGAGCGCGTCTCCGTCGCCCGCGCGATCTTCAGCTCGCGCAGTTGTGCGTAGGCAGGTTTCAGGTCGAAGCCGAATGCGGTGGCGGCCGCTCCGCCGATGGCCGCAATCCTCAGAAAATCTCGACGACTCGTCTCCATCTCTGTCCCTCCCGTTTCGTCCTTGAGGGCAATGCCTTCTGCTAAGGCGTTAGAACTTGGCCGGGCCGATCATCTAGAAGATTTGTGACAATACTGTTAACACAGCGTTACAACATGTCTCGCTGGGCGCCGAACGCCCCGAGCAATTCATTCTTGGAAAGGCGCGGATATAGGCTGCGCCAACAGGAGGTAGTCCCCGAGAGGTGTGAACGCTACGAGGTGCACAAATGACAGGCATCATTTCCCTCGGCAGCGAAGAAAAACGAGCACATTATGTCGCCGCTTCTAGCGCATGTCAATCGGGCCCGTGTTGACTCTTCTCCGGCGAGCGTTGCATAACGGCGGCGCAAAGCTTGTCCGCACAAGGTGCCGACTTGCAATCACCCGGGCCTCGCTCCCTGCTGCTTGTTTCTTGGCCGCCCCAGAATTGCCATCGGTCGCTCTCGCCAGAGTCCGTCTTCCTCATACTTCAGCGTGTAAATGTGCAACAGGAGCCACCCTTCTTGAAGCAAGCGATTGACTTCCTCGCGGCCACGAGCCTCGATGTTGTGTCCTGTCAGCTCTACGATGTCCAGTTGCCACAGGGGCAACATCCCAACCGCAGTTGTGAGGTCTTCGAACCCGGCTTCCTTTCCATGACTCTTTCGGTTTGCCATACGAGGTCACGAAGTACGTCTTCGCCGGCCTCACTTCGTGAAGCCGGTCCACCGCCCGAATGCGACGACGAAGATCCACAGGACCAGCGACAGCCCGCCCGCGAGTTTTGCCGCCAGGGGAACATGCGTCTCCCGATTCCACTTCGCCACGCCACGGTAGGTCCAGAACTCAAAAATCGCTATGTTCACGCCGGCAAGCAGCAACGTCAGTATCTTCATTCGAAAAGAAAAGTTGTGATAGTACTTCGTGGCGCTTGAGGTGAACATCAGACTGCCCGCAATCGCGGCGCAGATGAAGCTGATCCTCGCCCACGGCATGACTTCGTCGTAAAGCTCGGTGACGCTGCGGTCGCGGTACGCGAGATTCAGCAGCCGAAGATCGAACATGGTGATCGATCCCACAACAACCAGGATTGAAAGAACGTGGATCGTCTCGATCGTCGGGAACAACCAGGTTGACTCGCGAATCGCGGCCGCCACGTGCGTGCTTTCGAGCCACGCGCAAAACCTGAGGATGGGCATTTAGATTAGATTCCCCGAGTGGAATTAGACGTACGCAATCCACCGCCCCGCGCTGACGATTCCAATCCACAACAGTAGCGACACGAATCCGATCAACCTGGCCGCAGTCGCTCGCGTCTCCCAGTACGTATCATTCGTCTTGGTGCGGCGCTGTACGAGCAGTGTGATCAAAGCAACCGTAGCAAGCATGAGCATCTTTGCGCGAAAGGCGGAATTCAGTAGCTCGCGCTCAGGCTCCCCGATGATCAGGATCGTGCCGGTCGTGGCTAGCACGATGAGCGCGCGCCAGATCCACGGCACGAACCGGCTTATCATGCGCGAAATGGACTGGCCTCGGCCCGCGAGTCCCATCAGGCGCAAGTCGAGCATCGCCATGGAAGAGAACACGAATGACACAGTGAGAATGTGCATTGTCTGCACGGCCGGAATGATCCACAAAATCGTCTGTATCTTCAGACTGAACGGCGTGTTCGAAAGCCAGTCGCAGAATGCCTGTATCATGTTCGGTTTTCCTGCACCCTGAAAATTGCGAACCGAATAGTACTCTGCCGCTGTCGTCTCTGTCGAATAGATTGCGAATCTCTTGCGTGTGCAATCGGGACGTTGACGTGGGAGGGCAAGATTCGTAAAGTGGCAGTCGCGCATAGCAACTAAAGGGGAGGGGAAATGACGCGATCCAACAAGAATCTCGTTGCGGGCATTGCCTTGGCTTTGAGTCTCGCCGCAGTTGCACCAACCGCACAGGCGCAGCAAAAGCCAACCGCGCCGGTGTTTCCCGAGGGGGCGCTCGCGCCTGACAATCTCGCGAAGCCCCGCCCCAAGCCGCCATTCAATCTGACGGGCACTTGGACGGTCGATCTCAGCGCCGGGTTCAGCTCCTTCATGTTCGGGCCGCCCTATCCGAAGTTCAAGCCCGAGGCGCAAGCCGCCTTCGACGAGGCTAAGAAGTACGCTGCCGAACATAAGCCCTATCGCGACGACATCGGTCATTGCTATCCCGCGGGAATGCCGATGATCATGACGCGGGTTTGGCCCATTGCGATGGTTCAGCTTCCGACCGCCATCTACATGGTGAGCGGCTTCGAAAACGCCCTCCGTATCATTTATCTGGATGGCCGGCCGCACACCGATCCCGATATCGTCGTTCGCACTTTCAACGGCGACTCGATCGGACGCTGGGAAGGTGATACGCTCGTCGTGGAAACCAATAGCATGGTCACTGATCACCACTGGATTGACCAAGGGCTTCCCGTGAGCGACGAATTTCACATGATCGAGCGCATGCGCCTCGTGAACGGCGGCAAAACGCTGGAGATCAAATACTCTCTATTCGATCCGAAAAACTGGGAAGGGGAATGGACGAGCACCAAGCGTTGGATCCGCGTGGATGACACCGACATTACCGAGGTCGAGTGCACGCCCGACCTCAACGAACACCTTCTGAGCACTCACTAGTAAGGCGAGCCTGGTTGTTTGGGAGCGGCACGATAGCTGGGATCGCCGAGCACTGACCCGTCAGGCAGTTTCACCGACATGAACATGCCGCCTTTGTCCCCGTTTCTCAATGGGTGGATGAAGATCGTGACCTTGTCGCCCGGCTTGAGGGTCGAGGATTTCCAACCCTGTTTGGCGAGGTTGTTTGGGCTGTTGCACTCAACGCTCCACTTGTCCGTCCCGCCGCCGTCGTTCGGGACCTCGATCTCGATCCAACTGTGGGGATTGGTCCACTCGAATTGTACGACCGTGCCGGTCAGTGCGACCTGCTTGTCACGGTCAAACATCGCGCCGGAATGGTGCGCGGAGGCGGCCCCGGCAGTCACGAGTAGAAGTGCGCTCACACATGCGATCAATGGAGTTTTCATCGTTGGCTCCCTTGGCTATCTCACCGCCAATTATAAGGTACCGCAGCGCAACAATCATCGCCTTTGCGACTGCCGGCGAGTTCGGCGTCACGAGCTGGGCAGTCATTGTTGCTTGGCCGCTTGGCGGAATGCTGCTTCGTCCAAGACCTGTCCATCCGGTAGCGTGAGCGATATGAAAAGGCCGCCCTTATCGCCACTCCGCAGTGGCCAAAACATGATTGTGATCTTTTCGCCCGGTTTGAGGCTAGTTGATTTCCAACCTTGCCGGGCAAGATTGTTCGGGCTGTTGCACTCGATGCTCCAGTGGTCTGTTCCGCCGCTCGAGTTCGGCACGTCGACTTCGATCCAGCTATGAGGATTGGTCCACTGGAATTGTGTGACGGTGGCTTCCGTCGTGATCTTCTTCGAACGGTCGAACATTGCGAAGGAATGATGTGCGGACGCCGAGCCCACGGCCAGCAGTATCATCGCGCCCAGGTACGCCATCAAGCACTTCTTCATCTTGGCCCCCCAAATCAACAAATTCCGGCTTTCGATCCGTTCCACCCTCAACCGTTTATGCCGCCGGACGTCTAGATACTATAATATGCGTCCAGACAGAAAGTCATGTTTGATGCACAATATCCGCCGTTGTCATTATATCGACGAGCTCTGGCTTCGATTTGGGTACGGCCTCTCGGAACGGAGACAAAATGAAACTCCCCCTCTCAATTTTCTTGGCGTGTTCGGCATTTGCGGCCTTGGCCGCGGTGTGCCAGGGTCAGGCTGCGAGCGCTCAGGCGAATTCGGGACCCGCCGAAGAATCGACCAAAGCCGCGGTGCGCCCCGTCAGTTCTTTGCCGGATTGGGCTGGCATCTGGACTTTCGATTTTTCCGGGCTCAACGGCTCGAAAGCTGAGCAACCCGTCCTGACTCCAGTTGCGGCGGCGGAGTTGAAGGCCTTGCAGGAAGCTGAAGCGAAAAACGAAGAGCCGCCCACCCAAAGCGCGAACTGCCTTCCACCTGGTATGCCCACCATCATGTTTCAGCCCTACGACGTCGAGTTCTTGTTCACACCGGGACGCGTGACGATTATTCAGGAAGCCTACATGCAGGTGCGCCGCGTGTTCACCGATGGACGCGGCCATCCGCCCGATCTCGACCCCACATTTAACGGGCACTCGATCGGGCACTGGGAAGGGGATACCCTGGTCGTGGATACGATCGGTCTCGGACACCGGACGCCGCTCGGCTTCAATCGCCTTGACCACGGTCCCAATTTGCATGTCGTCGAACGTATTCACCTCATCGGCCCAGACAAACTCGAAGACGCGATGACCTTGACCGACCGGGACGTCCTTGAGAAGCCATGGCATATGGCTAGAACGTTCACGCGTCACCGGGATTTGGATCAGATGGAATTCATTTGCGAAGAGAACAATCGCAATCCGATTGGCAGGGACGGACAGGTTTCGACCATCCTCCATCCGGAACCGGCGCCGCCTAAGAAGGGGCCGTAGTCCCCGGCATCTGGGAATGTTTGACTCGTGCGCTAGTGGGACTTAATATGCGCCTGGCGGGATGGGGCCACGCCCGGCCGGAGGTTCTCTTGGTGAGGAGGATGAGCATCACGCTCTTAGTGGCATCGATGAGCTTGCTTGTGGGTGCGGCGCCGGTCTTCGCGCACCATTCCACGGCAGCAGAATTCGACATGCATAAGGAGATTACGCTGACCGGGGTCATCTCCAAAGTTGATTGGACAAATCCGCACGTGTACCTTTACCTCGACGTGAAGGACGACCAAGGCCAGGTCACAACGTGGGCCGTGGAATCTCTGCCGACCCGCTTCTATCACAATCTCGGGCTTTCGAAAGCAATGCTAGGTGAAGGGCAACCAGTTACTGTGGTAGTCCGGCCGGCCAAAATCGAGGGGAAACCTCTCGCATGGCTTTTGAAGATCACTTATCCCGACGGCCACGCCTACGATTTCGGCCGGTAGAGAAAGGGTAGCGAGATGAAGCGCTTATTCGCCAAATGCATCGTGATGGTCGCGGCGGCGACATCGTTGTGCATCGTTCCGATGGTTGCGGCCGCTCAGGGTTCGTCCTCCGCAGCGCAGGCTGCGCCAAAGAAACCGGACGTCGCGACGAAGACCCCACGCACGGCAGACAGGCACCCCGATCTCAACGGCATTTGGTACCGCCCACTTTTGTTTCTCGGCGCGGCAGAGCAAGAAGGGGACACTCTGAAGGCGGTGAATCGTCCCGACCCTGCCTTCGCCGCCGCTATTGCCCCGCTCCCGCCAATGTACAGCCCCTCCTACAAACCTGAACTTGAGGCAAAGGTAAAGGAGTACAACGAACAGCAGGTTAAACTGGATCCCGGTTTTTTCTGCAGACCTCCTGGCGTTCCCCGCATTGGTCCTCCACACCAGATCGTTCAGACGCCCGGGCAAGTCGTATTTCTCTACTCGGATTTGGCTGGAAATTTTTGGCGCATCATACCGACCGATGGCCGTCCGCATCGCACCGACGCCGATCCTTCTTATCTGGGAGATGCCGTAGGCCACTGGGAGGGCGACACTCTGGTCGTAGACACGAACAATTTTAATGACGACACCTGGCTCGCTGACAATGGACTTTTCCACAGCGACGCCCTGCATGTAATCGAGCGCCTCACGCGAAAGGGCGACACCATCGACTACGAAGTGACGGTCGAAGATCCGAAGGTATTCACCAAGCCCTGGACGATGAATCCGCGCACTCTGACACCCCAGAAGGACCCATTAGACGAAGCGCCGCCATGCATCGAGAAGGATTCCGAAAACATGGTTAATCTGTCGCACCATCCCAACCCGCGCTGACGAAAATCGCCTCGCGCGGCGAACTTCGACAGTCCTTGCCGCGTAAATTGGTTCGATAAACGCCTTCTATTCGTTCCGTCTTCCGCTCAAGTTTACGGACTCGCCTGCGAAAGTAAGGTATATTGTGTATGCGGTCGAATCAGATTGAGATGATCGTCTGCGGATCCAATCGGGGAGCTAACATGGTCGTGCGTCCTGCCATCAATCCTTCGGACGTCGATGAACTCGACGAGATCTGGGAATGGATTGAGGCATTCGATGCCATCGTGGAAGAGGGCAAGCCGCGCCTGGCGTCAAGGATTCTAGAAGAAATCCGCAACAGAGCGCTCGCTTGCGGGGTCGAGGTGCCGTTCACCGCGAATACGCCGTACGTGAACACGATCCACGTGAGCCAGCAGGCCACTTTCCCCGGCGACCAGGAAATCGAGCGGAAGGTGAAGAGCCTCGTCCGCTGGAACGCCCTTGCCATGGTCGTCCGGGCCAACCGCCTGGAGCACAACATCGGAGGTCACATCTCCACGTATGGATCGGTTGCCACTCTCTTCGAGATAGGGTTCAATCATTTCTTCCGGGCACGCACCGAGGATTTCGAGGGCGACACCGTCTATTTTCAAGGTCACGCTGCGCCGGGCGTGTATGCGCGCGCTTTCCTTGAAGGTCGTCTCTCCGCGAAACAGCTTGAAAACTTCCGCCGAGAACTCCAGCCGGGCGGCGGGTTATCGTCTTATCCCCACCCCTGGCTGATGCCGCACTTCTGGGAATTTCCCACGGTTTCGATGGGTCTCAGCCCGATCATGGCGATCTACCAGGCCCGATTTAACCGCTATCTGGAAGATAGGGGCCTCAAGCCGGTTACGGATGCCAAGGTGTGGGCATTCCTGGGTGACGGCGAAACGGACGAACCGGAGGCTTTAGGCGCAATCACTCTTGCTTCGCGGGAGAACCTCGACAATCTCATTTTCGTCATCAATTGCAATCTCCAGCGCCTCGATGGACCCGTGCGCGGCAACGGCCATATTATCCAGGAGCTGGAAGCGGCGTTCCGGGGCGCTGGGTGGAACGTTATCAAGGTGATTTGGGGCTCCGACTGGGATCGGCTTTTCGAGCAGGATGTCGATGGACTGTTGGTCAATCGCTTGGGCGAGATGGTCGACGGCGAATACCAAAAGCTTGTTGTCGAGACGGGCGCCTACATCCGGCAGCACGTCTTCGGGACCGATCCCCGACTGCTCAAGATGGTCGAAAATTTGCCCGACGAAAAGCTTCACGCATTGCGTCAGGGCGGACATGACCCAAGGAAGGTTTACGCGGCGTACAAGGCTGCGGTCGAACACAAGGGATCGCCTACCGTTATTCTCGCCCGCACGATCAAGGGTTACGGCCTTGGTGAAGCCGGCGAGGGACGCAACGTCACTCACCAGCAGAAGAAGGTCGATGAAGCGACCCTCCGAGAGTTCTTGGAACGTTTTGGCCTGTCATTCCGCGAGGATCAAATTGCCGAAGTTCCGTTCTACCGTCCGCCAGAAGATAGCCCTGAAATTCAGTACCTCCGCTCCTGCCGTGAGAAGTTGGGTGGCTACATGCCGCGACGTAAGGTCCGTTCACAGCCGCTCGTGGAGCATCGCGGAGAGCTATTCGAAGAATTCTTAACGGGAAGCGAAGGGCGCGAAGTATCCACCACCATGGCCTTCGTCGGGATGCTGCGAAAGATGCTGCGCGATCCCGAAATCGGCAAGCTGATCGTCCCAATTGTTCCAGACGAAGCCCGCACGTTCGGTATGGAATCCCTGTTTCGGCTTGTCGGAATTTATAGCAGCCGGGGACAACTCTATGAACCCGTCGATATCAACACGCTGCTCTATTACAAAGAGGCCAAAGACGGCCAGATATTGGAAGAAGGGATCACCGAAGCCGGGTCAGTGTCCTCGTTCATCGCGGCCGGTTCCGCTTATGCCACTCACGGCATCAACACAATTCCGTTTTTCATCTTCTACTCGATGTTCGGACTTCAGCGTGTTTGCGATCTGATCTGGGCCGCAGCGGATACGCGTTGCCGCGGGTTCCTTTTGGGAGGCACTGCAGGGCGCACTACGCTGGCCGGAGAAGGCTTGCAGCACCAGGACGGCAACAGCCATGTGCTTGCGCTTCCCATACCGACGCTGCAAGCCTACGATCCCGCCTTTGCCTACGAAGTCGCCGTGATCATCGAAGACGGCATCGATCGCATGTACAGGCAGGGTGAGAGCATCTTCTACTACATCACTGTGATGAATGAACCGTACGCGATGCCCTCCATGCCGCCCGGATCGCGAGACGGCATTCTGAAGGGGATGTATCGCTATAAGGCTGCCAGCGACGGCAAGTCGAAGCTTCGCGCTCAGCTTTTCGGGAGCGGCGCGATCCTCCGCGAAGTGCTGCACGCGCAGGAAATTCTGGAGGAGAAATACCACGTCGCGGCCGACGTCTGGAGTGTTACGAGCTACAAGGCGCTATACAGCGACGGAATCGAGGCGGAACGCTGGAATCTTCTGCATCCAACCGAAGAACAGCGCGTGCCTTATATCTCCCAGTGCCTGGCCGATGCGCCGGGCGTTCTCGTGGCCGCGACGGACTACTTGAAGGTGCTGCCGAACATGGTGAGCCGGTGGATGCCAAGGCGCGTGGCCTCTCTGGGCACCGACGGATTTGGCCGAAGTGAGAGCCGGCCCGACCTTCGCAACTTTTTCGAGGTGGACGCGCGTTTCATCACCTTGGCGACTCTCCATGAGTTGTTGCGCGAAGGGAAAATTCAGGCTTCAGTCGTTCAAGAAGCGATAAAGGACCTTGAGATTGACAGCGAGAAGCTTGATCCGCTCACGTCGTGAGCAAAAGTCGTGAACGCCGCGGCCCTAGCTTGACGCCGGACGTTTCGCTTGACGAAGTCCCGCGGCTTTTCGCACAATCATGAAACAGGCCTGCTCGATTCGCGTTGAGCCCGATGAATGGCCGACGGCGTTGACTGAGGCGGGTTCTCGCAGGAACCAGGAAGACGAGGGGTAATCAAACATGGGAAAAATTGTGGCAGCATTTGCTACCGTTCATGCCCCGCAGCTTTTCGACCGGCCACCAAGTGAGGACCCCAAGCAACTCGATGCCGACATTGCCGCGATGCGCCAAATCGGGCGCGAACTTGAGGAAACCAAGCCGGACGCCGTGATTGTGATCGGCAGCGACCATCTCGAGACATTCTTCCTCAGCTCCGTTCCGACATTCGCTATCCTGTCGGGCGAGTATTCCCACGCTGAATTTGCCGGCCGGAAGTACGAACTGCCGATCCACGAAGCCCTGACCGAAGACCTGCTGGACAAGCTTCTGAAAGCCGGCTTTGACCTGGGCTACTCCCAGGATGCCGTCCTCGGACATGCGTTCGCGGCGGTATACGAATGGGTGATCGAGAAGCGTCCGATTCCCGTCGTCCCGATTTTCGTCAATGCGTATCTCCCGCCCCTGCCGACGGCGCGGCGCTGCGCTGAGCTCGGGAAGGCGATCGCGAAGGTGATCGCGGACCGTCCCGAGCGAGTCGCGATTGTTGCCAGCGGAGGGATGTCGCACTTTCCTGGCACGTGGAAGTACCCGAAGCCGGACTTCGACTTCGACCACTGGGCCATCGCTCAGATGGAGAAGGGAAATCATCAAGCGCTCATCAATCTGACCAACGAGCAATTGGACGAAGTCGGCAACACGGAGATGCTGTCGTGGATGATCATGTTTGGAGCGATCGGAAATCAGCCGGGCGAGCTGGTCACCTATCAGCCGACGTGGCATCACGGCCATGCGGTCATGCGTTTCCTCCCGTTCAAGGGAACAGGCCCGTCCAAGGAAGGGGCCGAGGCGGCCGCCAAGTACGAATTCAAGGGTGGCTATGAATTCTACAAGCACCCCTCTCCGGCGGCCTACAAGCTGAACAAAGTTCTTTACGACAGCCGGTTCAAGCGCGAACTGCGGCTCCGGCTCGTGCACGATCTTCCGTCCGTGGCGAAGGAGTACGGCATGACGCCCGAGGAAGCGAAGGTGCTGGAGACCCTCCAGGATGACGATATCGAGAAGTTCAGGGACGGGCAGGTCCATCCGCTCGTGACGGCGGGTGCACATCCGCTGGGCATGTGGATGGCTGTTATCCGGATGCACGCCGAGTTGCGCAAGCTTCGTGCTGCCAAGGCAGAAGCCGAAAAAGCCGGCGCGACCAACAATCCGGCTGCCGACTAGTCGCTTCTCTCAAAAGCAGTTTGCGGCTAGCTCCGCGGTGCGGTTTCCGGCTTTCCTTCAAGGGCAGACTGAAGTTGCTTTTCGTCCAGCGCGCCTTCCCATTTTGCAACCACGATCGTGGCTACCGCATTGCCGACCACGTTGGTCGGCGTCAGCCCCTCTGACATGAGTCTATGTATTCCGAGCACCAGCGCAACGCTCGCCACCGGTATCGTTCCTGTCGAAGCAATCGTCGCAGCCAGCACGACGAAAGCCGCGCCGGCCACTCCGGCCGCTCCCTTTGACGACAATAGCAACACAGCGAGAAGCCCGAGCTGCTGCCACAGACCCAATGGTGTGTTGGTGGCTTGGGCCAGGAACACGGTCGTCGTGGCCAGGTAGAGGCAGGTCCCGTCGAGATTGAAGGAATAGCCCGTTGGGATCACCAGTCCGACCACGCTCTCTTCGCAGCCCAGATTTTCGAGCTTCGTGATCAATTGCGGCAGAACCGTTTCCGATGAGGTCGTGGCAAAGGCGATCAACAGCTCTTCGCGAATGTAGCGGATCAGTTTGAATATGCTGAAGCCACACCGACGCGCGACGGGCCACAGGACGCCGAACACAAAGATCAGGCAGGTCACATAGAAGCCTCCGAGCAGCTTGCCCAGCGACACCAGCGAGCCTGCGCCGAACTTGCCGACAGTGAACGCGATCGCGCCGAAGGCGCCGAGAGGCGCCGCCCACATGACGATTCCGACCACCGAAAACAGCATTTTCGATGCTGCCTCGATGAAATCCATAACCGGCTTGCCGCCGTCACCCACTCGAGTGAGCGCGAAACCGCAAAGCACCGAGATGAACAGGGCCTGAAGGACGTTTCCCTCGGTGAAGGCTCCGACGAACGTCCCCGGAATGATGTCGGTAAGAAACTGTGTCACTCCCTCGGCCTGCGGATGTGCAACATAGGTCTGTACGCCGGACGTATCGACGTGCGCGAGATCGACGTTCATCCCGCGCACGGGTTTCCAGATATTGACGGCGGCGAGCCCGATCATCAGCGCGATGGTAGTCAGTACTTCGAAATAGATGATCGCCTTCAGTGCCACTCGCCCGACCCGCGCCATGTCGGCCATGCGCGCGATCCCGTGCACGACCGTGCAAAAGATGATCGGCGCGATCAGCATGCGGATCGCCTTAATGAAGGCGTCGCCGAGCGGTTGCATCCGCGCCCCGAGATGCGGGTAGAACTGCCCCAGTGCGATTCCCACCGCCATGGCGACCAGAACTTGTACCCACAGGTGTCCGTACCAGCTTCTTGGGCGGTGTTTTTCTGGTTCCGCCGTGGATGTCGCTCTGGCCATTACTCATTTCCTCCGCCGTCCTGCTCGCCACTCCGTTCTTAGACCACTATGTGCACAGGGTGGCGGAGATACTATCGGATGCCGGCCCGCTTCGCCATGCCTGCCTCATCGATCCCACACCTCGTGGATTTGAAGTTGAGCTGGGATGCGGCGTGTGAGCCACAAACGAAATCCCGGTCGGAGCGAGCGGACCTCACAGCGTCGTATGGATTTCTTGCGGAGCGCACCTTCCCAAGCGCGTCAGTGGCTTGCCTCGAATGCCCGAAAGCGCCGTTCAAGTTCCCACTGCTGTCGCGCCTTTTCGCTGGACTGGAGAAAGGCCGCGCATCCTGACGCGGGCTTATCGGCGCCCAATGCGTCCCCCGAGCATGCCGAAACGGAATGCGCAAAGCCATCTCGATCGCGCCACAAACTCGCGCCTGGCAGGAAGCTATGCTCGACGCTGGTTCGCACCATCTGCTTTAGATCTGCATACGTCAGCCCATAAGTCTCGACAGCGCGGACATATTCGTGAGTCAGGTCGATGCGCGACACACCTTCGTCGTCTGTCGAGAGCGCGACCGGAACGCCAAATCTCCTGTAGACGGGCAGCGGGTGATCCTTGCCTGTGACGCCGAGAATCACGTCATTGCTAGTCAAATTGATCTCTACCATCACGTGCTTCGCGGCCATCTCCTTCAGTAGATCGTAGGGCCGGTCTTCATGCATCACATCAACGCCGTGCCCGATCCGCTCGGCGTGCGCTTGCTCAACTGCGAGGCGAATATGACAGCAAAGCCCGTCGGGAGGAACCAGCCCCGGCGCGAGTTCGCCGGCGTGCAAGCTGATATGCACGTTGGGATACAGCCCGTGCAAGAAAGCCAGGATTCTCACATGCAGTGAGTAGTCGGACATGGCTATGTACGCATCTTCCGGCTGAACGTAATTGATGCCGACTACGCGCGGATCGGCCGAAGCGGCTTCAAAGCCCAGCAAGGTCTGGGCGAAAACCTGCTGTGGAGGAAATGCCCGTAGGACTTGATAAATGTATCGGATTTGCACGGTGCATCCGGCAGCCTGATTCGGTTCGCCGCAGTGTTCGCTCTGCCGGCGAATCGACTCCGCCTGATCCAGATAGGCGCGCACCACAGCGATGTCACCTCGCAATCCGCGCTCGAAAAGCTGTTCGCGAAATTCGCCGAATCCCCGATTGGCGTGCCATCCGCGTTCCTTCGCGATGGCCGCAGTATGGTCGAATGGAGGAGTCACCATTAACTCTAGATACTGTTCGTTTTGCGCCGCCGCGCGCATAGCCACCTCATCGAGCCATTCTCCAGTGTGGCGCGCGTCGACGCTGCTGAACCTCGGAAACGCATCGAAAAAGTGGTCGTGACCCGTCACCCCTGGAGTCGGCACAAAACCGCGCATCGAAAAGGCATCTACTAGGGCGTCATAGAGATGTTGATCTTGGTAGGCGCGCTCGGCCGGAACGTCGCCGGTTTCGCACGCCCCCGATTGCCGCTTTACGAAAGACAGCGAAGAAGTGTTTACGCAAAGCTGGTCTTCGATTCCCGCGCGAATCCAGGATTCGGCGTACACCGCGCCGCTCAAGTGAACGTGCAGGTCACCTCCCTTCGGCATGCCCACAAGGAACGCACGCAGATCGAGCGGATTCGCGCGCACGGCCTCGAGCGCTCGCGCCGTACTCTGTTCAGCAGTCGCCTCCTTCGGACGAGGCGCAGGTTGGACATTCGCTTGGCCCGACGCAAACGTAACCCACAGCAAAGGAGCGGCCACAGCACACAACCATCTGGAGCGGAGAGGCATTCGTATCCTTTGTCTGATCACGCTTGCCGCTAGACAGTTCGCATACATTCTACTGCCCGGCGCGACAAACACAATTTCGCAATCTTCGCCATGATGTAAACTCTTGGCGGCGGTCCGCAGAGCCTCAATTCACCCAAAGGAAGCGAATTCGTGAGCCGGTTTGTCGGATTTTTCTTGGCGGCACTGGTGGCGTTTGGAGGCGTCCCTGGCCCACTTGGCGCTCAGGCAGGGACCTCGCCGAATCCAATTCCCATCAAGGTCGTCGTGGTCACGATGTTTGAACGCGGCGAAGATGTCGGAGATGCCACCGGAGAATTCCAACTGTGGGTGGAGCGCGAGCATCTCGATCAGGTTCTGCCACTGGCGGCCGGGTACCATCACGTGCGTCTGAACGGGGACGGCGTGCTCGGCATGTTGACGGGTGTCGGCACGGCCAAGGCAGCTGCCTCCGTGATGGCGCTTGGCACGGACCCTCGCTTCGACCTCTCGAAAGCATACTGGATTGTGGCGGGAATAGGCGGCGGCGATCCGGCCGATGTATCCCTCGGCTCCGCCGTTTGGGCGGACCACGTCATCGACAGCGATCTGGGATATGAAATCGACGCGCGCGAAATTCCGAAGGATTGGCCTACGGGCCGTGTCCCATTGCGGAAGGCGACGCCCTATGAACAGCCCGCGTTTCCCAACGCCGATGACCCAATCTTTACGCTGGACCCCCAACTGGTCGGCTGGGCTCTGCAGCTTACGAAGGACGTTCCGCTTCCGGACTCCGATTCCTTGCACGCATCTCGGATTCGCTTCACCAGTTATCCGAATGCCATGAGGCCCCCTTTCGTAACGCGAGGCGACGCCCTGTCCGGAAGCACCTTCTGGCACGGCAAGCTCATGGACGAGTGGGCAAATTCCTGGGTGCGATACTTCACAGGCGGCAAGGGCAATTTCATGGTGTCCGCCATGGAAGACACTGGCACCCTGCAAGCTCTGACGTTCCTGAATCACGCAGGCCGCGTGGATTTGCGCCGCGTGCTTGTGTTGCGCACTGTAAGCAACTACGACCAGGAGGCGCCCGGTGTAACCGCTGCCGAAAGCCTGAAACAGATGGCCGGGGGCAACTACTCGGCCTACACGGAGGCGCTGGAGGCGGCGGAGCGCGTCGGTGATAAAGTTGTTCGCGACATTGTCGAGCACTGGGCGGAACGCGAATCAACCATTCCGTCCCCGCATTAGGGCTGAACGAAAAATGAGGACGGATCCAATCTACATCGGGATGCTCGCGGTAGCCCTGGTGGAAGCCCGCAAGGGCCTGGCCGAGGGCGGGCTGCCCATTGGGGCGGCGATCTTCGACGGGAACGGCCGTCTCGTCGGGTCGGGCCACAACCGCAGAGTGCAAAATGGCGATCCCTCGATGCACGGGGAGACGGACGCCTTCCGCAACGCCGGCCGCCAGCGCAGCTACCGTGACAAAATCATGGTGACGACGCTGGCACCGTGCTGGTACTGTAGCGGACTCGTCCGCCAGTTCGGCTTCGGTACCCTGATCGTCGGCGAAAGCCGCAACTTTGCCGGGGGGCTCGATTGGCTGCGCTCGTTCGGTATTCGCGTAATCGATCTTGATTCCGAGGAGTGCGTCTCCCTGATGGCCGATTACATCCGCGACCACCCCGATGTGTGGAAAGAGGATATTGGAGAGGAGTAACTTAGATTCCGCTGTATCTCTGCCGCCGAATAAATTCCCCGCTGCCGGCTTTTCCGACAAACTTGCCATTCTCGATGATCGGCCGCCCGCGCGACAGCACGCTCTTCGGCACTCCCTTGACCCGGATTCCCTCAAACATCGAATAGTCCACGCGCATGTGGTGTGTCTTAACGCTGATCACCTGCTCTTCGTTCGCGTCGAACACGACCAGGTCCGCGTCCGAGCCGATGGCGATGGTGCCCTTGCGCGGGAATAGCCCGAAAAGTTTCGCCGGCGCCGTCGAGACCAGTTGCACGAAGCGATTTGGCGAAAACCGCGCGCCGTGCACCCCGCCTGTGTACACCAGGCTCAGCCGGTGCTCGATGCCCGGGCCGCCGTTGGGAATCTTGGTGAAGTCGTCCTTGCCGAGTTCCTTCTGCTCTTTGAAGCAGAACGGACAGTGGTCCGTGGACACCACCTGAAGCGTGTCATGTGCAAGGCCCTGCCACAGCTTCTCCTGGTGCCATTTCTCCCGGAGGGGCGGAGTGAAAACATACTTGGCGCTTTCGAATCCCGGCGCCTCCATCTGTTCCAGCGAGAGGTATAGATACTGCGGGCAGGTCTCGGCGTAAGCCGGTAATCCTCGATCGCGCGCTTCGCGAACTTTTTCCAGAGCGTCGTTGCAGGAAAGATGAACGATATACACGGGCGCACCAGCCATCTCCGCCAGCGCGATGGCACGGCTTGTCGCTTCGCCTTCGGCGGTCGTCGGCCGCGTGAGCGCATGATATTTTGGCGCGCGTTTGCCTTCGGCCAGGGCGCGGCGCACGATCACGTCAATCACGCCGCCGTTTTCCGCGTGCATGCAGATCAGCCCGCCGTATTTGGCAGCCTGAGACATTGCGCGGAAAATCGTGGCGTCGTCCACCATCAGCACGCCCGGATACGCCATGAAAAGTTTGAAGCTCGAAACACCTTCCTGAATCAACGTTCCCATCTCTTCGAGCTGTGCGTCGCCGAGGTCAGTGATGATGCAGTGGAACGCGTAGTCGATCGCGGCCTTGCGTTCCGCCTTTTTCATCCATGTCTCGAACGCCTGCCGCAGGCTCTGCCCTTTGGTCTGGATGGCAAAGTCGATCAGTGTCGTCGTGCCGCCGAACGCAGCCGCAATCGTCCCGGACTTGAAATCGTCCGCGCTCGTTGTGCCGCCGAACGGCATGTCCAGGTGCGTGTGGACGTCGATCCCGCCCGGCATCACGAACAGCCCTGCCGCGTCCATCACCTTGCCGGCATTCTCGATCGGCAACGCCTGAGCGATGGCCGCAATCCGGCCACCGGAGATTCCGATGTCGCTCGCGTATGTGTCCGTCGCGGTGACAACAGTGCCGTTTCTGATCACGGTGTCAAAACGCATCGAATCTCCTTGAAAAGAGCGGATTAGGCATCTTAGGGCAATAACGAAAGATGGCGCAACTGGTTCATCGTGTTAGAATGGCGCCCTTACAGGCAGCACCACGCGCTGGAAGCATTCGTCCCACCCGGCCGCGTGATTCGGAGAGTCCAGCCGGACTACCCCTATGCCGCTTCGCGAAACAGCGCCGAAGCTTTCCCCGGAACAATACAAAAAAAACTTCGCGGAAATCGCGCCCGCCATGAACTCGCGCCAGGCAGCCGTCGAAGCCTCGCGATGTCTTTACTGCTTCGACGCACCTTGCACGATCGCCTGCCCCACGCATATCGACGTGGCCGCCTTCATCAAGAAGATTTCGACCGGCAATTTGCGGGGATCGGCCCGCGTAATCCTCGCTGCCAATATATTGGGACATAGCTGCGGCCGCGTCTGCCCCACGGAGGTCCTTTGCGAAGGCGCCTGCGTCATGCACGAAAAGGGCGAGGCGCCCATTGAAATCGGACGCCTTCAACGGCACGCCGTGGATTACGTGCTCGACAATAAGATCCAGCTCTTCGGCGCTGGCGCGCCGAATGGGAAACGCATCGCGTGCATCGGTTCCGGGCCTGCGTCGCTCGCCTGCGCTGCGGAACTCGCGAAACGGGGGTACGACCTTACGATCTTCGACCGCGACGAACTCCCCGGCGGCCTCAACACCTATGGCATCGCGGCGTATAAGACGCGCGCAGCCGACTCGATTCGCGAAGCCGATATGGTCAGGCAGTTGGGCGTGAAGTTCCGCCAGAAAGTGGAAATTGGGCGCGACATCGCCTTCGACGATCTCGAGAAACAATTCGACGCAATCTTTGTCGGCGTCGGCCTGGGCGAAACGTGGGCGCTGAACCTGCCTGGCGAGGATCTCCACGGTGTTTACGGCGCGATTGAGTTCATCGCAAAAACGAAGGTCCAGCCTTTGCACGAAGTTGAGGTTGGCAAACGCGTGGCGTGCATCGGCGCGGGCAATACCGCAATCGACGTCGTCACCGCGGCGCGCCGACTGGGCGCGGAAATCGTCTATCTGATTTATCGCCGCGGCGAGCCGGAAATGTCCGCATTCGCGTACGAGTATCAGCTCGCCAAGCAGGACGCTGTCGCTTTCCTTTGGCACACTCAACCCGTGCGCATCTTGGGAAGCGATGGAGCGGTCACGGGCCTCGAGTGCGTGCGGACCGCGTTCGGCCCGCCGGACGAAAACGGCCGCCGGTCTCCGGTGCTGCAACCGGGCACGGAGTTCAAACTCGAGGTTGATATGGTCATCCGCGCTGTTGGGCAAAAACCCGCGACGGAGTTTCTGCGCGCGGTCAAGGGTCTCGAGCTGAACAAAAATGGCACGGTCAAGGTCAACGAGCGGCATCAGACCGGCCACCCGAAATATTTTGCCGGCGGCGATTGCACGAACGGCGGAAAAGAAGTCGTGGACGCAGTCGCCGAGGGCATGGCCGCCGCGCGCGGCTTGGATGCGTGGCTCGGATCGTCGCGCCCCACGAAAAAATGAACGCGCGGCGCGGCCTTAACAACTTGTCGTCCGTAGGGGCACGGCATGCGGTGCCCGGCAAGCATTCTTGGCGTTGCGCTGCCCATTCGGTTTGGCCACTGCGAGATGGCATTGTCGTTGCTGTGTGCCCGGAGGTGAATGATGGCTGATCTAAGTGTGAAATTTGCCGGAGTTACCAGCCCGAATCCATTCTGGCTCGCTTCGGGCCCTCCGACCAACACGGGCGGCCAGGTCATGCGCGCATTTGACGCGGGCTGGGGAGGTGCCGTCTGGAAGACGATCGGCGATCCTATCGTCAACACCAGTTCGCGCTACGGCGCCATCGATCTCAATGGCGTCAAGGTGATGGGCTTCAATAATATCGAGCTGATCAGCGACCGGCCGATCGAAACGAACTTCCGTGAGATCTACGAGGTCAAGAAGCGGTACCCGAAGAATCTCGTAATTGCGTCGTTGATGGTCCAGTCGAAGCGCGAAACGTGGCACGAGATCGTGCGCCGCGCCGAAGACGCCGGTTCGGACGCCCTCGAACTGAATTTTGGCTGTCCTCACGGGATGAGTGAGCGCGGGATGGGCGCAGCCGTCGGCCAAGTGCCCGAATACACGGAGAGGATTACCTCATGGGTCAAGGAAGCCGCAAAGACGCCCGTGATCATCAAACTCACCCCCAATGTAACGAGCATCACGCATATGGCCGCAGCCGCCGAACGTGGCGGCGCCGATGCGGTCAGCCTCATCAATACGATTAATTCGCTGATGGGCGTGAACCTCGACACTTTTGTGCCTGGCCCCGCCGTCGGAGGAAAATCCTCGCACGGGGGCTATTGCGGTCCCGCAGTGAAGCCGATCGCGCTTCACATGTTGTCATCCGTGGCGAAGAACGCCCGCGTACCGATCAGCGGAATCGGCGGCATCGGATATTGGAACGACGCTGCCGAACACATCGCGCTGGGCGCCTCGACTGTCCAGGTCTGCACGGCGGCCATGCACTACGGTTTCCGCATCGTCGAAGACATGATCGACGGGCTCTCCCGCTACATGGACGACCACGGTTACAAGACAATCGAGGATTTCCGCGGACGCGCCGTGCCGAATGTGCAGGATTGGGGCGATCTTAATCTGAATTACAAAGTCATCGCGGAGATCAATTCCGAGCTGTGCATCGGCTGCCAGCTATGTTACGTGGCCTGTGAGGATGGCGCACACCAGTGCATCGAGTCTTACAAGGCCTCGGCAAAGAAAAATACGAACGGCTTTGGTGTGCACGTGCCTCGCATCATTGAGGAAGAATGCGTGGGCTGCAATCTCTGCGCGCTCGTCTGCCCCGTCGAGAAGTGCATCACCATGAAGGAAGTCGATCGCGGCCTGCCGCCCGTGACTTGGAACGACCGGGTGCGGCAATCGGCCGCCTCTTGCACGCCGCCCATGCCCAGCGGCGACTGATCGCATTAGTTTACGGCACTCACGGACAAGCGATTGTCATCCCGAACCCAGCCGCGATTTTGGAGGATTGAGGTGAGGGATCTGCTTTTTCTTGCCGTACCGGCACAGCATGTGCGCCTTTTGCACCCGCCGTGGCGGGCCGTGCCCGGCTCACGTGCTTGGCTCGGTGCTTCCATCCGCCTCGCCCGCCGTCAGCTCTCCTTAGCGGTCCCGCGGCCGGTTGTCAACGCCAGGTACGCGACAAAACTCACTCCAAATCCCACGAACCACGCATAGTCGTACAACACGCGAACCGGCGCGTACACGAGGCCCACAAACGCCACGCCGCATCCAATCGCCAGCGCCGCGATTGCCCTCCAGTTCACTCCGCCGGAGAATTCATATATGCCGCCGCGCCGATATAAGTCCTCGGCCTCGAGGATCGTCTTCCGTCGCACAAAATAGTCGCAGATCAGAATGCCGGCAATCGGTCCGAGGAATCCGGAATAGCCGACTAGCCACCCCGAGACGTAGTTACCGTACGTGGCCAGCAGTTTCCACGGTTGCATCGCGACGCCGATCGCGCACGTAATCAGCCCGCCCGTCCGGAAACTGATTCGTCGTGGCCAGACGTTCGAGAAATCATTCGCGGGCGAAACGATGTTGGCGGCCACGTTCACGTTGAGCGTCGCCATCAATAGCGCCACCATTGCGACGATCACCGCGAATGGATTTCCGAGCTTCGCCAGCACTGCAACGGGATCCCAGATCGCGCGCCCGAACAAGATCACGGTGGCGGACGTGACCGCGATTCCGATGAACGAATAAAACGTCATCGTGGCGGGCAGGCCCAACGCTTGTCCGACCATCTGCTCGCGCTGACTGTGTGCGTACCGCGTGAAATCCGGAATGTTCAGCGCGACAGTGGCCCAGAACGCCACCACGCCCGTAAGCGACGGCACGAAAAATCGGAAAAATTGCCCGAACGTGTGGAACACAGAGGGCGTCGCAAGCATCGGGCCGAATCCGCCCGCCTTGCCGCGCGCCCAGAGCAGCAGCGCCAGCCCGATCAACAGCAGAAACGGCGCTGTGACGCCCTGCAGAAAGCGGATTGTTTTGATACCACGCACGATCACCAGCACGTTCAGTAGCCAGAAAAACAGGAAGCACGCCGGCAGGCTCCAGCCGAAGTTCTTCCACGACGGCGCCAAAACCACCATCATTGCGTAGATCGCTTCGCCGCCTATCCACGTCTGAATTCCGAACCACCCGCACGCGACGAGCGCTCGCAGGATTGCTGGCACGTTTGCCCCCAGCACTCCGAACGCCGAGCGCGCAAACACGGGGAACGGAATTCCGTACTGCGCCCCCGCGTGGGCATTCAACAGCATGGGGATCAACACCAGCACATTGCCGAGAAATACCGTAAAGATCGCCTGCTTCCAGTTCATGCCGCCGGCGATCATGGCGCTGGCGAGTAGGTACGTGGGAATGTTGACGCTCATCGCGATCCACAGCGCGGCGTAATTGTAAGTTCCCCAAGTGCGCCGCTCTGCCGGCACGGGCGCGAGGTCTTCGTTGTAGAGAGAACTATTGCGCACCGCCTGCGCGTCGAACGCCTCGATGCGTGGCTCCCGGTTTGGAAGAATCGTCGCGTCGGTCATTGTGACGGGTTATGCGCGAACGGCTATTTGATCAGCGCTTGCGGCCAGTGTAATCGATGTAGACGGCTTTCAGCTCCGTGTAGAAGTCGATGGCCACGCGGCCCATCTCGCGCAGCCCCACGCCCGTGGCCTTCATGCCGCCGAACGGCAACTGCGCCTCGCTCGCCACGGTCGGAGCATTCACGTGCGTCATCCCCGTCTCGATCCGATCGATAAACGCGAAAATCCTGGACGCATCGTTCGTATAGATGGAGCTCGACAAGCCGTACTTCACCGAATTGGCCACCCGCAGCGCCTCCTCGAAATCCGGCACGCGAATTACGGAAAGCACCGGCCCAAAAATTTCCTCTTGAGCGATCACGCTGTCCCAACGCACATGATCGAACACCGTGGGCGCGACGAAATATCCGTTATCATGTTCGGCCCCGGACATCCGCCCGCCTCCCACCAGCAGTCGCGCCTCTTTCTTTCCAGTTTCGATGTAGCGCAAGACGGTCTTGAGCTGGTTCTCGTCCACGAGCGGTCCAACGTCTACATCCGCATCGAGCCCGTTCCCGACCTTCAGTTTCCTTGCCCGCTCGACGACTATCTCGACGAACCGGTCGGCCACCGCAGCCTTCGCCGCGGCAATTGCTTCGCGAACTTCCTCGCGCGTGGAAAGCGGCGCGACGCTCACCAGCTCGTTAACGTTGGCTGGATTCCGTCGCTCGATCGTCTGCCCAGACCGGGATTCCACCCATCGGCCGTTGATGAAGTTCCGGCAAAGAGGCGCGATAACGGTGGCGCTAGTCAATTGGCCGCCTGCGTGGAACGCGCCGTCCCGGCCTGCGTGCGCGTGATCTCATCGTAGCTTTCCGGGCGGCGGTCGCGGTAAAACTGCCAGGTCTCCCGCACTTCCTTGATTTCATCGAGATTCAGGTCCGCCACCACGAGCTCGTCCTTGTCGCGGCTCGCCTGCGCCACGATCTTTCCTCGCGGATTGCAGAAGTAGCTCTTGCCGTAGAACTCGCCGATGCTCCAAGGCCTTTCGGTTCCCACGCGATTGATGGCTGCGATGAAATACTGATTTGCCACCGCGTGCGCCGGCTGTTCCAACTCCCACAGGTATTCGGAAAGTCCCGCAACCGTCGCGGAAGGATTGAATACGATCTCCGCGCCGTTCAATCCGAGGATCCTCGCGCCCTCCGGAAAGTGCCGGTCGTAACAGATGTAGACGCCGATCCGGCCGTGTCGCGTCTCAAACACGGGATATCCCGCGTTGCCCGGAGTGAAGTAGAACTTCTCCCAGAATCCCGGATGGCAGTGCGGTATGTGGTGCTTGCGATACTTCCCGAGATAGCTTCCGTCCGCGTCGAACACGGCCGCGGTGTTGAAGAAAACTCCCGTCATCTCGACCTCATAGATCGGGACCACCAGCACCATCTTGTATTTCTTTGCCAGCTTCTGCATGCGAGTGAGCGTCGGCCCGTTCGGCACGTTTTCGGTCAGCTCGTACCATTTCGCGTTCTGCTCGGCGCAAAAATACGGCCCGTAGAAAAGCTCCTGCAGGCCGAGGACCTGGACATCCTTCTTCGCCGCCGTGGCGATCATCTTTTCGTGCTTCGCGATCATTTTTTCTTTGATGTCGGCGAGCGAGTACTTTTCGGGCGACCATTCACACTTGGCTTGTATGACTCCACAACGCACGATTCGCGGCATCGCATGCCTCCTGGCCCTGTTTGCAGCAAGTTTACCCTTCGATGCGAAACCCGACAAGGAGAGACCCTGTCGTTGTGGCCCGGCGGCGCAGCGGGATAATATCCAATGGAGAGGCGATTCATCTTGGTGGAAAAGGCCCTGCATTTCGAGCGTATCATCTGGATCGTGCTCGATAGCGTCGGCATCGGTGAACTGCCGGACGCCGCCGACTACGGCGACGTGGGCCGCGACACGCTCGGCCACATCGCCCGCTGGCGTCCTTTGCGCGTCCCGAACCTCGTCCGCATCGGTCTCGCCAATATCAAGCCTCTCGACCATCTCGCGCCTCCACCGCGTCCGGCCGGGAGTTTCGGCAAGGGCGCAACCGTCTCGCCTGGCAAGGACACCACAACCGGCCACTGGGAAATGGCAGGCATCTGGCTCGATCGAGCCTTCCCGGTGTATCCCCACGGTTTCCCGAAGGACTTGATTGCAGAATTCGAGCGGCAAATCGGACGGCGCACTCTCGGCAATAAGCCCGCCTCCGGCACCGAAATCATTAAGGAGCTCGGCGAGGAGCACGTGCGCACCGGCTTTCCCATCGTCTACACATCGGGCGACAGCGTGTTCCAGATTGCCGCGCACGAGGAAGTGATTCCGATCGCCGAGCTTTACCGCATGTGTGAGATCGCGCGAAAAGTCCTCGATGGCCCGAACCGCGTCGGACGCGTGATCGCCCGCCCGTTCACCGGCCCGCCCGGAAATTTCCGCCGCACCGAGCGCCGCCACGACTACGCCGTCGAGCCGCCGCGGCCGATGCTCCTCGATACGCTCTCGGATCGCGCAATCCCCGTTTTCGGTGTCGGGAAAATCCACGACATCTACAACGGCCGCGGTGTGAATGATTACATCACAACGAAGAACAACGCCGACGGCATGGCGAAGCTTACGGAAGCTCTCTTGCACCGGCCGCGCGGTTTGATCTTCGCGAACCTCGTCGATTTCGACATGCTCTACGGCCACCGCAAGGATTTGGAAGGCTTTGCGCGCTCTCTCGAGGAATTCGACGCCCTCCTCGGACCGTTTCTGGGTTCTCTGTGCGCTTCCGACCTTCTTTTGATCACTGCGGATCACGGCTGCGATCCCGATCCCGTGAATCGCACCACCGACCATTCGCGCGAGTACGTTCCGATCCTCGCCTACAGTCCCGGCGTGCCCGGCGGCGCGAATCTCGGCATTCGCTCGACGCTCGCCGACATGGGCCAGACCGTCGCAGAAAATTTCGGCGCCTCGATCGCGCACGGCGCAAGTTTCCTGCCTCAAATTGCCGGGAAGTAATCCGGAACTACTTCACATCCTCCGCAATCGAAGGAATCACGGCGCGGAGCAACGCGATGAACTGGCCTTTCACGCGTTCGCCGGTTTCCATTACTTCGGCATGGCTCAACACCCGATCCAGTATCCCTGCTGCCATGTTGGTAGCGCACGAGATTCCCAGCACCCGGATTCCCATTTGCCGCGCGACGATCACTTCCGGTACGGTGGACATCCCGACCAAATCCGCGCCAATCGTCTTGAGATACCGAATCTCCGCGGGCGTCTCGAAGCTGGGGCCGAAAAGCGCGGCATATACGCCTTCGTGAATGGGCAGACCGATTCGCTTCGCCTCGCTGAGTGCGATTTCGCGATACGGCTGCCAGTACGCCTGCGTCATGTCCGGAAATCGGGGGCCGAAGCGCACGTCGTTTGGCCCGATCAACGGATTCGTGCCCTGCAAGTTGATGTGATCGCGAATCACGACGAGCGCGCCCTGGCTGTAGTCGAGATTGATCGCCCCGGCGGCGTTGGTCAGGATCGCGGCACGGATCCCGAAGGACCATAAAACGCGCATCGGGAAAACGACTTCCTTCGCCGAATACCCCTCGTAGAAGTGGACGCGCCCTTGCATCACTGCGACGGGCACATCGCTCACTTTCCCGATCGCAAGCGATCCGACATGCCCTTCGACGGTTGAACGTGGGAAACTGGGAATCTTGTCGTAAGGGATCCTTGTGGCGGAGGCCAGATCGTCCGCAAATGCTCCAAGGCCCGATCCGAGCACGAGCGCGATCTTGGGGCGCAGCTTCGTCTTTGACTGGATGAATTTGGTGGCGCACGCAGCGCGCGCAAACTCGCCGGATTGCGCCGCGCGTTTCGACCCTGCCGCGCTCATCGGAGCATGATCCCCACAATCGAAGCGGACATCAGATTGGCCATCGTACCCGCCAGCATCGCGCGGATGCCGAGCCGGGCCAGCTCCGACTTCTTGTTGGGGGCCAGCGCGCCGATGCCGCCGATTTGAATGCCGATCGAGCTGAAATTCGCGAATCCGCACAGCGCGAACGTCGCGATCGTAAAGGACCGCGGATCGAGAGTGGCCTGCATCGGACCAAGCCGCTGGAACGCGACAAGCTCATTCGTCACCATCCGGAGGCCCATCAGATTGCCTACCGTGTGGCAGTCGCGCCAGGGAACTCCCGCGAGCCATGCGATCGGCGAAAAGACCCACCCGAAGATCTGCTCAAGACTCGATGGGAACCAGCCGATTCCGTGCGCCGCGAGCAGATTGTGCACGCCGCCGAAGCATGCGTCCATCAGATAGATCAAGGCGATGAACGAAATCAACATGGCCGCCACGTTCAGCGCAAGGTGCAGCCCATCGATCGTTCCGCGGGCGAGTGCTCCCAGAGCATTCGTGTCGCGTTCCATTTCCGCCATTTCCACGCGGCCGGCCGTCAGCGGTTTCTCCGTCTCCGGTACAAGCGTCTTCGCAATCAGAATCGTTCCTGGCGCCGTCATGATCACAGCCGCTAGTAGGTGCTCGGGCCGAATTCCGTAAGCCATGTAGGCGCCCATCAAGCTCCCGGAAACGTGTGCCATGCCGCTGGTCATGATCGTCATCAACTCCGAGCGCGTTACTTCCGGCAGGAACGGACGGATCGTCAGCGGCGCCTCCGTCTGGCCCATGAAGATGCTCGCCGCCACGTTGAGCGATTCCGCCCCGCTTGCGCCCATCAAACGAGTCATCACGCGCGCCGCTGCTTTCACGATGACCTGCATGATCCCGTAGTAGTAGAGCAGCGCAAAAAACGCGGCGATAAAGATGATGATGGGAAGCGCCTGGAAGGCGAAGTAAAAGCCCCGGGGCGAGTCTTTTTGTCCCAGGTCGCCGAACACGAACGACGAGCCGTAGTAGGAGAAATCGAGCAGCCACTTCGCGCCGGCACCGAGCTTGTTGAACACGAGCTGCCCGTAGGACCACTTGATTACCAAAAAGGCCAGCGCAATCTGCAAGCCCAGGCCCCAGGCCACCGTCTTGTACCGGATCGCGCGCCGATTCGTCGAGAACAGGACGCACATGCCGATGACAAAAACGATGCCCAGAATTCCGACAAATCGGTGCATACCGCTGCCCTCTCTCACCGCAAATGGCGGCTAGTATATGGGCCGGCGATTTGGCGCACAAGCAATGAAAACGGGATGATGCAGAATGCGCGATCAGGCTTTGCGGATCGGCTTCGTCATTAAATCAACAAAGAGCCTCTTGAAGCGATCGTGGTCGACTTCCAGCAGGACGTCAACCAATCCTGCGGAAGGCGGCGGCCCCATATAGAACTGCCGCGGGTCCACAAAAACTCGCCGGTCTTCCGGAGTCGTAGCGTATTTTCCTGCATTGGGAAGCTCCTGCCAATTCTTGGGCCAGAACATCGAATCCCCGTAGCGCGGACCAGGCGTCGTGCAAATGTCCACGTACATCTGTTCGGATTTCGTGAAAACACTTAGATCGATCACCTGCGCGGCAATCATTTCGTCTGCCATGCGGAAAAAGCCCATGTTTGGATCGCGCCGCAGCGGCTCCACGGTATACCTTTGGAAAAGATCGGAAATGGGGCTCTCGGCGCGGCCGGCGATTTCCTCGATCATCCTGCGGCCCGGCGCGATTTCATCGCCTTCGTGAATCTCTGCGGCGACGTCCTCGGTGACGATGCTTAATTTCGGCCACGGTGCGCGCAGCACCTTTCGCCCGGCCTCGGGATCGAAAAAGATATTGAAGGTATTGGTGAAAACGTGGAAGCCGGTTCCCATGATCACCACCTCGGGCACTAACGATACGATGTCGGGTGCAAGAGCGATCGCGAGCGCCAGATTCGTGAGCGGCCCACCGGCATAGATGATCACCTCGCCTGGATTTTCGCGGACGGTATTGATGATGAAGCGCGCGGCGTGGTCCTGCTGAGCCTTCAACCCCGCAAAGCGATCGTAAGGCGGCGGCAGGGGCTTGATTTCGTCCGGCCCGCCATTGTTGCGATTGAAGGCGCCCATCCAGGGTTCTGCGCGGTTGCCGCCGTAGAGTTGCATACGAAGCAGCCATTCTTCTTTCGTATTGAGCATGGGGAACTCGGCGCCGGGGTACACCGGGATTTCCGTGCGTCCCATCATTTCCAGCAAGCGCAGTGTGAACGCCATCTCCTGTTTCATCCACGCGTCGCCGGTTACAAGCGTAATGCCAAGAAGATCGATGTTGTCGGCCTGCAACATCATCAGCGTTCCAAGGATGTCGGTGCCGAACGGACCGGCATTGTCCTGGTCGTAAATTACTTTTCTCCTTCCGCTGGCCTGCGGCGGCACAGGGCCCGGCTTCAGAACCGGAGCGGCCGGCGCGCCCATCGCCGTCGGTGGAATCTGCGACGAGGCAATAGCGGCTCCCATCGTCTTGATAAATTCTCGGCGCGTTGTGGTCATTGTTGCCCCTTTCCTAATCGCAATCCTCGGTGATTCATCCTATGTTTTGGAACGATTGATGGGGCGCGTCATCAAATCGACGAAGAGCTCCCGAAAGCGCTTTTTGTCGAGCCCATTCAGCACCTGAACGCGGCCGGCCTTGATGGAAGGATTGTTCTGACCTGAAGGTGCGTTGTTGTCGCTGGCGTCCTTCCAATTGCCGTCCCAAAATGAGGTGTCGCCGTAGTGACCGTCGTTGTGCGTCACGATATCGATATACATTTCATCGAAGCCGCCGAAAATCGAAGGATCGATGGCGTGGGCGGCCATCATTTCATCCGGCATGCGGAATGACTGCCTTCCCGGATTGGCACGCTGTGGCTTCTGTTCGAAATCGCGAAATAGGTCGGCGATCGGCGAGTGGGCGTGGTCCACGATGTAATCCACCTTGCCGTCATCCGCCATGTGGACTTCCTCGGCAACGTCCGTGGTGACGAGACTCAATTTTGGCCAACCTGCGCGAAAACCGATCTTCGCGGCTTCGGCGTCGAAATAGACGTTCACGGAGCTGGTGGAGTGATGAATGCCTCCACCCATGAAAATCACTTCCTTGGTGATGGGCACAATGTCCGGCGCGAGCATGGCTGCGAGCGCCAGGTTGGTCATTGGCCCGCCGCAATAGACGGTCACCTCGTTCGGGTTGGCGCGAATCGTGCGGATGATGAAGTCCGCGGCGGGCTCGGGCTGGGCCTTGATCTGAGCAAACCGGCTGTATGGCGGCGGCAGCGGCTCTACTTCGTCGCGGCCTCCGCCATCTTTGGCGAAGCATCCCAGATATCCTTCGTTGCCGAGCGTCCTCGAGCCAAACATCTGGTAACGCATCTGCGCCTCGGCCTTCGTGTTGACCAAAGGTTCTTGGGCGCCCATGTGCACCGGCACTTCCGGACGGCCCATGATCTCGAGTAGGCGCAACGCGTAGGCGGTCTCCTGTTTGGCCCACATATCGCAACTCACGGTGCAAATGCCCAGCAGATCGATGTTGTCAGCCTGCAGGAGCATCAATGTCGCGACCGTATCAGTCGAAAGCGGGCCGCGGTGGTCCTGGTCGTAGATGAGTTTTTTCTTGCCGCCTAACCTCGAAGGAGCTTGTGTAAATGGAGAAACCATGGCGCTGTGGGCGAGCAGACCGGATAATGTTTGCATTCTGTCCCATCTCTTTCGATCGACCGCTCAAACAACCGCACTCGATCCGAATTCAATACGGGAAACTGAGCCAGTACCGGAGGGCGAGACCGGAGGATTTGCCTCGAAGCCGCCTAGACCGCCGGCGGTTCGACAAGCGAAGCCGCTACCTTTCGCTGGTATTCGTGCGCTTTCGCGAGGATCCCCGGCTTGTCCATCGTCATCATCACCCGGACTTCCATCACGATCTTTCCGGCGATCACCACAGTGAGCACGTCGTGCGCGTTCAGCGCGTACACGAGCTGCGAATAGACGTTGTACATCGGCGTGGAATGTGTGGCGCCGGTGCCGATCAGGACCAAGTCGGCCTGCTTGCCTTCTTCGAGCGACCCAATCTTTTTGTCGAGGTGCAGCGCGCGCGCCCCGCCGATCGTCGCCATCTCGACCACTTGGCGCGCGGGCAGCGCACGCGGATCCATGCGCGTGACCTTCTGCAATTTCGCCGCGATGTTCATTTCCTGAAACAGGTCCTGGTTGTTGTTGCTCGCGGCGCTGTCGGTCGCCAGCCCAACCGGCACGCCCGCTGCCAGCATGTCCACGACAGGCATCACGCCCGACGCCAGCTTCATATTGCTCGAAGGATTGTGCACCGATCCGACGACAGCCCGAACCAGCGTCGCAATGTCCGCCGCGTCCACCCAAACGCAGTGTGCGCCCACCACGTCGGGGCCCAGTACGCCGATGCGTTCGAGATACGCCACCGGCGAACCGCCATGCTTCGCGCGGCTCAGTTCGCTTTCGAACGGCGCCTCTGCCAGATGGGTTAAGATCGGCACCCCGTTGCGCCGCGCCAGCGCCGCCGCGGCCTTCAGATTCTCCGTCGAAAGCGTGTAGATGGAATGTGGCGCCACCGCAGGCGTGATCAGCGGATCGTCTCTCCAACGGTCGATGTATTTTTGCGTGTACGCCAGCGCCGCGGCCGGCGTCTTATGATCCGGCGCGGGAAAATCGACGATCGTCTCGCCCAGCACGCCGCGCATTCCCGCTTCTTTCGTCACGCGCGCGACAACGTCCTCGAAGTAATACATGTCCGCGTAGGTCGTAATCCCGCCGCGCAGCATTTCGAGCACGCCCAGCCGCGTGCCCCACAGGACAAACTCCTCGGTCACATTTCGCGCTTCGGCGGGAAAGATGTACCTCTGCAGCCAATCGTCGAGCGAGTGATCTTCCGCAACACCGCGGAAAAGGCTCATCGCGGCATGCGCGTGCCCGTTGATCATTCCGGGCAGCACCAGCGTTCCGCTTGCATCGATCGTCTTGGCCTTGCTGAATCGTGGTTCAAGCTCGGCGCGCCCGCCGACAGCCACGATCGAGTCGCCTTCGATCGCGACGCCGCCGTCTTCGATCACGCGGAATTCCGCGTCCATCGTAATCACGGTCCCGCCGCTGACAAAAAGGTCCATTTTCTCTAATTCTGCCCCACGAATTGCAACGTATAGGCCGTCGTCGGATCGAACGTCTTGTCGATTACCTTCAAATCCAAAAGCTGCTTATACATCGTTTCCCATCGATCTGGAACCATCCGCCCGAGCTGCGCGCCGCCCGGATCGTCGCCTGCCACAAAATGCCCGTCGCGCAATGCCTGCCACGTAAATTGCATCCATTCCCCGTTGAGCGCGGGATTCAGCTTGGCGATTGCGGCGTGGGCCGGCGCGGGGTCGTTGAGGTAGTCCCGCCATCCCTTCACCGACGCGTCCACGAACTTGGCCACCACGTCTGGATGCTGCTGCAAAAAATCCTGCGTCGTACACATCACGCGATACGGGCTGTACCCTGCATCGCTCGTGAGCAGCACTCGCGTTTCAATCCCCGCCTGCCGTGCGAAAAATGGCTCCGACGTCGCGAACGCCTGCTGCACGTAATTCGGATCGGCCACGAAGTTCGCGACGTTCATCATCGCCGGCACCTCGTGAACGTTGTTGAGCTGATAGCGCTTCTCAATGTATTCCCACCACGTCGACCCCGTCTTGATCGCTACCGTGTGCCCATTGAGGTCGCCAAAAGAATGGATCGGCGAATCCTTGCGAACCATGATGCCCTGCGGATCATGCTGCATCGTCGCGGCCACGGCGACGAGCGGCTGCCCGTCCGCGATCGACTCGAGGATCTTGTCCGACGAGCTCATCCCAAACTGCGCCGCGCCCGTTGACACTTGCTGCTCAACGGACACGTACGGTCCGCCCGGCTGGATGCTTACATCCAGCCCCGCGTCTTTGTAGTAGCCCTTCACCAGCGCGGTGTAGAAGCCTCCGTGCTCCGGTTGAGGATACCAATCCGCCTGAAGCGTCACTTTGGTCAGTCCCGCGCCGCTCGACAGTCGATGGCAGCCCGCAGCAACCAAGGTGGCAAGAACGACGATGCACCACGGGAAGAGGGAGGGGAGAAGCTTGCGCATATAGCAGGGTATCACGCCGCCCCGCGCCCCCGGAAGTCTCGGCCAGACCCACATCTGCGCTTCCAAACGCTGTGTCCGTAGGGGCATGGCAGGTGCGCCTTTTGCACCCGCCTTGACGGGCCATGCCCGGCGAACATCCTTGGCTCAACGCCGCCCATCCAACTGGCTCGCCCTTCGTCGCTCTGTCCCTCATCTCCGCCGCCGTGTTAGAATTCCGCGTGGCGCGCCTCAAATCGAGACGCTCGAGTCAGATCCTTCTGGACGAAGAGTGTATGCGTGCGCTTTACCGCTTCACCGCGCGCACTCTGACCACGCCCCGCCCGGTCCCCTTTGGCGCTCTCATCGTCAACACGCGCACCGGCAAGCTGCTCATGCGAGCCACGAACGCCGTCATCGTTGAAAACGATCCCAGCTCCCACGCCGAGACACGCACCGTCCGCCTCGCCTGCAAGAAACTCAAGCGTCCGTCGCTTGCCGGGTACACGATGTACTCCACCTGCGAGCCATGCGCGATGTGCATGGCCAACGCTCTCTGGGCCCGGCTGGATCGCGTCGTCTACGGCGCCACCATCGCGGACGCCAGCCGCCACGTCCTTCAAATTCACATCGCGGCCAGGGAAGTGTCCCGGCGATCGGACATGCCGTGCGTCGTCGAGGGGCCGGTGTTGCGCGAACTTTGCAACACTCTCTTCACGCAACCGAATATGCAAAAGGCTTTCAGTAAGTGGACGTCGCGCAAAGGAAAATAGCAGCCTGGTTTCAAAATGACCGAAGCGCCCCACGCCCGCGAACTCACCGCGATCCTCGGCGACGCTACGCGCGTCCTCACGCATCCGCAGGCCGTCGAGCAGCTCTCTCGCGATTTCTACTGGTATTCCCCGGTGCTGCGCCGGCAGCTAGATGGCAAAGCCGGCGACCTCGTCGTCCAGCCGCTCAATGTCGCCGAGATCCAGGCCATCCTGCGCTACTGCCACGCGCACGATCTTCCCGTTACCGCGCGCGGCGCGGGCACAGGCAACTACGGCCAGGCTGTTCCACTCCACGGCGGCGTGGTCCTCGATCTCGCGCGCATGGACCGCATCGAGGCGATTCAACCGGATAGTGTCGCGGTCTGCGAGCCGGGCGTGCGTTTGGGCGCGCTCGAAATCGAAGCGCGCAAGATGGGCTGGGAGCTGCGCTGCTATCCCTCAACGATCGTCAAAGCCACCGTGGGCGGTTTTCTGGGCGGCGGATCGGGTGGCATCGGTTCCGTTGCCCACGGAAACCTGCGCGACTTCCAGACCGTGCGCGCCCTCGACGTGGTCACCATGGAACCGGAACCGCGCGTCGTGCACCACGAGGGCGAAGCCGTCCACGAAATCCTGCACGCCTGGGGCACCAACGGCGTCATCGCGCGCATCTGGCTCGCGCTCGCCCCGGCGGTCGAATGGTCGCAGTGCTCGGTCGCATTCGATACCTTCGACGCCGCATTCGACTTCAGCGAGAGCATCGCCGGCGACCCGGCCTGGACGAAGCGTCTCGTGACTCCCTTCGAATGGCCGATTCCTTCTTTTTTCACGCCAGTGCGGCAGTGCGCGCCCGAGGGCAAAGCGCTGGTCTTTTTCTTGATCGCCGCAAAACAGCTCGCGGCGTTTGAGGCGGCCGCCCGCCAATCCGGCGGCGAGGTGAGCTACTCCGGCGCGTACGCGGGCCTGCGCACCCGGCCGCTGCTCTCCGATTACACTTGGAACCACACCACCCTCTGGGCCATGAAAACCGACGAAGCATACACGTATCTCCAGTGCGCCTTCGATCCGGGCAAGGTTCGTGACCAAATGCGCCAGTTGAAGCAGCGCTTCGGCAACGAAATCCTCTTCCACATGGAGTTCTGGAAAGCCGGAGACGGCCGCATGATTCCCGGAGCCATTCCGCTCGTCTACTACACCACCGAGGAGCGATTGAACGATATGATCCGCTTCTGCCGCGAAATTGGCGTCTTCGTCGCGAATCCGCACGTGAACTACGTGGAAGGCGGTGGACGATATCGCGAGGATAATGTACAACTGCTCGCCAAGCGGCGGTACGACCCGAAGGGGCTTTTGAATCCGGGCAAGATGGCCACTTTCGAGCCTGAATCACCCGCACGGTGAGAATCCCATGAAAACTTGGATACCAGACGCGCGCGACTTCTCCTATTTGAACTGGAAGCAGGTTGACGCGCTTCCGCGCGAGTCGACCCTGCTCGTGCTTCCTACCGCGGCCATCGAGCAACACGGCCATCATCTCCCGCTGGCCGCCGATACGCTCATCAACAACCTGCTGCTCGGCCACGCGCTGACCAAGCTTCCGCCGGAGTTGCCGGTGTATGCATTGCCGCCCGTGCACTACGGCAAGAGCAACGAACACCTCGGATTCCCGGGCACGCTCTCCGTGACCGCCGCCACATTTATGTCGGTGCTGCGCGATTTGGGCGCGAGCCTGTCCGCCGCGAAGTTTCAAAAGCTCGTGCTCTACAACACGCATGGCGGCAATACCGCCCTGATCGACGTCATGGCTCGCGACCTCCGTGCCGAGTTCGGCCTACGTACTTTTGCTCTGCACGGCTCGGGCGGCGCTAGCTACGAAGGCCTCACTCCGCAGGAACGAAAGTACGGCTTCCACGCGGGCGAAGTTGAAACAGCTCTGCTGCTGGCCTCCGTGCCGGAACTTGTGGATCGCTCGGCCTACACCGTCAACTACATCGCGGACGTGGCTAAGCCCGAAACGTTGTTGCCGGAAAACGCGCCCGCGACCTTCGCATGGCTCACCCGCGACATCGCCCCAAGCGGCGTCTTGGGCGACCCTCGCCCCGCTACGGCGGAAAACGGCGCGCGCTGGCTCGACCAGGCTGCCACGCGCCTCTCTGCTGCCCTCGAAGCCATGATCCGGTTCCCGAACCCACCCACGCCATGAGCCCGGAAGCGTGGATAGACTGCGGCGACGGCGTGCGCCTCGAACGCGGCGTTTGTTGCCGCCTGTCCGACGACATCGATGTCGTCTCGGACCACTACTACCCGCCAGAGCCTAGCCCCCACCCCACGCTCCTGATGCGCCAGCCCTACGGCCGCGACATCGCCTCCACCGTCGTCTACGCACACCCGGTCTGGTTCGCGCGCCATGGCTATAACGTCGTGATTCAAGATGTGCGCGGCCGTGGCGATTCCGGAGGCGAGTTCTACCCCTTCCGGCACGAGGCGCGCGATGGCGCGGAGACCATCGCCTGGCTTCGCACCAGAGCCGAGTCGAATGGCCGCGTCGGTATGTACGGCTTCTCGTATCAGGGAATCACCCAACTCCTCGCCGCATCCGAACAACCGGACGGCCTGCAATGCATCGCACCCGGCATGACTGCTTGCGATCTCTACCACGGCTGGTTTTATCACCACGGGGTGCTGCGCCTGGCTTCGGCGCTCAGCTGGGGACTGCAAATGCTGAAGGCCGATGCGCGACGCCTCAAGTTGCGCGAGGCGAGCGACCGCCTCGAACACGCATGGGCCAATCTGGGCGCGCAGACCGGCATCCTGCCATTTCGCGATCATCCCGCGCTGCATGGGGAAGGCTTGCCGAAATACGTCCTCGACTGGTTCGACCATCCCGAGCCTGGCGAATATTGGACGTCGCTGGATGTCAGTGCGAAACTTGATCGTATCCGCATCCCCGCGCTCCATATCTCCGGCTGGTACGACACGTATCTCAAGGGCAGCATCGACAGCTTTGTCGCTCTGTTCGAAAACGCGGGCAGCGCACTTGCCCACGAGTCTCAGTATCTCGTCGCCGGGCCGTGGGCGCACATCCCGTGGGGCGATCGTGCTGGCGCCGCGGACTTCGGCCCCGAAGCGCTGCTCGATACGGACGCGCTCCTGCTCCGCTGGTTCAACCACTGGCTAAAGGATTCCGGCGAGTTTGCGAGCGAGCCTCGCATCCGCCACTTTGTCCTAGGCGAGAACCGCTGGCGCCACGCCGACGAGTGGCCTGAGGAGGTAAGCTACGCGCTCTACCTCCACAGCGCCGGTCGCGCGAACTCGCGCAAAGGCGACGGCGTTCTCTCCGCGGCTAAGCCCGTTGCGGAAGAAGGGACTGCTGTAGGAAGTCAGAGCCTCAGCTCCGCGGAAGAAAGAAGCCGTTTAGGGGGTCGGACTTTTGGCTCCGACATAAGGCCCGGCCTTTCGTCAGAGGTTTTAGCCCCTGAGGCGCCTTGCGACGTCTTCGTCTACGATCCGGAAGTGCCGGTCCTCGCTCCAGGAGGACCCGCCGCGCCAAGCGGACAATTCGATCAATCCGCGCTCGAACTCGGCAACAACCTCCTCGTCTACACCACCGAGCCGCTCGCGCAGCCTCTATCCATCTTCGGGACGCCGCGCGTCTCGCTCTACTGCGCCACGTCCGCGGCCCACACGGACTTTACGGCCAAGCTCGTACGCGTGCGGCCCAACGGCGTAACGGAATTCATCTGCATCGGTATCGCCCGGTCCGGTTGGCTTTTCGCGAAGACGGGCTACGCCGCCGACACAGTCCACCATTGGGGATTCGATCTCGAGCCCACTTCATGCCGCTTCGCCGCGGGCGAACGCATTCGACTGGAAATTGCGAGCAGCGCCTTTCCCCTGTACGACCGCAATCCCGGCAGCGGCGTACCCTCATGCCGCGCGACTTCCTGGGACTGGCAGCGCTCCACTCAGATCGTCCATCACAGCAGCGCCCGTCCTTCGGCGCTGCATTTACCCGTTTGTGAGGACGCCAGATGACGCAGGAGTCCACGGTCCCTCAGATAGAGTTCGAGGCCGTCACGAAAAGCTACGGTACCGGCCGGCTTGTGTTGCAGTCCGTGGATTTGAAAATCCTCAAGGGAGAATTCGTCAGCATCATCGGTCCTTCGGGTTGCGGCAAATCCACGGTGCTCAAGCTGATTTCCGGGCTGACGCCGCCCAGCGCGGGAACGATTCGCGTTGACGGCATGACACCGCAAAACGCGCGCGAAACGATCTCTTTCATTTTTCAGGACGCGACCCTGCTCCCCTGGCGCACCGTGACGCAGAACGTTGGCCTCGGGCTGGAGCTTGAGCGCGTCGCCGCCACGCGCCGCAATGAAGAGGTCGCCTCGCTGCTTCAGTTGGTCGGTCTGGGCGAAGTCGCCGGGGCCTATCCGCGCGAGCTTTCCGGGGGAATGAAAATGCGCGTCTCCATCGCTCGCGCGCTGGCCACCAATCCGCGGCTGCTCCTGATGGATGAGCCGTTCGCCTCTCTCGACGAGATGACGCGCGACCGGCTCAACGAAGAGTTGCTTCGTCTGCGCGTGGAGCAGCAGTGGACTGCGGTCTTCGTCACGCATTCGGTCGCTGAAGCCGTGTTTCTTTCGACGCGCATCGTCGTCCTCGCGCCGAATCCGGGGCGCGTACACGCCGTGCTTCCGGTCGATCTCCCGTTCCCGCGTACCGCGCCGCTCCGCGAGCTTTCGGAATTCGAGGCGCTCGTCGGCCACGCATCGCATGTCCTCGGGGAGGCATTGGCACAGTGAGACAGCGGCTCGTCACTCTCGCGAATGTCTTGGCCGTTTTCGCGGCGCTGCTGATCCTATGGCAGCTCACGCTGTGGATCTTCCACGTGCCACGTTACATGCTGCCGTCGCCTTGGGCGGTGGCGCGCGCCGTCATGGCGCGCTTCCCGTCGCTGCTGGCCTCGCTGGCCATTACCGCCGAGGAATCTCTAGGCGGCCTCATTGCCAGCATCGTGGTCGGTGTGGTGATCGCGCTGCTCTTCGCTCAATCGCGCTGGGTGCGCAAAATGCTGTATCCGTACACGATTTTGCTCCAGACCGTTCCGATCGTCGCCATCGCGCCGTTGATTTTGATGTGGGTCGGCGCGGGCACGGCGGCCGTGGCGCTCATCGCGTTCATCATCTCGCTCGCGCCGATCATCGCCAATACGACGCAGGGCCTCATCAGCGTCGATGAAAATCTTGTGCATCTTTTCCTGATGCACAACGCATCTCCCGCGCAGAAGCTCTTCAAGCTGCGGTTGCCGCACGCGGTTCCGTCACTGTTCGTGGGGATTCGCATCGCCAGCGGCATCTCCGTGATCGGCGCCATCACCGGCGAACTCTATGCCGGATCAAGCCAGGTCGGCGTGGGCGGATTGGGCTACTCGATTCTCTACGCGTCGTCGCAATTGCAGACCGACTACCTGTTTGCGCTGGTGTTCGCTGCCACGGTGCTGGGTTTCAGTTTTTTCTTTGTGGTCATGTTCTTCGAGTGGTATTTCCTGCACCGCTGGCACGAATCGGCGCGGACCCCGGAAACGGAGTAAATTAATAAGGAGACTGGAGATGCTGCGCTTGGAAACGGAAACGGGATGGTGGCTCGTAACGCATCCGGAACACGCCCGCCTCGCCGGAGCGTTCGCCGAGCGCTGGGGCAACGAAAAGTTCTTGCCGCCCGAACCTCGCGCCCGCGTCCTGAAAGGCATTGCCCGCCACGACGACGGTTGGGCCGCGCGCGACGCCGCGCCGGAAATCACCCGGCAGGGCAAGCCGAGCGCGTTCTCCGTCGAACTCGTCGGCAAGTACTCTGCATTCGAGGAGATAGACCTCGCAGATTATCTTGCGGTACGCGATCGCGCCGTTCGTCTGATCGCCGCGGAGGACCCCTATGCCGCCGTACTGATCTCCATGCATACCTATAGCTTGCTGAGCGATCATGCCGATCGCTCGACGATCGCGCCGGCGGAATTGCCACTGCTGGACAGCTTTCTCGAGCAGCAGAGGGAATTTCAGCAAACGCTTCGAAATCAGATTGATGCGGACGCAACCGTGGCGCCGGAGCAGAAGGGCGCAGACGCGATCCTCGATCATTTCCGGCTGTTGCAAGCGACAGACAATCTTTCGCTGCTCAGCTGCGTGGATTTTTTCGGGCCGGCTAACCTGCTGCATCCGCTGCGGTTGCGTGACGGCGGATACAGTCGCGTGGAGGTGCGACCGGTGGGCTCGCGCCACTTCTCGCTCGAACCTTACCCATTCACCGCGCCTTCCTTGAGCTTCCAATTCCCCGCGCGGCACGTGAAGGGCAAGCTCTTTCCGTCAGCCGCGGACCTGCGGCGGCAGTTCGAGGCAGCCCCGGTGGAAACCCTGTCGGTAACCGTCAGCGCCCGCTGAGAGCTTTTCGCGCGAACATTTCGTGGCAGTTTTTGCCAATTTATGAGGGGTTAGGCTGCACAAATCCGCACAAAATTGCCACCACTACGAAATGATTTCATGCTCCCACGTGAGCCGATTTTCGGGCAAGAACGGCGGAGAGGGCCAGCAGCAACCGCCGCCGTCCCTCTCCGCCGAAATGAAAACTAGAACAGCACGCTGAGCGACATCTGAATCTGCCGCGGGCTGCTGATGGTCTTGTTCGTTATGCCGAGGCCGCTCAACGTCGGGCAGACATACAGGTCTGTGAAGGAAGTGTCGCACGGCGTACTCGACGCAGGCTGCCCAGCATAGGGGAAATTGTTGAAGTTAATGTTCTGGTCAACGTTGTCCACGGGGATGTCGAAGCTCGCGGTGTTGGTCAGGTTAAAGACATCGAAGCTGTACCTCACCGAAACGCGCTCCGTCACCCGCGTGGCCTTCACGAGCGAAATGTCCGCGCGCCTTTGCCACGGCTGCCGGAAGATGTTGCGCTGGCCGTTGCTCACGAAATTGGTCTCGTAAGGATCATTGGAAGGAATAGCGCCACCCAAACCACCCTCCGCTAGGAGGGGCAGCGTGAAACAACTGGCGTTGAGCGCGGGAAGTCCCGGCGTGGCACCGCTGTTCCCTGTCAGTGCGCTCTTGGGAGTGCAGCCGGAAGCCAGCGGAACGACCGGGTTGAGGATGCCGTCGTTCGTACCGTAAAAGATGCTGCCGACCGCACCCGTATAATCAATGATGCTGTAGGGCTGTCCGCTTTGAAGGATGGTGAGGCCCTCAAAAGCCCAACCATCGGCCAGCCGACCCTTCCACGATGACTCCGCGAAGAATTTGGGCAATTGGTAGAGGTAGGTGAAGTTGATGACGTGTGTGCGGTCGAAGTCAGACAACCCATAGCCGGAACGCAGGTTGAGGGGATTGTTGCCGTTGTAGAAGAGACCCATCGCGCTCTGCTCATCCGTCGAGTGGGAGTAGGTGTAAGAAACGCCCGCCTGCAACCCGTGACCCATGCGTTTTTCAAGATGGGCTTGGAGGGCATTGTAAGCCGAGATTCCGGCCGCGGTATAGGATTCCGACTCCGACGAGTAGCCGATGTACGGAACGCGAAGGTCGACGTTACCTCCCTCGAAGGTTTCCTGATACGGCTGTCCGTTGGGCAAATTAATCGGAGTAAATGAGCCGGGGCTGGTCACGACCGAGTATCCATACGTGTAATCCTGTTCGAAAGGAGAGCCGGCCAGGAGAGGGCCAACGCAGCTCGCATTCTTCACCGGGCAAGCGATCTGGGCCTGGTTGAACGGTATGGGAACGACTTCATGCCGGCCGAGATTGCCGACGTAGCCGATGTCGATGGCCAGGTCGTTGCGCGGCTGCCATTGGATGTCGAGCGTCTCGTTCATCGTGTAGGGAAGCTTGTTCTTCCGGTTGTAAACCCCGAACGCGAAGAGGGGTAGCCCGTCTTCGATGTCCGTCGCGGTGGGCAATGCCAGGGTGGCCGGATTGCCGGTCGGGGGGACGGGAGGAGTGGTACCCCAAGGGTTTTCAAACGTGCAAAGAGTGTAGGCAAAGGGGCTGCAAAGGGTTGAATTCACATAGGGTGGAGACTGGTTGACGCCAAAGGGTCCGCCCGCGATCACGCCTTCGGCGAATCCAGGCGAGAGATAGGTGAATAGCTCGCCGCGATCGTAATACATGCCCCAGCCGGCGCGTACCACGACTTTGTTGTTGAACATCTTGGGACTCCACGCCACGCCCAAGCGGGGAGCAAAACCCCACTGACGGCCGGTAAGAGTCGAAGCGCTGACGCCCTTGCTGGGAAACAGCGAGTTGTTTCCGGCGATGATGAAGCCGTTTTCTCCATTGACGACGGTGCCGGTGGTTGGGTCAAAGGAGTATCGCGTGGGATCGAAATTGTAGAGTTCGCCGTTCTTTTCAGTGAGACCGCCGTGGTAGTCGTAGCGCAAGCCAACACTGATGCTGAGATTGGAGCGAAACTGGTACTTGTCCGAAATGTATTCGCCGGTCTCGCGGTTTCGATAGTGGCGGTTGGCATTACCGTTCAAGAAGGTAGTGGTGACGAATCCGTCAGCCGAATAGGTGATGGGGGTGCCCAAAAGAAAGTCCGAGAAATCGATGAACGCGACGGTGCCCTTGTTCGCTCGTTCATCGCGCGTATTGAGTTGAGTGTAGGAAAAGCTGCCGCCGAAGGTGATCGTGTGCTTCCCCTTGGTCCAGATGGCGGCCGCCGAGGGATTGAAGCGGTTCTGGAAGACTCCAGTGAAAGCACTTTGAGAGTTGGCGCCGTCACCGATGTTCGTGGCCGCGTTGAAGGGAGCCCCAACGCATCCGAACTGCGGCGTGCAGCCGGTGTTGTAGGGCGCCAGGTTCCCGAAATCGTCAACGATGGACATACCGGGGAAGAAGGTATTGGACGGACTGAACGTATTGATCAGAGTGTCTCCCGGCGCGAAGGGGATGCTCTGACTTGTGAGGAAGCCCTGGAGCCAGGTGGAGAACTGCTGAGGAGAAAAGGGCTGCTGAATCGTGCTATAAATCTTCTCCCGAATAAAGCCGAAGATCTCGGCGACGCTAAGGTTCGGCGTGAGGGTCTGGGTATTCGTGATGGAAGCTACCTGGCTGCCGGCGTCCAGATTCTGCGTGAAGCCCGGAGAGCCGGAGTAGGCATAGGGAGCGATGCTCGGGTCGTGCTGATAGTAGTACTTCAGCGCCAGGGTGTCTTTTGCGCTGACGATGTAGTCAAGATTGCCGTTGGCCTGATTGGCGAGGAAATAGGCCGTGCCCAACGTGAAGGTGTTTTCCGGGAAGTTGAGCGTGGGAGTGATGCCGTCCGCCGATGGAATCAGAAGCTGGCCGTTGGGAAGTTTATAGTTCAGCAGTCCGTACGCGATCGGATTGATCTGGCCGGCTCCCGTCCCGACCGATGCCGGAAAGGCGATGGCGTTTTCGAAATAGGGGCATGGGGGTACCGCACAATCCGGGGTGACGGTCGTGGCCTCTGCGGCGTTCGCCAGACCAAGCGGGCTGCGATCGCTCGTGAGGTTGAAGGGCACGGCGATGCGTGAAGTGCCAATCTCCTGATCGGAACTGTGGACGTGCTGATAGGAGATGAAGCCGAAGAGTTTGTTCTTGATGAGCGGACCGCCCAGAGTTCCGCCGGGAACCTCGCGATGCAATCCCGGAACCTTGTCGGCCGCCGGAATATTGGTGTCCTGCTTGTAGAAGAAGGGCGCGGCATTGAGCCAGCTCGTTCCGCGGTGGAGATAGCCCTGGCCGTGAATGTCGTTGGTGCCCGAGGCGGTGCTCAGGTCGATGTGCGCGCCGCTGGTGGAACCCTGCTGCGCGTCGTACATCGACGTGTTGGCGCGGAATTCCTGAATGCTCTCCGGAGGGGGAGTAGGAATCCCCTCGCCGATCGCGAGATAGGGAGAGGATGTCACCTGCAGCGGCTCGGCCGTAGTACTCGAGAGGCTGGCCGCTCCGCCGAGGCCGGTATTGTTGACGATGCGGGCGGAAGACACTTGGCTGGTGGTCTTGCCGTTGAAGATGTTGCTGGCGTCCACACCGTTCAGCAGGAACGTGTTGCTGGTATCGCGCTGACCATTGGCCCAGATCGGGGCATTACCGAGACCGCTGTTGGCACCGGTGCCGCTGGAAAGCTCCGCATTCACTCCGGGCGAGAGGATGGCGATTCCGGTGAAGCTGCCGGTGGGCAGCGGAATGGACTCAAGCTCCTGTTTGTCCAGGACGTAGCCGTTGGTGGTGTCCACGGCGTTGATCAGCGGTGTCTCCTCGACGGTGACGGTCTGAGACATTTCGCCGATCTTGAGTTCGGCGTTTACAGTCGCAGTGCGGTTTGCCTGGATGACAATCGATGGAATCTTCTGGGTCTCAAATCCCGTATGCGTGAACGTGAGCGTATAGCTGCCAATGGGCAAGTTCACAAAGGTGTAGGCGCCGTCGGTGTTGGTGGTCTGCGTGCGCGTGAGGGTGGTCTGGTCGTTGACCACGGTGACGGTGGCATCGCCGATCACGGCGCCTGTGGTGTCCGTAACCGTTCCAGTAATACCGCCAAGAGTCTGCTGGGCCTGTACAGGAGTTGTAAAAGCGAGCGGCGCGCAAAGCGACAGCAAGAAAAAGTAGATTCCGATTCTCTTCTTCATTTGGATGCACCTCTCCTAGGCCTGTTTGTGAACACTTCTCCGGAATGGTCGGGCGAGGTCGTCAAAGCCTCGCATTCTCGCTCATGCGATTGTGGTTTTGCCCCACATGCCAAACCCACAAATGCTGGGCGGGAGAGTAGTCCAACTTCGCTGTGGATAACAATGAATTGTTTTTCTCAGGCCGATCAGTTATTTCGATGTCTTGATGAAATTCTTATGGATGGGTGAGGGCAATCGCAGACGGGCGGAGGCCAAATGGAGGACTGTTGAACCGAGATAGTCCGCAGTTCCGGCGCTGAGATTCGTCGTTGACCAGCCACATCTCGGAATTGGCTGAGTCAAAAGCAGATCCCTCGCCCCCATCCGCAAGGGACCGGCTGGGCTCGGGATGACAGCTCTCACTTTCGTGGCCTTACATCCTGATCCACGGCAGCACAGCGAGCAAAACTGTTAGACGGGGGTGTCGGGCGGGAGGATGCTTTTGGGTAGCGCCGCGCTGACCGTAAACATAGGTTCATTCGCGACTTGGCTTAGGCGCAGGTGCATGGCCGCGCTGCAAGAAAGAAGATAGGCATGGACCTCGCTGAAACCCCACCGCTGAGCCAGAAGGTCAATCATTCAGGGCGAGTGGATTTGAACCACCGACGTCTCGGTCCCGAACCAACAGACGACGGGTGCTGATATTGGAGGGCATTATGGAGGTCCATGCGATTCCCAAACTCGGAGTTCGATCTGCCCGAGCTGGTTTTCCCTCGACAGGTTGAGAAGCCCACTTCTTGGCGCGGGTGGCGCGCTCCGGTTGCTTGGTTTTGTGGGCAGGACAGAGTTATAGCGTGGCGTAGGGAGTTGCTGCCGTGGTCTCCTCGATCACGTCGTCGTCGCGGTTGACGCGCGCTATCTGAAACGGCTTCTTGCTAATACTTTTCCAAGGCTAAGCTTGTCGGTTCGGATCTTCGCCTGGGTCAGTTAGATTGAAAGGGCGCCGGGAAAGTCCAAGCAGATGTCACTTGAAGACTCAAACACGGGAATGAACGTGGCGATGGCAGCTACTACAAAGGGTGATCAGGTTCTCGGCCGCGTCATCTCCGAGCAAGCTTCGCGGGCGAATGTGATGGATCTGGAGATTGTTTGGGCTTCCGCAGTTCTGACATCGCCATCCGTCTCGCTCCAAAACCTGTCGACAGAGTTTGGTGTAGGAATCCGGATCCAGCCGAAGCCTCGGTCGTCTGGGTCGCAGCGAATTCACGACGCTTTCCGTACGTCCTCGATGAACTCCGCCTTCTCCGGTTGAGGAAGCAACGAAAAGAGCCGACTGAGCGCCAGGAGCAGTGACTTGGCGTTGCCGTTCTCCAGATTTGCTCCGGCCAGGAAGTCAGCACAGATCATCTCGAGACAATAGCCCCGCGCGTCCTTCCCGAGCATCAGGCCTGCTGTTTCAAGCGCCTGTTCGATCACCGGCAACTGGCTCTTGTAGACCTTGAAATAGAGCATCTCCGAAGGCTCGGTTTCCCGTCCTGTCAGATGGCGCTCCACCTCCCGCTTGAACTCCTCCTTCGGTAGCTCCCGAGCTTTGTGCAACCAGGTTGCACAGTCGAAGTTCTGGTTGTCCTTCCGGGCTACTCGGGCCAGTTCTGTCGGCTTGCTCCAACCCACCTCCCGCAGCCGCGGTTTCGGGATGCGGATCAACTTCTCGTGGATCGCCATCAGGTAGTAGGCCTTCCGCCTCGACTCCGGGAAGCGTTTCTCCAAGAACTCATCGAACGACGTCAGGTTCTC